>Ga0055584_100002455_pt1 | contig 18329 bp, 14 predicted proteins | sample OSDHelmetaG_FD_58716 | JGI IMG/M metagenome (GOLD analysis project Ga0055584, IMG submission 58716) | Pelagic marine sediment microbial communities from the LTER site Helgoland, North Sea, for post-phytoplankton bloom and carbon turnover... | ecosystem: Environmental > Aquatic > Marine >... | reverse complement strand
CTGACGCTGACCGACAAGGAATACCAAATCATGCGCAACGCCTCGATCGCGTGCTTGCGCGAGATCGGGGTCGAGACCGGGGGCTCGAACGTCCAATTCGCGGTCGATCCCAAGACCGGCCGGTTGGTTGTTATTGAAATGAACCCGAGGGTATCGCGCTCTTCAGCGCTGGCGTCGAAAGCCACCGGCTTTCCGATCGCCAAGGTCGCGGCACGACTCGCGGTGGGCTACACGCTAGATGAACTCGACAACGACATCACGAAAGTGACACCGGCATCGTTTGAGCCGACCATCGATTACGTCGTCACCAAGATCCCGCGTTTCACGTTTGAAAAATTCCGTGGTGCGGAAGCGTTGCTGTCGACCTCGATGAAGTCCGTCGGCGAAGCGATGTCGATCGGCCGGACGTTTGGGGAGAGCCTGCAAAAAGCGCTTCGTTCCATGGAGACCGGCTTGACCGGTCTCGATGAAGTTGAGATCCCGGATTTCGACGGCCAGGACTTCAACACTATTCGGGCCGCGCTGACCAAACAGACGCCGGATCGGATTCTGTTGATCGCTCAAGCCATCCGCGCTGGGATGAGTCTTTCCGATATTCACGACTGCTGCTTTTACGACATGTGGTTTTTGGAACAGATCGCCGCATTGGTTGGCGCCGAAGAACAGGTCCGCACTGACGGACTACCCAACGACCGTTCCGGCCTGGCGACCTTGAAGCGGATGGGTTTCGCCGATTCGCGGCTGGCGCATCTTGCCGGGAAGCACGAAGACGACGTGCGGGCGTTGAGAATGTTGTTGAACGTGCGCCCGGCCTACAAACGAGTCGACACCTGCGCTGCGGAGTACGAATCCCAAACGCCTTATATGTATTCGACCTACGAATACGATAGTGCCGAAGACAGCGCCGCGCCGGAAAGCGAAGCCGCGCCGAGCAATCGCAACAAGGTCATTATCTTGGGCGGGGGTCCGAACCGGATCGGTCAGGGGATCGAGTTCGATTATTGCTGCGTCCATGCTGCCTATGCGCTGACCGAGGCCGGGTTCGAAACGATCATGGTCAACTGCAATCCGGAAACCGTGTCCACGGACTACGACACGTCGGACCGGCTGTACTTCGAGCCGCTTACCACCGAAGACGTGCTTGAAATCGTCCATGCCGAAAGTGCCAACGGCACCCTTAAAGGCGTGATCGTCCAGTTCGGTGGCCAGACGCCCTTGAAGCTCGCCGGGGATCTTGCAGCGGCCGGTGTGCCGATCCTCGGCACCTCGCCCGATGCCATCGACCTTGCCGAAGATCGCGAGCGCTTCCAAAAACTGCTTGAGGAAATCGACCTCAAGCAACCGCCCAACGGTATCGCTTTCACGGCCGAAGAGGCCGAAGTGGTGGCTGAGACCCTTGGCTACCCCGTGGTCATTCGCCCCTCGTACGTGTTGGGCGGTCGGGCGATGGAAATCGTCCGCGACCGCACGTCGTTGCGCCGCTATATCGGCGAGGCCGTTCGTCTTTCCGCCGGCAACCCTGTCTTGGTAGACGGCTATCTTGAGAACGCCATTGAGATCGATGTCGATGCCATCGCCGACGGCAAAGACGTCTTCGTTGCCGGGATCATGGAACATATCGAAGAAGCCGGCATTCACTCAGGCGACTCGGCCTGCTCCTTGCCGCCCTACTCGCTGGCCGACACGACGATCGCCGAATTGCGCCGCCAAGCCGAGCTGCTGGCACGGGCACTCAACGTCGTCGGACTCATGAACATTCAGTTCGCGGTGAAAGACGATGACATCTTCATCCTGGAAGTGAACCCGCGCGCCAGTCGGACCGTCCCCTTTGTGGCCAAGGCGATCGGCAAACCGATTGCCAAGATCGCGTCGCGGGTGATGGCCGGCGAAAAGCTTTCCGGCTTCGACCTGGCGGTGAGCACACCGAAGCATGTCGCCGTGAAAGAAGCTGTCTTCCCTTTCGCTCGGTTCTCGGGCGTCGACACGCTGTTGGGCCCTGAGATGAAATCCACCGGCGAGGTCATGGGAATCGACACCAACTTCGAACGGGCCTTCGCCAAATCGCAGATCGCGTCCGGCACGACGCTGCCGCAAAACGGCAAGGTGTTTGTCTCGGTTCGCGACGGCGACAAGCCGCTGCTGGTCGATTCGGTGCGACACCTCGTCGATCTCGGGTTTGGTATCGTCGCGACCCGCGGCACGACAGCGTTTCTGACCGAGGCCGGCATCGCCGTCGAGCAAGTCAACAAAGTGTTAGAGGGCCGGCCCCACATCGTCGATGCGATGAAGAACGGCGATATCCAATTGGTGTTCAACACCACCGACGGCGCCCAGGCCGTGGCCGACAGCTTCACGCTGCGCCGCACGGCGTTGACCAACGATATCCCCTACTACACCACCGCCGCCGGGGCGCGCGCCGCCGTGATGGCCATCGCCCGATTGCGCGAGGGCAGTCTTGATGTTGCCCCATTGCAATCCTACTTCTGACGCGGAAGATTGATCAGGCGGGCACCCCCCCGGATGCACCGCCGACACAGTTACTGCTAAGGTTATCCGATGGATAAAGAACCCATGACAGCAGCCGGCTATAGCCGGCTCGAAGAAGAATTGCGTCGTCTAAAAAATGAGGAACGCCCCGCCGTGATCAAGGCGATCGAGGAGGCGCGCGCCCATGGCGATCTATCGGAAAATGCCGAATACCACGCGGCCAAAGAACGCCAGGCGTTTATCGAAGGGCGCCTCGAAGAGATTGAGAGCAAGGTCAGCCGTGCGGAGGTGATCGACCCGTCGACACTGTCAGGCGATACCGTGATGTTCGGCGCGACCGTGACCGTGGTCGACGAGGACACCGACGAGGAATCGACCTACCAAATCGTCGGCACCGAAGAAGCCGACATCAAGAACGGCCTGTTGTCGGTCGCCGCCCCCCTCGCCCGCGCGCTGATTGCCAAATCGGTCGGCGATTCGGCCGATGTGACAACCCCCAAAGGACCGCGTTCCTACGAAATTCTGGCGATCAAATACGGCTAAACGTCGCGACCCTGACGGCGTTGTTCAGGGCTAGGCGACGGCCAGCGGGACGCCGGGCTGCACCTTGCTGGCCCGAATCGCGAGCGAGCTTTTGACGTGGGCGACATTGGGCGCCGGGGTGAGCGATCCGGTCAGGAAGCCCTGATAGGCATCCCAGTCGCGCGCGACGATCTTCAAAAGAAAGTCGGCTTCGCCCGCCAACATGTGGCATTCCCGAACCATCGGCCACTCGGCGCAGCGCTCTTCAAACGCTACGAGATCGTTTTCGGCCTGGGAGTCGAGCCCGACCATGGCAAAGACCGTGACATCGAACCCCAACGACTTGGCGTCGAGATCGGCGTGGTAGCCACGGATGTAGCCGTCGCGTTCGAGCGCCCGGACGCGCCGCAAGCAGGGGGGCGCCGAAATACCGGCTCGTCTTGCGAGATCGACATTGGTCATGCGACCGTCGTCTTGCAGGTCAGCCAGAATTCGCTGGTCTATGTCGTCGAGCTTATCCCTGGCCATTTACCCTCCTGCGTGTCCGGCGCGGCATTATAATAAAGTTTCGTGTTTGTGAAAGATTATTGCGCATGAATGACCGGCCGCCAGACTGCTGGGTGCTGTCCGACGGCAAAGCCGGGACCGAGAACCAGTGCCTGGGGCTCGCCGACGCGCTGGGCCTGCCCTACGTCGTTCATCGATTGCAGCGACGGCCCGCAACCGACTGGCTGCCGGCAAAATTTTGGGCGGCGACCGGCACGCTAGCGCGTTCGTGGGCGGCCACCGCCCCCGAAATGCATCCGCCGTGGCCGCGGTTGTTGATCGCGGCAGGGCGACCCAGCGTGGGTCCGGCCCTGGCAGTGCGACGGGCCGCACGCGGCGCAACGTATGCGATCCAAATCCAAGACCCACGCGTCGCCCCCGCGCATTTCGATCTTGTCATTCCGCCCAGTCATGATGGCCTGACCGGTCCCAATGTTGTGCCGACGCTTGGTGCGATGCACCGCGTCACACGGGGCAAACTCGACATCGCGGCAGCACAGTGGCGCACACGATTCGCTGTGCTGCCGGAACCGCGCCTCGCGGTGTTGATCGGCGGCACCAGCAAGCACCACCGAATGACCCGCGCCATTGCCCAAGGGCTTGGCGCGCAATTGCACGCGCTTTGTGCCGACACCGGCGGCGGGTTGATGGTCACCGCGTCACGGCGGACCGACACCGAGAGCCAAGCGGCGCTTCGCGATGCGCTTGCCGGCTTGCCGGTCGATTTCTGGGATGGGCGTGGCGAGAACCCCTATATGGGCATGCTGGCCATGGCCGACGGGATTGTGGTGACGGAAGATTCCGTCACCATGGCGTCTGAGGCCGCCAGCACCGGCAAACCGGTTTTTATCGCCAAAATGGAAGGCGGCGCCGAGAAATTCGACCGCTTCCACAAAGCGCTGCAGGACCAAGGCATTAGCCGACCGTTTACCGGCGCCTGGACAACTTGGGAATATCCGCCGGTCCTGGAAACCGCCCGCCTCGCCGCCGAAATCAAACGCCGCCTGGGTTTGCCGAACGCCCCCTAATACGCGCGCTTCTGCTTGATTCGCTCGTCGGGGTGGTTGCAACAGCGGCGGAAAGTCTTACTTTTTGAGTTGGCATGCGTTTCGCGCATGGCTCGCCTAAAACCCCGCAGGAGGTCCCGATGTCTACTCAGCACCATAGCCGCGTCTTGATCCTGGGTTCGGGCCCTGCCGGTTTGACGGCAGCGATCTACACCGCGCGCGCCAGCCTGGAGCCCATGCTGGTCCACGGCATTCAGCCCGGCGGACAGATGACCATCACCACCGACGTCGAGAACTATCCCGGTTTCGCCGATGTCATTCAGGGGCCGTGGTTGATGGAAGAAATGCAAAAGCAGGCCGAGGCGGTTGGGACGCGCATGGTGAGCGACACGATCACCGAAGTCGATTTGTCGCGCCGACCGTTTCGCGCGGTTGGAGATTCCGGCGACACCTATACGGCAGATGCCCTGATTATTTCGACCGGCGCGCAAGCCAAATGGTTGGGCCTGCCGAGCGAAGACAAATTCAAAGGGTTTGGCGTCTCGGCGTGCGCAACCTGCGACGGGTTCTTTTTCCGTGGCCGCGAGGTTGCGGTGATCGGTGGCGGCAATACAGCGGTTGAAGAAGCGCTGTACCTGACCAACCATGCCTCGAAGGTCACGCTGGTTCACCGGCGCGATTCGTTGCGCTCCGAGAAAATTCTGCAAGACCGGCTGTTCAAGAACCCCAAGGTCGAGGTGCGGTGGGATAGCGTGCTTGACGAGGTCGTCGGGGCCGACGATCCGCTTGGTGTGACCGGTGCGACGCTGCGCAACGTGAAAACCGGAGCGACCGAAACACTGCCGGTCGATGGTGTGTTCGTCGCGATCGGCCACACGCCGAACACCGAATTGTTCAAGGGCACGCTCGACATGGACGATGAGGGCTACCTGAAGACCAAGCCGGATTCGACTCAGACCAACATCGAAGGCGTTTATGCCGCCGGCGACGTCCAGGACAAGATTTTTCGTCAAGCCGTCACCGCGGCCGGAACCGGTTGCATGGCGGCGCTCGAGGCGGAGAAGTTTCTCGCCGCCCTCGAAGAACCTGCAGCTGCGGCGGCGGAGTAGCCCGCGATCGCCATGGATTGGAACCGGCTCAAAGTTTTCCATGCCGTCGCCGAGGCCGGCAGCTTCACCCATGCGGGCGACGCGCTGAACCTCAGTCAGTCGACCATCAGCCGTCAGATCAGCGCGCTGGAAAACGAGCTTGGCACCCGGCTGTTTCACCGCCACGCCCGAGGCCTGAGCCTGACCGAGCAGGGCGAATCGCTCTACCGCACCGCCCATGAGGTCTCCGCCAAATTGGCAATGACCGAGGCCATCTTGGGTGAATCGCGCGAGCGGCCGACGGGCAAACTCAAGGTCACGACCACGGTCGGATTCGGATCGACCTGGCTAACCCCGCGCATTGGCGAATTTCTTGAACTCTATCCTGAGGTCCATGTGGAATTGGTGGTCGACGACCGCCTGTTGGACCTCAGTATGCGTGAAGCCGACATCGCGATTCGCATGCAACCGCCGACACAAGCCGATCTCGTCCAGCGCCGCTTGTTAACGGTACATAACCACCTTTACGCGTCGCCAACTTATTTGAAGCGCCACGGCACCCCCCGCGACCTTGCCGATCTGCAGGCGCATAAGCTCATCACTTATGGCGAGGACACGCCGCCACCGGTTACCGAGATCAATTGGTTGCAAAAGGCCGGTCGGAAACAGGGCCTAGAACTGGCGCCGATCCTGACCGTGAACAACATCTATGGGCTTTTATTGGCCGTGGAGAACGATGTCGGGATTGCCTCACTCCCCGACTACATGATCGCCGACCATCCCCAGTTTATTCGGGTGTTGCCGGACGTCGTCGCGCCATCTTTCGATACCTATTTGGTCTACCCGGACGAACTGCGACACACCAAAAAAATCTCCGTTTTTAGGGATTTTCTCCTCGCGAAAGTCGCGGGATGGAGCTTCTAACCTAGGGTATCTATGCGTGCAATGCATAGCTGATTTGCGCTCGTCGGGGGTAGTCGCCGGACCACCTGCACCCTAAGTAACTAATCAAATCTGACGTGGTACTGCCGCGCCGGATGGTGGCCCCGGCGAACCTGTTCCTCGGGTCTGCACGTCTCCCAAGACGTTAAGCCTCCCTGTTAAGACTTGCCGGGCCCTCGGGCCCGGCATTTTTTTGCCCGCCAACAACCTTTCCGCGAGTGACGCGGCGGATTGGCTAATGACGCCACTCGCTTATGGTGATACCTACTAAACGACGCGGGGCACGTTGCTTGCCGTTGCCATTCCGCGGTTGGCTAGGACTGAATTGACGATCTGATCTGGCGCCCGCCCCGCACCGACCGCGCCGAAATGTCCGTCCCGGCCAAACCGCCCATCAAACCGAGCACCGCCACTCAGGCGTGCTTAGCGGCTTGTGCCATCGTGGTGGCGCTAAACGGACAAAAGCAATGACACCAAACGAACCCGACCTGACCGCACTCGGCTGGAGCGCCTTCTTTAGCGCCCAAATGGAACACGATGAGATCGACTCCACGACGCCGGTGCGCGTGCTGTCCGTCCATCGCGGCGAACTCGATATTGTCGGCGAAGGCCTCCAGCTACGTATTCAAACGAGTTTGGCAGATGCAGACGACGAGGCCGGGGCCACCGTCGGCGATTGGCTCCTTCTCGATAGCGACGACCATACCGTTCGTCGCCGACTCGAGCGAAAAAGCCTGTTCAAACGCCGGGCTGCAGGTGCTGACCGCCGGGTGCAACTGATCGCCGCAAACGTGGATACGCTTTTCATCGTGTCTTCCTGCAATGCGGATTTCAATGTTGCCCGACTGGAGCGATATTTGGCGCTGGCACGAGAGGCCGAGGTCACGCCGGTTATCGTCCTGACCAAAGCCGATGGCACCGAGACGCCCGAGGCCTTCGTGCGCGACGCTTCGGCACTGATGGCCGGCTTGATGGTCGAAGTATTGGACGCCCGCGACGCCGACAGCGTCGCCAGCCTGGCACCCTGGTTTGGCCCCGGCCAAACCGTTGCGCTGGTCGGTTCTTCTGGCGTCGGTAAGTCAACCTTGGTCAATACTTTGATGGGCAGTGATCAGATCGCCACCCAGGAGATTCGCGAGGACGACGCCAAAGGACGCCACACCACAACGGCCCGCACGCTGCATCGACTCCCCGGCAACGGCTGGGTTCTCGACACTCCGGGCATGCGCGCATTGCAGATGACCGATGTTCGATCGGGCCTCGATGAAGTATTCGCAGACATCACCGACGCGGCCGCCACCTGCAAGTTTTCCGACTGCCAGCATGTGGCAGAACCGGGATGCGCCGTCCTGGCCGCTATCGATGACGGCACGATCACGCCCGACCGCCTAAAACGATGGCGCAAATTGATCGCAGAAGATGCCTACAACAAGGAGAGTATTGCGGATCGACGGACTCGGGAGCGCTCGTTCGGCAAGATGATCAAAGAGGTGACAAAGGGTAAGCCACGCTAATCGTGGAACGATCCAGCCACAAAAAAGGGCCGGCGATCACCGCCAGCCCCTTCAGAACGTCAGCGAATGCTACATGAACAACGTGCGGTCCTGCGGCATGTCTTTGTAAAGGTCGGTCACGAACTCGCCATACCCGTTATAGAGCAGGGTTGGGACACGTTCGTTACCGCCCAGGACCCGCTCTGTTTTTTGAGTCCAACGAGGGTGATCGAATTCGGGGTTCACATTGGCCCAGAAGCCGTACTCGGCGGCCTGTACTTCTTCCCAGAAACTGATCGGGCGTTTGTCGGTAAACGTGATGCTGACGATCGACTTGGCCGACTTGAACCCGTACTTCCACGGCAACGCGATGCGCAGCGGTGCGCCGTGCTGCGGCGGCGCCGGGTGACCATAAGTGCCGGTCACCATGAAGGTGAGTTCGTTCATGGCCTCTTCAATGGTCAACCCTTCGACGTAAGGCCACGGATACCAGAACTGACGTTGGCCGGACGCGAAACTCTTGTCGACGAAACTACGGAATTCGACGTACTTCGCTGAGCCCAATGGCTGCACCATTTTGATGAGGTGACTGAGCTCGAAGCCACTCCACGGAATGGTCATCGACCAGGCTTCGACACAGCGATGGCGGTAGAGGCGTTCTTCGAGTGGCATCTTGGCGAGCAAGTCGTCGATGCCGATTTCCATTTCATTCTCGACCATGCCATCGACCCGCAAGGTCCAGGGGCGCACCGGCAGCCGTTGCGCAGCACGCCAAATTTCCTTGTGCGACCCGAACTCGTAGAAATTGTTGTACTTCGAATTAACCTCTTCCGGCGTAATCGGACGGTCGAGCGTGTAGCGCGGGTTCCGGTCTACCGGGTAAAGATGCGCCGACGGATCATCTGTGGCCGCGTGCGCCCCACTACCGAGGATCGGTCCAGCTGCCGCGAGTATGGTTCCCGCCGCCGCACCCTTCATCAATTGTCGACGGTTCATGAACGCCGTCTCTGATGTGGCGGCCGACTCGGGTAGTTCCCATCCCTTGGAATTCTTGATCAGCATGCTGGTCTCTCCGCGTTTGCGTCACTTGGACGTAATGGCTGCGGCGCGCAGCCACAACTCAAGTGTCGGTGAGACTTGTCACGAAAGTCTCCCAAACCCGCAAAACAAGCCAAAAAGACACTACTGGGCAGCTTCCGCCGCAACATTGCCGTTGTCCTGCACCACCTCATCCGCCAGGCGGCCTTGCAGCTCTTGGAGGTGATCGAACTGCCAAGTGTACGTGCCCGTCCCTTGCGACAACGAGCGGAGTTCGATGATCAGATCGTGCACCTCTGACTGGGGGAGATTGACCTTGACCACATCCCAGCCTGGCCAGCCATCACGATTATCGAACCCGAGAATTTGCCCGCGCCGCCCGCTGACCAAGGCATTGACCTTGGGCGTCGCTTCGGACGGCACGGCCACTTCAACCAAGAGGACAGGTTCCAGGAGGATGGGATCGCACTTTGGCATGGCCTCTTTCATCGCCATGCCGCCCACCGTTCTGAACGCCATCTCCGACGAATCAACGGCATGATGCTGACCGTCCGTGAGCGTGACGCAAAGGTCGACAACCTGGAACCCAAGCGGCCCTCGCCCGAGATAGTCCCGGACACCTGCTTCGACAGCTGGGATGTATTGACGCGGTACCGAGCCGCCAACCACTTTGTCTTCGAACTGAAAACCGCTCCCGCGCGGGAGCGGTTTCACGTCGATCTGGATATCACCGAATTGACCGTGCCCGCCGGACTGCCGTTTGAACCGCGCATGCTGCGACACCGACTTTCGGATCGCCTCTTTGTAGGGCACCCGCGGTCGCCCGGTTTCCACTTCGATCTTGAATCGGCTTTTCATTTTTTCGGTCGCGACTCGGAGGTGGATTTCACCTTGCCCGGAAAGAACCGTCTCGTTGGTTTCCTGATTGTGTTCAAGCTGCAGCGACGGGTCTTCATCGAGAACCTTCGCGAGCGAGCCCGACAATTTCACTTCGTCGTCGCGTTTCTTAGGCACGATGGTCATCGCAAAGACTGGGGGCAATGGATCAGCCTTGGGCAGCGCAGTTGCGTTGCCGTCGGCCGAAAGGGTATCGCCCGTCTTGGCGGCGAGCCGGCCAAACGCCACGATATCGCCTGGCCCAGCCTCAACCACTTTTTCGGTTTGCGATCCGACCATGTGAAACAAACCGGCGATGCGTTCGCCGTTCGTCGTATCGCCGTCTTTGAATTGCCCGCGCCATACCCGCGCCACCGACAACTTACCGAAGCTCGGGGTCTGAAAAGTTTTGAGGACTTGGGCGACGGGTGAATCGCCGGTCACACCAACCCGTGCGGCGGCCACCTCGGGCGGCGCAACCTCGTGGCGCAGCATCTTCAACAATCGGCGGACGCCGGCCTCGTGCTCCGCCGCACCAAAGATGGTGGGTACGATGTGACCGTCGCGGAATGCCGCGGTGAGCGATCCGTATGCCTGGTCGTTGTTCGCGGCCTCCTCCTCCAACAACCGCTCCATCAGGGCTTCGTCGAAATCCGACAGCCCCTCCAGCATCGCGTAACGCGCGGCGGCAAACTCTTCCGCTAATCCCTCGGGAATGTCGGTTTGTATCGAGGCGTGGTCGTTTTGGTAGGAAAAAGCACGGGCGCTCGGCAGGTCGATATACCCGAGGACGCTTTCGGTCTCAACAATCGGAAATTCCCGCAACACCAGCGGCGCTTGTGACACGGCTTGGATCGACTCAACGACCTGATCGACCGTGCCTTCCATCTTGTCGACCTTATTGATGAACAAGAGGCGCGGGATTTGGCGTTCTTCCAAGAAATGCATGAGACCCGAGAGGGCCAGTGCTTTTGCGGGATCGGCATCCGCAACAATCACCGCCGCATCGACACCGATAAGCGCGTTGTAGGCTTCTTGCATGAACTCGATCGAGCCCGGGCAGTCCAAAACGGTGAATGAGTCGCCCAGGTAGGTCGTTGTCGCAACATTGACCTCGACACCCATCCCGCGATCGCGCGCTTCTTGCGTATGGTCACCAACGGTGGTGCCGTCACTGGTCTTGCCCTTGCGGGAAACTTTTTCCGTGGCAAACAAGATGCTCTCAAGCAACGTGGTCTTGCCCGACAGATAGGGCCCGACGAGAGCGACTGAGCGTGGTCCCGGCGAATCCGCCATGACATCCTCCCTGCACTCCTTGTTCTTGAAACAATGGTTTCAAGCCAGCAGGGGCGACGCAAGGGGAATCCAGAATCCGGCCTAAAAGGCCGGATTGGTGCAAATGAATCGCAAGTCGAAGGCGGCTAGGCGCCGCGGCGTCTAATGGGGCGGGCCCATAGACCATGGTTTGAGGGCGCCCCAGACGGTGTCGTGGGTCGGGGTCGCGACCCCGGCCGCTTGTCCAAAACGCGAGATGGCGCCCGACAACCATTCGAGTTCCAGCGGCTTGCCTCGTTCGAGATCAACCAACATGGAAGGCTTGATCGGGGGGACATTCGCCGGATCAAACCCCTGGACTGCCTTCAGCGCGCCCGGTTCGAGCGTGATCTTGCGGGCAGCGGCAACCGCTGCGACTTCCTCCATCGCGCGGCGGACAACCGCAGCACCTTCGGGCGCGGCTAGCACATCGCTGATCGGCAACCGCGACAAACAGCAAACGCCGCTCAGCGCAGTGAGCATCACCATTTTGGACCAAATCGCCGACTCAACATCGTTGGTCACCACCGACGTCACATCGATGGCCAGCAGCGCGTCGTGCAACGCATCGGCGGCAGGGCGGGCCGCAGGATCGAGGGGACCGAAGGTCAGACGAACGCCCGGTGTTTCATGGGCGATCACGCCAGGTTCGGCGATGTGGGACGATATGTAGATCGACCCCCGCAGCACATGCGCCGCACCAAAGGCCTCCGCCAACCAGGTGTGGCTCTCGACGCCATTGAGCACGTCCAGCACCACGGTGTTAGGGCCGATGAGCGGCTTCATCGCGGTGATGGCATCCATCGCGTCGTAAACCTTGACCGAAAAAATCACGACATCGACGGGCCCGATGCTTGCGGGGTCATCGGTGGCGTTGACCGGATTGATCGTAACCGGGTTGGCCTTGTCTGCGAGGCGAAGCCCGTTGGCCTTCATGGCGGCGAGATGGGCACCGCGCGCCACAAAGGTTACGTCGAGATCTTGCGCCGCGAATCGCGCGCCGAGATATCCGCCGACGCCGCCGGACCCCATGATCGCTATCTTCATTTTTTTCCCGCCCTATTTGAGGCTGGCGCAGAAGCGCTGAATGCGCTCGCAGGCATCGGTCAGCACATCGGTTGAGGTCGCATAGGAGACCCGAAAATGCGGCTCCAGCCCGAACGCAGCACCATGCACAACAGCGACCCCTTCGGCCGCAAGCAGGGCCTTGCCGAAGTCCTCATCGCTCTCAATTTTCTGTCCCTCCGGCGACGCCTTGCCGATGAGGGCTTCGCATGACGGGTAGACATAGAACGCGCCGACCGGGTTCGGACAGGTCAAGCCGGTTGCCTGGTTCAACATGCCGACCACGAGGTCGCGACGTTCGGAGAACGTTTTCACCCAGTCCTTGAGAAAGCCGCTCGGACCATTCAGGGCTTCGACAGCGGCGGCCTGGCTGATCGAGGACGGGTTAGTTGTGCTTTGCGATTGCAGCTTGGCCATAGCCTTGATCAACGGGGCGGGACCGCCGGCAAAGCCGATCCGCCAGCCGGTCATGGCGTACGCCTTTGACACGCCATTGAGGGTCAGGATGCGGTCACGCAACTGCGGACAGACCTGGGCAATGGTGGTGAACTTGAAGCCGTCATAGACCAGGTGTTCGTAGATGTCGTCACTCAACACCCAGACGTTGGGGTGGCGATCCAATACCGCACCAAGCGCCTTTAGCTCGTCCGCGCTATAGGCCGCACCGCTGGGGTTGCTGGGCGAGTTCAGCACGAACCACTTTGTTTTAGGCGTGATCGCCTTTTCAAGATCCTCGGGCTGCAGGCGGAACCCCTTGGAGGCCGGCGCCTTCACCACTACGGGTTGGCCACCGGCAAGGAGAACGATGTCAGGATAGCTCACCCAATACGGCGCCGGGATGATCACCTCGTCGCCCGGGTTCACCGTCGCCATCAGAGCGTTGAACAGCACCTGCTTGCCACCGGTACCGACGGTGATTTCGCTCGCCGGATCATACGTCAGCTCATTGTCGCGCTTGAACTTGCCGGCAATCGCCTGCTTGAGCGCGGCGGTGCCGTCCACGGTGGTGTATTTGGTCTCGCCGGCATCGATCGCTGCCTTGGCGGCGGCTTTGACGTGGTCTGGCGTATCGAAATCCGGCTCACCGGCCGACAGCCCGATGACATCGCGGCCCTCGGCTTTGAGGGCGCGGGCCAGGTCGCTGATGGCAATGGTGGGGGACGGCTTAATACGGCCCAGCGAATCGGCAATGAAGCCCATCTTCAGAGTTCCTTCCTAGAACAAAGCGGCAGAAAACGGCGGCAACGTACGCTCCCGCCTAGAGCCGCGCAACCGGCGGTCACGTCGCATCTTGCGACCGCGCACCACGAACGTAAACGACGTAATAGACCAACGCGACAAAGACACTGCCGCCAACGATATTCCCGAGCGTGACCGGGATGAGATTGCCGACAAGTCCGCCAAATGTGAGCCTTACCGCCGTGGGGTCGGCAGCGGTGAGCATACCCAGCGGGATGAGAAACATGTTGGCGACCGAATGCTCAAAACCGATGGCGACAAAAGCGGTTATGGGAAAAAGGATCGCCAGGATCTTGCCCGACACCGCATGCGCGGCCATGGCGAGCCATACGGCCAAACACACCAGCGCGTTGCATAGAACACCGCGGAAGAATGCCTCGCCAAACGAAAGAGCGGTTTTCGTGGCGGCAACGCGGGTTGCTGTCTCACCAACAGCCCCGTTGGCAGCATCCGTCACCCCTGACGCAACCACCATCGCGACGATCAGCACCGACCCCGCAAAATTCGCGACGAAGACCAAACCCCAGTTGCGCAGGAGACGCGCAATCGTGATTTTCCGATCGGCCCAGGCGATCACAATGAGATTGTTGCCGGTGAACAGTTCGGCACCGGCGACGACGACCAAGATGAGCCCGAGGGAAAAGCAAACACCGCCGACTAGGCGCTCCACCCCGAAGCCAAGACCAGACTCCGTGATCGCGACGAGAAAGAACAACGACCCAAACGCGACGAACGCCCCGGCCAGCGCGCCGAGCGCCAGAGTTGGGACAATCCCGAGGGCGGCCTTGGTAACGCCAGCGCTTTCGACACGGCGCGCCACCTCCGCCGGGGAGTAGGCGTCGAGAAGAGTAAAGGCTTTTGCGCCACCGTTTTCCATATGGCGGCATCCTGGCAGAATGTGGGCCCCTGCCACGTTGATCCGCCGCAAAAGCGAAAGAATGCTGACACCGTACTGTCAGGAGGGTGCGCCGATGCCCTAGCAAAAGTGCCCCCGCGCGACCTATAAATGGGCCATGGCCGTCGAGCAGGAACAAGAACCGGGTACCGAAGCGTTCGCCCTCCCTTTCAAAAAGGGCGAGGGCGGGATTCCGTTCGACTTGGTTTCCGACTTCGAACCGGCAGGGGATCAGCCACAGGCGATTGAAGCCCTCATGGCGGGGATCAAGGAAGGCGAGCAAGACCAGGTCCTGCTGGGGGTCACGGGGTCCGGTAAAACCTTCACCATGGCCCATGTGATCGCGCGCAGTCAGCGCCCGGCGTTGATCCTCGCGCCAAACAAGACGTTGGCGGCGCAGCTATACGGCGAAATGCGCGAATTGTTTCCGCACAACGCGGTGGAGTACTTCGTCTCCTACTACGACTACTACCAGCCCGAAGCCTATGTGGCGCGGACCGACACCTATATCGAGAAGGATTCGTCGATCAACGAACAAATCGATCGGATGCGCCATGGCGCGACGCGATCGCTGTTTGAGCGCGACGACGTGATTATCGTCGCCAGTGTCTCATGCATCTACGGCATGGGGTCGCCCGAGACCTATCTCGATATGACGATCCCGCTGACCACCGGGCAGACGTTTCCGCTAAGGGACTTACTCAAGGGCCTCGTCGAACTGCAATACAAGCGCAATGACCAAGCGTTTGTACGCGGCACTTTCCGCGTCCGGGGCGACACGGTTGAATTGTTTCCGGCGCATTATGAGGACCGCGCCTGGCGGTTGTCGTTGTTCGGTGACGAGATCGAGTCGATCGTCGAGTTCGATCCGCTGACCGGCGAAAAGACTGAAAAATTGGAAGCGGTGCGCGTCTACGCAAATTCGCATTACGTGACGCCCCGCCCGACCATTGCCCAGGCCATCAAAAAGATTAAGCGCGACCTTGTGGTGCGGTTGGACGAGTTTCGCGACGCCAACAAGTTGCTGGAAGCGCAACGGATCGAACAGCGCACCCAGTTTGACATCGAGATGATGGAGGCGACCGGCAGTTGCTCCGGCATCGAAAACTACTCGCGCTATTTGACCGGTCGCAAACCCGGCGAGCCGCCGCCCACATTGTTCGAATACCTACCCGACAATGCCCTGCTGATCGTCGACGAATCACACGTGTCGGTGCCGCAGGTTGGTGGCATGTTCAAAGGCGACTTTAAGCGAAAGTCGATCCTCTCCGAATTCGGATTCCGCTTGCCGTCTTGCATCGACAACCGGCCACTCAAATTCGAAGAATTCGACACCATGCGGCCGCAAACCGTCTATGTCTCCGCGACCCCGGGGCCGTTTGAAATGGAACGATCGGCCGGCGTGGTTGTCGATCAGGTCATCCGCCCAACCGGGCTGATCGATCCCGTGTGCGATGTGCGACCGGTCGAAAACCAAGTCGATGACTTGCTGCACGAATGCCGGGAAACGGTGAACCGGGGGTTCCGCGTTTTGGTGACCACGTTGACCAAACGAATGGCGGAGGACCTGACGGAGTTTATGCACGAGGCGGGCCTGAAGGTGCGCTACCTGCATTCCGATATCGACACTTTGGAGCGTATTGAAATCCTGCGTGACCTGAGACTAGGGGCTTTCGACATTCTGGTCGGCATCAACTTACTGCGCGAGGGACTCGATATTCCCGAGTGTGCGCTTGTCGCGATTTTAGACGCTGACAAGGAAGGCTTCTTGCGGTCACGCACGTCGCTGGTTCAAACAATCGGGCGCGCGGCGCGCAACGTTGAAGGGCGCGTCATTCTTTACGCCGACAAAATGACGGACAGCTTGGACTACGCGCTCAACGAAACCGAACGCCGGCGGACCAAGCAGCGGGCCTACAACGAAGAACACGGGATCACGCCTGAAAGCGTCAACAAGAACATTTCCGATGTGCTGCAGAGCGTTTACGAAAAAGACTACATGACACCCGGCTTGTCTGAGGACGGTGACGGGTTCGAGCACTTGGTCGGCCACAATCTGCGCGCCCATGTCGAAGACCTCGAAAAGAAGATGTTGGAATACGCTTCCAACCTGGAATTCGAGGATGCCGCGCGCCTGCGCGACGAAATCAGTCGCCTCGAAAGTGCCGAGTTAGGCCTGCCGGGCGAATCCGCTAAGGAAGTCCGGGAGCGCCAACGCGCCCTGAAGAGCGGCGCGCGATCGTCGGGCGGCCGACCGGGAACTCGGGTGCGGCGCGGCAAGACAAACAAGACAACTTGGATTTAACACTTCGATGAGCGGCGCCGAAGACTTCGTTGTTCCGCCGACGACGGACGCGGCGGACCTTGCCAAGATTGTGTGCGAGGCATGCTGGGCGCATTTTCGTTCGTGGCAAGCTTGGCCAGGGATCACCGTCCATGCCGAGGCGGACCTGACGTGGACCGAAGCGCCAATCCCCCACGTCTTCTTCAATCAAGTCTATGGCGCGCGGTTTTCGCGCGGCGAAACGCGCCGACGGATCTCCACCATCGTCACCCAAGCGCAGCGCTCAGGGATGCCAGTGATTTGGCGCGTCGGCCCGGACAGCACGCCGGACAACCTCGGCCGCAGACTGGAAGAAGGCGGATTTAAGTATGCCGACGATGCTCTGGCCATGGCGGTCGATCTCGGCCATTTCGATATCGATGAGGAAGCGCCCGCCCACATCCAAATAGAAGCGGTGCGGGACGACCCCGGCCTGCGCGAGTGGACATCAATTGGGGCGGAAGGGTTTGGGTTTCCCGCGTTCGCGGAAGAGCCTGTATTCGCGATGCACCGCGCGCTCGGCCTCGAACCGGAACGGTCTCACCAAATGTACCTCGCACACGTCGACGGTGCCGCCGTGGGGATGGCGACTCTAGTGACCGACTGCGGTGTGGCAACGCTCCAAAACCTTGCGACACGGGAAAACGCTCGGCGGCACGGGGTTGGTATGGCCCTGACCCGGCACGTGATGCGCGAAGGGCGCAAGCGCGGGTTGGCCACCGGCGTCCTGCAGGCCTCAACGATGGGACAAGGCATTTACCGCAATATCGGCTTTCGCGAGGTTGGCCGGGTCTTGGAGTTCGTGCTCGAACCCCAGTAGTGCGATGTCGGGACGTTAAGACAGTTTGGCGGGCGTGCCGAACTTGCCCGCAAAAACGATCTCCTCAAGGGGCTTGCGCGTTCGCGGGTTCGCCTCGCGCGATCGATCCTTTTCTTCGGGTAATAACGCCTCGTCACCCTGGTAGCCGATTGCGATCGCGCTCACGGCTTTGAACTCTTCGGGGACGGCATACGTCTCTCGAATGATGTCGTGGTGAATACCGGCCATGTGGTGGGTCCGTAAGCCCAATGCCTCGGCCTGGATGGATATCATGGCCGTCGCCATGCCGACGTCGTGCATCGCCGTGACATTGGCACGGTCCTGCCCCGGCCAAATCGGTTCCACAAACGACAGGATGAGGACCGGTGCCAGAACAGCCCAGCTCTTATTGCCATCCATCAGGCAACCCAGCATCGCGTCATAAGCCGCCGGGTCGCTCTTGTCCGCCACCAAGAAGGCCCAGGGCTGGCCATTGTTGCTCGACGCGGCCCAGCGACCAGCCTCCAGAATCGCCGCCAGCTTTTTTGGCTCGACAGGACGATCGACAAACGCCCGCGGGCTCCATCGATTGGCCAACAGATCGTGTAGCGGGAAGGCTGTTTCGGCGGGTTTTTCAAGCATCGGACCCTCGCGACAGGAATGAACAACGGGCGCTTATAGTCGCTAACTAATTA
>Ga0055584_100002454_pt1 | contig 18329 bp, 15 predicted proteins | sample OSDHelmetaG_FD_58716 | JGI IMG/M metagenome (GOLD analysis project Ga0055584, IMG submission 58716) | Pelagic marine sediment microbial communities from the LTER site Helgoland, North Sea, for post-phytoplankton bloom and carbon turnover... | ecosystem: Environmental > Aquatic > Marine >... | reverse complement strand
AACTCCCGATATTGCTAATGCTCGAATAGAGTTTGAAAACGGTTGTGTAGCCAATTTAACAGCCAGTAGAATTTCACTAAAAAACATGCGCAAATCTAGATTCTTTCAAAAAGACGCATATATCTCAGTTGATTTTTTAGAAAAGAAATGTGAAGTTGTCAAAATGAAGGATGCCCCAGAAAACCCTGGCGATTTTGATATGATTCTTCAAAATGCTGAAGGAGTAAAGAAACAAATCTATTTTGACAATCCAAAAATCAACAATAACAACGCCATTTTGGATGAATTAGAAACTTTTGCACATGCAATAAATACCAACACAAAACCTATAGTGACACTTCATGATGGTACCGAAGCTCTACGTGTTGCCACCATGATTGTAGATCAACTTTAAGAAAAAAATTAGTAATCAATATAGTACCTGAAAAATATATTTTCGATGAAAAACATAACAGTTATAGGTGCAGGAACAATGGGGAATGGCATTGCCCATACTTTTGCACAAAGTGGATTCAAAGTACAATTAGTAGATATTAGTAAAGAGGCTCTAGAAAGAGGATTGGCTACTATTACCAAAAATTTGGATAGAATGATTGCCAAAGACAAGATTTCTGAAGCTGATAAAAAAACTACTCTTGACAACATCACAACATATACAAACATTACTGAAGGGGTAAAAAACTCAGAACTTGTAGTAGAAGCAGCCACAGAAAATGTGGATTTAAAGCTAAAGATATTTAAACAACTGGATGAAATTTGTGAAGAACAAACCATTTTGGCGACCAATACCTCTTCCATTTCTATCACTCAAATAGCAGCAGCCACATCACGTCCAGAACAAGTTATAGGAATGCACTTTATGAATCCAGTTCCTATTATGAAGTTGGTCGAAATCATTCGTGGATACAACACTAGTGATTCTGTAACCAACACAATCATGGAGCTATCAAAAACCTTAGGGAAAGTTCCTGTAGAAGTAAACGACTACCCAGGATTTGTTGCCAATCGTATTCTTATGCCAATGCTCAACGAAAGCATTGAAACCCTATACAATGGTGTAGCAGGCGTCAAAGAAATCGATACCGTAATGAAATTAGGAATGGCGCACCCTATGGGACCTTTACAACTTGCCGATTTTATAGGTTTGGATGTTTGTTTGTCCATACTTGAAGTTATGTACGAAGGTTTTAAAAATCCTAAATACGCCCCTTGCCCATTATTAGTAAATATGGTACGAGCAGGAAAATTGGGTGTGAAATCTGGTGAAGGATTCTACGATTATTCTGAAAGCAAAAAAGCTGAAAAAGTTTCTAAACAGTTTGCTTGATTAATATATCTGACAAGCAAAAAATAAACTAAAAACAACAAGCAAACACTTATAGCGCTTTGACTGTTGTCTCCTTTCAAAAAGATGAGGATTAACAACAGATTTTGAATCCTTTTCCAAAACAATCTAATATTCAAAAAGCCATAAAAGCTTATAAGTGTTTGCTCAATATTTTATTACACCCTCCGATTGGTCATAAAAACTATGTTTTTTTGTAAAGAACCTCAACAAGGTTATAAAAAATGCTATGAAAGTATTAAATTGAACAATCAGGAAGATTGGATTAAAATCTATGATATTTAGATTGTAGAACACTAAAGATATGGCAAAAATTAAAGCATTCAAAGCAATTCGTCCCACAAGAGACAAAGTTAGTCTTGTAGCAGCCCGTTCTTATCAAAGCTATACTAAAGCTCAAAGAGAATCAAGACTTCGAGACAATCCGTTTTCATTTTTGCATATTGTAAACCCTGGTTATCGATTTGACAAAGAAATATCAGGAAAAGCCAAATACAATTTGGTAAAAAACAGATATTTAGAATTTAAAGAAGATGGCATTTTTGTTCAAGACAAAACCCCATCTCTTTATGTATATCGCATCATCAATCGAGAAGGAGATGTCTTTAATGGTATAGTAGCTGCAGCTAGTGCAAAAGATTATGAACATGATATTATTAAAAAACATGAAGATACCTTAGAATTTAAAGAAATCATTTTTAAAGATTATCTAAAAACTGTAGGATTTAATGCCGAACCTGTGCTACTTACCTATCCCGACAACAAAACTATCGACGACATTGTCTTCAAAATACAGCAAACTCGTGCTGAGTATGAATTTACTACAACCTATCGCGACACACATCATTTATGGTTGGTTGACGATGCTGAAATAATCCAATCTATTGAACAAGAATTTGAAAAGATGCCAGCCATTTACATAGCAGATGGTCATCATCGCTCGGCTTCTTCATATTTACTCTATAAAGACTTAAAAGAAAACAATCCCAAACACACAGGAACCGAAGCTTACAATTTCTTTATGAGCTATTTAATTCCTGAATCAAATTTAAAGATCTATGAATTCAATAGGTTAGTCAAAGATTTAAATGGGTTAAGTAAAGAAGAATTTCTTATAAAGCTTGACGAATTTTATCGTATTGAAAACCGCGGAAAAACACCATACAAACCTTCAAAACCAAATCATTTCAGTATGTATCTTGATGGAGATTTTTATTCATTATACTTTAGGAGATCTCAATATTCATTTGCTTCTTCACTAGAAGCTTTAGATGCACAGTTGCTGTATAAAACTATTTTAAAACCCATTTTAGGAATTCACGATTTAAGGAACGACGATCGTATTACTTATAGTCATGGCAAGAATGATTTAGTTAAAGTAATGAACAAAGTTGATGATGGCACACACAAAGTCGCTTTTGGCATGGTTCCCGTTACAACACAACAAATGAAGCAAATTGCAGATGATGGTTTAAAAATGCCTCCTAAGAGCACTTATGTTCTTCCTAAATTAAGAAGTGGAGTAACCATTTATGAATTTTAAATTAAAAAGAAAACCAAAAAAATGAATATTCAGCAAAATCTAAAACGCATTCTCGAGAGCATACCAAAAAGCGTCACTTTGGTAGCTGTGAGTAAAACCAAACCCAACAGCGATATTTTAGAAGCTTACAATGCTGGACAGCGCGATTTTGGAGAAAACAAAATACAAGAAATGGCAGAAAAAGCCACTTCCTTGCCCAAAGATATACGCTGGCATATGATTGGTCATGTACAAAGCAACAAGGTGAAGTATATGGCGGAGTTTGTTCATCTAATACATGGAGTTGACAGCTTAAAACTATTAAAAGAAATCAATAAACAAGCTCAAAAACACAATCGTATTATTAATTGCTTGTTACAACTAAAGATTGCTGAAGAGGACAGCAAATATGGCATGACAGCAAATGACGCCAAAGATATTTTGCAATCTGAAACACTTTCAACATTAAAAAACATTCGCATTGTTGGTGTTATGGGTATGGCTACTTTCACAGAAGACACTCGTCAAATAAGACAAGAGTTCAATAAACTTCATAACATTTTTGAAAATTTAAAAACCATATCTACTTCTAATTGTGATATGCAAATCATATCAATGGGAATGAGTGGCGATTACCAAATAGCCATTGAGTGTGGAAGTACGATGATTCGTGTAGGAAGTTCTATTTTTGGTTCTAGAAATTATTAAACTTCAGAATATAAAATATTTTTTTTAATTTATTAACTTAACATTTGTACGCAGTATTAGACATAGAAACCACAGGAGGCAAGTATAATGAAGAAGGCATTACAGAAATTGCCATCTACAAATTTGATGGAGAAAAAATTGTAGATCAGTTCATAAGTCTTGTTAATCCCGAACGCGAAATCCAGCCTTTTGTGGTCAATCTCACGGGCATAAATAGTAAGATGTTACGAAATGCCCCTAAATTTTATGAAATTGCTAAGCGTATTGTAGAAATCACTGAAGGTTGCATTCTTGTTGCTCACAATGCTAAGTTTGACTACCGCATTTTAAAAACAGAATTCAAACGACTTGGATATAAATATACACGCAAAACACTTTGCACTGTAGAATTATCAAAACAACTTATCCCAGATCAAGATTCTTATAGCTTAGGCAAACTATCCAGGGCTCTTGGTATTCCTGTAAGTGACAGACATCGTGCTAGTGGAGATGCACAAGCTACAGTAAAACTATTCAAAATGCTTCTCCACAAAGACTTAGAAAAACACATCATCAAGGATAATTTGCGTATGGAGTCTAAGCATCAAATGGCTCCCAACCTAAAATACATCATAGATAAACTTCCCAATACAACAGGTGTCTATTATATTCACAATAAGCATGGTGAAATCATTTACATTGGAAAAAGTAAGAATATCAAAAACCGAATCATTCAACACTTTACAAACAATTCTCCCAAATCAAAAAAAATTCAATTACAGGCAGCAGCAGTTACTTACGAAAGGACAGGCAGTGAACTCATCGCGTTATTGAAAGAGAATGAAGAAATAAAACGTAACAAGCCTATTTTTAATAGAGCTTTACGACGCAATATATTTACCCATGCTCTCTATCTCTTTGTTGACAAAGACGGCTACATAAATTTAAAATTGGATATAGCCAAGGATGATAATCCTATAATCACATTTACAACAAGACAAAGCGGAAAACAATTTTTACTTAAAGCCACAGAGGAATTCAATCTTTGTCAAAAACTAACTGGATTATACCCTACAAAGACTCATTGTTTTAATTATACAATACAAACATGTAATGGAGCTTGTATAAAAAATGAATCCTCAGATGATTACAACAAACGTGTCAATCAATTGATTTCTAAATATACCTACACGAATAAAAATATGTTGATTATAGACAAAGGTCGAGATATTGATGAACGCAGCGTTGTTTATATCAAAAATGGAGTGTTTGTAGGTTTAGGTCATTTCGACCTCAATTACCAAATCACCAACACGCAAATTTTGGAATCGTTTATCACTCCAATGGAAAACAACAGAGATTCTCAGCACATCATTCAGAGTTATTTAAGGAAAAACAAAAAGCTGAAAATAATATCCCTTTAAATGACTAACTTTATCAACTCATAAATTTAGATTATTTGGTAATAGATGGCATCAAAAAAGACATATTATTGGAAGGAAAAGATTCATGAAATCATTTATGAAGCTGATACCCCTGCGGGAAAATTATTCGACATCATATTGCTTGTTACCATTCTTGCCAGTATTGCACTGGTTATGTTGGAAAGTATAGAGAGTATAGATAAAAAGTACCATCTATTTCTTAATATTTCAGAATGGATTATCACTATTTTATTTACTATAGAATACATTTTACGAATCATAACTGTAAAAAAACCAATCAAATACATTACTAGTTTTTATGGCATTGTCGATTTATTATCTACCATCCCCAAGTACATTTCATTGATAGTTTTTGAAACGCATGTTTTGATTGTATTGCGAGCTTTACGTTTGCTAAGAATTTTTAGGATTTTAAAATTAGCACGATATTTGGGAGCCTCCAATCAATTGGCTACGGCTATTAAAGCTAGTCGAGCCAAAATATCGGTATTTTTATTTACCGTATTAATTATATCTGTCATATTTGGGACTATTATGTATCTAGTAGAAGGTCCAAAAAGTGGTTTTTCAAATATTCCAAAGAGTGTTTATTGGTGTATTGTAACACTCACTACGGTAGGTTTTGGAGACATCACTCCAGTAACTCCTTTTGGTCAATTTATAGCGGCCTGTATCATGATTATGGGATATGGTATTATCGCTGTTCCTACAGGAATTGTTTCTGTTGAATACAGCAGACAATCCAAAGACGGCTCCTCATCAAGACATCCCTTTACAAAAATAGATGTAAACTCACAATCTTGTCAAAATTGTCTTGCAGAGAACCATAAAGATGGTGCAAAATATTGTTACAAATGTGGATATAAATTGCATATATGATTAGCTCCAAATATCTTATTGCTATCGTTGGTCCTACAGCCATCGGTAAGACTGCTTTAAGCATCAAATTGGCTCAATACTTCAATACAGAAATACTTTCTGCCGACTCGAGACAATTTTTCAAAGAGATGAGTATTGGCACAGCTGCTCCTACTTCAGAAGAGCTTTTAGCAGCAAAACATCATTTTATACATCACAAATCTATAACAGATGATTACAATGTAGGGAGTTTTGAGCAGGATGCCATTACCTTACTTAATGAGTTGTACAAAACCAAGAATGTGGTTGTTCTTGTTGGCGGCTCTGGATTGTATGTAGACGCTGTTGTCAATGGATTAGACCATTTTCCTAAGGTAGACAGCAGTATTAGAGAAGCCTTAAACGAAACTCTAAAAACCAAGGGACTTGTTTCTCTTCAAGATCAACTTAGAAAGTTAGATTTAGAATCTTACAATAGTATTGCCATAGACAATCCGCATCGAGTTATTCGTGCTTTGGAAATTTCTATAGGGACAAACAAGCCGTATTCATCTTACTTAAAACAAAAAAAAGTTGAACGTCAATTTAAAACTATCTACATTGGATTGACAGCCGAACGAGACATCATCTATGACAGAATAAACAAACGAGTAGAAACTATGATATCTGAAGGTTTATTGGAAGAAGCAAAGACTTTATACCCCCAAAAAGATTTAAATGCGCTTAATACGGTGGGATATAAAGAACTTTTTGAATATTTTGAAGGAAATTGCTCGCTTGATTTTGCTATTTCAGAAATACAAAAAAACACAAGACGTTTTGCAAAAAGGCAGCTAACTTGGTATCGCAAAAACCCTAATATTCATTGGTTTGACTACAAAACTGATGTTATAGAAATTGGTAAGTATATCAAAAAACTAATGGTATAAAAAAAGCCTTTCAATTATGAAAGGCTTTATATTATTTTAAAAAACAATTTTAGTCATTTTTATTTACTACCAATCTAAATCCTTCTCCATGTATATTTAAAATTTCGACTTGAGGATCTAATTTCAAATACTTTCTTAACTTGGCGATATATACATCCATACTTCTAGAAGTAAAATAGTTGTCGTCTCTCCATATTTTGGTAAGTGCCAATTCACGTGGCATCAAGTCGTTTTCGTGCAAAGCTAACAATCGTAACAAATCATTTTCTTTTGGTGATAGTTTTATAGGATCTTGGTCTTCAAACTTTAAAAATCTCAATTTAGAATTAAGATGAAATTTTCCTATTTTGAATTCAAATTGTTTATTATCAACGACACTATCAGACGCCTTACGTTGCATAATAGCTTTGATTTTCATTAGTAAAACTTCACTATCAAAAGGCTTGTTTAAGTAATCATCAGCACCAACTTTATAGCCTTTAAGCACGTCTTCCTTCATGGTTTTAGCTGTAAGGAAAATAATTGGTATATCTTGGTTTTTTTCTCTAATTTCCTTAGCCAAAGTAAAGCCGTCCTTGTAGGGCATCATAACATCCAGAATGCATAAATCAAAATCATCTTTTTTGAACTTTTCAAAGCCTTCCATACCATTTTTGGCATGAACAACTTCATAATCGTTCATCATTAGATAATCTTTGAGAACGGTTCCAAAATTAGGATCGTCTTCTACTAATAAAATCTTTTTGCTTTGCTCTTCCATAGTTTTATGATATTAATGGTAGTTTAATTGTAAATGTACTACCTTTTCCTTTTTCACTTTCTACTGATATATGTCCTTGGTGGTCTTCGACTATGCGTTTTACATAGGCTAATCCCAAACCATGACCTTTTACATTGTGTACATCTCCTGTATGTTCTCTATAAAATTTTTCAAAAACACGTTTTTGTACTTGTTTTGACATTCCATTTCCTTGGTCAGTGATTTTCAACAAAATATTGTTACCTATATTTTCTGTATAAACATCTATCTTAGGTTCGTCATTACTGTATTTAACAGCATTATCTAAGATATTAACAATAACATTGGTAAAATGGCTAGCATTTGCCAATACAGAAGTTTTTTGTGCGTCAAGATGTGTTTTTACATATCCTTTTCTATCTTCTACTATCAACTGTATATGAGTTATAGCATCTTCTATTATGTCGTGAAGCTCAAGTCTTTCCTTACTAATATTCAATTCATTTTTCTCAAGTTTAGAGATTCTCAACACATTTTCAACTTGGGCATGCATACGTTTGTTTTCATCTTTAATCATCTTCAAATATCGTTCTACTTTTTCTTTATCGTTTATGACCTTAGGATTCCTAACAGCATCAAGAGCCAAGTTGATTGTTGCTATAGGTGTTTTAAACTCGTGAGTCATATTGTTGATGAAATCTGTTTTTATTTGCGAGATACGTCTTTGTTTGATAAGTTGATAAATAGAACTGCTATAAGCAATGATGATTATTGACGTAAAAACGATAGATAATATCAACATGGTCATAATCGATGAAAACAAAAACTTATTTCGGTTAGGAAAATTCACATATAGGATATAATTACTCTGATTGTTGTTGTCTAAAAACACACTAATCCCATATGAGGAATCATTTTTACGTTCGAAATTTTCAGATTTAATTTTAGTTGCAAGATCTTTGTCGTAAATGGCATATTCAAAATCAATATTAACGCCATTTTCTTTGAGATAATCCCTCAAGAACTGTTCAATCTCTCGTTTAGAAGTTCTTTTATATACTGGGATTTTTTTTAGACGTTCTTGCATTAAAGCCCTTAGATGGTTTTGCTCATAAGGTTCAAGTTTTCGAGTATTAGTATATTTTTTTATTGGGCTTAAAGAAAACTCACCATCAATGACATTGTTGTCATATATTTCGGTTTCTTGACGATTAATTACTCGATTTAAGCTAATGCTATCCAAACCTATGTCAAAGAACAAAGAAGGCACCTTATAGGTTTCCTCCAATATACTGTTTCTAAAAATTACAGTTTCATTATTATCTTCATCTTGATATTTTAAGATTATTTCCGATAGCTGTGTGGTATCAGGTTCTTCTACACTTTCAAGATAATGCTGTAATAAGTTGTCAAATTTATCGAACTCAGACTTTTCAATGGCTTTTGACACAAAACTTAATGAACGTTTCACATTAAGTGTAAATTGCTTCTCTTCATTCTGAAACGTCTTATTTATAAAATAAGCTTGGACAAATATTATACCTATGAGCGACAAGCTCATTAAAATCACCAATAAGATGAAAAGTCTCTTGTTCATCATTCAAATTTACCATTTTAACATTTAGCAGTTCACTTCTTTAACCTTACATTAACAAAAAGGTTAAAAAGAGTACTTATAAAAATATTTTAAGCAAGATTTTATGAAGAGTTTCAACTTTTTTTTGAGTCTCTACCAAATCTGTATTTTCTAAGATATAGTCGGCCAATTTTATTTTTTCGGAATCATCAAGTTGATTTTCCATTATGGCATTGATTTTTTGAGGAGTAGTATGGTCTCGTTTCAGTACCCTTTTAATTCTTTGTTGTTTATCTGCTGTAACTAATATTACTTTATCGTATTGAGATTGCATGTTTTGCTCGAAAATGATAGCAGCTTCTTTGATGACATAAACGGCCGATTGTTTTTTAAGCCACTCATGAAAATGTTTTCTCACTTCTGGGTGGACGATTTCGTTTATTTTTTCAAGCAAATGTTTGTTTTGAAAAATCTTAGACGCCACAAAAGGTCTATTGAGTCCTGTTTCATCATAAGCTTCTTCACCAAGTAAATCGATTAATTTTTGGCGTAAATAGGGAGACTTGTTCATCAGTTCTTTAGCCTCTTTATCAGCTATATATACAGGAACTCCCAATGCTTCAAACATTTTTGCTACTGTGGTTTTACCACTTCCTATTCCCCCTGTTAAACCTACTATCTTCATTTTTTTACAGTTCAATAAATTCTATTTTTTTTTGTTTCAATCTTGCTGCTTTCACTGAAGTTGGTTTTTTCACCAATTTAGGAATTAGGTAAGATTGTTTGTTTTCAACAATGGAACTATAATCGCATTCTACTTTAAATTGAGAAGGTTTAACAGTCTTGTATTCCTGTAAAGGCAGATAATATGATACCGCTACTGTTTTTGGAAAAAAATTAAGCTGAACATTAGACGGAACGTTAGTAATCACCACAGGGACATTTACTGAACCTTCAGTAAATTTTTCTATCTTTCCAGAAATGACAACTTTACGAGAACTCAATTTTAAATGATTATAGTTCTCTGGTAGGTTTAATTGTAAACTAATATCTATATCTTTATGAACTTCTGTTTTAGGAAAGGGTTCTGTTTCTATTGAATTTATCATTTTGATATCGGTTTCAGAACCAATAATCTTTACCGAATCTGGTTCAATTTTAAAATTTCCTACTACATCATATCCAAGCTTAAACACCACCTCAGATCCAAGTTTTACAGGTACTTTTTTAACAGCCAGCGCCTCAAACTTAAACCATAATGTATCGGGTTTTACAGAAAGTATTTGAACCTGTTCCCCCATTTGTGATTGGATTTTTGGTTTTATATCCTTACTTATCCAAAAGTATTTGTTGGATGTTTGGGTAATATCGGTATTGTAATCCACTCGTAAAACATTATCTTCAAAAAACAAGGGCAACAATCTAAATCCACTAGCTGAAACCACTACTTCAACTACAGAGTCTTGCTGAATAAGCACATTACTCTCAGGAATATTTTTAAAATCGAGTTTAAATGTTAGGTTTTCAGTGTAATTTTGAGACAATTTGGAAGCATACAACAAAATAAAAGCCAATAAAAAGAAGGCTCCAAACACGTTGAGTTTCTTGCTTTTAAGCAATTGTTTGAACTTATATTTTAGTTCTTTAATCATTTTGTAAAAAACAATTTAGGAAACGCTTTTTTAGGATCTTGCTCTAATAGATTTATACGGAATGTTGATTTTAAAAACCCAAAACCATAGCCTAAAAACTGAATAAAGATTGCCAATCCGGACAAGAGGGCTACATATAAATTTTTGGACGAGAACAGTGCCACAATAAAACACAAGCAAAAATACACCAAGAACAACATTAATAAGTATTTAAATCCTAATAATGCGAGAAATATAGCAAGAAAGAAGCCAACGGTAAAAGCTAAAGGGAACCAATACACCAAGCTAGCTGTTTTAGGATGCCATGAATTGAGTATAGGTCTTACCAAACCAAATTTATGAACTTGTTGATAAAATTTTGACCAAGAAATACGTCGTTTATGAAACACATAAGCCTCTTGAAACAATGCCGTTTCAACCCCTAATTCCCACAATCGGATAGAGAGATCAGGGTCTTCTCCTGGATGAATAGTTCCAAATCCTTTAGATGCTTCAAAAGCTTCTTTAGACAGTCCCATATTAAAACTTCTAGGCTGAAATTTTTTGCTTTTTCTTCCGCCTCTAATTCCTCCTGTAGTTAAGACAGATGTCATTGAGAAGTTAATAGCTTTTTGCAATGGCGTAAACGAATGATGAGCTGCATCTGGGCCGCCAAAACAATGTACAAATTTTTGTTCAAGACATTGTTTTACAACTTTTAAATAATGATTAGGCAACAAACAATCGGAATCCAGAATTATAAAGTAATTACCTTTGGCGTGTTTCATTCCATAATTTCGAGAATCCCCAGGTCCAGAGTTTTGTTTATATAGATAGGTGATATTTAATTGCTTTTCAAACTGGCTTACCACCTTTTTACAATCCAAATCAGAGCCATCTTCAACCACTACAACTTCAAAAGATAAATCACCTTCTAGCTTACACATGCTTTGCAGCAATTCTTCAATTTCTTGAGGTCTATTGAAAACAGGTACTATAAATGAAAATTTCAATTTTTCCATAGAACAAAGGTAGCTAAACCCATAAAAAAAGCCACCTAAAACAGGTGGCTTTTCCATACAAGTGATATGAATTTTTATTTTTTTATAATTCTAATGGTTTTTGTAGCCCCGTTCATAGTCACCTTGACAAAATAAGTACCATTATTCAACTGGCTCATATCCACAGAGCTTTGCATAGCATTTGGAGTAAGGTTAATTACTTCTTGTCCCAAGATATTGAAAGCAGTAACATTTTGAATGATATTTTTAGCTTTTATATTTAAAACATTGGTTACTGGATTTGGATAAAAAGCAAATTCGTCTGCTAATACTTCATCATTAGACAAGGTATCAGATGACCACAATTTAACATCCATAGTATCTCCTATGGTATCTTGAGTATTGTACTTATAAATTCTAAAAGTATAAATATTTCCTACAGTTAACCCAGAAAGCATAATTTCTTCATAACCAAACACCACTGTGTTATCAGAATCTGCACAATCTAGAAAGGTTAATGTTCCACAATCTCCTGAAAAGACTTCCAATACAACGTCAAAATTGTAATTATCAACAGTAATTGTAACATTAGGTGTTAAGGCTTCAAAAGAGAACCAGACATCATCATTTGGGGTCGCTCCTCCAAAGCCACAAGTAGCATCATTTGAAGGCATTCCCGAATCTGTTGCTCCTTGCAACACAAAACTATGCGCTGTAGCCGAAGCTGCATCAATAATATCCGTTTCTTGAGTTATTACTTCTGCAGCTGCACAATCATCGTTCGAAGGTGCTTCCAAGGGAATAAACTCATAAGGCCCAGCCCAGTTGCTAGTTCCATTAGCCTCACAATCAGCTCTTACATAGAATTCATATTCGTGTTCTTCGACTATTGTTATTGTATATGGATTAGAGACACCAGATACAGTAGGTGTTCCTGTAAAAGATTCTCCATTGGTAACATCTACCAATTCGACATCCCATTGAGTGGCACCAATATTATCTGTCCAAGACAACTCAGCAGTTGTAGCAGTATATGATCCTGCAGAAAGATCTGAAGGTGTCAAACAAGCTGAGATTGAGAATTCATCGATAAACAATTCATCTTCATAATCTCCTACATATTTAAAAGCAATATAAATTGTTTGCCCAACATAAGCATCTAAATTTTGTTGGTATTGCGTCCAAACATCCTCAGAAGCGTTGCCCAACAAGTCATACAATAAGGTAAAGTCACTAGGATTAGTAATAGGATCATTTGAAGCGGTTGAGATCCATACACCATTTTCATTTCCTGCAATATCACTCCATTTGTGACTATAGTAAAACAACAATACATCTCCCGATACTACTGTATGAGCTGGCGATACCATCCAAGAAGTTGACTCAACAGCAACATTATCATCATTGTGATAAAAAGAATATAATCCATTGTAAGCACGTTCAGAAGTTTGCACAAACCCAGGGTCATCAGGTTCTGTTTGGTAGAAAGTCCAGCCAGCTGGAGGATCGGTTTCAAAGTCTTCGTAAATTTGAGCATTGACAATGTTTAAACCAAAAGCCATAAACACCGTAAATAAGAATGTAATTTTTTTCATAATAATAGCGGTAATTAAAAGTTAAATAAAATATAAACCTAAAATATATAAATATCTACCGCCTTAATAATTTATTGATATATAATCGTTTAAAGGATTTTAAATTTCGATAAATTACGATTTAGCATTAAGACTATTCACTAGCTGTACATCTACGGATTAAGACAAGAAATGCTAAGTTATCAATTTGATTTGTTATGATTTGTTTATGTCCTTATTAGTTTAAAAATATTTGACGTTCATATACACATAAATTAAATATGAAATATCTATACCTTTGACGAGCTATACCTTAATATTTGACGCGTTGTAAAATAACTAAATATAATACTGTATAGGTATGAGTTATAGTACTTATCTATAAAGTTTTGTTTAGTATTTTACACAAAAAAAAGCCTTAGCAAATGCCAAGGCTTTTGATTAAATATATATTTAGAACATTTAGTTCTTTATAACTCTAATAGTTTTAGTAGCATTGTTAACAGAAACTTTAACAAAATAAGCTCCACTATTAAGATTTGCCATGTTTACTTCAGCATTTAAAGTATTTGGAGATACGTTCATCACTTCTTGTCCTAACATATTGTACACAACAACCTTTTGGATATTACTTTGTGCATTAAGCGTTAATTTATCCTTAACAGGGTTAGGGTAATAAGTGAATGCAGAAGTTTCAACATCAATTATAGACAATGAGCTATCCACTGTAATTTTATAATCTTCAACCTCTCCTCTTCCATTACCAAAAGAACAAGCAGCATCATCACCAGGATTATTATCATTCCAATCAATAAGCACTCTCATTCTATAATCACCATCAGCTGTTCCTGCAGGCACTTCTATTGTTCCCGTGAAAGGTCCACTTCCATAAGTTGTTGTTGTAAACATGACTTCAGTGGTATCAAAATTGTAATCATTGTTCCAATCTACCCAAACAGCAGCACCAACAGTGCCTCCTACTATTTCGAAACTAAAGTCAAAGCTTTCTTCAGGAGCAAGGCTAACAGTATGTGTATCAAAATAATCACCATAATTATCAGTCGCAAAACCGGAAGCAGAGTTGTCAATATTCACACCAGAAGCATCTGTAGTAGTAAAATTGTCTATATAAGAACTAGAGCTTGTTCCAGAAGGCAAGCAATATCCAGCATTGAATGTAAATGGACCTGCCCATGCACTATTATCACCTCCACCACAATCACTTTGAACATACAAATCATATAATGTATTCAAAGTCAATCCAGAAGCTGTTACAGTAAGACCTGTTGTATTACCAGAATCGATGGTACCATTACCTTGACCATTTCCAGCAGGGACTACTTCCCAGTTATAGCTTGTAGGCGTTCCTTCAGAAGGAGCTTCCCAGCTTAGATCGGCTGCATCAGGAGCAACAAAAACGGCACTAAAACTATCTGGCGCATAACACGTTGGCTCAGGATAAACACAAAGTTCGAAATCTACAGAACCAGAATTATAAGTAGCTACAGAAATCAAATACGTTTCACCTGCCGTAAGTGTTTCTTCTAAAGACGTAGAAGAACAGCTTGAATTAATTTGAGTTAAACTACCACAACTTCCAGAATAAATAGACAAATAGGTAGATGATGTTCCTGAAGTCAAAGTTCTTTCTACATTATAAACACCAGATGTTGTAGGTGTAAACTCATACCAGACTTCGTTATAATATGAAGAGCAGTCATAATCTGCAGAATTAGTAGCGCTCACAGTTGTTCCAGCTACAGAATTATTACAAGATTCGTCAGACTCATTAATAACAATGGCATTGGCACAATCGTCATTTGCTGGTGGTGGTGGCGGTGTTCCTACACAAATATCAAAGGTAGTCTTTGCACTCGGAGACCAACTTCCGCTAGAATATCCAAAAACTCTTATTAAGTATGTATTTCCAATTGTCAATCCAGAAACACTAAAAGAATTGGGATCAGAATCATCAACTAAAACTAGATTAGCACAACCTCCAGTAGCATCATAAACTCCCATTGCCATATCAACACTAGTTCCTTCAACAGCAACCACATTGCTTAGACTAATTTCATGTAATGTTGAAGTCGCTACAAAACTAAACCAGACATCATCATTAGGAGTACCTACAACGTCATCTGTTTGAGAAGAGGCTGTTGCTCCTAAATTGGTTCCACTTGTCACAACACCACAATTTAAATCGGCATTTACTGTTAATGCTATTGCATTATCACATTCGTCATTTGCTGGAGGGCAAATCGTTTGGGTTTGTGCATCACTTGTAATGGCACAAGCTGCATTGTCATCAGGCGTAACTGTAATCACAACATCAGTTCCATTAGCATAAGGACCAAAAGTTAGTGTTGTAGCCCCTGTTGCAGCTTGAGCAGGATTTCCTTGATCATCTTGAACATCTAAAGAAGCTGCAGATCCCATATCAGTAACATCTACAACAACATTAAAGTCTCCTGAAGGATCTCCACAAATGCTTTCTACAGAAAAATCTACAGTAGCTGGAGTACAAGACAGATAGTATCCACATAAATCAAAGGTTCCCGTTTGGTCGTTTCCATAATCCCAAAGTCTTAAATAATATGTTTCTCCTGCCGTAAGAGTCGCATACGTTTTAGGCCAAGAATTACCACAAGTTCCTATTTCCGTTAAGTTTCCTGAAGTACCTGAATACAATACTCCAGAAACAGATGTAAGACCAGAAATATTACTTACACTCAATGTTACTTCATAAGCTGGAGCTGTAAATTGATACCATAAATCTCCATTACCAATCGAAGGACTCCATTGATCATCACAAGAAGGATCTCCCTCTCCTGAATCATTGGTAGCAGCATTAGATATACCTACAATGGCATTTGCTCCACAAGCTGTTCCTTCATCCAATGTCAAGGTAATTGCTCCCGAAAGCATATCATTGTCAGGTCCTTCAATATGAGTTTGAAAAGAAAACGACGCCCAACTACTACTATCACCACCACAATCGGCTTGGTAGTAAACGTAATAAGTCGTGTTGTCTGTCAATCCTGTAAGTTGTCCGTTATATTCAGGTGTTCCCGTTACGGTATCAGAACCATCTTCTTCTCCATTTCCTGGAGTAAAGTCTGCTCCTGCTTTCCACTCTAAATTCCAAGTGGTTTCTGTGTTTCCAGCCGTCCAAGCCAAGTCAGCAGAAGAACTTGTAACGTTAGACGCTACCATTGCTGAAGGTGCTGGACAAGAAGGAAGTGCATCATTAACAAACTCATCAACAGCTAAATAATATCTATCAGTATCTGTGGCAACTATAGCCACATAAACCTGTTGACCAGCATAAGCAGACAAATTGTATTCATATTTGGTATAATCACCAGCTGCTGCATTCGTAGTTGCAGTTTCACTACCCAAGAGTTCAGTAAAATCGGCAGCAGAGTTTCCTGTTGTTGACAAACGCACCTCAAATGTTTCAGTATAATACACACCATCAATGCCTGCATAAAAAGAGATTCGGTCAGAAACCCCTGAAGTTACTGTAAATTGTGGAGTTATCAAATAATCTTCATGAGCATCATCTTCCCAATGTATTCTAACATGGCCTAAACCTGCATGAGGATAAGCATCTTGATGCTCCCAAGTATGGCCACCTCCATCTTCATTAAGCACAGTCCAAGTTGTTGGAATTTCCGTATCAAAACTCTCTGTAAATTGCGCCATCCCCTGCCACGTAAAGGCAAAACAACACAACGCAAACATGCATAAAGTAATTTTTTTCATAAATTTTAGTTTTTAGTTAAACGTTAACAAATTGTTAATACACTAAAATATCATTTAAATCTGTATTAAACCTCCTACAAATTAAAAAATCGATTAAATACAAATTAATCCGATAGTTTTATATTAATCGTCTCAAAGCAAATAAAAAAGTTGTTAAAAAACAATTTATTTTCATCAAAAACCCTTTAAAATATTAATTAATTATTAATTATTTTTTAATTCTATTGTACTTAGGTTAATTTTTTTTAAATAAAAAAAGGAGCGATAAACGCTCCTTTTTTAAATATTGTATGATAAAAGTATGTTGAATTTATTTTCCTTCCACAAAAGCTTCCATTACAGCATCACTTACTCCCATATTGCTAAATCCTCCATCATTATAAAGATTTTGAAGAGTAACTCTTTTAGTCAAATCGCTAAACAGCGTTACCACATAATTAGCACAATCCTCAGCAGTGGCATTACCTAAAGGCGACATTTTATCGGCATAAGCGATAAATCCGTCAAACCCTTTAACTCCTTGTCCTGCTGTTGTAGGAGTTGGAGATTGAGAAACGGTATTAACTCTTACTTTTTTGTCTCTTCCAAAGAAATACCCAAAACTTCTAGCAATACTTTCGAGATAAGCTTTATTGTCGGCCATATCGTTATAGTCAGGGAAAACGCGTTGGGCTGCCATATAAGTCAATGCCACGATGCTCCCCCATTCGTTCATAGCATCGGCCTTGTAAAGGGTTTGCATAACTTTGTGGAATGACATCGCAGAAACGTCAGTTCCTTTTTGAGTCCAATCGTAATTTTGATCAGTATAGTGACGACCTTTTCTTACATTGACAGACATTCCAATAGAATGAAGTACGAAATCAATTTTACCACCTAAGATTTCCATAGATTTTTCAACCAAATTTTGAAGGTCCTCCATAGAAGTTGCGTCAGCAGGAATGATTTGAGATCCTGTTTTTTCGGCTAGTTTATTGATTTGTCCCATTCTCATAGCCACAGGAGCGTTTGTTAATACAAATTCTCCTCCTTCTTCGTGAACTCTTTCAGCTGTTTTCCATGCGATGGAATTTTCATCCAAAGCTCCGAATATGATTCCCTTTTTACCTTTTAATAAATTATATGACATGGTTTTTAATTTTTTCGGTTGTTGTTATTATGAGTTTTTTGTTCTTGGGTTCAAATATAATGCTAAAATTAGACACTCCAACATCATATAATTCAGAATCAATTTAACAATTGTTTAGCATGCTG
>Ga0055584_100002453_pt1 | contig 18336 bp, 14 predicted proteins | sample OSDHelmetaG_FD_58716 | JGI IMG/M metagenome (GOLD analysis project Ga0055584, IMG submission 58716) | Pelagic marine sediment microbial communities from the LTER site Helgoland, North Sea, for post-phytoplankton bloom and carbon turnover... | ecosystem: Environmental > Aquatic > Marine >... | reverse complement strand
ATGTCACAACTTCCTAAAGGCGGCTGGATATGGAAACAATTAAACGCAACATGCTCTAAACCAATTGTACAAGTTTAGTGTCTTAAACGCGGCTATTCTTATCGAAGAAAGTTTGCTTTTTGGCCAATCAAACGAATGACTAATCCAAAATCATGACTTCGCCGGCCCGCATGAAACTCAGCATTTCGCGGGCGCGTTCTTCCAATAGATCAAGGTCTAGATTATCCCGCCGCAAATGACTGACTCTTCGGTCAAGTTTGACATGTTCCTCTTTGAGAAACGTTAGCTCCATTTTCGCGGCTTCTAGATCCTGAGACAGGCGCGCCCAAGCCAGAAGTCCTCGATCACCTTGAATCGAATGGAATAGGAAGTATAGCACCAAAAAGATGGCAAAAACAGTGGGTGCAAATCTTCTGAGATGGCGGCCAAAGGCGCGGATGGATTCCATCAAATAACTCAAGTAAAATAAGGGCTTATAAAACTGAACCGTTTATAGCAGAGCAAAACGACTCCTGCAAGTGTCTCGCTTGCAGCCTGCAATCATAGCCCCAATGACGCACACGACGCCTTTGTTGGGACATTGAGTTTTACGATGCGTTCCAGCATTTCAGTTTCATCATGGAATTTGTCGATAATACGAAACTTGAATTGTCGACAACTACCGTCTCCGGCCAGACCAACGACAGCGCTTTTGGCCTCACGCTGCCAACTACCATCACTGTTAGGTTTTCCAGTTTTCCACGCAAAGGGTTGCTGAAACCCAACCCAATGCACTTCTTTGGCTTTTGTTTTGACCAGTTCAACAAGGGCCGCTTCACTGATATCTTGAAACTTGATCTGACCCTGGTTCAAGCCTGCGCGAATACATTCTCTTTGGTCTTTATCTTCACCGTCGCCTTGTGCCTCAACGGTTTGTCTAAGGAACTGCCCCTCGATAGAGTAGACCTCAGCAATAAGGATTGGCGTGGAATGACAATCACCGATACTGCTGAGGCCAAGGGCGTTTGTGTAGGCCAGTCTCACATAAACCTGTCGTTCTTCAGGAATACCCACAGCTTCACCACTGTTTGGCTCAAAACGCCAAGACAGACCTACGTTATGACCAAAACTGCCCCAGTTGTGGGTTGGGCTGAGTTCGGCACCAATGGTGTCAGCAAAGTCACGAAACTGCTCCTTATTGTTCTTCATTTGAGTAATGAATTGAGAAAGAGAAATTTTTCTGCGTTGTTTCTCAAGGGTTTCAATTTCACCACAGTTCTTGCGATGGATCGTCACTGACTTTGCAAGAACTTCTATGGGAGCCAGTTTGCCACGGCTCATTAGCTCAGACTCAGCGACGGTTGCGAAAGCGCGGAAACAATCGCCTTCACCACTTTTTCCGGCTACGTCGAAGTAATATCTAGCACCAGTGAGAACTTTTTCATCGTCAACCCATTTCTCTTAGAGTGTTTCCTTCAATTCAGAAACTAGTTCTTCGGCTTTCATGCCTACGGTGGCTGTGCTGACGATAGCAAATGCACGGTTCATCGCTGCGATGGCCTGTTTCTCTTTTGACCAAGATGCAGCCTTAATGAATGCTTCTTCCGCTTGATCCAACAATTGATCCGAGACTCCCCATTGGGCACAGGAAACCTCATTTCCCCAGCCTGCTCCTGAATGAAGCCGGAAGTCTCCGACTTTTCGGTAGCCTTCTAGTGCGGTTACGTCATAAATCAGTGGCACTCTAAAGAGCAGATCAACAAGTTCACACCTGCGATTGGTGCGTACGACGAGAAAATTAACGCGTCTTTCTGCATAGTTTTCTTCACCGTTGAGCTGATTGTGAACAAAGGGATCGCCTGTGTTTTCTGGCAACAAACGAACAACGATGTCCTCAGGCCTCATTCGTTTGTAGTACTCACGGACTTCTCGTTCTGCTTCAGTAAAATCGATGGCCAAGCTGGCATTTTTTTGGCCGTCTACTTGCCCAAGCTCACGTTCAATTGGGCATTTGAGTTGGTTGCCTTCATGAAAACGATCACCGGTCAGATTGAAGGTCCTGATGTCCATTTCTGAGTCGTTGTAGAGATGCTTTGCAATTGCTGATTTTGGACCTTTTGTGATGTACTTGAGGTTCTGTTTTGTTCTGAAACAACGTCCTTTGTGATCCCGGACTAAAGCGGTCACATCGATAACATCGTATTTAAGAAGACCATCTTTCAGTTCGCCGAAATTTTCATGAGTGTCAGTGATTACCAGATCCATAGTATAGAACTCTGGGTAACCTAACTGATCGGTAACATACCGCATGTCCCGAATGAGTTTGTCGGTAAGTGATGCATCGACAGGTAACTCAGAAATGCCGTCACGGCTGCCTTCCGGGCATGGTTGATTGGTAGCGACTTGGCTGTATTCTAAGGAGAGTTCGTCCAATGCTGAGACAACAATCGGATCACCATCTGGATTAGACTGTGATGTTGTGGCAGAACTATCCAAGACACTAAACTCAAGCCGTCCACAAAGCCCGCTACGAAGTTTCACAATGAGGCCAACCTCTCTGCGTTCAGGTGAAAATGCTGGCGGATCTTTTACAACACCGAGCACTGATACTGCCTCTTCGATGTACTCTACGTATTCGTTCGCTTGGCCTAAAAACCACTTATCGAATGCTTCTTCATAGGTTGCTAATGCCTGCTTAGCACTCTTCGCTGAAGACTTAGACTTTTGTTCTTCTTGTTTGGCCTTTATCTTCGCGAGCATTTCTGCCTGTTTTTTAGCCGCCTGTTACTCGGCTTGTCTGCGGAGTTCAGCAGCTAACTCTTCTGCCTTTTGTTGTGCATCCGACGCTGCCTCTGCTGCTAAAGCACCGCAATCGAAATCCACTGAGTCCTGACTGTCAAACATCATCACGTCTTCAGACAGCATGCCACCCAAGTTGAGACGAATGAACGTGGTTGGTTGTTTGGTGCAAACACCGTCAAAATCGAAGATTAGGTCAACCTCGACTTTATTACCAATTGGATAGGCACCTGACGGATTCTCCTCCACCCAAGGCGAGGTTTGAATGATTGATTTGACTTGTTTGAGTAAAGCTTCGTTACCCACTTTAATGAAAGACTGGCGAATGGCTTCGATTGTCTCTTGTTGAGAGTAATCTTCAGCCTTTGCAAAACTAATGTTGGAACCGATGGTGATAATCACCGCCAAAACCAAAAATAAATTCGCCAGTCTTTTCATTTTTATTCCTTAGACGTTAAAGGCGTTTCGCCCCGCGTAGATAGCTGCCGCACCGAGGCTCTCTTCAATACGGATTAACTGGTTGTACTTTGACAACCGGTCGGACCTGCTGAGTGACCCAGTTTTTATCTGTCCACAGTTGGTGGCAACAGCCAGATGAGCGATCGTTGAGTCTTCTGTCTCACCGGACCGATGAGACATCACTGCGGTGTAGTTAGCTTTATGAGCCATAGCGACAGCATCAAGCGTTTCGGTCAGAGAACCAATCTGATTAACTTTGATAAGGATAGAATTGGCGATGTTGTCTGCGATACCTTTAGAGAGACGGTCAACGTTAGTGACGAAAAGATCATCGCCGACCAATTGAACCTTATCACCTACAGCCTGAGTGAGTGCTGCCCAACCTTCCCAATCATCTTCGTCCATACCGTCTTCAATCGACTTGATTGGATAAGTGTTGCAAAGATCTTCTAGGTAACGCGCCATTTCTTCGCCACCCAAGACTTTATTTTCACCAGAAAGGTGATACTTGCCGTCTTTGAAATACTCGGAGGATGCACAATCAAGCGCCAACAAAACATCATCGCCTGGTGTATATCCTGCGGCCTCAATAGACTTCATTATGAAATCAAGTGCGTCGCGTGAAGAACCCAGATTAGGTGCAAAGCCACCTTCATCACCGACGTTAGTATTGTGACCTTGGTCGGATAGCGCTTTCTTAAGGTGATGGAAAATTTCCGCGCCCGCGCGAATGGCCTCTGAAACAGACTCAGCGCCAACAGGCATCACCATGAATTCCTGAATATCGATAGGGTTGTCGGCGTGTGCGCCACCGTTGATGATATTCATCATTGGAACCGGGAGTGTTCTGGCCTGTAAGCCCCCAACGGCACGATAGAGCGGCAACCCCGCTTCCGCCGCCGCGGCGCGTGCAACGGCCATGGATACGCCAAGGATGGAGTTGGCACCAAGCGACGACTTGTTGTCAGTACCATCCAAGGCCAACATTGCCAGATCAATTTCTGTTTGGTTGTCGGCATCAAAACCAATCAGCAAATCAGCGATTGCGTTGTTGACGTTGTCCACAGCGCCTAGAACACCTTTGCCAAGATAACGCGACTTGTCGCCATCACGAAGTTCAACTGCTTCATACTTACCTGTGGATGCCCCTGACGGAACAGCCGCACGCCCGAAAGCGCCGCTTTCAAGTGTAATGTCAACTTCAACAGTAGGGTTTCCGCGTGAATCAAGTATCTCGCGGCCGTGGATGTCAATAATTTCGCTCATGGTTCTCTCTAGTCGATAGAAATGGGATTGGCTTTTGCCAATTCATCAAAGGCTTTTAATGTTTTCAGAAGTTCTTTCAGCTCGTGCAATTGCACCATGTTGGGACCGTCACAAGGAGCATTGGCAGGATCGTTGTGTACCTCAAGGAATACACCCGCGATGCCTAATGAGATCGCTGCTCTTGCCAACACCGGAACATATTCGCGTTGTCCGCCGGAGGTTTTGCCTTGCCCGCTTGGCATCTGCACGGAATGTGTTGCATCAAAGATCACGGGATAACCCGTTTGTGCCATACGTGGCAAACCGCGGAAATCATTGACGAGCGTGTTGTACCCAAAGGACGTTCCCCGTTCGCATAGCATGATCTTTTCGTTGCCGGTTGAGGCTAGTTTTTCAGCAACGTTGTCCATATCCCAGGGCGCAAGGAATTGACCTTTTTTTATATTTAACGCGCGACCTGTGTTGCCCGCAGCCAATAACAAAGAGGTTTGCCGACAAAGGTAGGCAGGGATTTGCAACAGGTCTATCACTTCAGCTGCTGGTGCGCATTGATCGGGTTCGTGCACATCACTTACAACAGGACAGCCAAACTGCTCTTTGATCTCCGCAAAAATCGGCAGAGCTTGCTCCATCCCGATGCCTCTGGCAGAGCTGGCAGACGTACGATTGGCCTTATCGTAGGAGCTTTTGTAAACCAAGCCGATGCCAAGGTCAGAGCAGATTTCGCTCAAGGCCTCAGCCATCATCATAGCATGGTCTCTATTTTCCATGGCGCATGGGCCGGCTAGAATGGAGAACGGCTTATCGTTGGCAAAGGTTACATTACCAACATTTACGGTTTTCGCTGTGGTCACTTCAGTCTCCCAAATTACGGCTTCTTAATAGTCACTAATGTTAAGGCACGAAAGCCCCAAAACGCCGCTATTTTGGTGCAAGAGCGAGGATAGCTGCCAACAGAGCTTTGACTTCTGCATTAGTGGTGGTTCGACCAAACGAGATACGCAGAGATCCTGCCGCCTCTCCTGCGCTTAATCCCATGGCCTTCAAAACATAAGATGGCTCGACTGAGGCTGATGTGCAGGCGGAACCTGAAGAAAGTTGAAAGTCAGCAAGCAAGGCAAAGAGTTCATCCGATCTATAGCCCGAGAACGTAAGGTTTAGATTGTTAGTCAGGCGTTTTTCTAACGATCCGTTAACCTTGATCCAATGTGCCTTGCTTTTCAGAGCGTCTACGAAGTTGGTTTGCCATGCCTTGAATCTTGCTTGCTCTTGGTCCATTTCTTCGACCGAAATTGCAGCCGCTTCACCAAAACCGACAACAAGCGGTAAAGGCACTGTTCCCGATCGCAAGGTTCGTTCTTGGCCGCCGCCGTAGAAAAGTGGCTCCAATCTCGTGCGGGGCCTACGTCTAACATAGAGCGCGCCTATGCCCATGGGGCCGTAGATTTTGTGCCCTGAGAAGCTCATTAGATTGACGTTTAACTCTTGGACATCAAGAGGAATTTTACCAAGAGCTTGGGCTGCATCACTGTGTAGGTAAGCTCCATACTTACCACAAAGATCTGCGATCTCTTTCAGCGGCTGCAACACCCCAGTTTCATTGTTGGCAGCCATAACAGATACGAGAGCCGTTTGGTCAGAGAGCGCAGTTTCAAGGTAACCGAGATCTATGAGACCATCTTTATCAACTGGAAGTATCTGCGCATCAAAACCTTGTGTCTGTGTTGCATTGCATGATTCCAGAACACACTTGTGCTCGGTGGAAGCCATTAGAACCCGAGGCTTATTATCTTTCCAGAAAGCGGCGGTACCTTGTATCGCCAAATTGTTTGCTTCTGTAGCGCCTGACGTAAAGATGATCTCTCTACTGTCGGCATTGATGGCCTTGGCGATCTGTGCGCGCGCCTTTTCTACAGCTTCGGCGGCTTCTATGCCCCTTGAATGAGATGTCGAATGTGGATTGCCAAATTTTGATCCAAAGTAGGGCAACATTGCATCCAACACTCTGGGGTCGGTTGGCGTTGTTGCCTGGAAATCAAAATAAATGGGATCGGTCATCAGTTGGTTTCGCTCGATACTTTTCTGTTGTTTCGATCAACAATCTTACCAAAGGCTTCGAGGAACTGATCAATGTCTTCTGGTTTCGTATCCCAACCAATAGAGATACGAATGGCTGAACCTGCAAGGTCAGCTCCCACGCCCATTGCGCTCAGGACGTGACTTGATTTCACTTTTCCCGATGAACAGGCAGAACCCGAACTGACGGCCATTGAAGCTAAATCCAATTGGATCAAGAGTTTTTCAGCAGCCATTACCGGCCAAGAAAAACAAGTTGTATTGACCGTTCGTGGGGCATGTTCGGAAAAGATCAAAAGAGAATTTGAGAGGTTCTTTAAACCTTGTTCCAATTTGTCTTTGAATGTTTCAAGTTTTTGAAACTCGCTTAGTTCGTTCAAAGCGATTTCCGCCGCCAGGCCGAATCCAACAATTCCAGCAACGTTTTCTGTTCCTGCTCTCCGGCTTCTTTCTTGGCCACCACCCTTCAACAACGAAGGGCACTCTGTTCCCGGGCCCAAAATTAGAGCGCCAACACCTTGCGGTCCACCAAATTTATGAGAAGACAATGACAGGAGATCAACACCCCAATCCTGCTTGTTGAACGGCATTTTCCCGGCGGCTTGAACGCCGTCACAGTGGAACAGCCCTGAATGTTCATGAACAAGATCGGCTATTTGACTCAATGGTTGCACCACACCTGTTTCATTGTTTGCAGCCATCACAGAAACAAGGGCTGGTTCTGAGTTCTTGAGGCAGGTCTCCAAATAATCCAAATCCAGCAAGCCGTCGCTATCAACACGCAAGGTTGCAGCAGTTGGTGCTGCTCCTAATACAGAGTCATGCTCTATCGGTGAAATAAAGGTCGGGCGATGAGCTGCTGATGCTAGCGCCTGGTTGTTGGCTTCCGTACCACCAGAGGTGAAGATGACATCCCGGGCTCTAGCGCCAACAAGGGCAGCAACTTGCTCTCTCGCCTTTTCAACGAGGTTCTTTGCTTTGCGGCCTGGACCATGAATTGACGAAGGGTTCCCAACTGTACTCATAGTACGAGCGACGGCTTCAATCACCTGCGGTCGAACAGGAGCGGTTGCGTTGTAATCGAGATAAACGGCGGCCATGAACCTAGACGTTTTTAGGAAGTGCCTTGTTTTCTTCTACCGCCATTATTTCTGCTTTAGCTTCTGCAACAACCTGCGACTGTTGTGTTAACGCAGCTTCCAGCGAACAAACACGGGCTTTGAGCTGTTGAACCTGATCTTGAACAGAAACGGCAGTTTTCGCCTGTGGATCTAGCCACTCGTCACAAGGCGTTCCATAAGCGACAAAAACAGATTCAACCGCTGGATCAAGATCACGTCTAATGACTTTTGCAGGGATACCCACGACGGTACATTTGGCTTCAACGTCCTTCGTGACAACGGCATTGGCACCCACGCGAGCATCTTTGCCCACAACGACTGGGCCTAAGATTTGCGCGCCGGAGCCAACGATAACGCCGTCCTCTAACGTCGGGTGTCTTTTGGCATTACGTTGACTATTAGAATCAACTGACGGTGCGACGCCGCCCAAGGTCACGCCATGGTAGAGGGTGACATCATTGCCGATTTCACTGGCTTCGCCGATGACGACGCCCATGCCGTGGTCAATAAAGAAGCGTTTGCCAATTGTTGCACCAGGGTGAATTTCAATCCCTGTCAGCCATCTTGCAATCTGTGAAAACCAACGACCAACAATCCTGAATTTACGGCGCCAAAACCAAGAGGCGAAACGGTGAAACAACATCGCATGGAATGACGGATAGCAGATAATGACTTCCAAACGTGATCTTGCGGCGGGATCGCGATCTCTAATGGAGTCAATTTCACTGATGAGATTGTCAAACATGACGATATTCCAGTCACTCGGGATAATTATGCAATGTTGCTAATATGCATTTAGAGGGAAAAAATCTTCATTCAAGGGGCGTTATAACGGCTTTTAGATAAAAGCCGAGGGCTAATTTGTGAAAGATCGTGGCGGATGTGGAAAGACAATAGCCTTTTTTATCGAAATGGGCTAGTAACCGCCACCTCCAGACTAGCAATTTACGGTCCAAAGATATGCCCGAAGTTTTGATTAACGGCCCCGACGGAAGACTCGAAGGTCGTTACAAGCACAATGAAGACGACAACGCCCCTATTGCCTTGATGCTCCATCCTCACCCCCAGTACGGTGGTACGATGAACAATAAAGCGATTTACGCGATGTATCACGCCTTTGCCGGTCGTGGTTTTTCAGTGTTGCGTTTTAACTTCCGCGGTGTTGGTCGTTCCCAGGGCATCTATGATCGCGGCGAAGGTGAGTTGGCCGATGCAGCGTCCGCGTTGGACTGGTTACAAGGCCATAACATTGGTGCACGTCAGTGTTGGATTGCAGGCTTCTCTTTTGGTGCTTGGATCGGCATGCAGCTTTTGATGCGCCGGCCTGAGATCACCTCATTTGTGTCTGTAGCACCGCCAGCAAATCTCTATGATTTCTCATTCCTTGCTCCCTGCCCTTCATCGGGTTTGATGGTGCATGGTGATGCCGACACAACTGTGCCGCCAGAGTCCGTTGAGAAGTTGATTGAGAAGCTCTCCATTCAAAAGGGTATCACGATTTCACATTCTATAATCGAAGGTGCTGACCACTTCTTTGGTAGAAACTTAGAAGATCTTTCAACAACTATTGACCGATATTTGGCGGAACACCTCTAATTCCAAACCGCCTCTATCAAAATCCTATAGTTAAAGAATTACGTCATGAACGAAGTTACCTCCTCTAGCGAGCTTAAATCCTCATTCCTAAAAACCGTCATTGATCGCGGGTTCATTCACCAGTGTACAGATCTGAGTGAGCTCGACGAGCGTTGTTCGAATGGCACTATAGCGGCATACGTCGGCTATGACTGCACGGCTGATTCACTCCATGTCGGTAGTCTTGTCTCCATTATGTTGTTGCGTCATTTTCAAAAATGCGGACACAAGCCCATCGTATTGATGGGCGGTGGTACAACCCGTGTTGGTGACCCGTCAGGTAAAGACGAAAGCCGCCAATTGCTGAGCGATGAGAAGATTGCTCAAAACATGGCAGGCATCAAAAAAATCTTCGAGAAGTTCCTTGTCTTTGGCGATGGCCCAACCGATGCGGTTATGGTCAACAATGCTGATTGGTTAGACAAGCTGAACTACATCGAGTTGCTACGCGACTATGGTCGTCACTTTACAATCAATCGGATGCTGTCTTTTGAGTCGGTGAAGAGCCGACTGGACCGTGAGCAACCGCTGACCTTCCTGGAATTCAACTACATGATCCTCCAGGCCTTTGATTTCCTTGAATTGGCAAGAAGACAGGGGTGCTCTTTGCAAATGGGTGGCTCTGATCAGTGGGGCAACATTGTTAACGGTGTTGAACTTGGGCGCCGTGTTGATTCAAAGAGCCTGTTTGGGCTTACCGTTCCTCTTCTTACGACAGCTAGCGGTGCCAAGATGGGCAAAACTGCATCTGGTGCGGTTTGGCTCAACGAGGACCGTTTGTCAGCCTACGATTACTACCAATTCTGGCGCAACACGGAAGATGCTGACGTTGGAAAATTCCTACGTTTGTTTACCGAATTGGATGAGGCAGAGGTGAAACGCTTAGAATCTCTCCCCGGTGCTGAAATAAATGAAGCCAAGAAAGTGTTGGCTTTTGAGGCTACTCGCCTTTGTAGAAGTGAAATTGAAGCTCATACTTCGGCAGAAACTGCTCGCCAGACTTTTGAGCAAGGCCAGGTTGCTGTTGATCTGCCAACGTTCGAGGTCCAACGATCCAGCCTAGAAGGTGAAGGTGTCTTTGCTTATGAGCTGCTTTGTTTGGCCGGTTTGACATCGTCGAATGGTGAAGCACGTCGCTTGATTAAGGGCGGCGGTGGCCGCGTTAACGACAAAGGGGTCGCTACGGAAGTTGCGAAAGTGACAGCAGATGCAGCTAATGAAGACGGCCTCATAAAGCTGTCTGCCGGTAAGAAACGCCACGCTTTGTTGAAGCTGATCTAAGCAACTAGGAAGGTTTCAGAGAAGCCTTCCTAAACCCTTCTTCCGTTAGAGCCCGACAAAGTCATTGCCAAGGATGTCCCCGAAGACATCACGCACAATCCCCGGTGCAATTGATACCAGAGGGTTCACAGAGATCTTTGGTTTTTGCATCCGACCGTCTAGTCTAAAGTTTGCGGCCAGTATCCCTTCCCCTTTAACACCATTAACGATGTCTCTGAGTAAGGGAACGCCATCGACAAGTTGGGTCACAAAGTTGAAGGGGGCAATCGTACCGGTTAGCGCCAATCGCTTAGCATTATTGTCTATTTGCCCTTGAAGACGAATGCCGAGCGAAGGGCCTTTCATTCGAAGATCATCCATTTGGATTTTGCCGCGATGATAGGTTAGACGGCTCTCCATACGCCCAAAGAACAGCCCTTTTCCATTTAAAACATCAACCATACCTGTGAGCGAAGCGAAACTTAGAAGTTGTGTTAACGTTGGCGTATCAAGTATAGTAAAACGGCTGATCCAAGTCCCAACTCGGATGGGGGCTAAAGGGAAAGGTTGTGCGGATACTGCTTTTATGCGGACTTTGCCATAACGCGCCGATTTCCAAATACCAAAAGTATCCAGAAGTGCACCCGCATCATCGGCTGTGAGATCGAGTTGGAATTCACCGCGAGAGTTCGGGGCCAACCTGGCTTGAATGAATCCCTTGGTTCCGACCTGCCTTTTGCCATTCATGGCAGGCAGGTAGCCGGTAAAATTCATTTCTTCTATGCCTCCATTGCGTTGGCGAAGCGATAGACTGACATTGGTAATCGATTTACCTTTGGGTAAACCCAATCGATCGAGATGTTCAACAGTGATAACCGTTGCTTTGCCGCCGGTTGTTTGTGTTTGATTCGATTGTGACGACAATTTCCCAAAAAGCGGTGCGGAATCATAGACACCTTGTTTGGCATGAATTGAGACATAATCCGACGTTTGAGAAAGCGTCAAATCGGAAAATCTGTTCCCAGCATACTCAAGTGACGACAGCCTCATTTGTTCCCAATTTTTGCCATCGGATTGAATGCGAATGTCGCCAGTCGTTGATAACCCCGGTCCCCGCATCGAAAACTCGCTAATGGCATAGGGTTTGCCGGCGGAGAGATGGACCAGTCCGGCGGCTGTAGCGCCTTGGCCTGGGTGCTTCATATAGTCCAACGGGCTAAACACAATCGAAGCATTGGTGAGATCTGCCGAGAAACCAACAGTTGCTTCGGAACCTCCTGCTTTTTGGTAGGAAACTTCAACGCCGACGGGGCCGTTAATGTGACGGGTTAAACCGGGCAGAATTCGCTCCAGACCTGCGGCTGTGAAATTTCCGGCTGCTCTGACCGCCGATCCAGGGTTATCGGATTGTTTTGTCCGAAACACGGCCGTGAAGCTATTAACGGCTCCTGCCAATTGGCCTTGGCCTTTAACTCTAAATTCCCTTTTGTCGCCCTCTATTTCAAGCGTGGCCGCCTCGAGGTTTTCTTTTCCCACGGCATCGAGCAGCACACCGTTGTGGACATTGGCCGCGAAGGCTACGTCGATGTCTCTCATGTTGATCTTCTCTGGTGGTTCGGAACCAGAGTTGAGCTTTGGAAGTGGCATGGCAAAGTTCACAGAAGATAAAACCTGGCCAGATTGAATTTGTTCCTTCAGCCTGAGAAAACCGGGGCTCTTAAGGCCGATCTTGTTGAGCAAGGACATGCAAACCTTGGCTTCGCACGCTAACATCATGGAGCTGTTGAGATGTTTTGTTTGGCCTTGGTTCGGGCTGATGACAACGGTGGCCTCTGTAACAAGAACATTTTCAACCACTGCATCTTTTGCCGTTACATCGATGTGTCCATCAATAATCTGAATTCGACCCTTTGCTTGTAGAATAGGTTCAAGTTTGCGATAGAGTTGTAACGATAAGCCATCAAAATCGAGGGAAATAAACTCGCGAATTTTTTCGACCTTGCTGCCTTTTTTCTTTTGCAATCTTATCTCGTTGTCGAACTCGATGTTCGTAAGTATTCCTTCTTTGCTGCGTTCTAAAACCCAGCTGCGGGTTGTGCTTGGGATACCAGAAGGCCAATAGGTCGACAGCTCTTTAACGGCCATGCGATCAGCCGACAATTGATAGCTCAGAAGGCGACTAGGTCCTTCATCGATAACAAAACCTGACACTTTCAAGAGCGTATCGCTTTCACCTGCTCGCCCAACAATGATCGTGGAATCACTGACTAATAATTGCTTTTCCGCGATATCAAAAGTTCCTTCAGCTTGCAGAGTTTTTAGAGGCAGGCTCTTTTCCCAAAAGGGAGATACTTTCACCGCCCCTTCGCCCATGAAAATTTGATAACTGCCAGCATTCAGTTTGCCGCTGGAATCCAATTCAGTAACCACAGTACCGTCGAGATTAGATGTAATGCCTTCCAGAGGCCTCAAACGATCATCCAATTGAGCTAATGCGTTAAGGCTAAGGTTTTGAAACTCAACATTTACATTCGAAATCTTGCTAGTTTGGCTTCGAACGAATGTTACACCTGCCTTGACGATCTGGTTACCTAGAGAAAATTGACCCACTAGACGCCCCTCTAATCCAATCGGAACCTTACGTAAAATTAAATTGGAGTTTAGGGCGGTGAATGTTTGGTTAAGCCCAAGGTCCGAAAAATTGACGGTCGCATTGGTCAGTTGGACTTGTTGCAAGTAGGACAAGGGGTCATCGGTGTCTGATTGAGCGTGTAGCCTTGAGAAAAACAGATCCGATGCGTCCCTTAAAACGTCAGTATTCTCTAAAGTCGATCCACCATTTGAACCATCAATGAGAATGAGTGATTCATTACCACTGGCAAAGCCTAAAGCAACCGTGCCACGCTCATTTCTAGTGAGGTCCAGCTGTGCATTATCAATGACAATCTGGCTTGGCACGATGCGTCCAACCGCAAGCGGTTTCAAAGCCACTGACACGTCTACATTTGGCAATCTCAGGACTTCTTGTCCCGTCGTTTTGTCACGCAAGGACAGATCTGAGAGAAGCAACCGAGCTTCACTTTCCTCTACAACCCAGTGGACTTCACTCTTGCGTAAAGCAATTGATAACGAGGGGTAACTTCGTTTAAGAGATTGGATAAACTGAGTATTCAGAAATGATACATCTAGAGGTGCTTGGTTAAGCCGCCACAACGTCGCCAGCACGCCGAGAGTAAGGAGAACCCCTACGAGCGCTAAAATTTCTATCGTAAGATAGAAGGCTTTCCGGCTTACTTGTTTCACTTGCTTTACTTCAACTCTGAAGAAACTAGACTAGATGGTGTAGTCTTAGGTCTAATTTGTCGACCGACTATGATGTCATTTCAAATTAATTTAATATCGACCCAAACTTGGTAAAGAAACTCATTCAATGCTTCTTGATAATCTATTTGCTTCATTGGTGGAAGAAAATAACGAATCCGAACAGACCCACATTCCAACGTTAAAGCAATGGACTAACTCACTTTCAAAACCACGCTATCAAGCGATTGAGACTATAATCGGGCATAGTCCCTTTTTGACCTCCCAGTTATCGGCGTTTCCTGACGTTGTATTCGGTTTGGGAGACTTAGATTGGCAAATTGAGGCGCAAAAATGCATTAATGCCATTGATCAATGCGAACAAAACGAACTGAACTCTGAAAGGCTCCGTAAGAATTTGCGGCAGAAAAGGCGCCGTTTGTCTTTGATCGCCAGCCTTGCTGACCTCAGTGCCGAATGGACAGCGATTGAAGTGTCTGAATGGCTTTCACGCTTTGCCGAAAGAGCAATCAGTACAGCTTTGTCGTTTCATATCCATGAGGCTATAGAAAAGAACCTTGTTGCACTAAATGAAGCACAAGAGCACGGACTCTTCATCTTGGGTATGGGGAAACTTGGCGGATGCGAACTCAATTATTCCAGCGATATAGACCTGATCGCATTCTACGAACCTGAGACCGCTACCTTTCCCGGGCGCTATTCCGAACGAGAACTGTGGCCAAGGATCGTCAAAGATCTCGCTAACACGCTTCAGGAACGCACCGTTGACGGTTTTACCTTCCGCGTAGATCTGCGATTGCGCCCCGACCCCTCCGCTACGCCAAATGCCATTCCAGTTGAAGCGGCCGAGAACTACTATCAATCCGTTGCCAGAACCTGGGAGCGTGCGGCCTTCATCAAAGCCCGCTTTATGGCAGGAGATGCCAAGGCCTCAACACGTTTTCTCAAGAACCAGAGGCCGTTCATCTGGCGAAGAAGCCTGGACTTCGTTGCACTTGAAGAAATTCGAAAACTCAAACTTCAAATCGATGACACAGAGGCCAAGAAACTCCCAAGAGATTCCATTTCACCACTGGCAGGACTCAACATCAAGCTTGGTCGTGGTGGTATACGAGAGATCGAATTTTTTGCACAAAGTCATCAGTTATTGTGGGGTGGTCGTCAACCGGGCCTTAGAACCATTGGAACCCTAGACAGTTTATCGGCGTTGCAAGATGCACAGCTAATTGACGAAAGATGCAGGGATGAACTGCATGAGGCCTATTCTTTCTTTCGTCTGGTTGAACATCGCTTACAAATGAAGGAGGACCACCAAACCCACACTCTGCCTTCATCACAGGAAGAACTGGAAAAAACAGCGGAGTTTTGCGGATTTGCTGAATTTGTAGATTTTGAACAAACCCTTGAAGGTTATAGAACCTGCGTAAAAGCTTATTACAATCAATTTGTTGCTGGGATAAATCGCTCTTCCGATGCAGTGCCGAAGGAGGACGAACAACGCTTTTCTTCACTTGCTTCAATCATTGTAACGCCCGACGGTGTTGAGAGAGCCGGACAAATTTTGTCGGAAAGCAACTTTGAAGAAGCCGGTAACTCTGCCCTCATAATCGAAGGATGGCTTCAGGGGCGTTACCGCGTCCTTAAAACCGATCGATCACGCCAAGTCATTGCGACGCTTCTGCCGTCCCTGTTAGCGACAATTGCGGAAGGCCAAGAACCTGAACGGGCATTGGCGGCATTTGACCGGCTCCTTGAACGTTTACCGTCAGGTTTGCAACTCTTTACATTGTTGTCCAACAACCCTGCCCTTCAATCACTGCTAATCGAAATCCTAGCAAGCGCACCACAGCTAGCGGAACGTCTTTCCACGCGCCCTGCATTGCTGGACGTTGTTTTGGAGCCAGGATTCTTTGATGGTTTGCCTCCGCAAAGGGCTATGAAGAAGGAACTGGATTCATTGCTCTCTACGGCGTTTGACTATGAGGACTCTTTGTCCATCATCAGACGATGGAAAAATGACAAGGTCTTCCAGGCTTCACTCCATATCCTTCGTTCTGTCTCCATGCCGCAAGTTTGGGCCCCATGGTTGGCTTCAGTTGCTGAGCTCGTCATCTCATCGCTTGCCAAATTGGTTGCAGAGGAGTTCGAACAAAAACACGGGCGCTTTGACGTCGTGCCAAATGATGCGCCAGCTTTGGGTTTGGCGGTTATTGCATTTGGAAAGCTGGGTGAGCGGATCATGAGCCCGGGATCGGATTTGGATTTGGTCTTTGTTGCCCCGAATTTGGATCCAAACGAGATGAGCAATGGGCTCAAGCCATTGGCGGCGCAACAATACTTTGGACGGCTAGCGCAGCGCTTGATTTCGGCCATCACAGCGCCAACGTCGGAAGGGGTCGCTTATGAAGTTGATATGCGGTTACGACCGAGTGGCAGCAAGGGACCGTTGGCGGTCAGTCTGAGCGGATTTGAACGTTATCACAATGAGCAGGCCTGGACCTGGGAACATATGTCTCTCACACGCTCACGGGTCATTTTAGCGGATGATCAACAAAAACGAGACATCCAGAACGTGATCAGTGATGTGTTAAAGAAACCAAGAAACCCGAGGCATCTTGTTCAGGACGTCGACAAGATGAAGACACGGATATTTGCCAACCGGGAATCTTTCGACCTTGATATCAAGTCGTTGGAGGGAGGATTGGTCAGTCTGGAATTTATCGTCCAGTTTCTGCATTTGAGTGTCGCAGAAAAACACCCCGACAGCATTATGTATGATCTACCGACCTTCATCTCGAGTTTACCCAATCTCTCAACACTGACAGAGCCACAATCACGGCTTTTGAGCGAAGCTTGGTACCTCTATGTTGGGCTTCAGGCGGTCGTGCGATTGTCAACAGGCCCTAAAGCGAACTACGAAGATTTAGCCAATAGTACAAAAAGCACCCTCGCTTCTGTTTTTGGAGAAAAGGACCTTGAAAACGCGCAGGCGAAACTCCAATTGCTGTGCAAAGAAATTGCCCAGCTCTACAATGTGTTAATTGCCGAAGAAGCCACAAAGGCTTCTGAAAGCGATCCTGTTGATGAAGGGCCTGTTTGGAATAGATTGGAGAACAAAAAATGAGTCTAGAAGTAGGCCAAACGGCACCTGATTTCACCATGTTGAATGATAGAGGTGAGCAGCTTTCCCTGTCTGACTTGAAGGGCAGCAACATTGTGCTCTATTTTTACCCGCGGGACGATACGCCTGGTTGTACCAAAGAGGCCAATGGCTTTCGCGACAAACAAACCGAATTCGCCCGCTTGAATACTCAAATCATTGGTGTGTCCAAAGACTCAGTTGCCTCCCATCAGAAATTTAAAACCAAATACGATCTGAACTTTACGCTTGCGTCAGATGAAAATTCTACGACGTGTGAAGACTACGGCGTTTGGAAAGAAAAATCCATGTGGGGCCGCAAATTCATGGGTATCGAACGCACAACCTTTTTGATCGACGTTGATGGACAGATCCAGAAAATCTGGCCAAAGGTCAAAGTTCCGGGACATGTCGAGGCAGTTTTTGAGGCTGTGAAGGCAGAGCTCCCGATCATTTAACTCTTTATTCTCTCAAACCGGCCTGGCGTAGACCTTCTAGCAATCGGTCAATATCTGCGCTGCGAACATACATCGGGTTTCGAGCTACCGATGTTAAACTAAGCTTTGGATTAAATTTGCAAGCGATTTCAACCGCTTCTTTCGCCTCTTCACCGCGCCCTAGATAGGAAAGTGCGGCGGCAGAAATGAAGTAGGCGCCGTAAAAATTCGGCTTTAGTAGAATGGCCCTTTCACCTGCTTCAACACATTTCAGATAGTTTTCATCGGCAAACTGCGCGTTCATAACCCCAAGACACCAAACGAATCGTAAAGGATCGTTGGGGCTGCCGCTGTTGGCCTTTTCAAATGCAATCAGCGCTTCCTCAGTCCGCCCTAAAAACACCAGTGCACTGCTCAACAGTCCGTATGCAGTCGGATAACTTGGGTCGAATTCAAGTCCTCGGTTCAGGGCTTTGACAGCTTGTTCTGGCTTGCTCTTCAGCAGATGTACCCAGCCAAGCGCGACATGTCCGAGAGGGTCTTTCAGATCCAGAGAAATTGACTTTCTTGCAAGTTCTTCAGACTGAGAGATTGCATAAGTCGCACTGGCCTCCCAAGCGTGAAATGCAGCCTGACTGTAATTCAACGCTAACAAAGCATAAGCACTAGAAAAACCAGGGTCGATTTCCATGGCTTGTGACAGGAGCACTTTTACTTTCTCGTGGCCCGCGAGATCAGTCTGGTAATAAAATGGTAGAGCCTGCAAATACCGATCCCATGCATCGACACTGCCTGGACGTTCGCGTCGTGAACGTTCGATCTCGGCTAGTGTAATCTCGGTTCC
>Ga0055584_100002452_pt1 | contig 18337 bp, 16 predicted proteins | sample OSDHelmetaG_FD_58716 | JGI IMG/M metagenome (GOLD analysis project Ga0055584, IMG submission 58716) | Pelagic marine sediment microbial communities from the LTER site Helgoland, North Sea, for post-phytoplankton bloom and carbon turnover... | ecosystem: Environmental > Aquatic > Marine >... | reverse complement strand
TAAAAGTTTCTCCTGGGGCGATGCCCTTGAAACTGATGCCCGGTACGCCATCCATCTGGTACGGGAGAATCATGCCGTGCCAGTGAATGGATGTAGACTCGCGCAGGCGGTTGCGCACTCGAATCGTCACTGTGTCGCCCTCACGCCAATACAGTGTCGGACCGGGGATAGAGCCGTTGATGCTGGTTCCCATGCGCGGTGTGCCGGTAAAATTGACCGGTGTCTCGGCGATCTCCAGATCGAACTCGGTGCCGGTCAGGCTCGCGGCGGGAACCTGGCTAGTGGTCGCCGCCAGTACGGAGCGAGCGACCGGCGATAGGCCGAGGAGTGCCCCGCCTGCAGCCAGGCCCTTAACGAAACGCCGTCGGCTATTAGCCGCAGGTACTAAGCTGTCTGAAACGAATCTACTCAAGATGTAATCCTTCTCTTAAATCCTGTTCTAGCAAAACGGTCTAGACTCGCTCTACTGTCAAATCGAACTAATTGATTCCTAAGGGTGCAATTACCCCGAATGCTTGGCAGTCTAAGCCTCTTGGCCTGTCGCCAGAGTGACGCTCCCATTACATTTTTGTAATCCTCGTGTAACCTTGCTGCTAGGTGCCTCGGGATACACTGGGTCATATGACGAGCTAGAATTCGAACTCGATAGTGCACACGTGGTTGAAGAAAGGTTTCATGAAGATACTGATAGTCGAAGATGAGCTAAAAACCGGCGAATACCTAAGACGCGGCCTCACCGAATCGGGTTTTGTCGTTGCCTGGGCCCAGAATGGTCTCGATGGGCAGCATATGGCCAAAACCGAGGCATACGACCTGATTGTGCTAGATGTTATGTTGCCCGACATCAACGGCCTGGAAATCATCACATCCCTGCGAGAGGCGAGCATCAACACGCCGGTGCTGTTCCTAACCGCGAAGGACAGCGTAGAGGATCGGGTGAAAGGCTTGGAGAAGGGTGCGGATGACTATCTGGTAAAGCCGTTCGCCTTCACCGAGTTGCTGGCTCGCGTTCGCACTATCCTAAGGCGAGGCGTAACGGTTTCTGCCAGCACTACGCTGAAGATCGCAGATCTGGTCTTAAACCTCCCGTCGCGTCAGGCTGTCCGTTCTGGACAGCGCATCGTCCTGACGAACAAAGAGTTCTCTCTGTTGGAATTACTGCTTAGGAAAAAAGGTGAAGTATTGCCGCGATCGTTGATCGCCTCACAGGTGTGGGATATGAACTTCGATAGCGATAGCAATGTGATAGACGTGGCAATTAGGCGCCTGCGCTCGAAGATCGATGACCCCTTCGAGATTAAACTTATCCACACAGTGCGTGGCATGGGTTACAAAATGGAGGCTGCGGATGACGGATCGCCAGAAATTTAGCTCGCGACCAGCCTCTCTAACCACGCGGGTCACCGTGTTCGTCGGTATCACCACGACGCTGTGCCTCATCGTTCTCGGCTTCATCGTGCAGCGCTCTATCGAGGCGCACTTCCTGCAGCAAGATGCCAGTGAGCTGCAGGTAGTTGCGGAAACAGTTCGCACTATCTTGAGCAGTAGCGACAGCGATACCAATAGCGCTGAACTTCAATCAATGCTGAGTGGAGCGGTTTCCGGACATCACGCAGTCTTCTTTCTGGTTGCCGATCAGAATGGTAGCGTCGTCTATGCCACGCCCGGGCCCGATCTCAGTGAGATAGCCCAATCTCAAACTCGAGTTGCGCGAATCGATGCGCAGAATATTTATAGCTGGACCACTGAAGGGGTCACGTACCGAGGTGCTGCAATCACTTTGCAGCCATCTCCTAACACTTCGAATTCGAATCTCCTGCAGATAAACACCTTGGTTGTCGCAATCTCAATGGACTTCCATCTCGAGTTCATGAATAGCTTCTATCGTAATCTCTGGGGCGTCGTAATCGGCATCTGCCTGTTCTCGATTCTAGCCGCATGGATGTCTGTGCATCAGGGCCACGCTCCACTGCGTAAGGTGAGCAGCCAGATTCGAGATATAAGTTCCGACAAGCTGCATCTGCGCGTCGACACGAATCAGGTGCCTATCGAACTCGTGGATCTGGTGTCCGCTTTCAACGATATGCTGCAGCGCATCGAAGATGAATTCAACAAACTCTCACATTTCTCCGCCGACATTGCCCACGAACTGCGAACACCTATTACGAATATTATGACGCAGACTCAGGTCTCGCTAGGGCAAGTGCGCAGCACAGAGGAATATCAGGAAATTCTCTATTCCAATCTGGAAGAATATGAGCACATGGCGGCAATGATAAACGACATGCTCATGCTTGCGAAGACGGAGAGCGGGTTGCTGGAGCCTGCTTTTTCAGAGTTGGATGTTGCTGCCGAGATTGGAGGGCTGTTTGATTTCTTCGAGGCCTGGTCGGAAGAGAACAACATACGACTCGAGCTAACTGGAGAGTCCGCGCCGATACACTGTGACCGCGCCATGGTGCGTCGCGCACTCAGCAATTTGCTGTCCAATGCAATAAGACATGCCACTAAAGATAGCGTCGTCAGAGTGCTTCTCAAGACCGATGCGGGTGTTTCTCAGATAATTGTAGAGAATACCGGTGCGACGATACCTCCAGAACAGGCCTCGATGATATTCGATCGCTTCTATCGAGGCGATCCTTCAAGACAGAGGCGCGGCGACGGTGCAGGCCTCGGGCTCGCCATCGTAAAGTCTATTGTCGACGTACATGGCTGGAAGATCACAGTGAATTCCGCTGACGGACTTACTCAATTTGTGTTAGAAATGCCAGCATAATGACAGAGGTAAAAACCAATGAATAGAAAACTACTCCTATTACCCATTACATTGCTAGTGGCTCTTTTGGTTCCAGTGGTTTCGGCGCAATCCGATGAGGTTGGCGAGATTCGAGAACTGTTGGAAAGAGTTGCGATGTTAATACAGGAGGGAAACTTGGAAGCGCTGGGCGATATCTACTCCGATGGCCCCGGGGTACATATCATCGAGGGTGCAGGTGTGAACCACGGCTGGGCTGACTATCGAGATCATCATCTTACGGAAGAGCTGGAAGCGTTTAAGAACTTTCAGTACCGGTTCTTCGCGATCGAACCGCAGATTCGCGGGAACTTTGCCTACACGGCCCTTCGCTATGAACTGAGCGCCGATTTGGAAAGCGGTCATATTGAACTCGAGGGTCGCGGCACTTTTGTGCTCGAAAAAGCCGACGGTGAATGGCGCATAGTGCATACCCACACGTCCGGAAGAACGAAACGGTAGGATAGTGAATCGCTATCATTTTTGACTATGCGGGAGAATATTCGCTCGAGGGCTTTTGTCCAGTGTAGGCAGTCACTGCGAAGCCTTCACCGGCTTGTGCTATACTTCTTTTTTATGTAAATTGCTGAAAGATTCCTACCGGGCTTACTATCTCTTACTCCATGCCGACTCTATTGCCAAACTATAGAAAAGCTACGCGCCGCTGGCTAACTCTGCTGGTTGTTGCAGGTTTTCTGCTCAACATCCAGTACAGCTTTGCCTGTGAGATGATGCCTGACATGGGGCAAAATCAAATGGAGTGCTGTTGTGGTGCTAATCACCGTATGGACAGCATGGAGAACTTGGATCACGATTCATCTCCGATGACCATGCATCATGATACGGCGACTGATGCTGCAGATGGTTCGCACGATCAGGGGCCAATTTGTAACGATCCGCAGATGGGATGCTGCCAGATTGAAGTATCAGTTGGGATTAACGATCCTCCCGACGATAAGGCAATAGGTACTGCTAGTCTCTTGAAGTCCAGTCCAAGTAAACTGGTTAAGCAGATCGACAGCCATTTTTCTTTCGCAATTATTTATCCAATAAATCTCGACATCAATCTGCGTAGTCTCGCAGTTGTCTCCTATCTCCCCAAAAGTACTCTGCTAGACGCAGGGCCTCCGTTGTACATGACAACGCAGCGCTATCGTATCTAAACAAGCTTCGCATACTGACTAATCCGCGTGCATTCCCTTGGGAATGTGCCGCGCGTTTCCTGTTATTTTGGAGTGTTGTTATGAATTCTGTACTTAAAATCCGTCTATGCAGACCTTGTCTGCCATTCATTGTTGCCCTGCTTGCCAGCCTTGGAACAGCGTTTTCATCATTGAGCGCGGCGCAGCCCATGAGCGAACCCGAAGACATCGACGGTCTTATCGCTGCGGTTCTAAGCAGCAATGCAAGCCTACAATCACGGCGAGATCTCACCTCGGCACGGGAGGAACTCGTTACCAGCGAGGGCGCACTCGAAGACCCGCGCATTTCCTACGCTATTGCGCCGAATTCTATCGGTGACAGTATTCCCAGCAAGTTCGGTGATGCCCTGCGCGTTCGGCAGAATATTCAATTGAGCCAGAATATTCCCTGGCCGGGTAAACGCGCCTTGCGCTCAGAGCGTATGGCGGCTAGCGCTGAGGTTGCACAACAGTTCTTTGAAGAGACTCGTCTGGAACTCATCACCAACACGCGCCTGTTATGGGCGCATTGGTGGTATGCGAACATAGCGTTGACTACGAACCTGGAGTACCAACGCCTGGTTTCTGAGATGACGCAGGTGGTTGAGACTCGCTATGGCAATGGCATCGGACTGCAGCAAGATGTTCTACAGGCACAAACCTATGCCATTCAGCTACGTCACCAGCATTTGGTGTTAGAGCAGGAGCTGCGTCGATTACAAGCCCAGTTCAATAACTTGCTAAATCGGTCACCGCGCTCACCAGTACCAATTCCAGTCGGCGACTTAGCGGTTCCGGCTCTACCCTCGCAATTCAGATCGAGTTCGAGCTAGTTCAAATCTCTGCAACTCTCCTCAGGGAATTCTAGCTCGATAGTTGTATGTGCAAAGCCAAACTGATCAAGAACTTGGGCAATCTTGGATTTGATTTTTACTTGTTCGATTGGCCCTAGTGGAGATTCCACCGACAAATGTGCGGTAAAGACAGTCGATTCACCATCTAGCGACCATGCATGTTCATGATGTATAGAGGTAATCGAATCGAGCGCTAGTAGTTCCTTGCGTACTTTCTCCAGCAGTCCTTGTTCAGGGACGGCCTGCAGAAAGAATTTCGTCACAGTAGTCGTATTCTTTACAACGTTGAAAAGAACGTACAATGTGAATCCTATAGCTAACAAAGCATCGAGAAGAGGTACTTCGACAAACATGAGAGTAACAGACACAATCAGGACCGCTACCCAACCTAACACGTCTTCCAAGAGATGCCAGTTGAGTACTTTTTCATTCAGCGTTTTACCCGAGCTGAGTTTGTAGGCAGCAAAACCGTTTACCAGTACTCCCAGCACAGCAAGAGCGAACATCCCATTGACCGAAGGCATTACCGGGTCAAAAAGCCTGGGAATCGCTTGAATCAACACCCAGATAGAGCCGGCTATCAGGACCACACCATTGATCAAGGCACCTAGCAGAGAGAGGCGTTGATAGCCGTATGAGAACGAGTCGTCGGCGTCCTTTTTCGCAAGCCAGCTTAGAAACCAAGCTGACCCAATGGCAAGGCTGTCTCCAAGGTCATGGACGGCGTCAGCCATTATCGCTGTGCTGTTAGTTAGCATGCCTCCTACAAATTCGATTATTGTAAACGAGACGTTTAGAACGAAGACCCATCCAATCCTTTGATTGCTAGTTTCGCTAGTGTTCGTATGGTTATGCATCGGTAGCCTCATTCCCTACGATGCGACGATTCTTATTCACTATCAGGTACAGTGCCGGTAGTAGAACTAGAGTAAGCAAAGTAGAAGAAACTATGCCACCGATTACTACAGTAGCCAACGGCCGTTGAACTTCTGAACCGATTCCTGTGTTAAGCGCCATAGGAATAAAGCCCAAACTTGCGACCAGTGCAGTCATTAACACTGGCCGTAGCCGAGTCATAGCTCCCTCAGTGATTGCAGGAATCAGTTCTCCTTTCTCCTGCCAGAGAGTTTTTATGAATGACAGCATCACTAACCCATTGAGCACAGCTATTCCAGATAATGCGATGAAGCCTATTCCTGCTGTTATAGACAGAGGCATGCCTCTTATCCAGAGTGCAAGCACTCCTCCGGTAAGGGCAAGCGGTACTCCGGTAAAAATGACGAGAGAGTCCCGAATAGAGCCAAATACAACTAGTAACAAGCCGAAAATCAATGCCAGGGTGGCGGGGACTACCAACGACAGTCGTTGGCTCGCCGATTCTAGTTGCTCAAAGGTTCCTCCATACTCGACAAAATAGCCTGGCGGCAGCTCGACCTGACTACTAATGGCTGCTCTTACTTCAGCAACGAAGGAGCCAAGATCTCGTCCCCTCACGTTTGCGCTAACCACAACTCTGCGCTGGCCATTTTCACGACTGATACGATTGGGCGAGGAAACTAGCTCTATCTCTACGACCTCAGAGAGGAGGACATAGCCAGCCTCACTGGACAGTTTGGATACGGGAATAGGCAGACGGCTAATCCTGTCAATATCCAGGCGCAGTTCCTCGGGCGCTCGAACGACCAATGGAAATCGCCGGTCACCCTCATAGATCAGGCCAGCGGGTTCTCCGCCCACGGCAGTGGATATAAGTTGCTGAACATCTTTGACGCTGAGTCCATAGCGGGAAAGAGCTGTTCGCTTGGGAATCACTGTCAGCATGGGAAGCCCATCGGTCTGTTCGATCCTAGCATCGGCGGCTCCATCGATCGTTTCTACAGCTGCTAGAATCTCTCGCGCAGTTGCACTGAGTTGGTCGAGATCATCTCCAAAGAGCAGAATACCAAGGTCGGATCGGACTCCCGAGATCAATTCATTGAAGCGCATTTGTATCGGTTGGGTCACCTCGTAAATCTGACCCGGTAGCTCTTCTAGGGTCTCTTCCCAATTCTCCAATAATTCACTTTTCCTCAACAGTGGATCTGGCCACTCGCTTCTGTCTTTGAGGATTACGAAGGTGTCGGAAATGCTAGGAGGCATTGGGTCGGATGCGATCTCCGGCGTACCAATCCTCGAAAATACTTCCTGGACTTCGGGAAATTCGAGCAGGCGCCTCTCCAATATATCCTGCATCTCGATGGATTGCTGAAGGCTTGTGCCAGGAGTACGTAGCGCCTGAACAGTCACATCGCCTTCGTCAAGTTGCGGGATGAACTCTGAACCCATGGTACTGGCGAGCCAGCCCGTACCCGCAATTGTAGAGAAGGCTAGTAGCAATACGAGCCAGCGAAGTCTCAGTGAAGCCTGTAGCACAGGTCTGTATAACCATTCCGCGCCTCGCATAATCGGATTGTGCTTCTCCGATACTTTGCCAGTGATGAAAAGTGCGACGGCCGCTGGCACAAAAGTGATAGACAGCACCATTGCGGAAAGCAGTGCCATAACAACAGTAATTGCCATCGGGTGGAACATTTTTCCTTCGATGCCCGTCAGTGAAAATATCGGTAAGTAAACGAGGGTTATGATCGCGACACCAAACAGGCTTGGCTTGATTACCTCATGTGTGGCTTCATAAACTACCTCTAATCGTTCCGTTAGACTCAATGTTGCCTGACCTCTTGTAGCCATCCCCAGTCGGCGTATTGAGTTCTCAACGATGATGACTGCGCCATCGACGATCAATCCGAAGTCGAGGGCGCCTAGGCTCATGAGATTGGCGGAAACGCCGGCTTCGACCATGCCCGATATTGTGGCGAGCATACTGATTGGAATAACCATCGCCGTGATCAAGGCGGCGCGCATATTTCCCAGTAACAGAAAGAGAATCACTATGACTAGGAATGCTCCCACGAGAAGGTTTTCTTCGACAGTGGCAATGGTGTTGTCTACAAGTACAGTTCTATCGTACAGCGCTTCGGCTACAACTCCTTCGGGCAGAGAAATATTAATTTCGTCGAGTTTTTCCGCCACTCGTCTAGCTACCGATCGTGAATTCTCGCCCAAGAGCATAAATGCCGTGCCAATTACGGCTTCCTCACCCGAGCGAGTAGCCGCCCCCGTTCTCAACTCCTTCCCGATTGAAACCTCTGCAACGTCCTTAATGCGAACCGGTATGCTGTCTCGGGTTAGTATCGCTACGTTCTCTATTTCGTTGATTGTGCTAAGTTGCCCAGGAGAGCGCACCATTAACTGCTGTCCATTCCGTTCGATATAACCTGCACCTTGGTTGACATTATTATCCCAAAGGGCAGCAACTAACTGTTGCATCGATATTTCCCAGCGCAATAACTTCGAGGGATCAGGTGTTACGTGATATTGCTTCTCATAGCCCCCGCTGGTGTTTACCTCCGTTACGCCATCAACGAGAACAAGTTGTCGTTTGATAATCCAGTCTTGTATCTCGCGTAGTGAGAACAGGTCATGAGGCTCACCATTAGCCTGTATGGCGCCTTCCTCAGCACGCACCGTGTACATGAATATTTCGCCAAGGCCACTGGATATTGGCCCCATCTGGGGCTCTAATCCTACTGGGAGGCGGCTCTTGATCGGTCCTAGTCGAGAGTTAACAAGGTTTCGAGCGAAATAGATGTCCGTACCTTCCTCAAAGACGACAGTAACTTGTGACAGTCCGTAAGCAGAAAGCGAACGGGTATAGGAAAGCTGCGGAAGTCCGGAGAGAGCTGTTTCGATGGGGAAGGTTATGCGCTGCTCTGCTTCTAGTGGCGAGTAACCGGGAGCCTCTGTATTTATCTGTACTTGTACATTGGTTATATCCGGTACTGCATCTATGGACAGATTTTGAAAGTTCCACACGCCAAAAGCGCATATAGTTGCTGCTGCCAGCATGACAATCCAGCGACTCTTAATCATTTGATGAATAATAATTCCTAGCATTGTGAGTCTCCTAGTGATCGTGCTCTACGCCGTCTTTCTCGAGGTCAGCTTTGATTAGATAGCTATTAGACACAACGTAGCGCTCACCAATACTTAGTCCCGCCAGAACTTCAGTCATGCTGTTATCGGAACGGCCCAGAACTACTGGGCGAGGCTCGTAAACTTCTCCTTCGAGGACGAATACAACTTGATTGTTCTCAAATAATTGCAGGGCGTCGTTTTCTACGGCGATACCTACGTCTGTAGATTCGATATGCACGAGACCCTCAGCTAACAGTCCGGGAGTCCATCTAGAATCAGTGTTTTCGAGAGGCACTCTAGCGATAACGGTAGGTGACTGCCCTTGGCTTGGATTCATGTAGCTGATGCTGCTATCAGCAGACAGGTCTTCCATTCTGATAGTCACAGGCATCCCGGGTCTGACTTGTTGCGAGTCGCCGGGAAAGACTGTCAGGTCTACCCATATATTTTCGTAGTTGGCAATCGTCAACAAAGATTGGGTTGTTGCCTGCTCTCCAGGATTGGCATGTTTCTCTACCACGGTACCGCTTAGGGGTGCGAGTATTTCATACGTCTGAAGACTGTTGTTTGCTTCAATAACGGCAATCACTTGCCCGGCTGTTACGGTGTCCCCGAGCGCGGGTATCATGGCCCGGATCATGCCTGGGTAGCGTGCAGCTACATGGCTTACACTTTGAGGGTCGGGCATAGTCTTGCCGTAGAGCAACAGGCTGCGATTGATCACACCGGCACTAGCTATTTCCGTTTCTATGCCTAGTTCTTGCGCCATCGAGGCCGAAATTTCTACTATTTCTAATTCAGCTTCTTCGTGCTCCTCTTCTGCCGCAAAAGCTAATTTGGCAGTTATCAAAGTTATGGAGAAAAAGAGTAATAGTGAAAACTTCCTAGATACGTCATTTTTAACTTTTAGTTGATTCATAGTATTTCCTTATTGCTGACCAGTGAGCGGTAATCCGCTAAGCCGTTCGATCTCGGCTCTAATTCTATGTGCGTTAGTGGCGCTGGAGATTTGTGATAATTGAGCGTCCAAATATTCCTGTTGGGCGCTAATAAGTTCCACATAGCTATAATTCCCAGCCGTGTATGCGGTTTGAATTTGTTCCTGTACTGATTCAAGTGTTGGTATGACACTTTGTTGAAGAGTGTTTACTTCTAGGACAGCCTGCTGAAGTAATTGGTGAAGCGAAAGCACCTCGCCACTGATTGCGTTTAGAGTAGTCAGTCGCCGCATTTCCATCTCCTGCATATTGGCGCGCGCAGTGCGGACTGCTCCGGAAGCGCGAGCCTTATTGAAAAGGGGGATGGAAACTCCAAATGCGAAACCGGTGTCATCAATCTCTTTTAGATGGCGTATTCCGGCAGACCATCCAATGTCCCCCTGCTGGCGAGATTGCGCGAGCAGTAGTTCGGCTTCTAGCAACCGAAACTCACTGGCATAGATCTCAATGTCGGGATTCGATTCCAGCCCAGCGAGTATCGACTCGATCGGTTCAGCCTGTCCTACCGTGAGTAGGTTGGACTCCACGGCAACGAATTGAGGCGAATTACTGGCCCACATATTGGCCAGCCTGATTCGCGCACTGGCGAGCATTGCACCAGCGGACTGTTCCGCCACCTGCGCCCGTATAAGGGCTGAATTAGCTCTATCTAGCTCTAATTGAGGAGTTTGTCCTGCTCTTACTAGTGGTTCGAGTAGGGAGACGGTTTGCTCTGCAATAGCGGTTGCTCGCGATTGCAGGGCAACAAGTTCCTGAGCTGAGGCAACGTCAATAAATCGTCTAACAACATCAGTTAATAAATCCAATTCAACGACCTGTTGCTCGGCATCTAAAACTTCGATTCTACGATTCGCTAACCCCACGCGCGCAGCCCGTTTGTTACCCATCTCGACTAAATTGGATAGTCTGAGGGTTGCCTCTGCGCCGGTGAAGTCTTTGATGTCTCCAGTGCCCAACGCATCTTCAATTTCAGCTTCGACCCTAAAAGCAGGTTTTAATTCTGCGGTTTCCTTCTCCCCGAGCAATGCTTCTGCGCGCAGGGGAAAACTCCGCAGGCGTGGGTGTGCTGCCAAAGTAGTTTCTAGTGCATCCCTGAGTGAGATAACGCCTGTAATAGATTCCTGAGCACTGGCAAAGGTGCTCGCGATGGTGGCACAAACCACGATCGTCAAACATTTGAAGTTCATCGATATTGCTCCTGCAAATAGCCGGTATAGGATTCAACTCAGTAAACTTGACCGAGCTGATGTGTCCATAGGTGTTACTAGGCTATTGCGGGAGGTGCTCGTAGGGGGGGTAGGTAGAATGGGGGGGGTTCGGATGGAACCGAATCGCTCTGGGGTAATACGACTGTGTGTCTTATTGTAGGGGAGAATGTCTGGTAGAAGTTGCTGGCCACGTAAAAAACAGAGCCGTCAAACATCTTAGAAAGAAGTGTGTCGAGGGAGAGTTCGCTTTCGATGTCTGCAAATTCTTGCTCGTCGAGAGACTCTCCATGGTGAGAATTTTCGGTTTCTAAATGTATCGAAACGGCAGCTTCTTCACCGTCTAAACAATACCGCACATGAATATGTGAGAAATTGGTGACAATCAACAACACCACAGCCAGCATGCCAAAGGCATTCTGGGTATAGCTTGATCGTCGTGAAGTCAGGTGTCGAGACATTGTAATTTCTTGCTTCTCAGGTTTTTTGATAGCCACCCAAGCCAGGGCAACTACTAAGACTACGTTTTTAGAATCCTCACATATTGCGAGAGATCAATAGGGCAGCATACTACATAATGCCAAACCCTGAGTATCAAATTCCGAGATTGTCCAAGAAGGCACCCCCAATTCATTGAATTATAAAGATAAAATAGTTGCGCCAGTCTCCAATTTGAGAATCAATTTTTCTGCTTCGTTGGCGGACCAATTGTTGTAGCTCGTTAGAACTCGACCCCTTTGCGGCGCCCTGAAAGGCGGGCGTCCAAATTGCTAAGCAATTAGTGAGCCTTTCATTGTTGTTTTAAGTCCGGGAAGGTCCTATTGGCACTGCGTAGAGCTTAAAAACCACAAGCATCTAACGATGCAAACACGAGATATTGAATAACGACTTGGTGGACTAAATATTAAGGAATTTCAGGTAGATGATGCACATTGGGAAGATTTCCCAACTCGTCCAGTATATTTGAAAATCGGGACAGATCGCTTTGGTTGATAATCGGGGCAGTTGGCCAATTCAACTCACAATTACTTAATGGGAAAATCTTCTTCAATTTCTTAAACTGGAAAATGTCTTTGGGCTTGATGCCTTCCAACCGAATAGCTATCACCAATATAAATATTGGGCCACAAAACATCGCTATAGTTTGCGTGTTCCGTTGCAATCCATTGAGAGGCGGTGTGGGTCCATTCGGAGAAAGAGCCATGGTATGCGACCTTCTTAACCATGCGGTATTCTCGGCATGGTTGTGGCTTCCGATATAGATTTCAAAATAGCTAGGAATCTCCAGTTCAGATTGAAATACAATCCTGTCTGATATTGGAGTTACAAATATCTCAGGCTCCGCATGTTCTCCAGTGATAGCCTTCATAGCAATCCACTGAGCGAGTGTTTCTAGTTCACTCGCTGTCAGCAATACTGAATTCTCAGTTAAGATGTTAACAAGGATAGGCTTGGTTTTAGATTCCAGTCTACTCATCCATCCGCTGTTACAAATTTTGCAGACAACTCGGAGTCGAATACTAGAGAGATGGCCCTGCCTTTCGAGGGACTTGCTGCTTACTTCCTCGCCTAGCAACGAAGTATGTTGTCCTCGTTTGTGCTTCAATTCACCCTGTCTGGATAAATAGGGATGCATCCAGACAGGCCAAAGGTGCTCTTTGGTCTTTTTACCCGGCCTGTTGCAGAAGATACAATTCTGGGGCATCGAATTACTCTTCTCCAGCGGTTGCAACGTCGATTGCTTCCAAAACGAACCTTACATCAGTTGCCACAATTATCCTGGCTGTCGCCCTATGCTCAATGGCGACTCCTACAACCGGGAAGACTCTTGATTCTTCGTTATCATCATAGCTCACGATCACAGGCGCTCCGCTCATGCCCTGCGGCTTAGGGAAATGCATGTGTCTGCCGGACTGGGTGTCAAAAGCGTTTTTGACGTCGAGTTTTAGCAATATATGAGTCTCCTCAGGCAGTGCATGCTTTCGGTATTCTTCAGGCTCTGCTGAGTCGGTAGTCAATGCGTAAGGCGCCACCGATACAAATGGAGCGGTTCTGCTCACTTTGGACTTAGTTGATGGATAACCGATCATCAAATACTGACTACCCTCTCTAGGTACATATCTGGGTTTGAGATAAGAAATGTCCATAGCAAATTTATCTACTTCCTGATATGGAGGGAAAGGGCCGTCCAAGAGCCGTAACACCCCCACATCAATTGCGTCTTGAGTTCGATCCGGAGTTACTTTCGACCGAACCAGCTTCCCGCTAAGGTGTCTTTTTAGGCTGGGACTACAATAAAAATACATCCCATGTGTTAGAGCGTCATCTAGAACGTGAGCTGCTGAAACTAGGAAAAACCCGTGCTCTGAATGCACTATGAATCCCGTGCCGATCTGAGTTGGAACGTCCTCATAATCAACATAAAGCGGTATAGAAAATTTGATCAACAAGTCGACAATTTGGTCATCTAAACTCTTGACGGTGTTTTTGGCCTCCAATGGCACTCCTCGGTTTGAGCTGTTGCTAAGAACTTCTGACAATGATTTAGAGATTCTCAGCTCAATCAAATAGAGTCAACGGTCAATTTTTGGCTATTCAAGTGCCTGAAACTCGCTATTTAGTCTGCTCATCATTTTTTTGAGTTCATCGGGAGTAGAGCGCTTCTGGTCATCTAGGTTTCTTATAATGTCTGCCTGTCGAGAACCCGATACCTCTCCATAGCTGCTGAATGTCGTCAAAACCTGCTCATGCCCAAGGTTTTGGCTCCATGCTTTGAAGTCCTCGGGGGTTCTGCACTTTCTCTCTCCCAATTTGACCAAGGTATCGCGAAAGCTATGCGGCCTATAGTAGGGCAATCCGACGTCCTCAAAGGACTTTCTAAAAATGCGTCTTATAGGATCTGCATTCTTCCAATTCTCTCTTTTCAGCCCTATAGCTTGGAATTGCCCGTCCTTGCTCAGTCCCATTCTTGTTGATGGGAAAAGCGGATCATCGTCTCCCCAAAGCAATTCTTTTCGCAAGTACTCGACCCATTCATCGAAAATGGCTCTAGATTGACCTCCCACTTGAAAGAAATAGGTATCAAAAGTCTTGCTGAATTTGGTCCTTACTTCTCGGGCGTCTTGATGTATACATCCAGTATCTAGATCCACGTGCTTCAGTCTTAGAGAAGCCGTGGCGCTATCTCTGGCACCGGTGAGGATAGTAAATGCCACTAGAGCCTTGTCGCGTTTCTCAATGGCTGACCCTGAAGGCATGTTGCTTATAGCCACATTGATTTGATCTAGTGTAGGAATTCGTTTTTGCCTTCGCGCTGACGTCACCCTGACGTCCTTCTCAGATAGATTGAAATACTCGGCGTCGGGATAACTGACTGTGGATTTGAAGCCTGGTTGCATACTGAGCCACTGAAAGAATGCCTTCAGATTCCTCAGAGTTCGGTGCAAAGTCGTTTTGCTTAGAGGTTTGCCAGTTCGCGCATTCAATCGTTTAGAGAGATCTCTCTTGAAAGAGATGGCCTGTTGATAGTGGAAACGTTTGAATTCCTTATAGCCATTGTATTTGTCGAATGATGCCAGAGCGTGGTCCACCGCATCTATCGATTGTTCTGATAGTCGCTGGGATTCCTTCAGGAAATTTCTGTATTTATGCTTAATTCGTTCATTATTTGGGTTGTGCTTTTTCATACATAGTCCTCACTATTCAAACTAACAATTTACGAAGGGGGAATAGAACTAATCTAATCGTTCTAATGCCTTCATATTTGTAAGGGACAATTCGCCTCGCCAGTCTGCCAGCTTGGGCATAGAAACCTTCCTGAATAACTTACAGGAGCAATTTGGACAGATGCCTTGAAGAGTTGCTCCTCCCGTGTCAGGAACGTGCAGGACAGCCTCGTTTGACTTTGGAGGTACAGATTTTCGGCACCTCATGCAATAGATCTGTCCAACTTTGCAGGGGTGTTTGTTCTTGCGTTTCCGCTCTTCCAGATACCTTCTTAGCTCGCTTCCGAGAATTAGTTTGGGATGTCCTTCCCCGCAGTGAGACAGGCCCTGTTTGAGCCAGTTGCGGACGGTGTTCCTGTGAATATCGTAAAGATCAGCTACTTCTTCCACCGTATAGCTGCGATTGATTTTCGCCGACCTCGGATTGTGATTTGCCATTCACAATTCCTAATTGCGGCTGGATTCAATTCTTTGATTCAGCCACTCCTGGATTTCAAGGTCAATCCAACCAACGGCTCGAGCGCCGAGAGAGACAGGTTTGGGAAACGTGCCTTCCGAAATGCGAAGATAAATTGTTGATCTTGAAAGGCCTGTGCGGGCTTTGACTTGGGGTAAGCGTAGGATTGTGGTCTGCATTGAACACTCCAGTTGTACTTAGGTAGTTAATGGAATGTTTCGCATTAAAAAGCAGCAACGTATCTTGCCGTCAACCTTGCCAAGTAAGAATTTTTATCTAATTGAATTATCGAAAGTTATTCAGAGGATGGGATAGAACGGCAAGGGTAACGGCAAGGGTAAGATTGGGATTAATCCGAGGCTCGATCGAGAATCTGACTTAGGGCTTGTCTTGTAATACCCTCTCGTTCAGCAGTTCTGGTGAGGGCGCCTCTTTTTCTTATTGATTCCTCTTTGTTGAACCATAGATGAAGTCGGGATTTGCGTTCTGCCGGGGTTTCCTTTTCAGGTTGATCTGGTTCTTCTTTCGGGGTTAACACTATATTTCCAGCTTGCTGGATTTTCTCTATCTCTGATAGGGAAAATAGACCAGATTCCAGCTCTGGCAAATCACTGCCTTCAATCGTGGAAGCCTTGGTAGCTCCTTTAATCGGGTGTAGATCAGTCAATTTACCAGATCTGACAAGAGTTTCTATTATTGCCTTTGGGTTTTCTCGATCACTCTGTTGCCATAGCTCAATCAGTGCTTTGCCAGTAATAAATCTCTCATTGGGTTGAAAAGCCTGAAGTTCCTCTACATCAAATAAGCCAATGGAAAGTTCAGCGGTATAGTCTTCTCCCATTTCCGTTTCAAAGTAATACCTTCCATATTCATTGGCATTTCCTGCTTCTCTATAACATCTGAGCCCGCCATTGAGTTCACTGAGGAAAACCCAGGCCGAGATTTCTTCGGCCGAGGTTTCTAGTCTCTGGTTCAGAATATCCAGCGCTTTTCCTAGGCCTACTAGCTGACCTTGTGGAATGGATAAGGGTCTGGATCTACTGTTAGATGAATATTGTGGAAAGTTCCGCTTGGACAATAATTTCTCTAGAGTCACCCTCCAACTCAGTTCGAGTTTTAGCTGCGCTAGGCGGCTTTCCTTTTTTTCCAGATCAGAAGCTGTTGGGGCGTTCACGCATTCCCACTTTGCGATCTGGCGCCGTAGGTCGTTTAGATGAGCATAGAAATCAAACCAGTACTCCCGGTGCCCTTCAGTTGCTGGGTCGCGCTGGTAGTCAATCTGCCTGGCAAGAGATCTACGTTGATCAGGGTGCAAATCATTCCAAGAAAAAGGTTTGAAGTCATAAATCACACGTCTGCGTAGTGGATTTGGCAAATCATGAAAAGATTTCTTAAACCAGCCCTCTAACGCATCGGTTAGTGAATCCCAATCTTTGGCCATATTTGCTCTCGTTCTACCGACTCTCATTGTATCTAGTGAGATTCTATAGGCATCAAGTGGTTACCGTATAGTGTGATGCAAGATGTATGTTGAAAAGGGAAGGGTGCTTATTGGCGGGATATAAGGAAGCGACGCCGAGTAAGCAGGTATCGATTATCTGGAACTGGAGTGCGTGGCTTTGAGATACTCATGTAAGTGCGCAATTTTATTGCGCGCTAACCAGCGATAGATTCTTCTTGGAAGGCATCTTGCCTGAAGTTTTCCTATTAATTCCAGCAATTTGGTCAGACCACCATTGCATCATCTTCTTTCTTTGCTCTAGATATTCAGACCGGTTATAGGTCGCTCTAATCGAATTAGAATCCACGTGGGCTAATGCGACTTCGATAACATCCGGGTCAAATTCTTGTTCGTTCAGGGTTGTACTCGCAAGCGCTCTGAATCCATGTGACACGATTTGGTCTTTAAATCCCATGCGCTTTAATGCCATGTTCACGGTCTGAGAGTTCGCTGGTTTCCGAGGATTGATGTCCGAAGTAAAGATATGCTCTAAATGACCGCTGAGGGGCTTCAGAGCCTGTAGGATTCCTATAGTTTGACTTGTGAGTGGAACTAAGTGCGGTCTGTTCTTTTTCATGCGGCCAGCCGGGATTTCCCACAACTTTTTGTCAAAGTCGATTTCTTCCCAACGCGCATTAGATGCCTCGGCCGGTCGCACGATCGTGTGGAGCTGCCAGAGCATGAGGTGCTTCGTCATAGGCTTAATGCTGGCTTCTTCAATCGTACTTACTAGCATGGGTAGCTGGTCAGGCCGCAGAGTAGGGAGATTTATTGTTTTAGGTGCATTAAAGGCTTTCCCGATTCCTGATAGAGGATTGTGGAAAATAATGCCGGAATTAACAGCGTAGACCATAATTTCATTAAACCAGCGACATATCTTCTTTACTGTTTCCAGTTTGCCGTCGTCTGCTAAGGGTCTAATTACGCTTATAGCTTCCACTGCGGTTATCTTGTGCAGAGGTCGCTTTCCGAGTTTAGGAATGATGTATTTGTCTAGCCGGTTCTCTATTTTCTTGAAGTAGCTACTGGAGACATCTTGTTGTTTCAGTTTAAGCCATTCTGAATAGATGTTACCTAGCGTATTGGCATGGGCGTTTGCCTTCTCGCGCTTCTCTACAATTTTCTGCTCGCGTGGATCGATATCTTTGGCTAATAAAGACTGGCACAAATCCCTTTCTTTTTTAGCTTCGGCGAGTGATACAGCTGGGTAGCTTCCCAGGCTGATATTCGAGCGTTGTTTCGTGTGGGGCTTTTGGTAGTTGAAGAGCCAGTGCTTAGCCCCCGTAGGCTTCACTCTAAGGTATAGGCCCTGCCCGTCGGCCAAATTGTATTCTTTGGCTCTAGGCTTTGCCTGCTTGATCTGGGTGGCTGAGAGGGGCTTCGTGGTTCTAGGCATGATTGTTGGGGCTCAATCAAAATGTTACAACGAGTGTTACATAGGTGATTGGATGTTACAAGAAGCCTTGGTGCAGGAAAAGACTGTAAATATAGAGATAATTAAGGGAAATTAGAAGGTTGAGGATGGTATAGGATTCTGTGGGAAGAGAGTTTGGTGCCCAGAAGAGGACTTGAACCTCCACGCCCTTGCGAGCACTAGCACCTGAAGCT
>Ga0055584_100002449_pt1 | contig 18344 bp, 19 predicted proteins | sample OSDHelmetaG_FD_58716 | JGI IMG/M metagenome (GOLD analysis project Ga0055584, IMG submission 58716) | Pelagic marine sediment microbial communities from the LTER site Helgoland, North Sea, for post-phytoplankton bloom and carbon turnover... | ecosystem: Environmental > Aquatic > Marine >... | reverse complement strand
ATAAGTCACAAAATATTTCTTTTTAATACTTTTAAAAATGACTCAAATTTATACAATTCTCTTCGATTTAGATGGAACAATAGTCAATACAGCTCCAGATTTAATGGCTGCTCATAATCATGTTATGAAAAAATTTGGTCATTCTGAAAAAAAATTAGCAGATATTAAATCATTAGCTGGAAAAGGCGCTTGGGTAATGATGCAAAGGTCCTTTAAAGAAGAAATTAAAGATGAAAGTATTAAAAAAGAAATGACAAAGGAGTTTATTAATTTTTATGCAAAAAATATCGATCGTAATAGTAAGCCTTTAAAAGGTGTAATAGGATTTTTAAATTGGGCAAAAAATAAAAATATTTCAATGGGTGTATGTACTAACAAGCAAGAAAGATTAGCAGTCGACCTTTTGAAAAAATTAGATATTTATAAGTACTTTGACTATGTTGCAGGTAGCGACACCTTCTCGTTCAACAAACCTGATCCAAGACATTTAACAGATGTTGTTGATATTATTGGTGGTGATTTAAAAAAAACTATTATGGTTGGTGATAGTGAAGTTGATGCAAATTCTGCTTATAATGCTAATTTACCATTTGTACTAGTGAAAGATGGGTATACGGAAAGATCTGAAAAAGAAATTAAGCATGATGAGTTAATCAGTGATTTTGTTAATTTTGAAAAAATTATAGAAAAATATTTGTGATTTCAATTGGACTTTTTACAGCTTTGGCAGCTTTTTATTTTTCAATGTTTGTCACTCCAGGTCCAAACAATGCCATGCTTACAACATCAGGAATGAAGTTTGGTTTTGTAAAAACCCTGCCACATTTAATTGGAATTCCCTTAGGTCATATACTGCAAATTGGTTTAACATGTTTTGGTTTAGCTAATTTATTTTTACTTTATCCTCAAATTCAGTTTTATATGAAAATTTTATGTTTTTTTTATTTAATTTATCTTGGATGGAAAATGATTGGTTCATTTAGTTTAGTACAAAAGAAAACTGGTAGACCTCTAAGGTTTTATGAGGCATCTTTATTTCAATTCATAAACCCGAAAGCATGGTCGATAGCCGTAACTGTTGCATCGGGTTTTTTTCCAACTGAAGAAAATATTTTTATTGGTGTCATGTTTGTTACAATTACAGCTGCTGTTATATGCTTTCCTACAATAAGTTTATGGGCGCTGTTTGGAAGTGGTTTGAAAAAATTCATTACTGATGTAAAAATAAAAAAATTCATTGAATATTTACTCGCAGTTTTATTAGTTTTAACTGGCTTATTTATACTACTTAAATAATCTTTGATTTTTATACTTTGCTCTAATATAAGTTTTTCGAATGCATTTTACTAAAAAAACAAATTTAGAAAAAAGATCAGATTTAGTTAAAAGTTTACAATCAAAAAAATTATTAAGATTTCCTGGAGCATATAATCCACTTTGTGCAAAACTCATTGCTGAAATTGGGTTTGATGGTGTTTATGTTTCAGGTGGTGTCATGTCTAATGATCTTGGTTTGCCAGATATTGGTTTAACTACATTGGAACAAGTTAGTTATCGAAGCAATCAAATATCAAGAGTTACAGACCTTCCCACAATCGTTGATATTGATACTGGGTTTGGAAATTGCAAAAAAACAATTGAAGTTTTTGAAAACAAAGGATTAGCTGGGTGTCACTTGGAAGATCAAATAGCTGAAAAAAGATGCGGTCATTTAGATAATAAAGAACTTGTTTCTAAAGAGGAAATGGTTAAGAAAATTAAAGAATCTGTTAAAGCTAGAAAAGATCAAAATTTTTTGATTATCGCCAGAACAGATGCAAATTCTGTTGAAGGATTAGAAAAAACCTTAGATAGAATTAAAGCTTATGAAGAAGCTGGTGCTGATATGATATTTCCAGAGGCAATGAAGGATGAGAGTGAATTTGAAAAAGTAAGAAAGGCAGCAAATGGATATTTGTTAGCTAATATGACCGAGTTTGGAAAGTCTAAATTATTGGATAAAAAAAAATTAGAAAATTTAGGTTATAATCTTGTAATTTATCCTGTGAGCACTCAACGTCTTGCAATGCAAAATGTTGAAATAGGTTTAAAATCAATATTTAATGACGGACATCAAAACAATATAATAGACAAAATGCAAACTAGAAAAAGGTTGTATGAGTTAGTAGAATATGAGAAATACAATACACCTAATAAGAAAATTACAGATTTTTCTACTGAAGGACATGAATAATGAGCGATGAAATTAAAAAAGGACTTTTAGGAATAGTTGTTGATGAAACTACAATTTCTCATGTAGTTCCTGAATTAAGTGCACTAACTTACAGAGGTTATAAAGTTCAAGATCTTTGTGACAAATGTGATTTTGAAGAAGTCGCTTTTTTAGTTCTTCATGGTGAGCTCCCAAGCAAAACACAATTGAAAAAATTTATTAAAGATGAAAGATCTAATAGAAAACTATCAAAAACTATAATTAAAAATATTCAACAAATGCCAAAAAATGCTCATCCGATGGATGTAGTAAGAACTTGTGTAAGTTTAATGGCTTTAGAGGATAAAGATACTAAAGATAATTCCCAAAAAGCAAATATGAGAAAAGCTTTAAAAATTTTTTCCCAAACTCCAACAGCTGTTGCGGCTTATTTCAGAGCTAGAAAAGGAAAAAAAATAATACCACCTAGTAAAAAATTATCTTTTTCAGAAAATTTTTTTAAAATGATGTTTAACAAGGTGCCTGATAAAGAAATTGTAAGAGCTTTTGATATTTCCTTAATTTTATACGCAGAACATAGCTTTAATGTTTCAACTTTTACCGCTAGGACCATTACCAGCAGTTTATCTGATTTACATGGAGCAATTACAGGCGCTATAGCATCATTAAAAGGCCCACTGCATGGTGGAGCAAATGAAGCGGTAATGCACATGATGAAAGAAATTGGAAAACCAGAAAAAGCAAAGTCTTGGATAGAAAATGCTTTAACAAAAAAAAAAGTTGTTATGGGTTTTGGTCATCGGGTTTATAGAACTGGAGACTCAAGAGTTCCAACAATGAAACATTACATGTTTAAAGTAGCCAAACTTTTAAAAAAAGAGAAGTATACTAAAATGTACGAAGTTTTAGAAAAAGTAATGTTAGAAAAAAAAAATATTCATCCTAATGTAGACTTTCCATGTGGTCCTACATATTACATGATGGGTATTGATATAGATTTTTATACACCAATATTTGTAATGTCCCGAATTACTGGTTGGTCAGCCCACATCATGGAACAACATGCTTCAAATAAATTAATTAGACCTTTGTCTAAATATAAAGGACAAGAAGTAAGAGAAGTCATGCTTTTAAATCAAAGATGATATCATTAACGAATTTTTTATTATTACTTATTTTAGCTAGTTTTACGACCTATACCTTTATGCCTTGGAGAGGAATTGATAAAGGATCTAGAAGAAAAATTGGATTACAATTTATACTTTGGATAGTGCTGTTTGGAACTATAATTTATGGTCTTTCTTCAATAAATTTTTTTTTGATTTAATATCTCATGACAAATCAAATACAAATAGATGGTGAAATATTCCAGAACACAATAAAGATTTTAAAAGATTTAATAAGTTTTCAAACAGAATCTGGTAAATCAAATTTAAGTTTAATAAATTACTGTGATCTCGAATTAAAGAAGTATGGCGCTTCCTCTATAAGAACATTTAATAGCTCAAAAACACAAGCCAATTTATTTTCTACAATAAAAGGTGAAAATCCAAATGGGACGGGAATTGTCTTGTCAGGGCATACAGATGTTGTACCTGCGGTGCCTGATCAATGGACCTCAGATCCATATTTAGTAAGAGAAAAAAATGACAAACTTTATGGTAGAGGTACATGTGATATGAAGGGTTTTATTGCTTGTACCTTAGCAGTAGCTCCTTTATTTGCATCTAGTAAATTAAAAAGACCAATTCACTTTTCCTATACTTTCGATGAAGAGACTGGATGTTTAGGAGCTCCTTTAGTTTTAGCTGATTTAAAAAAAAGAAATTTAAATTTTTCTGCTTGTATAATTGGGGAACCAACAAATATGAAAGCTATTACTGCACATAAAGGTTACAATGAGTATAAAACTCACTTTACAGGTTTATCTGGCCATGCGTCAAATCCAGAAAATGGAACTAGTGCAATTGAATATGCAATAGAGTACAGCAATAAACTTATGGAGTTAAGGAATGAACTTAAAAACAAGAAAAGAGAAAACAATTTATTTTCACCTCCTTACTCAACTCTTCAGATTGGAAAAATTTCTGGTGGAATAGGAGCAAATGTTATTGCTGATAAATGTTTTTTGGAATGGGAAGTAAGGCCGATCAACAAAAGTGATGGAGATTATGTTACAAAGAGTATTGATGAATTTTCAAAAAATATATTACTACCAAAGATTAAAAATAATAATCCTAATGGAAATATCAAAAAAGAGATAATTGGAGAGGTTGTAGGCTTTAATAAAGAAAGGGACTCAGAAGCTGTAAATCTTGTTAGTAATTTAACAGGAGATAATTCAAAAGGCACTATGTCCTTTGGTACGGAAGCTGGCCTTTTTCAAGACTCAGGCATTAGTACTGTTATTTGCGGTCCAGGATCGATAGATCAAGCCCATACAGTGGATGAGTATATAACTTATGATCAATTAAAAAAATGTCTTAAAATGCTAGTTTCATTAAAAGAAAAAATGGTAAATTAAATTTCTTTTTTTTTTAATTAAATGAAACTTATTATAATTACTTTTTTGTTTATCAATATTTATTCTTCTGTTTATTCAAACACCATTTACTATCTTACTAAAATTCCAAATTTAAAAGTTCATGATCTGAATTCTTCAAATGGTATAAAATATTTAAAAGCAGAAAAATCTTTTAAGGTCGGAATTGTTGAAAATAATGTTCAGTGCAACAAACCTAGTGAAAATGATATTAAAAATAAATTTAAGATAATAAAAAAGAATTTAGAAAGATATGAGAAAGTTTTTCTAGAAAAAATAAACCTTAAATATGTTGTGCTTTGTGAAAATCTTAAAGTATCAAATATTAAAACTGCAGGAGTGCCAAATCATAAAGTTAAAACACTTATTATTGACATAAAATCTGACCCAAGATATTTTGAAAGATCAATTCATCACGAACTTTTTCATATGGCTGATGGCAGTTATGATAATTTATTTTCATACGATAAATGGGAAAAATTTAATATTATAGACTTTCAATACGCCGAATGCTCAACTTGTTCAAATAGATCAGATTTATCTTTGATTCAAGATTCTAATGGATTTATTACTGAATACTCAATGTCTACAGCTTCTGAAGATATGGCAGAAGTATTCTCATTTATGATGACCGATATGGACAATCTTTCAATAATCTCCCAAGATGATTCTATATTAAATAACAAAATTAATTTTATAATAAGTGAAATTCGAAAAATTGATAATAACTTTAAATTTAAATAAATGATTGAGAAGGTAAAACAGACAACTTCAGAAAAATTATTATTATTTTTATTTATAATTTTAGGAATTTTAGCTATTTATATATTTATAATATTGCCACAAAAGTGTTTGTTTATTAAAGATTATAATCCAAAAAAAATTACTTTTAAAAATCCAGAAAATATTGTTGTTTTAAATGTAAATTGTGGAAATATTATAATTAAACTTTATCCAAAAATTTCACCAAAATCTGTCCAAAGATTTAAGATGTTGATCGAGTCAGGAAAATATAATGATGTTGCTTTTCATCGTGTTATAAAAAATGTTTTAGTTCAATCTGGTGACCTAGAATTTGGAAGAAAAGATAATTATAACTATCTTTATATAGGTTCAGGTAAGTCAGGTTATGGAACTATCAAATCAGAATTAAATGATCAGACTGACTTTAAGATAGGAACAGTTGGAATGGCAAGAACAAATAAGTTAAACACTGAAGACAGTCAGTTCTTTATTCTTCTTGAAGACGCTCCTCTATTTAAAGGAGAATATACTCCCATTGGCGAAGTTGTTTATGGCTTAGAAATTTTAGATACAATTACAGATGATCATAGAAGAGAGTATGTTCTTAGACCTGATTTTATTAAAAGCTTTAAGCTACTTATCGATTAATTCCTCTTATTCTTTCAGACCTTCGTCTTAAAAGTTCTGCAGCAACTAAGACTAATGTTGAAAGTAGAATTAAACAAGTTGCAACAGATAATATTGTTGGACTTAATTGTTCTCTCAATCCCGTCCACATTTGAATTGGAATTGTTGTATTATCTAAGCCGGCCAAAAATAATACGATAACCACTTCATCAAAAGAAGTTACAAAAGCAAATAAAGCCCCAGAGATAACGCCTGGTAAAATCAGTGGTAATGTTATTTTCATAAAAGTATTTACAGGATTGCTTCCAAGACTTGCTGCAGCTCTTGTAACACTATGATCAAATCCTGACAAAGTTGCAGTTACTGTAATAACTACAAATGGAGTTCCTAAAACGATATGTGCAATTATTATTCCTGTATGTGTTGCTGCAAGGCCGGCTTTTGCCATAAAAAAGAAAATTGCAACTCCTGAAATTATTAACGGAACAATCATAGGAGATATTAGTGTTGCCATGATAATGCCTTTGTAAGGCATATATCTACTACTCAATCCTAATGCAGCTACGGTTCCAAGTATTACTGCACCTATAGTTGCAAATGTTGCTATAAAAAAACTATTTTTTGCAGCTAATCCCCAGGGATTTTTTGTTCCATAAACCATGTCTTTGTACCATCTCAAAGAAAAAGCATCCGGATCTAATCTTTTCATGCCATCTGTTATTACTAAAAATTCCTCAGCATTAAAAGATAAAGGGAAAATTACAAATAAAGGTGCGATTAAAAAGAAAAAAACACATCCACAAATAAATAGATAAAGATAATGCCAAATTCTATAGTGTGGTTCTGTATATTTTGGTAAAGCCATTTTTATCCTAATTTTATGTTATCTATCCCAACTAATTTGTTATAAACCCAGTAGACACCCAAAACTCCTACTAACAACATTAATCCCATTGCTGAAGCAAAACTCCAGTCCAAAGTATACTTCATGTGATATGCAATCTGATTACTGATTAATGTTCCAGAAGCGCCGCCCACCAACTCAGGAGTAATGTAGTAACCAATTGCAAGAATAAAAACTAAAAGAGAGCCAGCTCCTATGCCTGGAATTGTTAATGGAAAATATACCTTCCAAAATGTAATAAATGGAGTTCCTCCTAAAGATTTTCCTGCTCGGACTAGACTTGGTGAAATAGTTTTCATTACACTGTAAAGAGGCAAAACCATAAATGGTAATAAAATTTGTGTCATTGCAATATAAGTGCCAGTCTCGTTATACATCATCTCTAATCTTTTATCGTTTGCCACAAAACCAATCCAAACTAAAAAATCATTAACTACTCCCTGCTGTTGAAGTAAAATCATCCAACTTGCAGTTCTGACTAGTAATGAAGTCCAAAAAGGTAAAAGTACGCAAATCATCAATAAATTACTGAATTTCATTGGAAGAGTAGCAAGCAAATGAGCAATAGGATAAGCCATTAAAAAACAGAAAAGAGTTACATAAAAAGCTATTTTAAGAGTTCTAACCCATAATTTTTTATAAATTCTACGATCTTCTTCTACTTGAACAAATTTACCATCTTCATTTTCATACATATCTACACCTTTTAAGTATTTAGAATAAGAATATGATGGAGCCCTTCGTTTGATTGCTCTCCAATATTCAACATTTGCCCACCTTTCATGAACAGCCATAATTTGTTCTTTATAATTGCCTTCTTCAAAAGATTTTGATTTTCGTCTTAATTTTTTAATAATACTTTTAAAACCATTTTTAGTATAATTAAGTTGAGTTGATAATTTTCCATCTTTTTCTTCATCCATTAATTTTTTAAAATCAATATAAAAAGCTTCAAATACTTCCTCTGATGGAAGTTCTTTTCCATCCCATTTCTCCATAGCAATAAATGTTTTGGGAAGTGAGTTAGTAACCATGCGATCATCAACACTGTTAAATAACATTCCGATAATAGGTGAAATATAAACTATTAATAAAAAAAATAATAAAGGTGCAACAAGAAGAAATGCTTTAAATTTATTTCTTCTTTCAACTTTTTTAAGACTTACCTCTAGAGGTACTCCATCAGTTGTTAAAATTTGTTTTGTTTCACTACTCATAAATAAAAAGGGCGGTTAGTTAATAACCGCCCCAAATACAATATATCATCTATATCTTTAAAAATTAATTAAAGACCAGATTTCATTGCTTCCCATTTTTCACCGATTTCAGTACCATTGTCGGCCCAAAACACAGCGTCAACTAAGAAATAATTTTTTGTATTGTTTGGATGAGTTGGCATTTGCCCCATCATGGCTGTTTTACCATCTTTGTACCATGGTTCACCCGCTTCAATAATTTTTAGAGAAGATTTTCTCCAAGGTGCGTAAGCAATATACTTCGCTGATCCAGCTAAACCTTCGGTGCTAGTCATTTGTGCAATTGCTTTCATAGCATCAGACTCGTTTGGTCCACCCTTAACAACTACCATATATTGATAATCTAAACCTTGAGCATCCCATACTTGTTTTAATGGTGCGCCTTCTCCAATTTCTGCATTGAAGAATCTACCATTCCAACCGGTTGCCATTACAACTTCACCCTGCATAAGTAGTTCAGGTGGTTTAGCACCTGCTGACCAAAATACACATCCGCCATTAGGATCCGCACAAAGTGCTTTCATTTTATCCATAGCTTGTTGAAGACCTTTCGCTTTTGAAAGTTTTTTGTAAATATTTTTTCCACCTTTACCTGGCTTAGTTCCAGAAGCTGCTAATGCCATCTCTAAATTGTGCATAGCACCTTTGTAAACGCCTCTTTTACCTGGCCATGTTTTAGTGTCAAAGAAATCTTTTATAGTTTTTGGTTTTTTGCTACCAATTTTTGCATCATGGTAAGCATATGTCCAAGAGTATAAAATATTTCCTACAGCGCATTTACTTGGCATTGACGTAAAGAAATCTTTACTCGCTTTAGTTCCATCAGGAGCTGCTGGAAAATCTTTGTCAAAATCAAATTTAACAAATAAACCTTCGTCACATCCGTTGATGGTATCCATTGCGAAAACGTCCATTATATCCCAAGTAATTTTTCCTGCTGCTTTTTGAGCTTTAACTTCAGATAATCCACCTGAATAGTCTACCCAGTTAATAGGTATGCCTAATTTTTTTGCAGTTGGATCACCGTAACCTAATTTTTGACTTTCTGTGTAAGCTCCACCCCATGATGCAACTGTTACTGCATATGAAGTTGAAGAAACTGAAAGAGCAAAAACTAAGGTAAGTAATAGTTTACTTAATTTTCTCATTTGTTCCCCTTCGTTTAAACGTTTATTATTAGTTTATTACAGCAATTAAAAAAAATTAAGTCAACCTCTGATTTTACTTAATTACTGTTTAAAATTACTATTTTTTTGATAAATCAATCTCAGATTGATTTTGGATCTAAAGCTCTAGCATCATGGCTATTCCAGCCAACTTTAATCTCATTTCCTCTTTTGATGTCCATTCTTGCTGAGCTGTTAGGAACTTTTAAAATAAATTCTTTGTTACCTAATAAGCTAAGTCTTACTCTTGCGTGATCGCCATGATAAATAATTTCTTCGATTTTTCCTTTGTGTTTGTTGTCCATTTTTTCTTCAGGATCTATAATTGCTCTTTCAGGTCTTAGAGAAACTTTTGTTTTTTCTCCTTTTGACTTAACGCTAATAGGATTTGAAATTATTTCACCGCCTGTATCTAGTTTCACTTTACATTTTCCACCCGAAATATCAGTAACCTCTCCTGCAAAGGTATTATTTTCTCCAATAAATTCTGCTACAAATGAGTTAACTGGTTCTTCATACAACTTATCAGGCGTAGAGAGCTGTTGAACTTTTCCATCGTTGAACACAGCTATTCTACTTGACATAGTTAAAGCTTCACTTTGATCATGAGTTACATACACAACTGTTACACCTATACTTTCGTGTATATGCTTAATTTCGTATTGCATACTCTCTCTTAAATTTTTATCTAAAGCTCCTAAAGGTTCATCCATTAAAACTAATTGTGGATCAAACACTAAAGATCTTGCTACTGCTACCCTTTGTTGTTGACCGCCTGACAATTGATTTGGCATTCTTTTTTCAAAACCAGACAAAGAAACCATGGACAATGCTTTATCAACTTTTTTATCAATATCACTTTTTGAAAGTTTTCTAACTTTTAATGGAAATGCTAAATTTTCATAAACTGTTAGATGAGGGAACAAAGCATAATTTTGAAATACCATTCCAATTCCTCTTTTGTGTGGAGGAATTCTAGAAATAGGTTTTGAGTCTAAATAAATTTCTCCATTTGTTGGCGTTTCAAAACCAGCTAACATCATAAGACAAGTTGTTTTTCCTGAACCAGAAGGTCCTAACATAGTGATAAATTCACCTTCGTTGATATCAAGATTTAAATCTTTAACGACTAAAACCTTTCCGTCATAACTTTTGTCTATTTTATCAAATTTTACAAAACTTTTAGAAGACGTCATATAATGATTATTTAAAGCATTTAAGAAAATTTATTTCAAGGTTTTTATTATTTAACATGTAATTCCCTAGATAAATTACAGAATAATTCTGATCCAGTCTCTGTCACTCTTATTGCTTCGCTAGCTTCTACGCCCCAATCTCCAAATTGCATCACTGCAATCATGTGAAAAGTAATGTTAGGTTGTAGAACAGTATTATCCCCTTTTGAAATATTAAATGTTTGTTCACCCCAGTCTGGAGGATAACCAATGCCAATTGAGTATCCTGTTCTTGAATCTTTTTTAATCTTATATTTATCTAATACTTTCCAAAATTTTTGTGCAACATCGTCAACAGTATTTCCTGGTTTTGTTGCAGAAATTCCAGCATCTAATGCCTCGTTAGTTGCTTTCATTGTGTCTATCTTTTTTTGATCTTTTTTTCCAAGTAAAACTGTACGTGCCATAGGGCAATGATATCTTTTATAAGCACCAGCTATTTCAATAATAGTTGCCTCTCCTGAAATAAATTTTTCATCAGTGTGTGTCAGATGCGCAGCAGAAGTTCCCTTTCCAGTTGGTAATAAAGTTGCAATACTAGGGTAATCTCCTCCAAATTCTTTTGTTCCATTAAATAAAGCCTTTTGGATATCAGCTACAGCATCACATTGCCTTACGCCAGGGTTGATAATTTTAAAAGCTGTTTTCATTCCACTTTCAACTATACGTGCAGCTGATTGCATTAATTTAATTTCTGCATTCGATTTAACAACTCGCACCCAATTAACTAATCGTTCAGCATCTTTTAATCTTGCGTTAGGTAAACCTTTTTTAATAGTTTCATAACAAAAAGCAGTAAAGTAGTGACTATCCATTTCTAAGCCAATATTAAGATTGTCCCATTTTCTTTTTTTAATTATTTCAGTCAAATATTGATAAGGGTGTAAAGGCCAGGTGTGAATATATTTTTCGTCGTATTCAATAATATTTTTTTCTTTTAAATATGTTTTAATGTATGCTCCTCCTCCATCTTGTGCCCTCACAAAACAAATAGGTTCGTCCTCATTAATATGAACCAAAACGCATTGAGCATAATAAAAAGACCATGCATCATAGCCTGTTAGATAATTCATATTTGCTGGATCATGAGAAATAAGAATATCTATGCCTTTTTTTTGCATATCGATCTTAACTTTTTTTAAACGTTCTTTGTATTCTTGTTTTTCAAAAAGCATTTATTTTTCTAAAAGTTTTCCATATCCTTTTATTGGAGATTTGTACCCAATTGATCTAATTGTATCCCAAATTAAAGTCTGATTACTTGATAATACTGGTTTTTGTATTTTATTTTCCAATTTATCTAAAATATTTAATACTGGTAAAGCTGTACAAGAAATAAACAAAGCATCTGCGTTTTTAATTTCTAATTTTGATGATATTTCCAAAATATAATCTGGATCCACATTTGCAATCGCAGAGTCTAAATTTAAATTCAAACTAGCAAATGATGAAACTTCAATTTTTTTTTGAGTAAAATAATCTAAAATTGTTTTGTTTACAGCGTCTGGATAAGGAGTAAATAAAGCTATTTTTTTAATGTTCATTTGTTTAAAAGCTCTAATAGCTGAAGTTACTGGTGTAGTTACGTAACAGTTCTGTTTAGCTAGCAATATTTTTTCTTTTACTTTATCTTCTCCAATTGCAATAGTGCCTGACGTACAGCCGTAAGCAATAGTATCAACTTTTTCTTCAGGTAGTATCTTATTTGTAACCGACTCAAGATCATTTTCCATCTTTAATAAGTTTTCTGTTGTTAGTGGGTTTTGGTTGTGAATACGATTTACAAAAATATCTAACGGTAAGTTGTTGCAAATTCTATTGAAATCACCTTCAATAGTCCGATCAGTAGATAAAGCAATTAATCCTATTTTTGGATTAGATCTTTCTTTAAATTTTCCACTATGATGCTTAATAGTTATAGCCATTCAAACTGATCATACTTTATTATTTTAAAAAAATATTGTTAGTTTTTTTTTATTTCAAGTATTATTTTTAAGCAAAAAATGTTGTTTTGCCTTCATTAACTAACTAATTGACATTATTTTATGTTATGTTATAACATAACAATGAAAATAACTTGAGTCATTAAAATAAACTGCTAGTGAAATCTATTGTTTAATTTATGATGCATTAGGTTCTTGCGTACATATGCTTGCAAAAATTAACTCTTTAATATGAAAAACAACACACTTGTATTAAATATTCTTAAAAAAAATCCTAAGGGTTTAACGGCCTATCAATTGTTAAGCAGAATACAAAAATTTAAGATAATTCAACCAATGACAGTTTATAGATCTTTGAAAGATTTATGTGAAAAAGGTTTAATTCATAAAACAAATAAAAATAAAACATTTCACCTATGTAATACTTCTGAAAACCATGAACATAACGCCGTTCTTGCTGTTTGTGACGATTGTGGTGTTGCGGAAGAGTTAAATACAAATCTTTTTTCAAAAATAGTCAAACATGTGAGATCAAAAAATAAATTTAATTTTAATAACTTTAATCTAGAAATAACAACAACTTGTAAGGAGTGTAATTAATGAAAAAAATAAGTCTTTTAGCTGTAATTGCATATATATTTAGCTTTGCGTTTGTTCATGCTGTGGAAGAACACTCGCATGAATTACCAGAATTTCTCTTTTTTATAGAAGAATTAATTGAAGAACATAGTGTATTGAGAGGTGCAACGTTTGGGTTTATCCATACTTTAATTCCTCTAGTAGGTTTTTATACTGGTTGGAGCATCAACAGATTTCTTAAAATTATTTCAAGTGGAGCAATAGCTGGAATAATTGGTATAGTTTTAGCTCATATCATTGCAGACTTTATTGCTGCATTGGCCGATCCTGATTTGAAGAGCGCAGCATTTGGAATTGTTATTGGAGGTTTCTTGCCTTTATTAGCCGTTCCTTTTTTAGAAAAGTATGTGACCAAAAGTAGGTATCATACTGTTGTTGGTGATCATGATGATCTTAAAAAAGATTTAAAAAAGAAACATAGATAACTAAGTTATAATCTCGGCAAACCTATTTTCTATTAGGTTTAGCCCGAGATTATTTTTTTTTGAAAAATCGTTTATAGCTTTTTCTACTTCAGGAATATAACTTTCTTTACCGTAATCATCACAAAGAATAACTTTCTTTTGCCCTTTCATGCTATCATATAAAATTGAAAGATCGTTTGTTACTGTTTGATAACTATGACCCCCATCTAAAAAGGTAAAATCAATATTTTTAAGATCTAGTTCTTTTAAAACTTTATTGGTATCACCCGCTATTAACCTTGCATTGTTTTTATAATTTTTTAAAAGTTTGTTTACACTTTCAATTGAATTTAAGTTTTCTTTTAAAATATAATTATAATAAATATTTTTTAGGGGATTTGAAAACTTTTGATTTTTTAAAAAAGTTGGCTCAATTTCATCTTTCTTATTGTTTTGATTATCACCAAAAAAATCTATTCCTATGTAATTAAAATTATTTCCATTAGTTTTATGTAAAAAATCACAAGTATTTCTTGCGGTGACCCCACAAAAAACACCAATCTCTAAAACACTTCTTGGATTGTGATTTGATAGTCTTTCTAGAAAAATGTTACCCCATTTTCCTTTTAAACCTGATTTTCTCCAATAAGATTTATAATTTAAATCCAAATACTAAGCGAATACTTCGCCCCACGTTCCTTTAGTTGAAGCTTTAGAATACTCTGTTGCACGTCCTTCAAAAAAGTTCATATGCTCAACACCATTCAGCATATTATCTAACCATGTTAAAGGATTCTTTTTAACATCATAAATAGGATCAAGGCCTAACTGCTCTAATCTTCTATTTCCAATGAATCTAATATATTGCTTAATTTCTTTTGCGGTTAAACCTTCTAATGGACCCATTTGGAAAGCTAAATCAATAAATGCATCTTCATGTGTCACAATAGTTTTGCAAGCATCAACTATTTCTGTTTTAAGCTTATCATTCCAGATTTGCGGTTCCTCTTTAATAAAATCTTTAAACAACCTAATCATAGAATTACAGTGTAATGTTTCATCTCTAACAGACCAGGTTACTATCTGGCCCATACCTTTCATTTTATTATGTCTAGGAAAGTTTAATAAAATTGCAAAGCTTGCAAACAATTGAAGTCCTTCTGTAAACGCAGAAAAAACTGCCATTGTCATAGCTATATTGTGTTTTGATTTAACATCAAAACCTTGCATATAGTCATATTTATCTTTCATTTCTTTATACTTCATAAAAGCAGAATATTCAGTTTCAGGCATTCCAATAGTATCTAGTAAATGAGAATATGCAGCGATATGCACTGTCTCCATGGCAGCAAATGCTGTCATCATCATTAAAACTTCTGTAGGTTTAAAAACTGTCGTGTAATGTCTTAGATAACAATTGTTAACTTCAACATCTGCTTGTGTAAAAAATCTAAATATATGAGTTAGAAGATTTTTTTCAGCTGGTGTAATATTTTTTTGCCAATCTCTTACATCATCGCCTAGTGGCACTTCTTCCGGCAACCAATGAATTCTTTGTTGCGTTAACCAAGCATCGTAGCACCATGGGTACCTAAACGGTTTATATACTGGGTTCTCTACTAATAAACCCATTTTTTTTGGCTGTATTATCTCTTGTTTAATTTTCTTAGCTACTGACATGATAAACACTCCTCATAATTGTTATCTTTATTATTTGATTCATTCTCTTTAGAATAAACATTTTTCGTCACATCTGTTGACGATCCAGCTGTTACATTCTCAGCTCTTTGAATAGATTTAGATCTACAGTAATAGAGGCTTTTTAAGCCTTTCTTCCATGCTTGAAAGTGAATATCGTGAAGTTCCTTTTTATGTATATCAGCAGGTACAAATACATTTATTGATTGAGCTTGAGATATATGAGGTGTTCTATCTGCACCTAATTCAATTATCCATCTTTGATCAATTTCAAAAGCAGTTTTGAATGTATCTTTTTCATCAGCTGTTAAAAAATCTAAATGAGAAACAGAACCTTGGTTGGTTGTTATGCTAGACCAGACTTCGTCTGTATCTTTTTCATATTTTTGGAGAATTTTTTTAAGATATTTATTTCTTACGTTGAAAGATCCTGACAAAGTTTTATGAGTGAAGCTATTGGCAGCTATAGGTTCTATGCCAGGAGAAGATCCACCGCAAATTATTGAAATCGAGGCAGTAGGAGCTATTGCTGTTTTGTTAGAAAATCTTTCTTTAATTCCATATTCAGCAGCATCGGGACATGCTCCTCTTTCTTCAGCTAAAGAGACAGAAGCTGTATCCACTTTTTCTTGAATATTTTTAAAAATTTTTTTATTCCAAACTTTACTCATAACAGAACCAAAAGGAATATTTTTTTGTTGAAAATAAGAGTGTAAGCCCATTACACCAAGACCGACGCTTCTTTCTCTCATAGCTGAATACTTAGCGTTAGTAAATTCATCTGGAGCTCTATTGATAAAATCTGTCATTACATTGTCTAAAAATCTCATAACATCTTCTATGAATTGATCGTTATCTTTCCATTCATCGTAAGTATCTAAATTTAAAGATGAAAGACAACAAACAGCAGTTCTTTCCTTGCCGTCGTTATCCAATCCTGTAGGCAAAGTAATTTCACTACAAAGATTTGACGTTTTAACTTTTAAACCAGCGAGTTTATGATGTTGAGGTATTTGTCTATTAACTGTGTCTATGTAAACTACATAAGGTTCACCTGTTTCAATTCTAGCAGTCAAAAGTCTTATCCATAAATTTCTAGCTGAAATAGTAGATTGAACTGAACCATCGTTAGGGCTTCTAAGTGCCCACTGACTATCTGTTTCAACCGCTCGCATAAAATCATCAGAAACAAGAACACCATGATGTAAATTTAACGATCTTCTGTTAACGTCACCCCCTGTTGGTCTTCGCATTTCAATAAATTCCTCAATTTCAGGATGGTCTATTTGTAAATAGCAAGCAGCAGATCCTCTTCTTAAAGAACCTTGGCTTATTGCTAAAGTCAATGAGTCCATAACTTTTATAAAAGGAATAATTCCTGAAGTTTTACCAACTTTACCTATCTTCTCTCCTATAGATCTCAAATTACCCCAATAGCTACCAATGCCGCCGCCTCTAGCAGCTAACCAAACATTTTCTTCCCATAGATCTGTAATACCTTTTAAACTATCATTAGCTTCATTTAAAAAACATGATATTGGTAAGCCTCTTTCAGTTCCACCATTAGACAAAACTGGTGTTGCGGGCATAAACCATAAATTGCTTACATAGTTATAAATTCTTTGTGCATGTAAATTATCATCAGCATAAACACTTGCTACTCTAGCAAATAAATCTTGGAAGCTCTCATTTTGTCCTAAATATCTGTCCTTAAGCGTTGCTTTACCAAAATCAGTTAGGTTGGCATCTCTTGAACGATCGATTTTGATAGTGATACCTTTTTCATTTTGAAATAGTTCAGTTTCTCCTGATAAAGAAAATAAATCAGGTTTTTTTGGTCCATTGTTGATTTTTAGTTCATTTTGGTTTTTTTCGTTGATACTGCCGACAGCTTTCTCTATTGCCAATGATACATTTTTGTTCATATTTCCTTTATTTATATCGATTTATTAACAAAACAACTACATGTTGTGTTATACATACTTTAATATACCATATATTATCTAAATCAATAGAACATTATATGAACATTAAAATAATTTTGCAAGTGGAAAGTTTTGTTAATAAACATTTAATAACAACAATTTTAACTCAATAAATATCGATGAAAATTAATCCTAACGGTTTTAGAGAGTACGATGCTAGATGGCTTTATGAAAAAGACATCGATTTAGAAGGAATCACAAATTTAGGAAAAGGATTGGGTTCGCAGATAATTAAGCATACAAAAAAAAATCCAAGAGTCGTGGTTGGCCACGACTACAGATCGTATAGTGAGGATATAAAAAAAGCACTTATAAATGGTTTAATATCAACTGGCTGTAATGTTGAAGATATAGGTTTATCTTTATCTCCAATGGTTTATTTCTCACAATTTAATCTAAATGCAGATGCTATTGCGATGGTCACAGCTAGTCATAATGAAAATGGTTGGACTGGAGTAAAAATGGGTATCAAAAAAGGATTAACTCATGCTCCTGAAGAAATGTCAGAATTAAAAGATATTACATTAAATAAAAAATTCACAACGGGAGAAGGAAATTTTAAAAATATAGATAACTTTAAAAAAATATATATCGATGATTTAATTAGTAAAAATAAAGTTAATAAAAAAATTAAAGCAGTTGTTGCATGTGGAAATGGTACAGCTGGAGTTTTTGCTCCTGAAATTTTAAGGGGTATTGGTTGTGAAGTAATTGAATTAGATTGTGAACTTGACTGGTCTTTCCCAAAATACAATCCTAATCCAGAAGATTTAGAAATGCTTCATGCTATTGCAAAAGCTGTGAAGGACAATAATGCAGATATTGGGTTTGGTTTTGACGGAGATGGCGATAGATGTGGAGTAATTGATGAAAAAGGAAATGAAATTTTTTCAGATAAAATAGGTTTATTAATTGCAAGAAACTTGGCACCTAAACATAAAAATTCTAAATTTGTTGTAGATGTAAAATCAACTGGCCTTTATTCAAAA
>Ga0055584_100002448_pt1 | contig 18348 bp, 18 predicted proteins | sample OSDHelmetaG_FD_58716 | JGI IMG/M metagenome (GOLD analysis project Ga0055584, IMG submission 58716) | Pelagic marine sediment microbial communities from the LTER site Helgoland, North Sea, for post-phytoplankton bloom and carbon turnover... | ecosystem: Environmental > Aquatic > Marine >... | reverse complement strand
TCTATTGTCGGAACTGTCCCTTGCGTGCATGCTCGTTTCAACTGTCAAAATTCGGAGGAGAGGCGGTCATGACGTTGCTCATCGTCAATCTCAATCAATTCATTGAAGACACGGATGCTTGGCGCGCCAAGTTTGCCGCCGACATGCCGGAGTTGGAAGTCCGCTTCTGGCCCGAGGGGGGCGATCCGGCGGAAGTGGATTATTTGGCTTTCATGCGCCCCAATTTCGATGAGCTGCCCGCCTTCCCAAATCTGAAGGTGATGTTCACCCGGTCCGCTGGGGTGGACCCGTTCATCAATCATCCGAACTTGCCGAAAGCGCCACTCTGTAAGGTGGAACCGTCTGGCGGTGATTCCATGATGACTGAATATGTGATCATGCATGTGTTGCGCTTCCACCGGGAAATGCCCGCTTACGAGGAACGCCAACGACGGTGCGAATGGGATCGGGTCCCCATCGTGCGGCCCGAACATCGCCGCATCGGTTTTCTTGGTCTCGGCATGATGGCCACCGCCCCGGCGCTCATGTTGCAGCAGCTGGGCTTTCCGGTATCTGCCTGGGTGCGCTCGCCGCGCGAGGAGGAGGGCATCCCGATCTTCCATGGGGACGATCAATTGGAGCCATTCTTGAACCAAACCGATATCGTTGTCTGTCTGTTGCCGCTGACCAAACAGACTGAATGGATTTTATGCGCCAGGACTTTCGCCATGCTGCCTGAAGGGGCGATGGTGATTAATGTGGGCCGTGGCAAGCATGTGGTGGAGGCGGATTTGATTGCCGCGCTGGATTCCGGCCATCTTGCCTACGCCGCCCTGGATGCGCTCTACCCCGAGCCATTGCCCCCGGAAAACCCGCTCTGGCTGCATCCGAAAGTCACTATCCTGCCGCATGTGGCGCGACGGCCCACGGTGGAACAGTTGGCCTCAGAGATGATTGCAAACATTCGGTGTATACAAGACGGAAATCCACTGCTGCAGCCCATTAACGTGGCTGCAGGATATTAGAGAAGAGGAAATCATGCCTAAATTACCCATCCCGCCGCATGGCGAGCTGAACTACGTCATCGACGATTTTGCCCCGCCTTGGGAGACGACGCCGACCATTCTGTGCGTTCATGGTGTTGCGGAATGCACCCGTGCTTGGGCGCCTTGGGTGCCGTTTTTGGCGCGTGTCGGGCGCGTGGTGCGGATGGATCAGCGCGGCTTTGGGGAATCAACCGCGATGCCGGAAGATTTCGCCTGGAGCTTGGACATCATGGCCGACGATGTGGCCCGCGTCATTGAAGCGGTCGCACCGGAAGGCTTGCATTTGATCGGCGCCAAGATTGCCGGGCCGGTGGTGTTGCGCGCCGCGACCCGCCATCCCAATTTGGTGAAATCTCTGACCTTGGTGGGCACGCCCATCGTTGGGCCATCCGAACAAGAGTGGCTCGATACGGTGGAGCAAGAGGGCGTGCGCCCCTGGGCCGAGGGGACAATGGATGCGCGTTTGAAAGGCATGAGCGATGCGGCGAAGCAGTGCTGGATCGACATGATGGCCGATACGCCGCAATCCACGTTGGTCGGCTTCTTCCGTTTTGTGGCGAGCATCGACGCGCGGGACGATTTGGGCAAAATTACCTGCCCGACATTGGTGATCGGCTCCGATAATGCGCGCCGGCCCATTTCGGCAACGCGCGAATGGCAGGAACAGATAGCGAATTCAGAATTGGTCACTGTACCGGGCCAAGGGTATCACGCGGCAACCACTCAGCCCGCGGCGTGTGCCAGCGCGGCTGCGGATTTCATCTCTCGGCTCTAAGTTCGGCTTTAAACATAAGGTAGGCGCGAGTTTCCCTTTTCTTTACTGGATTGCGCCCCGCCCAAAGAAAGTGCATAGAGATTTTACCGTCGGACCGCTTTTCTGACGCCCCCGAATTCGATTGCGGAGATCGCCTTGGATCGCATTATTTTCCTCTTTACGTCCGTCATGACACACGGGTGCGCTGACGTCGGGCGTTTCTTTGGTCAGCTTTTCAGCCCATCTCTAAGACGGTGCCTGGGGATCGGGTTTTGGGCTCCGGGCGCGGCGATCTTGCTTATCGCGGGTGCCTGGATCGGCGAACGGATGTTTATGGCTGATAGCAAGCTGGTCGGGGCTTTGTTTAAAAGTACGGCTTTGCTTTATGTGATTGGTATCCTTGCCACCCTGTGGGTGCGCGCCGCCGTACTGAGTACATTTACACGGTCTGATTATACCGACGGCGATGCGAGCCATGCGGGGTCGTTTCGGTCTGCTCAGCTGACGATTTTTGTGATGGCGTTGGCCTGTCTGGCCTCTGTGGCGTTCTCTTTGTGGAATCAAATTATTACGACCTCTCTCTACTTGGCGACGCTTTTTGTGGTCGATTACAGCTATCTAAAAAGTGGCCAAGCGGTTGGGGTCGGTGATGAGAAAGTCGAGACGGCGCCGGTGCCGGACCGAGTTCGGGAATGCTGCCGCGATATGGCCGCCCATGTGGATATGATTCTGCTCATTCCTTTCACGGTGGCGATGTTGCTTCTTTTTACGTTTGAATTCGTTATTCCGTCCGTGACTGATTCAAAATACGGCAGTCCGTTTTGGTCGGGCACGCTCGATCCGCAATATTTTTCTTTCGGTCTCGACCGCGCGGTTTTCATGGATGCATTTACGGGCGCCCTTACGCTCAGCGCCGCATTGCTCACGCTCATTCACCTGGTTGGTTGGGAGCAAAAAGGGGAGTAGCGCGACCCATCTATGCGTTGGTAACCAAGTAGTTTTAGAATACAAAGACGTAGGTGCATAAGGAGGAAGTTTTATGGAAGACGACGAGTTAGAAGGTGAATTCATCCTAGGGTGGCCGGATCGGAAACGGTTAACGCAGATGACGAGCGTCGATGCGGAGGGCCGCGTGGTCTATGCGCGTTCACCGATCCTCGAGCAGGAAGGATTGATCACGCCGACTAATGCTTTCTTCATCAATGCACAAGTGCAAATGCCCGAGCCGGTTTATCCGGAAGATTGGTCGTTTGAAATTTGCGGTGAAGTGGATAAGCCGTTCTCCTTAACCTTGGAAGAGCTGAAGAAGATGCCGGCCCGCACCGTTCGCGCGGTGACTGAATGCGCCGGCAACGATGGCGATTATTTCGCCTTTCTGGAAGGCAAATCCAACACCAAGCCGCAGCTCGTACGCGGCAATGAAGATTTTCACGACTTTGTACAAAAGTACAAAAACGCCAACGCCTCACTCGAAGAAGCGCAATCGCGTCCGTCCGGCACTAATCTCTGCAGTGGTGGTGAATGGACCGGCACACCGCTCCGCGCAATCTTGGAGCGTGCCGGGATCAGAAAAGACAGCGCCGTCAGCGTGCGTATGGTTGGCTTTGATATCGGAACGCCCAATGCGATGAAACTCTACCGCGCGGCAGGCTCAATGGAGGCGGATGTCGCCCAGCCGGGTGCAATCCCCTTCGACAAAGCATTGCCCATGGATAAAGCGTTCGATGACGACACCATTGTTGCTTGGGCGCACAATGGGGATGCCTTGTTGCATGTGCACGGCGCACCGGCGCGGGTCATCGTGCCCGGTTGGGCCGGTAACTGGTGGGTGAAGTGGCTCGATAAAATCGAAGTCGCCGATCATATGGTGCCTTGTTATCACCAGACCGAATATTTCGTGCTCGGCAAGTCCTATGACGATCCTGACAAAACCATGTGCATGGAGTTGGGCTGTAAAAGCATCATCACCTGGCCTCGCGATATCCATTCGCCGATCAAGACCGGCGAGCATTTGGTTCGTGGCTTTGCCTGGTCGGGCAAGGGCGCGATCGAAAGGGTCGAGATCAGCTTGGATGGCGGCGACAGCTGGACCGATGCCCATGTGGAGTATTCACCGGATAAGTGGCTTTGGAAGCGGTGGTCGTTCCTCTGGAATGTGGACAAGCCCGGCCAGTACAGCATCATGGCGCGTGCCTATGACGAGGCTGGGCGTATGCAGCCGGTGACCGAGGCAAACTATCTGCGCAAGCATTTCGATGGAATCGTGCCGTCCGAAGTTACGGTGGAAGAATAGACACCGAAATTTAGGAGGAACCGAATTTTGCATATCGTCGTTTGCGTGAAGCAAATCTTCGATCCTGATGTGGCGACCACTGTCTTTCGCATCGACGAAGATGCCAACAAAATTGTGCCTGTGTCCGGCGTCTCGCCGGTCATCAGCCCGTTCGATGAACAGGCGGTGGAAGCAGCGCTCCGGATCAAGGATGATTTTTCCGAACAGGATAAAGACGTCAAAGTCACCGTGATCACCATGGGCCCCGAGGCCGCGCGTGCGGTTCTAAAGGGCGGCTTGGCGAAGGGGGCGGACGAAGGCGTGTTGCTGACGGACGCGGCTTTCGACGATGCGGATGCAGTCTCGACCGCGCGCGTGTTGGCCGCTGCCGTCAAGAAGCTGGGCGATGTGGATTTGGTGTTGGCTGGCCGTCAGGCCGCCGACGGCGATCTGGGCGCGGTGGGGTTGTTCACCGCCGAGGCGTTAGGCATTGCGGCTATCACCTATGCCAAAGATGTGCGCATGGACGGTGATACGCTTCGGGTGGTTCGCGTTCTGGAAAATGGCACGGAAACCGTTGAGGCGGCGTGTCCGGCGCTGGTGACGATCTCCCATGAGTTGGGTCAGCCGCGCTATACGGGGTTGCGCGAAACCATGCGGGCGGCGAAGAAGCCGGTCCATGTATGGAACGCAGAAGATTTAGGCGTCGATGCCGGAACGGCTGGTGCCGCCGGTGCACGCCGCGTGATGGAGCGCCTGTATATGCCAGTCAAAGAAGTCGACTGCGATTATGTGGAAGGCGACACCCCACAGGTAATTGCTGCCGCTTTGGCACAGCGTCTCCGTGACGCGGAATTGGTGTGAGGCGGGTCATGGCAATCAGCAACGATATTTTAGTGGTGGCCCTGGCAGACGAGGCTAATGAGGGTAACGTTACCGGACTTAGTTTGGAAATGCTGGGCCGCGCCCGGGAGTTGGCCGATACGCTGGGCGGTTCGGTTACGGCTGTCCTGTTCGGTGCATCTTTCGGGGCCGAAGCAGCGACACTAGTCGCCCACGGTGCGGACAAGGTGACACTGATTGCAGGCGATCTGTTGGTACCCTACCGGGCCGATGCGTGGTTGCCGGATTTGGTCGCTATCGCCACCGAGATGTCCCCGGCGCTGATCTTGATCGGCCAGGGCACAGTCGGTGGTGATCTGGCACCGCGTCTGGCATTTCGGTTGGAAAGTTCGGTCGCCACGGGGTGCGAGGATGTTTCCCTGGACGGCGACAAGGTTCTGCTGACCCGGGCGTGTTACGGCGGTAAGGCGCGCGAGGTGGTTTCCTTTGCGCCCGCCACGTCGGTCGCCACCGTAAAACCAAAATCCCTAAGCGCGATGCCCCGCGACGATGCCCGCACCGGTGACATCGTCACCGTGCCCGCGACTGTCGCGGCGGATTCCATACGGACCACGGTCACCAACCGTGAGAGCGAGCAGCTCGTGGGCCAGCAGCTTGAGAGTGCGGAAGTGATCGTCGCCGGTGGCGGTGGATTGGGCGGACCGGAAGGCTTCGAAGCCGCCGCGGCCTTGGCCGATGCATTGGGTGGTGCCGTGGGGGCCAGCCGGGTAGCGTGCGACATGGGCTGGTGCCCATCCCATATGCAGGTGGGCCTATCGGGCAAAACAGTCGCGCCACAGCTTTATATCGCGGTGGGCATATCAGGGGCCGGACAACATATGGCCGGTTGCGCCAACGCGGGCGCCATCGTCGCCATCAACGCGGACCCGGACGCGCCGATCTTCAACTATGCCCATTTCGGCGTGGTCGGCGAATTCGAGGAGCTTATCCCCGCCCTGACCGAGGAAATTGCGAAGCTCAAGGGCTGACTTCCCGACATGACCAATTTCAGGTCTCCGTCGTTGGCGGCGGCGACATCGTGATGTTTTGCATATTGAGGATTGCGTCGGGGCCGCCATGGTTTTCGGCCATCACCAATTGGTCGGCCTTGGCGCGTGCATCGGTGGCCTCGGGATCGACGAATTTGCGGAGTTCGATTTCCAGTCTAGCGATCACCTCCGCATAGGCCGGATCATCGGCCAGGTCGTTCGTTTCCATCGGGTCGGCCTGAAGGTCGAAAAGCTGTTTCGGCGCATCGACGTGATAGATGAGCTTCATGTTGGCATCGCGCAGCATGTAGGCGGCATCTTTCGTCGATTTGACGTGGACTTCGCTAAAGCCGGGTCGCGCTGTCGCCTTCCCTTGAATGGCGGGCCAGAGAGATATGCCGGGACGCTGATGGCCGCTTTCGTCGTCGGCGCACCCGAGGGTCTCAAGGACGGTATCGAAGAGATCCACATGGGAGACAATCTCATCGACCACGTGGCCTTCGGGGATGCCGGGACCACGCATGACAAGGGGGACGCCGAGCGAATGTTCGTAAAGCGTGCTCTTGCCGAACATGCCGTGATTTCCGGCGGCCTCGCCATGGTCACTGGTGTAAAGCAGACGTGTCGTGTCTAAAAGATCGCCGTCGCGCGCGGTGCTGATGACTTGACCGATTTGTTCGTCCACATGGGAGATCAGCCCACAGTACCCGGCCACCGTACGGCGCACGAAGTCCTCGTCAACCGGCTCGGCGAGACAATCGACGCGTCGGATATGATTAATCGCGGGGTGATCGGGACGGCTGGCCGCGTCCCATTGTACGGGCATCGGGACATCTTCGAGCGGATACATATTATAAAATCGTTCGGGAACGGTGAACGGTGGGTGAGGGCTCGCATAAGACACCAGCAAGGTCCATGGTTTTTCCTGTTTCGGCGCCTCGTTCTTGAGCCAATCGATCGCGCGCGCCGTGACATCGCTGTCATAATTTTGATAGGGCGCCTCACCAATGCCCGATTTGGCGTACATTTCGCGGAAGCTTGGGCGTTCCGGTACCCCCTCGTCGGTCGCGCGCAGGAAGCCAATAATATCCCCGGTCCCCTCTACGATATGCATGGTCACAATCTCGTCGCTAAAGCCTTGCGCGATTTCGCTCGACTGATAATGCAACTTTCCGACAGCGACAGCCGTGCGGCCCTCGTCGCGCAATCGGCCGTGCCAGGACGGATTCTGTCCGTCGTAAACGATCCCGTTATCCCAATAGCCGGTCTGGTGTGGATAAAGCCCCGTCGCAATCGTCGCGCGCGACGGACAACACAGCGAGCTGGCGCAATACGCATTGTCGAAACGGACGCCGGTGTTGCCAATCCAGTCCAGGTTCGGTGTTTTGACCAGCGGATGGCCATAACAACCGAGCATCGAACGGGCGTGATTGTCCGATAGGAAAAAGATCAAATTCGTCGTTTCGGTCATAAGAATGGGGCTCGCTTTGAAAGGGATTTATAATACCGTCCATTTTATGGCCATTTACTATTCTTCGGTAAAGCAGTTTCCGATTTTCTGAATCCTGTGTAAGAGCCCTCTCCGAGGCCGCGCTGCTTGGCCAGGATTGCGCTCCCATGGTTTGGTATAAACGATTGTGCTGGCCCATTGCCGGTCTGGTCGTCGTCCGCGATAATAGCGGCTCACAGGGCGGGTCTATGATCCAGTGCGCCCGTCATGAAAGCGTGAGAGACCATTATGCAAACACAAGCCGCTTCGGCCACACAAGTTGCCTCTGCCGTCATCCCCGATACGCCATACCAAATAGGCGAGGTGACCGTCGTTCCCACGTCACCGGTGATTGGGGCAGAGATACGCGGCGTTGATATTTCGAAAGATCTTTCCGCCGAGGCTGCGTTTGCGATCACCGAAGCGTGGCACACCCATTTGGTTCTGTTGTTTCGCGGCCAGGATTTAACGCCGGACCAGCACATCGCCTTTTCCGGCTATTTTGGGACGCCCCAAAGCCCGAACCGCACGTCTTTCACCCCGATGACCGAGAAACACCCGGAAATCGTCGAGGTCATGAATGTGGATATGGATAAGAAGCGGATCGACCACAGCCTCGGCAATGCGGAAGCTTTCTGGCACACGGATATGTCCTACAAGCCCATCCCGCCCTTGGGTAGCGCGCTCTATTCTCGTGAGGTGCCACCGTCGGGCGGCAATACTTGCGTCAGTAATATGTATCTCGCCTATGATGATATGTCCGACGAGTTTCTGGCGGAGATCGCGGGCAAGACGGCGGTCCATGATGCCAGTCGTAACAGCGCTGGGCGTCTTCGCCCCGGCTACGAGGACGAACAAGACCCCAGCAAAACCCCTGGCCCGCATCACCCGCTCGTGCGCATTCATCCGGAGACAGGGCGTAAAGCGTTGTTCCTTGGTCGTCGACCCTATAGCTACATTCCCGGTCTCTCAGTGGAGGACAGCGAAGATCTGCTGGACCGCCTCTGGGCCCACGGCACTCAGGAGAAATACGCCTGGTGTCACCAATGGAAAGTGGGCGATTTACTGCTCTGGGACAATCGCTGCGCCATGCACCGCCGTGATGCGTTCGACATGGGCCATCGCCGCGTCATGCACCGTACTCAGATTGCGGGGAACCGGCCTTACTAATCGCTGAGGTTGGGTTTCTTGCCGTCGCCGAGATCGTTAGCCCTTGAAGGACACCGCCTATGATTACCGAACGCCTCGCCAACTTCGTTGCTAACCAGTCTGCGGGCGAGATCCCTGATGATGTGTATGACGCGGCGCGCGATGCGGTGATCGATACGCTCGGTGTGGCCCTGGCCGGGAGCCGCGAGCCGGTGGCCGAGCTTGCGATGGAATGGGTCGGCGAAATAGGGGCGGCGCCCAGCGCCACGGTATGGGGTAGCACGCTGTCCAGCCATAGTTCCGAGGCGGCCTTTGCCAATGGAGTCAGTGCGCACGCTCTGGATTTCGACGACAGCAACCCCGGCGGGCGGGGCCATATCAGCGCTTGCCTCGTGCCCACGGTGCTGACCTTTGGCGAGGTTACCGGTGCGTCCGGCCAGGATGTGCTTGCCGCTTATGCGCTTGGCATGGAGACCGCCGATTTGGTTGGCCGTGTGTTTGGCTCCGGGCATAAAGGCCTCGGCTGGCACCCGACCGTGACCGTGGGTATGCTCGCCACCACCACCGCAGCGGGCCGGTTGGCCGGTCTCGATGCGGATCAGCTGGCCCACGCCTGGGGCAATGCGGCCTCGCAGGTGGCCGGGCTAGTGCGAAATTTTGGTACCATGACGAAATCCTTCCATGCGGGTCGGGCCGCCCAAACCGGCATTGTGGCCGCCAGCCTCGCCAAGAAAGGCTTCACCGCCGACAAGGCGATCTTCGATAATTCCGGTAATTTCCTTGATATGTATGGCGCCGATGACGGCAAGCCGGTTGGAGAGGTGATCGAGACCCTCGGCGATCCGTGGAATCTCATTTCACCGGGCAACAATGTGAAGCGGTGGCCGTGTTGCTATTCAGCGCACCGCACCATCGCCGCTGTTTTTGAGCTGATGGAGAAACACGAGATTACCGCCGACAATGTGACGGACGTCTCCATCGGCTTCCTGCCGGGCGGCGATGCCTCGCTTATTTGCACCGAAGCGAATACCGGGCTCGAAGGAAAATTCAGCGTCGAATATATCGTGGCCGCGATGTTGTTGGACGGGGCGCTGCGCATGGCCACCTTCACCGACGCAATGGTGCAGCGCCCCGAAGCACAAAGCCTGATGAAGCAAGTGCGCCGCATCCACATTCCCGATGAGAAATACTATTCGGGCATCGACGGATATAACGACATCACGGTTACCACTAAGAGCGATAAATACGAGGTGCGCGAAGATCGTATTTCCGGTTCGCGCGCCTGGCCCGTTAGCGATAAGGAACGAGATGCAAAGTTCACCGATTGCGCAAGCACCATCCTCGACGAGAGAGAAGCCGCAGCACTACTGGATCAGATCAAAGCTATCCGTAGCGCCGACGATGTCCGTGCTCTTGTGAAGGCGACAATTCCGTCGGCTTAGACAAAGCGACTATTCCCTCGGCTTGACCCCTAATTTTCCAGCCCTAACAGTTGGCAAGCGGTGCCGCCCAGGATGGCGATACGTTCGTCGTCGGTGAGGTCCGGTGTGGCCATGACAAGCTCGACTTCCGTGGTGGTCCACGGGAAGGGGTAATCGGTGCCGATCATCAAACGGTCCGCACCGGATTCCGCAATCAGATGGCGCATGGCTTCCGGCGTGAAGACGATGGTGTCGAAAAAGAGCTGGCCGTCCTTCAAATAGTCGGTTGGCTTCTTCTTCGGGGCGGAACCGATCTTTTGGGGGAAGGTACGGCAGACAGCGTCGGACCGGTTGGCGTAAGAGCCGAAATAGCCGCCGCCATGGGCCGCGCAAATTTTGAGGCCGGGATAGCGATCCAGTGTGCCTTCGAAGATCAGATGGGACAGCGCGATGGTCGTCTCCAGCGGATTGCCGATGGTGTTGGACAGATAGCCGTTGCCGTCGAGCCTGCCGCTCTTTTCCAGCGGCTCCGTGCCTGAGGGATGGAGGAAGACCAACAGGTCGAGTTCCTCGCATTTAGCCCAAATCGGATCGAACTTAGGGTCGGCCAATTCTAGTCCGCCCACATTGCCACCGACGCTGAGGCCCCGAAGATCGAGTTTCTTGACCGCATGTTCGATTTGCTCGACCGCCAGGTCCGGATACTGCATGGCCGCAGTGGCAAACGCGGTAAACCGGTCCGGCGTGGCCGCGCAGATTTCCACTAGCGCTTCATTCTGGATGCGGACCACTTCGGCAGCTGCATCGCGCTCCGCATGGTACCAAAAGGGATTGATGCTGAGTGCTGCCACATCGATACCTTGTGCATCCATGGCTGCCATCCGCGTCGTGGTGTCGTCCATCAGCAATTCGTCATTGCGGATCGGTTTTTCCACAATCGCTAAGGCTTCGGGCACCACGCAATGAGCGTGAATATCGACGGTTTTAACCCGGGTACCGTTGACCACGACTTCGCGACGGCTCTCATGGGAATGGCCATGCCCGCTATCACCGGCTGGGCTTTGCAATGCGCACCCGACAAATCCGAATTTCTTGTCCATATCTTGCTCTCCCTACTTGGTATTCTTGTTTAACGCTCCGAGGAGCGGATTGCTTCCAAAGTACCCGATGCACCCAGTCTCGTGAAGTGGCTCTGGCCGAGAGAGCGGGGACTGCTCAGCGATCCGCCGGGGCGTTATACTTATCCGCCGGAATCAAACCGGTGCCATGTGAAGGGGAATTGACCGTGAGCGACGAACTGATCGACCCAGACAATGATGACCATGTGCGGCTCAGCGTGGACGATGCGCAGGCTCTTGGGGAGCAAGCTCTCGTCAGCCTTGGCTTCACCGCCGAGCACGCGCGCATCACTGCCCTACATTTGGTGGACGCCGCCCTGTCGGGCTACGACTTCGCCGGATTGCCCCGCATCCTCATCATGGCCGACAGACCGGAAATGAAGGAGCCCTGCACGCCAATTACCATTGTGAAGGAGACGCCGGTTTCCGCCTTGGTGGATGGCGGTAATCACGTGGGCTATATCGCGATTTCCCACGCCGCAAACATTGGTGTGGAAAAGGCGCGCACGTCGGGTATCGGTCTGATCTGCATGCGCAACAGCTGGTTTGGCGGCCGGGCGACCCATTATCTAGAGAAAATTTCCCGCGCTGGGTTTGCCGCTATTTATGCGGTCAGCAGTACGCCGACGGTTGTGCCGCCGGGTGCGATGCAAAAAGCCTTAGGCACGAACCCGCTAGCTTTTGCCCTGCCGGGCAAACCCGATCCGTTTATTTTTGATATGGGCACATCGTCGGTCATGTCTGGGGAGGTCTTGATGAAGGCGTTTTTTGGTGAGGATTTCTCTGAAGTTTGCGGTATCGACAAGCAGGGCGAGCCGACCCGCAATGCCAGCGCCATGCTCGAAGGCGGTGTGTTTCCGTTTGGCGGCCACAAGGGCTATGGGCTGTCGCTGGCGGTCCAAGCGTTGGGGTTGCTCGCTGGGTCGCGGTTTCGCAACGGCGATGTCACCGATTTCGGCTACTTCATCATGGTGTTCGATCCCGCATTGTTTATGCCCGCGGAGCAATTCGAAGAGGAGTTGGCAGAGCTCATTGCGAAGATAAAGGGCCTGCCAAAGCAGCCGGGCATCGAAGAAATTCGCATCCCCTCCGAACGTGGTTTCCGGGAACGCGAGATTCGTCGCAAGCAAGGTGTCCTGCTGAGTAAACGGGTCCATGAGCGCTTACTCGAGATGACCTAACGCAAGAGCGTGTGAAGCTGGGCAGTACCGAATAGAGCCCGGCTGGTGTAAAATGAAGGATGTTCGCGCATCTTAGGATGCGCTCAGAAATATAAGACTGGGAGGAATTTAAATTGGCAAACCCGAAAATATTCGTCTTCGCACCCGACACACCAAAGCGGGCCGGGGATACCTACCCCAAACTGGAAGAGGCGGGCTATGAATTGGCCGTTGGCGATCAGGAATGGCGCAAGCCCGGTGTGGATGCGATCGCGCAGATGCGCGGCATGGCCCAAGGCGCGGATGCCTTTATGGGCACGTCGACCCGGGGAAACCCCATCACGCGGGAGCTGATGGAAATATCGCCGAACTTGCGGATCGTTTCTAAATATTCGATTGGCGTTGACGATATCGACGTGGAGGCGGCGACCGAGCTTGGCATCATCGTCACCCACGGCCCCACGGAAGCTAACTGGGGCGGTGTCGCGGAAGGTACTATCGGGATGATTCTGGCGCTGCTGAAAAAGACCCGCGAACGGGATGAATACATAAAACAGGGTAATTGGCGCGATGCCAACATCCAAGGTACCTATCTCGGCCAGCGCCAAGACGGGCATGAAGGGGTGACGATTGGCATCGTCGGGCTTGGGCGGATCGGGCGCCGGGTTTGCGATTTACTGGCACCTTGGCGGGTGCGCCTGCTGGCCTATGATCCGTTTGTTAAAAAAGCCGACTTCAATATCCACAACGCCAAGGAAACGGACTTCGAGACCCTGCTGAAGCAATCCGATGTGGTGAGCATGCATGTGCTGCATACCAAGGAAAGCCACCATATGATCAACGCTGAGACACTGGCATTGATGAAGCCGTCTGCGGTGTTCATCAATACCGCGCGCGGTAGCGTGGTCGACGAGAAAGCGTTGGCCGAGGCGCTTAGGAACAATGTCATTTCGGCCGCCGCGCTGGACGTCTTTGAGGACGAGCCGATTGCGGACAATTCTCCCTTACGTGATCTGGGCCATAAGGTGCTGCTGTCGCCCCATGCGGTGCAACACAATGTGGAGCCCGGTATCAGGGCCGGTCTCGGCTGGGCGCGCGATGGGGTGATGAAGGCGCTCGCCGGCGAGGTGCCCGATCACATCTATAATCCCGAAGTGCTGCCCAGATGGCGGGAACGTTTCGAAGGAAAGAAGCTGCCGCTCTGGCCGGCCAATGGCTAGGTTGAGGCGCGGAGTGTCCGCCGCTTAGATCTAAATCTTTGCCTCTCGCTGGTTGCGCAGGAATGTTTTCAACCAGTCCTTCGTGGATGAATCCATCTTAGTCGTTTCGAACACGATCTTTTGAATCGCGGCTCTGGCAAAAAGGAATGGAGAGACAGCCTGCTGGTCGCCAAAGTCAGCGATGGCTTCGGAACTGTTTAGGACCGTCGCGAAAATCGTCCGAAGGCGAATCTTGGCTGTGTTCGGTGCTTTCCCATGAACCCAAATGATTCTCCGTGCAGTCCATTCTGCGGCAATGACGGCTTTATACGCGTCCCAATTTGGCCCGGAAGGCTCAACCCCTTTATTGTTTGCTTTGGAGAGTTCACTCGGGGTCGGTAAATCGCTAAACGCCTGGGCTCGTTCAAATTCGCCGGAGACCGAAACAGCATCAAGCGCGAAAGCGCGCAGAACGCGCCCAGCCAAAACTTCCTTCTTAACATGGTCTCCATAGAGACCCGATGAAATCATGGCGATATTGCTTTCACCGGAAAGTAAACTTTTTAAAGACGCGTCGTTGTTTCCCGCAACGTATTTAACCGGCAGACCGAGAATATTAAGCGCAAGTGATTTTGCAATGTTGCCGCGCGCGACAGAGGATTTGGAACTCATCAATGCTTTCGGTGACGCCTGCCATTTGGCAACATCTGTCCCAGTGGCAGGGGTGGTGAAAAAGGCAGCGGATATTGTTTCGGCGACAATGGGGGTCATCTTGCGAAGGTCGTATTTGACGCCGTCCTGACCAAGTACCCATGGCAGCACAACAGAGCCGCTCGTCACCAACAAGTAGGTCCCATCGGGTTTGCGATTGGTCACATATTCATTACTACCCTTTATGCCGCCGTCGCCCGGAACAAACTTAAAGGCCAGTTTTGTCTTTGCACTGAGGGTCGGGCGTAGGTGCCTTTCCAGTTTGTGGGCCCATTCTCCCATCTCACCGGCTTGCGCGAACGGCACCATAATCTCAATTGTTTTACCGTCGAAAAAAGTCTCTGCTTTTTTCGCTTGGGCTATGCGCTCAATCGGCGTGCCGCCCCCACTTTCGCCGTACCATGCTAAAACGGTTGGTCCGAAGAAGTATGCGGCAACGGCACCGCTGAGAATAATACCGACTATTTTGCTCATATAGCTGATGCGTTTATCGATCATGGGGAGCCGCCTTTTCATTCCAATTATATTTTGTAGAGCCAAAATTCAGCCTGCCATCCCGGACCGAGACCTCAGTCCGGGACCCCAGACCGACACCTCAAACCGACACCCAATGCGAATATTGATTGGCAACTTGAATTGGCGGATTCGTGTAACCAATATTGTAAATGCTGAAAAGTGAATTTAATTGGTGTTTAACATCGAAAATATCGATACATATAAATCGCAAATGCCGCCCTCGTCCTGACCGGAGTTTTTTATGGATTTAGCGCTCGCCCGCACATTTCTTGCGATTGCCGAAGTTGGCAATTTTGTGAAAGCAGCGGACCAATTGTATGTGACCCAGTCGACCGTTAGTGCACGGGTTAAGCAGCTAGAGGCGTTATTGGGCCAGCAACTGTTTTTGCGCAGTAAGGCCGGCGCGACATTGACCGCCGCAGGCGTCAAGTTTCGGCCCTTTGCTGAAAAAATGTTGCAGATTTGGGAGCAAGCGCAACATGAGGCTGGGCTTCCGGAAAATTTTAGGGCAATGCTTGTGATTGGCGTCGAGTTCACACTGTGGCAACGCCTTCTCGTGCACTGGTTACCCTGGATGCGAAATGCGCTGCCCGAAGTGGCGATTCGGGCGGAGGTCGATAATTCTCAATCCCTTATGCGCAAGCTCCAAGACGGCATAATCGATATGGCGGTTACGTATACGCCACTCCATCGCAACGAGTTTACCATCGATACGTTGCTCGCTGAGGAGCTGATTATGGTTTCGAGCAACAAGAAGGCGTTCAAGCCGTGGGACGATGGTTATATCTATGTAGATTGGGGGGCCGGGTTCAGGGCAGAGCACATGGAGACTTTTCCAGGTTATGAGGCGTCGGCAATTGCGGTCAGTTACGGACCGTTGGCCCTTCAGCATTTGCTGGTTAATGAAGGGGCGGCCTACTTGCCACGGCGAATAGTGCGACCAATGCTGGAGGATGGGCGGCTATTCGAAGTGCCGGACATGCCAGTTTTTTCGTGGCCGGTTTATATCGTTTACGCAGACACCTCTGATGAAGAGCAGTTCGCGATCGCGCGGCAAGGACTGCACTATATCGCCTCTCAAGAAGATATCTCGTCCTAACCCGCGCTTACGTTAGAGCGTCCCTTTAATCGGCGGTTGGTTTTGGCTCGGCCCCGATCCATGGGTGGTCGGCAATATCAAACAGGCTGTTTTCGGGGCCCTTGAATTTGTCGGACCGTTTCGGCCGGTAGTTCGTTTTCGCCTCGTCCGCGTCTTCCGGTAATTCAGAGTAGGCGACAGCGCCGTTGGCTAGGCACTTCTCGGCGGTGCCCTCAAGATCGTCAACAAAGACGCCGAAATGGTGCAGGCCGGTAAAGTTGAGACCTTGGTCGATCTGGTCCTGTTTGAAATTCAAGACCGAGATGTTGATAGCCCCATCGGTCAACACCACCCCATCGCAACGCGGATTATCGAGCCGCTTGACCTCTTCAAAGCCGAATACTTTTTTATAGAACTCTGCCTGCTTTTCCGGTTCCAGACTGGCGATGGCGAGATGTTGAATACGGGCCATGGGGGATGCTCCTTGTTTAAGAGTGATCAGAGGTGAGTAGGGGCCGAGTGAAATTCTACCCAGTCGCGCTATTATCCTGTTGCGCCGAGGCGTTTCTCGTTTGCCTCCGCACTGGTGCCATCGAAGGAGGCACGGTCGCACATGGTTTGGTACCACCGGGTTAAATGCGGACGAGGTTCACGCCACGGCGTATCCGTCCGCCATTTCTCCGCATAGGCGATGGCGCAAGTCAGCGAGCGGCTGCCAATCGACATCGGCCCGTCCAAAATATCCATGTGGGCTTGGATCCAATCGAGAATTCGTTCGATGGCACTATTATATTTATCGAGCATTTCCGGGGATCTGTACCGGTCCGGCCTCATGCCTTCTTTGGAAAAAGACTGGGCGGCTTCGGTAAGCGCGTCGCCGAGCGCTTGCAGGCGCAACGCCTTAAACCGCTCGGGCCCGCTTTGCGGATGAAAGTGTGGGTCTCCATCAAGGCAGTCGAGATACTCGCAGATGACCGGAGAATCAAAAAGCGTCGTGCCGTCCTCCAGGCGTAATGCAGGCACTTTGCGGAGCGGGTTATCTTCGTCGACATCCAAATTGTCACCGTACAGGTCGGTGTTTCTAAGCTCTAATTTGTCGAAAATATCTTTCTCATGGACGAGCATGAGGCATTTACGCGCAAAGACCGAGAGCGATGTGACGCGAAGAATTAACATGTCGCCTTCCGTGTTCTTCTATAGCACCGATATAGCATGTTCGCCTCCTGGCAGCACCCCGTTGCGCTTATATCGAAGGCAGAGCCTCGTCCTCGTCGCTGTGGGGCATCTCAAAGGCATTCAGGGTCATGCAGGCAGTCACATAATGGCCGCAGAGCCCGACCAGTTCGACCAATGTGGCTTCGCCGAGCAAATCCACGGCGGCCTGATAGGTTTCATCGTTTACTGTCTTTGCGTCGGTCAGCTGATAAACGAAGTGATAGACGATCTCCTCATCGAGCTTATCGAAGGAGGGCGCATTGCCCTGGCGAATGGCGTGGATCACTTCGCCGGACACGCCTTCGCCCTCGGCGATATGCGTATGTTCATTAAAAACGTACGCCGTATTCCACAGCCGAGTGACGGTGAGGATTGCCAGTTCCGTCAAGCGCGCTGACAACAAGCCGCCGTGGCGGAGATAGCGCGACAGGTCGTTTTTGAGTTCGCCGTAAGGCACGCTTCGCTGATAGACCGAAGAGGGCCCCGCCAACGGCGCATCTGCCGCCGCCGCCGCATAGGACGCACGTTTTTTGATCGTACGGTAAAAATCCAGCTGCGCGTCACTCATATCCTTTGGGTGGAGCGGCGCGAGGCGGGGCATGATTCTTCTCCGGGCTGTCTTTCAGCGTTTTGGGACGCCTATTAGTCGGTGCGGCTGGTCACTTCCAGTAAATGATAGCCGAATTGGGTTTTCACCGGGCCTTGGACTTCGTTCACCGGCGCACTGAACACGACTTCATCGAATTCCGGCACCATCTGTCCGGGGCCGAATGAACCGAGATCGCCGCCGCTGGAACCGGACGGGCAAGTGGAGTGTTCTTTTGCAACCGCGGCAAATTTCGCACCGCCGGCAATCTCCGTTTTGAGTGTTTCGCAAAGCTCTTCGCTCGCAACCAAAATATGTCTCGCTTCGGCCTTGGCCATAAATTCTCTCCTGAAAGATTAGTTATATTGTTGTTTTGCCGGGTGTTGATAACCCGTTCGAGCCGCCGCGTCTAATGGTGAGGGACTTGGCTGTATTTAGAGGGCGTAGGGCTTAAAAGAACTGGAGGCTTGAGCGCTACTAGATTCCCTTTATGATCTTTATTTAAAAGGCTATTGGCCGGCGTAGTTAACTTTAGAGTTACTCTCTGGTATGGTTGCCTTTCATGATACGAAATAACAACGGCCACACACCTGAAAGCGAGTGTGGAGCCTAAGAATTTGTTACGTACGCCCCTGTATCGTCGACGTTAAGGGAAAACCCTTAGACCCTATAAGATACAGGCTGCTTTATACTGCCGCACTGAGTACTGCCGCTTTTACGCCCCTGTTGACCAGCCCCACCTGATTGGTCCGGTTAGAATGTTAGTTCATGGTTGGCCTTTCCT
>Ga0055584_100002447_pt1 | contig 18349 bp, 12 predicted proteins | sample OSDHelmetaG_FD_58716 | JGI IMG/M metagenome (GOLD analysis project Ga0055584, IMG submission 58716) | Pelagic marine sediment microbial communities from the LTER site Helgoland, North Sea, for post-phytoplankton bloom and carbon turnover... | ecosystem: Environmental > Aquatic > Marine >... | reverse complement strand
GGAGGGGGAGGAGGGGGGGTTCCCAGAATGTTTTCCAAGACCCAGACACCGCGCAGCACGGGCTGGGTGTCGACACCGTTGGCGGTGGCCATCATCACCGCGGCCTGCCCGAGGACACCACCATGGCGACCTCCCCGGGGTAGCGGGATGCGGTGAACCTTGTTTGCCAGTTTGCGATCTGACTTTCCGGGGATCTCGTAGACGTTCTTGGCGATCCGCCCGGACGTCCACGTGAAGTCAGGATCAATGAAATCGGTCAGCGGCCGGTTCTTCTTCAGTATCTCGTGAAAGAAATACTCCACCTCGGACTTGGCGCTCTGTTCGTCGTTCGGCAGGAATTTGAACTTTGGATCGGGCATGATTTCCGCCAGCAGGCGGGTATCGAGCCATTGCTCCGTGAAGTTCACGATCATCGGAGCGGAAGGTTTTGCCGGCATCAACCGTTTGGCTTCGGCCTGAAGAATCTTCGGATCGGTCAACCGTCCCTTCGTCGCATGTGCAAGCAAGCGGTCGTCTGGCGGAGCGCCGGTGAGGAAGAACGCCAGACGCGTCGCGAGGTCGTAATTGTCCAGCAGTCCACCGCTGAGGCAGCGGTAGAGAAAGCGGGGAGAAATGAGGGCGTTGCGAATGACGAGATGCATTGCTTGGTTCGGTGAATGTCCGGCTTTAAGATGCCGATCGTGAAGACCGAAATAGGCCCTCACCGTTGCGTCTTCCACGGGACGGCGAAAGGCGCGCCCCAAGAATCGATGGATCACCCTTTCCGGTTCCAAGTCATCGCCTCTGAATCGTTGCTGCAAGCGCTGCCGCTCACGGTCACGAGGTCCCTCGACAATCTTGTGTGGGCCTTCGATCACGAGGTCGTGGATTTCCAGTGCCGGACCGTTTTCAAACACATCAAACACTACGGTTTCCGCGTAAAGCACCGGGTTGCCGGAAATCGTCTCCAGCAAAGTCGCTTGCTCCTTTTTGGAAATCTCGGGCAGATCATTACGTGCCAGTTGCGTTTTTACCCGTTCCCAACCGATGCCGCCCCGGAAGCCCTGACCCTTCTCTTCATTCAACATCGCATGCCAGGCGGCCAGATATCTCTGGTTCGACTCGCCCTTGACCTGGAAGAACTTCTGCAGCTCGGCTTTGTCCGCCCGATCGCTGTCGAGGGTCGCATTCGCCCAGTGCAGAACCGGTGTCTGCCCTTCGTAAAGATCGGCCTGAAACTTGAATGTCTCCGACAATTCGCTGGTGACTTTGATCTCCTTGAGAAGTCGTAACGTTTTATGAGAAACGCCATCCGTACTCGCGACATCGCGGGCGAACACCTGGGCGATCATCGGCTGCCCGTCTTTGGCCGGGCGGAAGGACGAGAGCTTCACCGTGATCGTGTAGGTGCCCGAGACGTCCGCCTCGATGCGGCTGGGCCAGGTGCAACTCCGTTGGATGGGTTCACACTTCATTCCGAGGCGCATGGCACCATCTACGATCTTGCTCGAAGAATAGCTGATCACCAGATCTCCCGGTTTGGCGTGGTGGATCGCCGACCCGGATGGCTTCCGGGGAGGCGGAAAAATCTCGTCGGCGATCAAACTTGCTGTTTCGCCATAGGATTCGAGCAGAGGGGGCGAGAGCACGAGGCCTTCTCCGAGGTTGTCAAAGCCGTGATGTTCGCGATCCGCCGGGAAACCTAGTGGCAGCGTGAAGTCCTTGATGCCAAAGAGAGACTTGATTGTCGCGAGGTATTCCGCCTGATTCAATCGGCGAGCCAGAGTGCCACCGATCTGGGTGTGCCGACGCAACTCTTCGTCAATCCAAGCGACCATGCCGGTGCGCTCGGTCGCGCTCGGTTGCACCTTCTTTTCCGGTGGCATATTGCCGTCGCGCAGAGCATTGAGAACGCGCTCCCAGAAGAACAGGTTTTCCGGGTCACTCCAATCGATCGTGGAAAATTCCAGACTGATTTCGCCTTTCTGGTTGTCCGCGTCGTGGCAATCGAGACAGTAGTTCTCGAGAAAGCTCTGCGTTGCCTTGAGGAGCGTGTCGGCGGCGGTAGTGCCGCACGCATTGAACGCCAGCATAAGGCTAAGGATTCTCCACATCACCCTAGCTGAAGAGATGATTCAAATTGTGGCTGGCGTTCGAGAATCGTTCGGACTCCAAATCCATCTGTTGCATCAGAGTGAGGTACAGATCACCCAGCAATGGCGCGTTGTCCGCTTGGCGATCGACCGCAACATGCCGACCGTGCTTGAAGCCGCCACCCGCGACCAAGGTGGGCAGATTTGAATTTGCATGCCGGCTCGCGTCGCCCATGCCCGAGCCGAGCATAACGATTGTGCTATCGAGCAATGGTTGCCCGTGCGCATCAGTCTTGGAATGCAACTGGGTCAGAAAGCGGTTGAAGCAACGCATGTGTTCGGTTTCCACTTTGATCAGATCGGCGATGGCATCGGGATCATTTCCATGATGGGAGAGGGCGTGGTAGCCGGATTGCAGGGTCTCGCCATCAATCGTGAAGACCTGTCCCAATCCAGCAATGAAAAGACTCATGACGCGGGTGGAGCCAGTTTCCAACGCGAGCGCCATAAGATCGTACATCAACGTCTCCGCTTCCAATTGAAGCGTGGGCGCAATGGGATCGTAGTCTGGCCGCCGATAGTCCGTTTCAGGGATAGGGTCATTGACTGCCCTGATCTGGCGGGTCATGCGTTTTTCCACCTCACGGAGGGAATCGAAATACTCGTCGAGCTTCGCCTTGTCAGCGGAGGAAACGGAATTCTTCAGACGCTTTGCGTCTTCGAGCACGACATCCAGAGAGCTGTGGCCGGAACGCAATAGGTACTCGCTGCGAACCCGGTCTTCCGGGGATGCGAAAAGTTTTCCAAACAGCACGGACGGCCGCTGGATCATGGGCAGGGCGACACCCTGTCTGGTGTGGCTCATCGTGCGGCTTGCCTTCCCGGCGCTGAGTTGGAGAGACGGAAATCGCGATTCCTGTCCGATCCGATCCGCGATCATTTGGTCGAGCGAATAGCTGTTGGGATTTTGCCCGCACAAGAAGTTGTTCCAGGCACCGTGCCCGTTGGGGGCGCGATGATCGAGTCCGGAGAAAACAGTGAACTCGTCGCGATGCTTGGCCACCGGTTGCAGCAACGGAGTCAGGTCATAGTCCCGCCCGGTTTGTTTCGGAAAGAACGCGGACTGGTAGAAACCCAGATAGGTGCCAATGCAGACGATGTTCTTTGCCTTTCCGGCAGTGGCCGCTTCTGCTGACGCACCTGCCAAGCTTTCCAGTGTGGGAAGTGCCAAGGTTGCTCCGGCAGCTTTGAGAAATTGTCGGCGATCTGTGGATGTGTCGTGCATCGATTCGGCAGGTTAAACGTCTTGGAGGTTGTCACAATTCACATTGAGGTTTCAATCGAACATTCGATGCGCGCTCGTCCACCTCGAAATTGTGCGGGGTGAGCAGTTCTGCGTTTACGTTGTCGCTTGGTAGTTCGTGAAAATCGGATCTTTCGCGGCAACTGTGGCTGCGGCATGTTTTTCCGATATGAACTGCAATTTCATGATTCTCCCATCGCTGCTACTGATTGCGGGAGTTACCACCAGCCACGCTGGAAAAGGCGCTGAGTTGGCCAAGTCCTATGGCAAGCCGACGGTGGCCGACGAAATCAAGCAGTCGAAACTCGGAAGCAAATGGCAGGTGGCCAAGGGGGAATGGAAAGCGCTTGATGGATCCATCGTTGGCAGGGAGTTGAAGGCAGACAAACATGCGGCGGTGCTGAACTTCAAGCAGCCGAACCACAATTCTGCGATCCAGTTTTCGTTCAAGTTTGAGGGGGCCAAAGGCTTCAGCCTGAGTTTCAACAAGAGGCGAGGGCATCTGTTTCGCATTAACGTGACTGCAGCCAATGTGACTGCGAATCTTGACAAGGACAAACGGGATCCGAAATCAAAGGCCAAGCGACTTGCGAACACCGCCGCCGAGTTCAAGCAGGGGCATTGGTATTCCATGCTCGTAACCGTTGGAGGTGAGAACGTCTCTGTCATCTCTGACAACGGACTGAAGCTGACGGCCAAGCATGCGGATATAGACCAAGCCAAACCGAATTACCGTTTCGTCATGCGCGGCGGCAATCTGCTGCTGGATGATCTGAAAGTCTGGACGTTGAAATAGGATCGGGCGCGCGACGAATTTCAATTCGGAACTTCGTCGTTGCAGAATCGTTGGTTGGCGGGCTCATGCCGGTTTGGGGCGGTCTGATTGTTCAATGATGCCGCTTGCTTGTTCGGGAAGAATCGGAATTCTACGGGCATTCGAATGAATACTCTCTATCTACGACTGCTGGCACTGATTATTGGATTCAGTTGCAACCTGACCGCCGCCGAACGACCCAACATTCTGATCATATTCACTGATGATCAGGGCTACGCAGATCTGGCGTGCTACGGTAACAAAAAGAACAGGACTCCTCGTTTGGATCAGTTGGCCGAAGAAGGTACGCGATTCACCTCGTTCTACTCGCAGACTGTTTGCGGTCCGTCGCGTTCCGCGTTGCTGACAGGGCGCTACCCACAGCTCAGCCGTGGGTGGGGGATGCCAGCGGAAGAAATCACATTTGCCGAACTGATTCGCACCGTTGGATACCAGACAGCTTGTGTCGGGAAATGGGATGTGTCGAATCGGCGGGCCATAGTTGAACGGATGCCAAATGCGCAAGGCTTTGACTACTACTTCGGACCGCTGGGAGCGAACGATGGCGGGCGTGTGAAATACCACGAAAATAATGAAGAAGCCGGATCGACGGACGATATGGGTAGCCTGATACGGACGTATACCGAAAAGTCGATCGATTGGCTGGAGAATCAACGTGATCCGAAGAAGCCGTTTGTTCTCTATCTTGCCCATACCATGATGCACACGATCATCGATGCTTCGCCGAAGTTTCGCGGCAAATCTGCCGGGGATCTCTACGGCGATGTGGTTGAGGAATTTGATTACGAGACCGGGCGATTGCTCGATAAACTGGATGAACTCGGACTGCGCGAGAATACACTGGTGATCTACACGACGGACAATGGTCCGTGGAATCAACCAAAGTATTATGAACGCAAGAAAGGGCATCCTGAGGGATCGGTTTTTTGGGGCGAATCGGGTCCTTTGCGCAACGGCAAAGGCTCACCTTATGAAGGTGGCTATCGGGCTGCTTGCATCGCGAGATGGCCGGGGAAAGTGCCGACGAGGCGCGTGAGTGATGCCGTTTGGGCGACGATTGATTTCCTTCCAACTTTTGCAAATCTTGCTGGATTCAGAGTGCCGATCGATAGGCCTATTGACGGTGCCGATCAGACGGACCTGTTGTTGGGCAGGAGCGAGAAGGGACGGGAAAGTTTCTACTTTGACAACGCGGGTATTCGTATCGGCAAATGGAAATATCTGCGTGCCAACGCGCACTTCTACGGATATGCGGTCGAGGATGATCGCGAGAAGATGGAAGAACTCTACGATCTCGATGCCGATATAGGTGAGACCACCAATCTGGCGACGAAGCATCCTGATATTCTGGGCCGGCTGAAACTGGCGACCGAGAAGATCATGAGTCGCAAAACTGGCGCTCCGGAAGGGATCGCGTTGCAGGTCAAGAAACTGGAAGGCCGGATACTGCTCAAGGGAAAGTCACTGTATACGCCCGGGAGTTCACCAGTGGTCGTGGGCAAGGATGTGACGATAACGGCGACGATCGAGTCCAAGACTCCGGATGGAGTGATCATTGCTCAAGGGGGCTCACTGGTAGGCTACTCGCTTTATTTGCGTGAGGGGCGAGTCATCTTCGGTGTGCGGGTGAACAAGAAACTGAAGGAACTCGTATCCGATCTGGTAGTGACGGGCCGTTCGGTGAAAGTCGAAGCCCGGCTCGGAAAGGACGGGCGACGGACGTTGATTGTGGATGGCAAGGCGGTGCGGAGCGAGGGGCCGAAGCTGGATCCTCAGCCGGCGATGGGGCTTTCAAGCGGGGAAGATCAGGGACCGAACGTGGGAAGCTACAAGAACGAGAAATTTCGGGGCCGTATCCAGGCTCTGGTCCTCGACATTCGTTAAGCGTCGCGGTCAGCCTTTGAAAACAGTCGCGCCCATGGCGATGACGGCCAAGGAGAAGACCAGACGGATGCCGCTGAGAATGCGCAGGCGGCTTAGATCGTTGACATTCCATTCCAGCCAGTCCCGTCCTCGCCAAGGTGAGATGGTCCACCACATGCCGACGAAAATCCATACGTAAGCCCAGGTGATCACGATCAGTCGCAGCGGGGATTCCACCCAGCGCCCAGTGTCACAGGTCAGTTTGGCCAGTAGTAGCAACACAACAGCGAAGCCGCGGATGGAAAGGTAATCTTTGAGGTAGACACAGGTGGCCACTCCGAGACCGCCAAAGCCGGCGAGCATGTATTTCTTGAATGCCTCGAAGTCAGCGATTTCTTCGAGCTTTACGTAGTAGAGAAACCACACGGTGGCGGCGAGCATCAGCACATAGCCGCTGGTGATGTCGCGCGGAAAAGCGCGTGCGTGCCGTTGGAAAGCTTCCGGCTTTGCCAGCGCGTAGACCTGAAGGAGTGCATAGGCCAGTCCCACGGCGATGTTGATGGTGGAGAAAGTCATTCTTCGAGATTGATGACGGCAGGATCGCCGTAAAGGGTGGTTGCGCTGGCGGAAGTTATTTTCACATCCATCAATTGTCCGATGTGGCGTGGCGCACCATCGAAGATCACGATCTTGTTGCAGCGGGTGCGGCCTTCAAGGGTATCCGGATTCTTGCGGCTGGGGCCTTCAACGAGAACTTCAACCTGCCGACCGACGAATTCCTGGTATTGCGGTTGCCGGATTTCGTCCACCACGGCCAGCAATCGGGCATGTCTTTTCTCGATCAGCTCCTGGGGAAGTTGGTCCGGCATCTTGGCCGCGGGAGTGTCTTTGCGTTGTGAGTACTTGAAGATAAAGGCGTTTTGAAAGCGGACTTCGCGGCAGAGGGAAACGGTCTGTTCGAAGTCCTCCTCAGTCTCGCCGGGAAAGCCCACGATGATGTCGGTGCCCAATCCGATCTCAGGATTCACGGCGCGAAGTTTGTTGATGATCTCGAGGAAGCGTTCGCGGGTATAGCCGCGATGCATGATCTTGAGCATCCGATCGCTTCCGCTTTGGACCGGCAAGTGTGCGCTTTCGACAAGCTTGGGCAAGCGATCAAAGGCCTCGATCAGGTCGTCGCCATAGCCCTTGGGGTGGGGGGAAGTGAAGCGTACTCGATCCAAGCCCTCAATTTCATGTACCGCCTCGATCAACTGCACGAAGGCGGATTTGCCATCCTTCGAGCCAATCTCGCGTTTGCCGAAACTGGTGACGATCTGGCCGAGCAGGGTGATTTCCTTCACGCCCTTGTCGACGAGACTGCGGCATTCCGTGACGATGTCTTCGATGGAACGGCTGCGCTCCTTTCCGCGGGTGTAGGGCACGATGCAGAAGGTGCAATACTGATTGCAGCCCTGCATGATGCTGACGAAGGAAGTGATGGCCTTGCTTTTGGATTTCCCGTCAAAAATGTGTTCCTTGATGGTCGCCTCGCTGCCCTTCTCCTCGTCGGTGTCGACGATCTTGGCCTGCTTGCCAGAGAAGAGGGCGTCGATGTATTCGCCCGTGCGATGAAATTTCTGGGTGCCGATCACGAGATCCACATCCGGCAGTCGATCCACAAGTTCTTGTCCGCGACTCTGGGCCATGCAACCCATGAAACCAAATTTCTGACCGGTCTTGCCTTTGCGGGCGTTGCCAATGAGGGCGCCCATCTTGTTGATCGCCTTTTGCTCTGCCATGTCGCGGACGCTGCAGGTGTTCAACAGCACCACATCCGCGATCGCCTCTTCTTCGGCCAATGAATACCCCTTGGCGACGAGTTGCGCGGCGACAGCTTCACTGTCGCGCTCATTCATCTGGCAACCGTAGGTTTTTATGAAAACGCTGGGCATCACGGAAGGCGACCGGTTCGGCCGCCAAAGAACCGCGGAAACTAGGGGAACGAGGCAGGGATGAAAAGCGGGAACTTGGGCGTGTCAGGGCGGAATGGGAGACCCTGAGCGAGTGTTGGGGGAAACCCTGATTTCCGATGGCGGACTTGCCTCTCCGTAGTTTCGGTTCAATACTTCTGCCAGACCTCTTCGGGAAGCAGCGAACAAGGCCGGAACCAATATCAGCTCACGATCATGTACGGAATGGTGAACAAGGCGGTTGAGGACCTCGTATGTTCTCAATTCGGTGAAGACAAATGGGAGGCCATCAAGGAGAAGGCGGGACTGGATGTGGATATGTTCATCAGCAATGAGAGCTATCCCGATGACATCACCTTCAAGCTCGTTGGGGCGGCTTCGGAAGTTTTGGGACTGCGGGCGGACAAGATTTTGCAGGCCTTTGGCGAGCACTGGATTCTGAAGACGGCGGTGGATGGATACGGCGACCTCATGGATGCGGGGGGCAAGGATCTGGGTGAATTTCTCGAAAACCTGCCCAATTTTCACACCCGGATTGCCATGATCTTCCCCAAATTGAAGCCCCCACGCTTCGCGGTCACGGATCGAACTGAGAATTCACTGAAGTTGCATTACCACACGCACCGGGCCGGCTTGGCGCCGTTTGTCGTGGGCCTGCTGAGCGGGCTGGCGAAACGCTTTGAGACCGAAGCAAAGATCACCCAGTTGACGGACCGCAATGACGGAGCGGATCACGAAGAGTTTCACGTGGAGTGGTGAGGTGAGTTCAGACGCCACAATCGGACTGTCTCCTGAGCTTTTCGCGGATGCGTTTCCGTTCCACTTCGCCTTCGATCGGGACCTGCGGATTGTTCAGGTGGGGCGAAGTCTTGGGGAGGTGGAAGAGTTGGCCGTGCCCGGTGCCCAGGTGAATGACTGTTTTGAGCTGACTCGACCAGTCTTCGAATTCAGCTACAATTCTTTGCGCTCACACCAGAGCATGTTGTTCATTTTCTCTGGGAAAACCCGTGAGATTTCGCTCCGTGGACAGATTGCGGCCGCGGGAGACAATCTCCTGTTCCTGGGATCGCCCTGGCTTACGGAACCCAAGGCCTTGAAAGCGCTGGGACTGACCTTTGACGATTTCGCCATTCACGATTCGATGGTGGATTTTCTGCAGGTGGTGCAGGCTCAGAGCACGGCGTTGGAGGACGCCAAGGAGTTGGCTGGCAAGCTATCCCGACAAAGGACGGAATTGCGCCAGGCCAAAGAAGCGGCCGAGGCGGCAAATCGGGCGAAGAGCGAATTCCTGGCGGTGTTGAGCCATGAGATACGGACGCCGATGAATGGCATCCTCGGGTTCACCAATCTGCTGTTGGAAACAGAACTGAATCTGCAGCAGAAAGATTTTGCTGGGACCATCTACAACAGCGGGGAAACCTTGCTCACGTTGATCAACGATATCTTGGATTTTTCCAAGATCGAGGCGGGGCGTCTGGAACTTGAGCAGGAACCGTTTCTGCTTCAGCAATGCCTTGAGGATTCTTTGGATCTCGTGGCTGCCGCTGCTGCCAAGAAAGGATTGGAGTTGGCGTGGAATGCTGCGAGCGAATTGCCGGAAAGAGTGTGCGGGGATCTGACGCGCTTGCGGCAGGTGTTTGTCAACCTGTTGGGCAACGCCGTGAAGTTTACGGACATGGGGGAGATCATCGTGACGGCGAAAGGTGAACGGAATGATTCCGGAGTATGGACCCTCACTTTTGACGTGACGGACACGGGCATAGGCATGTCGTCGGAGCAAATCGCCAAACTGTTCAAGCCCTTCAGCCAGGCCGATTCCTCTATCAACCGCCGATTTGGAGGAACCGGGCTCGGATTGGCGATCTGCAAACGACTGGCGGAATTGATGGGAGGAGAGATTTCGGTGTCCAGTGCTGTCGGTACTGGGACGACATTCTCGTTTAGGGTGTGTATGCCAGAGGGGGCTCCCGACACCGACATGATCTTGATTCGGAAAGTTCCCGATCTTGCCGGCAAACGCGTGCTCGTTGTAGATGACAACGAGATTGCTGGCCAGATCCTGGGCGACCTTTTGAAGGAATGGGATATCGATGCCGCCACCGCGACGAGTCCCGCGGGAGCTCAGTCGGTAATGCGGGATACCGGTGCGCCGGACGTAGTGCTGCTTGATTCGAGCTTCGCCAATCCGGAGGGGTTGATCTTTGCCAATTCAATATCCTTTTTGCCGCACCCTCCCGAAATCGTGATTTTGGTCAGCTACGGTGTTGAAGAAATGGTGAACGAGTTGTTCGCCAAGATTACCCCGCACCGCCTGAACAAACCACTCCATCGCTCCACGGTCTACAACTCGATCGTAGAGATTCTCACCGGTATGAAAGCGGGGCAGGAGTCGTCGGACAAACCAAAGATGGACACCCGTTTGGGCTTGGAAGTTCCGCTAAGAATTCTTGTGGCCGAGGACAACTCCACCAATCAGAAGCTAGCGCTGTTGACGCTCAAGAAGATGGGGTATCGCGCGGATATCGCTTCGAACGGGACCGAGGCGGTCGAGGCCGTTCAGGCACGGGATTACGATGTGATTCTGATGGATATGCAGATGCCGGAGATGGATGGCGTCACGGCGACCCGGCAGATCCGGAAACTGGAGGAAGGGCAAGAGGGGGAACCCACTCAGATCATCGCGATGACCGCCAACGCAATGGCGTTCGATCGGGAGAAATGTCTGAGCGCGGGGATGAACGACTTTATCACCAAACCGGTGCGCGTGAGCGTCTTGGAAGGAGCGTTGGTTGCCGGTGGAGAAAAACTTCGGGCGAGAGGCCGGAAGATCGTCACCAGTGATGAGATTACGACGGTCGATCTGGCGGAGAACGCCATTCGACAGTTGTGCGAAGAGCTCGATCCGGAGGGCGTGGTCGAAATGGCGGGTTCGTTCTTGGGCGATGCTCTGGAGCGGATCGAAAAGGCCCGCCAACTGACCGAGACCGGTCCGGACAGCGAATTGGCCCGCGAAGTTCATTCGCTCAAGGGGGCGCTCGGAATCTTCCGTCTGAACAACCTCATGGAGATGGCGCGCGCGGCTGAGGAACACTCAGAAGCCGGCCGACGTCAGGACGCGGGCACCCTGCTGGAGACGATCGCCGCCGATTTCGAAAAGATCAAACCGGCGCTCGAAGAACGCCTCAAGCGGATGAAAGAGTCGGTTTGACGGCGTGGTTGATGCTCATCGTACCGCCGAAGAAGTTCACGATGCGGGTATCCTCGAAGCCGATGACCTCGAGCAGGTCGTTCACGCCGCGCTGGGCGGGATAGTGTTTCAGGGACTCCAGAATGTAGGCATACGCTGCGGAATCTCCGGCAAAGACTCGGCCAAAGATGGGGACAGCGGTGTAGAGATAGGCGTAATAGGCCACTCTCAGTAGAAGATTGTCGGGTTTGCCGAAGTCGAGGATCGCCAAGTGACCGCCCGGTTTGAGGATTCGTTTGATTTCCAACAATCCGGCTCCGCAATCCGAGAGATTGCGAAGTCCATACCCCACCGTGACGACATCGAACGTGTTGTCCGCAAATCCGGTCTGCATGGCATCGCCCTGCCGGAAATCCACGCGCGCCGTCTGGTGGTTTTGTCGCGCGACTTCGAGCATCTTTTCACTGAAGTCGAGACCGGTGACTTGGCAGCCCTTGTCCACAAACAATCGGGCGATATCGCCGGTGCCGCAGCAGAGATCCAGCACTTTGGCTCCGGGGGCAGGGCGGGTGAGCAGCCAGAGCCATTTCTTCCAGACGCGGTGCATGCCAAGGCTCTGCACATCGTTGATCAGATCGTAGCGATCGGCGATGTGGTCAAAGAGCTGATTGACCTTGGCGGCGCGTTCTTCGCCGGATTGGTAGTATTCGTTGCTCACTGGATATTCACCTCGGGACGTTCGGTCCGAGCCGCGAGAAAGGCTTTCAAAAGTTCGCCTGCCTGACCACCAAAACCGGGCACGCTCTGAATTTCTTCCAGCGTCGCGCGACGCATGCGATGGACTGACCCAAATTTTTTGAGCAGTGCGGCTTTGCGGGTCTTGCCGATTCCGGGGAATTCGTCGAGCAGGCTTTCACTGATGAGCTTGAGTCTCAGTTGGGCATTGTAGCTGTTGGCGACGCGGTGCGATTCGTCGCGGACGCGTTGCAGGAGTTTGACCGCGGGGTGATCGAGACCGAGACGGATCGGTTTGCTTTCGTTGGGGCGGTAGATCTCTTCGTATTCTTTGGCGAGTCCGATTACCGGAAGATCCTGCAAGCCAAGCTTGGTCAACTCTTCGACTGCCATTCCTAGTTGACCCTTGCCGCCATCGATCACGATGAGATCTGGAAAATTTCCGAGGCTGAGATCGACTGGATCACCTGTGCGCACAGGTCGACGTCTGGCTTCGCGGCTGACTTCGTCGACCAGCTTCTGCAGCTCTTGGGTGATCGGTTGGTCAACTTCATCGGCAGTGGCCCTGGTCTCACGTTGTTTCTTGCGGGCTTCCTGCAGCAGCCGGGCATAGCGACGTCGGACAGCCTCGGCCATGCACGCGAAATCGTCCTGTCCCTCCACGTCTTTGATCTTCAATCGCCGATAGTTGGAACGATCCGGTTTGCCGTTTCGGAAGCGGACGACGGACGCGACCTTGAACGTACCGCTGATGTTTGAGATGTCGAATCCCTCGATTCGCTGGGGCGCGGGTTGGAGACCCAAAACTTCGCCAAGCGATTCCACTTCGGCCTTGGGATCCATGGCGACGGGCAACTTGTAGGGCAGTCGCTTGAACTTGTCGGTCTTCTTGGTGGTTCGCTTGAGGTCGGCGATAAGATCGCGCAGCTCCGCAGCTTTCTCGAAATCGAGTCGCTCGGAGGCGGTCTTCATGGCGTGTTCCAATTCACCGATGAGCTCGTCGCATTGCCCCCCGAGAAAGTCGCAGGCGGCGGTCACCTGCATCCGATATTGTTCCAGCGTTACATTGCCAATGCAGGGGGCGGTGCAATTTTTGAGGTGTGCGTAGAGGCAATGTTTGTAGTCGGCATCGGTGGGGTTGAGGGGACGACAGCCGCGCAGGTTGAATTTGTGTCGCACCAGGTTCAGTGTTCGTCGCAAGGCACCGGAGCTGGGGAACGGACCGAAGTAGCGGGCACCGTCATCTGTGCGTAGTCGCGTGAGGGTGAAGCGCGGAATCGGATCCTGCAGATTCACCTTCAACATCAGGAATCGTTTGTCATCACGAAAACTGACGTTGTAGCGCGGGTGAAACTCCTTGATGAGTTTGCCCTCCAGGAGCAGGGCCTCCGGTTCGCTCTTGACCACATGGATGTCGAAGTCATGGATGGCCTCGACCAGGGCGTTGAACTTCAGATCCCAACCCATGCGGCGGGAAGGGTGGAAATATTGGGAGACCCGCTTCTTCAGATCCCGGGCCTTGCCGACGTAGATAACCGTGCCGAATCGGTCCTTGTGCAGATAGATGCCCGGCTTGTGGGGGACGTCGCCAAGCTTTCTGCGAATGAGATCCGATATCGGCACGGCCTTTGTTTAGCAGTGATGTGTCGCAGGCGCAAAGGACGCTTGTACGGTCCGCATTGCGAAATGGTCGCGCCAGCCCCTAGACTCGTCCGGTGTCCGAGCCTGAAGACACATCTGAAGAACCGGTGGCGTGGAATCCCCTGACGCCAGGCGGAGTCGCGTCGTTTGCGAATGCCCCGCTTGGCCAACTGCTGCAAACCCAAGGTGCGATCGCGTTTCTGACCTGGCTCGTTTTCATGTTTTACCTTAGCCAATCGTGGTCTCCCGCGGTGGACCAGACCATTGAGCGAATTCCGATCGGTTCACAACTGAGCGGAGGCAGATTGCACCTTCCGGGATCGCCGCAGTTCAAATTGTCTGACAATCGATTCGTTGGCATCACCCGGACGAGCCGTGATGCCCCCGATTCGATTGCGGACATCAAAGTGCGATTGCTGACCAACCACTGGCAGGTGTCGACACTGTTCGGATACGTCGCGCTGCCGTATCCGACTGGCGACTACCGGTTCAAACGGGATGAACTCTCACCGCGTTGGGGAGCGTGGAAGACCGCAATCATTCCGGCAGTGGCGGCTGCGGCCACGATTTGCGTCTGGCTGAGTTGGATAATGCTCGCGGCGGTCTACTCCTGGCCGATACGGGTGATCGTGTTTTTCCGGGACAAACTCACGATGAAACTGGGGAGTTGGAAACTCTGCTCAGCGGCGCTTCTTCCAGGTGCCTTGCTGATGTCGGCAGCAATCCTCATGTATACTTTGGGGCGGATGCCCGTCGCAGGTCTTTCGTTGGCGTTCGCGCTCCATTTCGTGGTCGGTTGGGTCTACATCGCTTCAGGAGCGATCGCACTGCCATTGCTACCGGATGCTGCGCAGGTGAAAGGCAATCCTTTCACGAAGGACAAGAAGAAGAAAAAGCGTGGCCGAAATCCGTTTCGGAAGAAATAGGCGCGGGGGAGGGCATTAATTGGTGACATGCACAGAAAAGATTTTGACATCCTGCGGGTTGACCCATACTTTCGCGCTCCCATTTCTGGCTGGGGTCGTAGCTCAGTTGGTAGAGCACCTCAATGGCATTGAGGGGGTCTGGAGTTCGATTCTCCACGGCTCCACCAGCCTTTCTTTTCTCTGGACGCCTTCTCTATTTTTCGCGGCGGAATCTGCCCGGAGGCATTCCGGTTTTTTCACGGAACAGGGCGCTGAAATACTCGGGATACCGGAATCCGCAGCGATTCGATACTTCGGGCAGTTGGAGATCGGTCCCCCGTAACAGTTCCTTGGCTCGTTCAATCTGCAGGCGGAGGATCTCGGCTTTGGGGGCGCGACCAAGATGCTGTTTGAAACCTCGCTCCAGTTTGTTGCGGGAGAGCAGAACTTGCCGGAGAATGTCAGGGGCGCCGATGCCGATGGGGGAACGAATTGATTGGGCGGGCGATGACTCCATCCAATTGCCAACGCGTCAACCAATCGGGCAGGGGATCGTTGAGACCACGATCCTGGAGATGAACGGACCATATTGGGGGGGGCTGCCGGACGAATCGCGAGATTCCTCGCAGCACGTCGCGACTGTACGCCCTGGAGGTTTCACGATCAGGGCAACGGGTCGGCGGTTTCGCTTCTTTGACTTCGCGGGCATGCGTAGGCGAATATCCGGCTTCAAAGGAGTGATGGAATAGCTTGATTTATTTGCGTAAAGGCTCAGTGACAGGTTGGGGTAATCGTTCAATATTCACAGCATGCTTTGCGTTGCCTTGTATTTGCTGCTGTTGTTGCCCGTAGTCTCACCGGCTGATCAGAGTCAGCCGAATATCGTCCTGATTTTCACTGATGATCAGGGCTACAATGATCTTGGTTGTTTCGGCAGCAAGAAGATTAAGACGCCGAACATCGATCGGATGGCGGCGGAGGGGATGAAGTTTACGAGTTTCTATGCGCAGGCGGTTTGTGGGCCGAGTCGGGCGGCGCTAATGACGGGGAGTTATCCGATTCGGGTGGCGGAACCGGGGAATAGGAAAGGCCAGCACACGATACTGCATCCGAAAGAGGTTACGATGGCCGAGGTGATGAAGGGGGCGGGATACGTGACAGGGTGCATCGGAAAGTGGCATCTTGGGCAGAAGGTCAAAGGGGGGAATGGTTGGGATCCGGCGACGATGCCGAATGGTCAGGGATTTGATTGCTACTACGGGACACCGGCTTACAACGGTTTCACGGTTCATGTGAATGATCACAAGTTTCGCAGTCCGATTCTGCGGAATCAGGAGGTGGTGACGGAGGCGGTGGCGAGTTGGGACAACATCACCGCGGATTACACGAAGGAGGCGATCTCGTTTATCAAACGGAACAAGCAGAAGCCGTTCCTCCTCTATTTGGCGCACAACATGCCACATGTTCCGGTGGGGGCCAGTGAGCGCTTTAAAGGGAAGAGTCTGTATGGCCCATATGGCGATACGATCGAGGAGATTGATTGGTCGACCGGCGAAATCCTGAAGACGTTGAAGGCTGAGGGGCTCGATGAAAATACCTTGGTGGTGTTTACGAGCGACAACGGTCCATGGTTCGAAACGACCCACGGCATGAAGCCGGACGGCAAGCCGTTCATTCCCGCGAATCATTCCGGCACGGCGGACCCGCTTCGTGGGTTCAAAATGCGGACGTGGGAAGGTGGTTTGCGAGTACCGTGTGTGATGCGATGGCCGGGCAAGATTCCTGCCGGGCGCACCACGGATAAGATTGCGGCGACCATGGATCTGTTGCCGACCTTTGCAAAGTTGGGGGGAGCGAAGATTCCGGCGGATCGAAAACTGGATGGCGTGGATATCAGTTCCATCTGGTCGGACAAAGCGGCCAATCCACGGAAGGAGATGCGTTACTATTGCTACACGCATTTGCAGGCCTTGCGGACGGCCAGTTGGAAGCTGGTATTGCCACGACCGGATCATCCGAAGTGGGTGGGTTGGAGTGGACGCTTTGTGGATAATGGGGTGGAGAAGCCCGAGCTATACGATTTGAAGAACGATATCGGCGAAGCCCGGGATGTGGCGAAGGCGAATCCGAAAGTCGTTGCAGATTTGATGAAACGAGTTGCGGCGGCGCGGGAAGATGTCGGGGATTACAATCAGATCGGAAAGAATGCACGCTTCTTTGATGAAGCGCCAAAACGCCCGGAGATTGCGAGGCTGGCTTCAGCGGGGAACAGCCAGAAGCCTAAGACGTTTTCCGGCAAGCTCTACCAATCAGTCGAGCCGGTGGGGGAATTGCGCTTTGATTTTGAGGTGGACGGAATGCAGGGCTGGCGGATCGTTGAAGGTGGTTTTGAGGCCTTGCGGAATGATCGGTCGCATTTTCATCACGCCTTCAACAAGGGGAAATACAACAAGCAGGGGGAGTATTACCTGACCACCTTGGAACGCAAAGACGGAAGCCGAGGGAATGATTCGCAGACAGGTTTGGTGGAGTCACCGGTATTCAAGATCACCGGGAAGCGCGCGAGTTTCCTGATTGGTGGTGGGCGTCATGCCAATACCTACGTGGCCTTGGTGAATGCGAAAGATGGGAAGGAATTGCTCAAGGCAGTGGGACGTAACAATGAGCAGATGTTTCGGATCAATTGGGATCTTTCGAAGCACAAGGGGAACACTGTTTTTCTGCGGATTGTAGATCAAAACAAGGGAGGCTGGGGACATGTGACTTTTGATGATTTCTCTGCCGAAGGTGAATTTGATTTGGCCGCGACGGCGAGGCGCTGGTCGGCGCTGGAGTCCAAACCCAAAAAGCTCGCACCAAAGGCGTGGAGGCGGCCGGCAACGAGAATTGCGCATTCGTTTCTCGCGACGGGGGCCAAGACCTACATCATGGGCGCGGACGGAAAGATTCAGTGGGAGTATCCGGACAAGTCGCGTGATGGTTGGGTCTTGCCCAATGGCAATGTCCTGCTCGCAGTGTCGAAGGGGAAGAACTACAAGGGCGGAGCGGTCGTCGAGGTGACCCGGGAGGGCAAGAAGGTCTTCGAATTCAAGGGCACGCAGGCGGAGGTCAACACGGCCCAGTTGTTGGAGAACGGCAACATCATGCTGACGGAGGCGGGGCCAAAGCCGCGTCTGTTGGAGGTGGCCCGCAATGGGAAGATCGTCGTTGAATTTGCGCTGAAGTGTCAGTTGACCAATTTTCACATGCAGAGTCGGATGGCACGTAAGCTGGCCAATGGAAACTATCTCGTGCCGCAGTTGCTCGACAAGGTGGTGCGCGAATACAACAAGAAGGGGGAGGTGGTCTGGGAGGTGAAGACGCCAAATTGGCCCTTCACCGCGATCCGGTTGGCGAACGGAAACACGTTGATCAACTGCACCTACGGGCATTTGTCGATTGAAGTGGATCCGAAAGGGAAAACGGTATGGCAGTTGTCGAATGAGGATCTGCCGGCGCCCTTGATCAAAGATGCCTGCGGGGCGCAACGGCTGCCGAATGGCAACACCGTGATCACGAGCTACGGCAATCGCGGGAAGAACGTGAAGCTGCTTGAGGTCACCCGCGACAGGAAGCTCGTTTGGGTGCACGAAGATGAATACCGCCACGGCATTCATCATTTTCAAATACTGGATACGAACGGGCGTCCAATTACGAATCCGTTGAAATAGTATTTGAACCACCGATGGACACAGATACTTTGTTTTCACCGCTCCCTCTATGCTTGGCGGTGGGTTGGTGGCATCGGCAGTGGATACTCCAAGACTGACGAGCAACGCAGCCACGAGCAATTTGGGCCGGGCATCAATTCCTTCGA
>Ga0055584_100002446_pt1 | contig 18350 bp, 16 predicted proteins | sample OSDHelmetaG_FD_58716 | JGI IMG/M metagenome (GOLD analysis project Ga0055584, IMG submission 58716) | Pelagic marine sediment microbial communities from the LTER site Helgoland, North Sea, for post-phytoplankton bloom and carbon turnover... | ecosystem: Environmental > Aquatic > Marine >... | reverse complement strand
GATAAACATCAGTCGAAAAAAACCTTGCATAAACGGAGCCATCCACACATGACAGCACCAAAAAGACCGCCTTTTTAGCAAAACTGATCGGAAGGCTTATTTGTTTGACAGCACTTTCAGTTGCCAAGTTACCAAAATTTTCTTTGACGTTTCAGATTTATAAGGTATAAATATCAAAGTACGGTAAAAATAACGTTATTTTGACGAATACGCAAAAATAAGACCGCGCCTCGAAATGAGGTAAAATAACCGCAATGGAGGAGAACTGATATGAATACGTTAATACGGGGCATGAGCTCTGCACTTGCGTTTAGCGTGTGCCTTGGCAGCGCCCAAATTACTAGTGCCCAAAATGACGAAGAGCCTCAGTATGGTGGAACAATTACTCAGGTGCATCACCGAACACATTTCACAGAGCCGAACCTGACGGGATTTCGTCCCGAAACTACTCATTGGCTTGAAGGGACTTGGGCGTCACCCTTCGCTGAACGCCTTTTGATTGGTGACATTGAGAAGTTTGGTCCGCGTGGAAGCGGAGAGTATCCATTCACAACCATCGAATTCGTACCTTACAAATTTCTGTCTGGACAGCTCGCAGAAAGTTGGGAGATCACCAGCGATCCGCTCGGCGTGGAGTTCAAGATTCGTCAAGGTGTAATGTGGGCAGGTAACGACCATATTGGTATGGAGTCGCGGGAGTTCACAGCTGACGATGCAGTTTTCCATCTTGAAACTTACCTTGGTACGCCGCAAGCCGACGAGCTAACCTTTATCGAAAATGTTTCTGCAACCGACAAGTATACTTTCTTCGTAGAATTCAACGAGGGTAATTCCTTCTGGCCATTTTTCCTCGGTTACGGAACGCGCGCACCTCATCGTGCACCCGAAAGCTACGCAGCGGAGGGGAGCATTGACGATTGGCGCAATCAGGTCGGCACAGGACCATTCGTGCTCGCTGATTATGTTCCACAAAGCCAGTTTGTCTTCGAGCGCAATCCGAACTATTGGGATACTACAACGATAGACGGAAAAGAATATCAAATGCCTTTCGTCGATCAGGTCGTATGGCCGATGATCCCCGATGCGGCAACGCAGATTGCGGCCCTTCGAACTGGACAAGTCGACTGGCATACCGGCGTACAGAAACAATTTGAAGCCAGTTTGGACAGCACAAACCCGGACATGGTAAAATTCTCGTATCCGCTGGCCAACTCAAAATTTGTGGCGCTGAAGAGTGATGGTTCCAATGAAATCCTTGAAAATCGCGATGTCCGACGAGCGCTTGCAATAGGTACTGACAATGAAGCCGTAATTCGCGCGGTTTTCGGAAGCGGCGAACTCAATGGGTTCCCTCTTGATAGCGGCGCTGCTGGTATCTGGACAGCGATTGAAGACATGCCTGACTCGACCCAAGCACTCTTTGGTTATGACCCGGATCTCGCTAAGAAAATGCTGGCGGATTCTGGTTATCCGGACGGATTTGAGCTGGATCTCAACATTCATACAGCCGGCGACTATCCAGATCTGGCTGCCATCGTTGCAGGTCAGTGGGAACGGATCGGTGTCAAAGCCAACATCATTGGCATGGAAGGCGGTGAAGCCAACCGGATGCGCACCGAGCATGACTATTCAGGTGCCTATATAACGGATACTGGGACAAGCATGATACCCTTCCACCTGAGCATTGGGCTTTACGGAGAAGGTCGAACCTACAACTTTGCGGAATACAATAATCCAGAGTTCAACGAACGTCACCTCGCGATGGAAAAGGAAATGGACATCAACAAGTTGACCGAGCTTGGCCGACAGAATTTCCTAACCCTGCTTGATGACGCGCCTTACATTCCGTTTGGCAACCCGAATCAGGTGTCATACACGTGGCCGTGGATCAAGAACTACTACGGCGAGATCGAGACTGCGTTTGTCAACTATACGCCGATCCTGAGCCGGATGTGGGTTGACCAGGAACTGAAAGCAGATATGGGTTATTGATTTTTACTTTAATATCCTATCCGAGGGGCCGTAGTCTAACCGCGGCCCCTCGAATTTAGCTTTCAGTCGCGGAGCATGACATGGTTAGTTACGTAATTAAAAGACTGTTATTGGTTCTGCCAACAATCTTCTTCGTAACTCTCATAATATTTATAGCCATACGACTGATCCCTGGAAACGTTGTTGACATCATGGCGGCGAACAATCCAACGACCCGGCTTGATACTAAAGAATTGATCGAAGAGCGGCTCGGACTCAATCTTCCGATTCATATCCAGTACGGTCACTGGGTTGGAATTCTACCAGACGATGGTGGAGACTTCGACGGACTTCTACAGGGCAACTTTGGTCGATCGCTTTGGACCAACCAGCCTGTCGTCGAAATGATTCAAACTGCGTGGCCCGTAACTTTGCAGCTTGGATTGATGGGTATTCTGATCGGTGTCGCAATTGCTATTCCCATCGGGGTTCTCTCGGCAATTCGAGACAATACATGGTTGGATTACGTTGCTCGCAGCATCGCCATTTTAGCGCTCGCGATTCCACCTTTTTGGTTGGGTACGATGCTGATTGTGTTCCCGTCGATCTGGTTTGGGATCATGCCACCTATCAGATACGTCTACTTTTTCGACAATCCGGTTGCGAACATCTCAATAATGGCACTGCCAGCTCTGGTCCTTGGCTTGGAGATGACAGGCACCACAATGCGCCTCACGCGGGCATCCATGCTTGAAGTCTTGAAGGCAGACTACATTCGAACCGCTTGGGCGAAAGGTTTGCGCGAACGGACAATCGTCACCCGACATGCCCTTAAAAACGCGGTAATCCCAGTTATTACCCTTATTGGGGGTTGGTTCGGGGTGGTGATCGGCGGAACTATTATTATTGAACAAGTATTCTCTTTGCCTGGGCTAGGAAGGCTTATAGTGTCCTCGGCTTTAACCAGAGACTATCCGGTGATCAGCGGATTGGTGGTAATGTTTGGGATCGGAATGGTTTTGATCAATCTCGTTGTCGATTTGATCTACACTGCACTTGACCCGCGGATCAAACCCTCATGACGGATGTGAAGCTTTCTAAGTCTTCGCCTGATCCCGCCATGCCCACTGATATGCGTGGCTCCGCTATCAGGGACTTCCTAGGCCGGCTGGTACGTGAACATCCGATGGGTGCTGCCGGATTACTGATCACACTGGCGCTGCTAATTTTGGGGATATTCGCCGATCTCATTGCCCCCTTCGGCCTGAATGAGACGACATCTAACTTCATGTCGCCGCCGTCAGGCGCACATCTTCTTGGCACTGACAATCTAGGCCGAGATGTCTTCAGCAGAATTATTTATGGTGCCAGGATTTCGCTCGTGGTGGGTTTGTGCGCAACCGCTCTTGCCACGTTTTATTCGGTGTTGCTGGGTGCGACCAGCGGATTCATCGGTGGCCGATTTGACGTGATTGTTCAAAGGTTTGTGGACGCATGGATGGCGGTGCCGGCGATTATCATGTCGCTACTTCTGATATCTGTATTTGGGACGGGGACCATCCAAACAATCATAGTTATTTCTCTTGCTTTGGGAGTCGGTGGCTCTCGAATTGTCCGCGGTGCAGTTTTATCTATAAAATCAAATGCATATGTCGAGGCAGGAGTTGCGATTGGGTGCTCGAATGGACGTATTTTGATACGCCATATCCTGCCAAACATCGCTGCAACGGTTGTAACTATCTTCACTCTTCGTATTTCCGAAGCCATTCTGATGGAGGCGGCACTGAGTTTTCTGGGGTTGGGTTTACCGCCCCCGAATCCCAGCTGGGGAGCTATGCTTAGCGGTACAGCGCGAAACTACATGTTTCTTGCCCCTTGGATGGTTTTGTGGCCGGGGATTGTACTTATGACCGTAGTTTGGGGTATGAACATGTTTGGGGACGCGCTGAGGGACCTTCTTGATCCGAAACTGCGCGGTGGTGTTGGACGCTTCGGGCGAAGAGCCCCCAAGCATACTGAGTCGGAGGTGGAACGGAGCCATGCCAAGTAATAAGGTGCCCAGTGAGGATAGACGCGAAACCGTTCTCGAAGTAAAGGATTTACGTACATCGTTTCGCACATCGACAGGCATCATCAAAGCGGTTAACGGTCTATCCTACGACGTCAAAACTAGTGAGTGTGTTGGTATTGTCGGTGAAAGTGGCTGCGGTAAAAGCGCCGGAGCAATGTCGATCTTGCGCCTGATACCCCATCCGCCCGGACTGATCGAGGGTGGAGAAGTATTGTTCTTTGGGGAGGATCTGCTAAAAGTCACCGAAAAGCGTATGCGCAATATCCGGGGAAACCGGATAGCAATGATTTTTCAGGATGCTACGACGTCCTTGAACCCCGTGCTGACTGTTGGGCTACAGCTTTCGGAGTCCTTGGAGGCACACCAGGGATTTTCACGCTCAGAAGCCCAACAGGAAAGTGCTAGACTACTTGGTCTGGTTGGTATTCCAGATGCAAGCAAACGGATCGAAGACTACCCGCATCAGTTTAGCGGTGGCATGCAGCAGCGGATTATGATCGCGATGGCATTGGCTTGCACCCCTGATCTTATTATTGCGGATGAGCCGACAACGGCTTTGGATGTTACAGTCCAAGCACAGGTTTTAGAGCTCCTACAGGAGCTTCGAGCCGAATTGAATATGGCCGTCCTCATCATTACCCATAACCTCGGTGTCGTTGCGCGTTATGTTGATCGGGTGAATGTAATGTATGCTGGAAGTGTAGTGGAAACGGGTCCAACCGATCAAATTTATGCGTCACCAAAGCACCCTTATACCATTGGTTTGTTGGCTTCCGTACCTCGTTTGGATGGACCAACGCGCGAGAATTTGCGGGCGATAGACGGGCTTCCACCTGATCTTGCGCAACTCCCGGAGGGCTGCGCCTTCGCCGCACGATGCGCATACGCGATGGAACGCTGCAGCTCAGAAAAGCCGACGATGGAAAAGGTCGGCCCCGAACACTTCCGGGCATGCTTTTACGATTTGGAGAAGCTTTCAAGATGAACGTAGCAACTGATAACAAAGAAGCACGCCCGCTGCTCGAAGTTCGGGATCTGAAGAAGTATTTTCCGATCCACGCTGGATTCATGCAGCGCAAGGTGGCGGACGTCAAAGCCGTTGACGGCATTTCGTTCTCCATAAAAAGAGGCGAGACATTTGGGCTTGTCGGCGAGAGCGGCTGCGGTAAATCGACTACTGGCCGTGCAGTACTTCAGCTGCAGAAGCCAACATCTGGTAACGTGCGTTTTGATGGGCAAGATCTTGCCGGGATGTCGCCTAGCCAGCTCCGAAGCGTGCGAAAGCACATGCAGCTAATTTTCCAAGACCCATACGCGTCGCTCGATCCTCGAATGCCCGTAGGAGACATCGTTGGTGAACCCCTCGTCGTTCATGGTCTGGCAAAGGGTTCTGAGTACAAAGAGCGTATAGCAAATCTGTTTGCCATGGTCGAACTGGACCCCGCGATGACCGAGCGATATCCCCATGAATTTAGTGGTGGGCAACGTCAAAGGGTTGGCATTGCTCGCGCGTTGGCATCTGAGCCGAGCTTTATCGTTTGTGATGAGCCTATTTCGGCACTTGACGTATCAGTGGCAGCTCAGATCACCAATCTCTTCATACGTTTGCGCAATGAGCTAAACCTGACTTACCTCTTCATCGCACACGACTTGTCAGTCGTTCGCAATGTCTCTGATCGCATTGCCGTAATGTATCTTGGTCGAGTCGTTGAAATCATTGAAAGCGAATTACTTAACGTACACGCGCTTCATCCTTACACGAAGTCGCTACTATCGGCTGTGCCGGTACCAGATCCGGTTGCAGACCGAAAAAGAGAGAGAATTCTGCTAAAGGGAGAAGTTCCAAGTCCAGTCAATCCACCTAGCGGATGCACGTTTCACACACGGTGCCCGATGGCGACCGACTTGTGTCGCAACAAACCACCCGAACTAAAGCCCCATGCTTCCGGCCAATGGGTGTCATGCCACCATGTGTGATTCCGAAATGAACCGGTTCGAATGTCCAAATTTTGCGTACGCGAGTGGTGCGTTGGCAAGGAGCACATGATGTGATTAGTGTGCGAGGAGTCTCAAAGTTTTACGGCGATACTATGGCAGTCGATGACATCAGCTTCGAGGTCGCCACTGGGGAGGTGGTGGGATTCCTGGGTCCCAACGGAGCTGGCAAGACGACCACGATGCGCATGTTGACTGGCAGCGTGTTTGCGACGTCAGGAAGCATATCGATTGCAGGCTTTGACACGCGCACACAGCCCTTAGAGGCAAGGCGCTCGGTTGGCTTCTTGCCCGAGGCGTCGCCACTGTACTCTGAAATGACAACAATGCAGTTTCTACGTTTCGTCGGCCGTCTACGTGGGATCCCAGGACGTTCAATCCAGTCGCGCGTCGATTATGTCATGGGGCTATGCGGCTTACAGGGGCGTGAGGACACTCAACTTGGCAAGCTGTCAAAGGGGTACAAGCAGAGAGTTGGTTTGGCTCAAGCGATTATTCACGACCCAATGGTTCTTATACTTGACGAACCGACTTCTGGAGTTGATCCGATCCAGATATCACAGACGCGACAGCTTATTCGGGAACTCGGAAAGGATCGAACGGTATTGTTTTCAACACATATTCTTCCAGAAATAGAAGCAATTTGCAATCGCGTGATAATACTTAATGATGGCAAAATTGTACTCGAACATCGCATTGAGGATCCGTCAAAAACGTTTCGCACCGTCCGAACCTTAAAGATCTTGGCAAAGGGATCCATCCCGGCAATCGAAAAAGCCCTCAAAGGGATAGGTAAGGAAAGTTCTGTCGATTACCATGATCCATATTTCTTCGTACGGTTCCCTTTTCACGAAGACGTCCAGCCTGATGTGCAAAAAACTCTCAGCGATGTTGGATGTAGTATCTCCAGCATTGAAGAAGTACAGTCAAAACTGGAGGACATATTCCTGACTATCACGAAACCAACAGAGGTGAAAAGTTGAGAGCGATTTTTGTCTTGGCTGATAAGGAACTACGGACTTCCCTTGGTTCGCCTGCTTCTTATGTGGTTGCAGCTGTGTTTGTGGCACTTTCAGGAGCGTCGTTCAGTCTTTACATTATCGGGTCTGGTTACGCGGACACCAGTATCAGGGGCTTTGTTGACGCTGCGCAGGTACTAGTTCTTTTGTTCTCGGTGCTAGTGGCCATGCGGCTGATTTCGGAAGAGCAGCGAACTGGAACATGGGAGCTCATGTTGACCGCTCCGGTGCGAGAAATCGAGGTCGTCTTGGGAAAGTTCATCGGTGCTTTTCTAACTCTTGCATTGATATTGGTACTAACACTTTATTTCCCACTTTTGTTGGCGGTTTTTGGCGATCCCGACTTTGGTCCCATTTTCACGAGTTATCTGGGTTTATTTCTATTGTCGGGTGCCAGCCTTGCTGTGGGTCTGTTTGCATCTGCTTTGACCTCAAGTCAAACGGCTGCTGCGGCTATTGCGAGCGGTATCCTCGTCGCGCTCTGGTCCTTGGGTTCGGCAGCACAGTTCGGGCCAGTTGAAATCGGAAGAATACTTGAATTTCTTTCATTGTCTGGAAATTTTTCGGGCTTTACCAGAGGAGTAATTGACTCAAGATCTGTAATCTATTTTCTGAGCGTAAATACCCTTTTTTTGTTTATGACAGCCAGATTTATAGAAGCAAAGAGGGGTGGTTAGAATGAACCCTATCACCCTTTCATTCACTGGTTTTGCATGCCTTGTAACTGGTCTTTTTTTTGGGCTCGTGTATCCAGATTTGAGAGGCTATACATTAGCAATACTGCTGGTTGGCATTGTTTCGATTGCAATTGGAATCGCCTTGGATTTTCGGAGGCTCTCCCAAACAGTAGGCGAGCGAACGACGATGTTACGCTTGAGCTCCTCAGTTCGAGGCGTACTTTTTTTGGGGCTGATTATTCTTTTGAACGCTTTGAGCGTAACGCACTTCCAACGCTTCGATCTTACGGGATCCGCCCAATTCACTTTAACCTCGCAAACAAGAGATGTTCTCAGTGCACTGGGCGAAAAAGTCGAAGTTGTGAATTACTACTCCCCGGATGCGCCTGCAATCATTGATTTATACGCCAACAATCTGTTGGAAGAATATATGTCGCATAGCGATAATCTGACTGTTCGAAATGTGGATCCGACACTCAGACCAGACGAAGCCCGCCGTGACGGCGTCGACGAATTCGGTGCAAAGTATGGGGTATCAGTCGTCAAAGGAAGTGCCGGGCAGCGCATGGTCTATGGAGTTCAGATCGCAAGCGAAGCCGAGCACGCTTTCACCAGCGCCATTCTGGAAGTAACAGGGCAGTCACAAAAGACGATCTACTTTGTCACAGGCCACGGTGAACACAGCATTTTTGGTGAGTATGCCGAGGTTCGTGATACACTTAGAGACAATCTCTTTGCTGTGGAAGAGATGGATTTGCTGCGGCTCACTGATACTATCCCCGAAGACGCTGCCGCTATTGTTCTTGCTGGACCGCAGCAGGAACTGGCGTCGGTTGAGCGGGACAAATTAAGCGGCTATCTACGCAATTCGGGTTCTGTCCTCATAATGTTGGACCCAGAAGCTCCGATTTCTGTGGTCGATTTGACGGCAAACCACGGCCTCGAAGTAACAAGAGATTATCTAATCGACCCAACATCTCACGTCGCACCAATTAAGGACAACTTGTTGGTCCCTCGATCACGAAACGCCTTAGAGTTGTCTCAGGTTTTTTTCCCAGGTTCCGCTGCGATAAAGGCTAGCAGCCAGTATTCTGGTCCTGGGAATCCGATCCCGCTCGCATGGACCAGCCCGTCGAGTTTTCTTCAACGTGCTAGTGACGAGTATGATTTAGACGACGATCGCGCGCAACGGACCGTCGGGTCCTATTCGATTGGAGCTTTGCTTAAAGCTGGCATCGATAGCGAACAAGGTGAGCTACAGTTCAAGCTAGGGGTGATCGGCGACTCCGATTTTGCAACTAATGCAAATTTCTTAAGTGCAAACAATGCGGAGTTCTTTCTCGGAATCATTGACGCATTGGTCGAGGATGTGGAAATCGTCGCAATTGAACGAAAGGTAGTTCCGGTTCGGCGATTGATTCTGACCCGAGAGCAGGCACGCTTCATTCATATCTCGGCAATTGGATTGATCCCGATATTGCTGTTGCTGTCTACCGCGATGGTGTGGTGGAGGAGGCGTTAGCATGGCCTGGAGATCGATCCTTTTTCTGGCGACACTCTGCGCAGTCCTAGGCGTCTACTTGACTTCGGGAGTCCAGGAGCCGTCACCCGCGTCTGGTTCTACGCCTAGACCCTTTATTTGGAAGGTGCAGATGGATGATTTGCAGAGGATTTCGATTGAGTTACCGCGGATCGATAAGAGCGGCGTCTGGAGGAAGGGCGCGGATCGTCTATGGTATTTCGATGAAATCGACGGGCCGCAAGTTGACATGTCTCGGTGGGGTGGTGGCGTGCCTCTGATCCTAAGCGGTCCAGGGGCAAACCGATCGATCGACGATAATTCGAATTCGCAATACAATGATGCATTTGGGTTACAACGGCCAAGTATGCGACTTATACTAGAGTTGGGCAACGATACTGAAATTGTGGCGTTGGTTGGCGACCAGACGCTGGATCGCAGAGGATTATACATCACGATGGAGGGCAGCAATGAGGTCTATACAGTCGATAGCAGCTGGTTTGGCGTTTTGGAGCAGTTGGTCTTGGATCCGCCTTACCCAACAGCTGACCCGAATTGACGAAACTGAATGCCTGAAACCACGTCCAGGGAGGCCATATGTCCGCTAAAGCAACAGGAGCAAATGCATCACCACGCTGGGCGAAGTTCGCGATCCCGGCAGGTGTCGTCGTTGTGGCGGTGGCCATTATTCTTGTTGCTCTAAACCGAACTTACGGGGCGCCCTATAACACTGTAGTCATTCGGGTCAACCACAGCGAAATCCTCATGGATGAGTTCATAAAACGGGTAAGGCTCGCGGAAGAGGTGCCATTGAAAATGCTCGATATTTTGGCTGAAGAAGAAGTTATAATCCAAGCTGGTTCGCGGGAACCATTTAATGTTGAGGCAACTGACGCCAACGTTGAGGACTTGGCACGGGAAATCGCCGCTCGAGGGGGACAACCGCTTTCTGATGATGAATTCGAGGAATGGTTCCGACAAAGGCTGAACGAAAGTGGCCTTTCCGCGGCACAATACAATGATCTGTTTCGCTCGGTATACGTGCGAAACCAAGTGTCGGAACAACTTGCCAAGAGCCTACCGAAAATGGGGAATCATGTCCTGCTAAATATGATTTTAGTTGCAAGTTTGAGTGACGGAGAGGAGCTGTTGCGTGCGTATTCGAAGGGAGAGAGCCTTGCGCAGTTGGCGCGAAGCTTTTCACAAGATCCCATACTGGCCAGCTCCAGCGGCCGACTTGGATGGTTCCCACGAGGTGTTCTTAAGCGGAAACTTGATGAATTGATCTTCTCCCTCGAGATCGGTGAGTTAAGCCCAGTTGTACCCTTTGGCGACGAAGGTTTTGCTGTTGTTTGGATATCCGACACCCAGACACGGTCAATTAAACCCGCACATCATGAAATTCTGAAGTCGAAAGCTTTGGCCGATTGGACGCAAGAGATCTGGATGACGTTTCAGATAGATTACTTCGGCCTCAACGGTGGATATGACTCTGAGACAGATGCCTGGGTAAGAGCGCAGTTGTCTCGCCAAAAACAACTTCGGTAAACTTTGTGCGCATGTCGATCGGTCAGAGACGATTACCTAAGAAGGGCTTCTGCGGTACTCTCATCCGTTATAAGGCCATGCAACAGACCGCTCAAAGCTGCCGCACGGATTGCTTTTTTTTTAGCTTGTCCTCCAGCAATCGCGACGGTTTTTCTCGTTCTCAGCTCTTTGATCGTGGGTCCGACCAAGATATCATTCGTTGGGGCATCAATAATATTTCCAGTGCTATCCAAGAAGTATCCCATAATTTCCGCCGCTGGGTTCGTTGCAATTAGTTCGTCCAACACCTCTTTTGAGAGCGAACCGTCTGAGATCCCAGACACATTTTTGCCAATACCGACGCCGCAGAGCGTCCAGTTCGCACGTCTTCCCAGGTCCAGTGCCTTAGAAATACCAGGCTCCGCAAGGAATACGTCTCTTGCGGCGGTGCTGCTTGCGTATACGGGCGCATGAATAAGATAGGCCTCTGCCCCTGACACTCGCGCCAAACGATGTACAGTCTCATGACTGTAGCCGGATACTAAATGCGAAATCGAACCGCAGACAGCTGTGATTTTCGCGGAAGAACAGTCCATTGGTTGAAGTGCGCTAACAGCTGCGGAGATTGTGGCGCCTGTATGAAGTCCGAGGATTTTACCGCCACTCAATTCTTTTTTGAGGAAAGCTGCTCCAGCCTGGCCAAGCGCAATCATTGGTTCTTTTTCTTCAAATAATTCTGGAGCAACGTGGCAGACTTCAAGATCAAACGCTTCTTTGAGACATCGCTCCAGCGCAATGCAAGTAGCTATTCTGGAATTTACCTCAATCCTCACAGTTCCGTTCTCTAATGAGCGCTTCACCAGTCGATTCACTTTCATAGGCGAAAGGTTTAAGTTTCTTGCGATCTCTGATTGCGTGTTGTGACCTATGAAATGCAGCCATGCCACGCGCTCCAACAACTCATCGTCACCAATATCGGGCGTGTTATTATGTTTCACATGTGGTTTTTTCGGAGACACTATCCCGTACTCCCAATACATTGCTTAGGCGGTGAAACAATCGCCAAAGGCTCGACATGTTGCTGCACACTTTGGGGCAGTGTATTTCGGTTATCACGCTATAGCAAGCATTCGCTGCTTCTTCTTTCTAGATATACGAGGCTGCCAAAAACGGTTGACAAGGGTGCGTATTTGATATAAATATATTCTTGTGGTAAAAATATCATTTCTGTGCTTTTGGTCTCATTGTGAAAACTAGATCTGGTATTTATTTGTTTTGGGTAATAATCGACTGTCTTGGATTTATTGCTCTTGTAAAACCTGCGGCCGTGTTGGCTGCCCAGAGGATTTGAGTAGGATGAGTGATATGGAGCAATCATTGCGTGAGGAATTGGTGGCAGAAAGCTACCGCCTCATCGAAACTGGACTAAACAAAGGCACATCTGGGAACCTGTCCGTTCGCAGTGGTGACCGAATGCTGATCACGCCCTCGGCCGTCATGGTGTCGGACTTAACGCCAGACAAGATGGCGTCTATGCCCATTGACGGAAACTACGGATCGTGGGAGGGGCCGATGCGTCCGTCAACTGAGTGGCAGTTTCACTTGGATATCATGCGAGCTCGCGACGAGGTGAACGCCATTGTACACACCCATGCACCGAACTGCACGATCCTTGCGATGTGCAGAAAAATCATCCCTGCGGCACACTATATGGTGTCAATATTTGGCGGTCTGAATGTACGTTGTTCGGGATGGGCACTTCCTGGGTCTAAAGAGCTATCTGAAGAGGCACTCAGGGCTTTAGACGGTCGAAATGCTTGTTTGCTAGCAAATCATGGAATGATCACGCTGGGAGATAGTTTGGCGCAAGCTATGTGGCGAGCTGAAGAGCTTGAAAACTACGCGTATGAGTATCTGCAGACACTGATGATCGGTGGCCCAGTTATCCTCAGCGCCGACGATATGGCTGAGCATATGGAAAACGCCAAAAACTATGGCGTTCAATCTGAGGACTGAGCCAGATGTTGCAGATTAGTAATCTCCATTGCAGGCAATTCTTGTCATGAAGCCTGACTACTATATCGGCATTGATGCTGGTACATCGTTCTTAAAGGCAATTGCGTTTGATCGACAAGGGCGTCAGGTCGCGGGTACCAGGCGAAAGCAACATTATAATGTGGACAAATCGGGTTCTGCAACCCAGGACATGAACGCTATTTGGCATAGTCTAGTTGACGCACTTTCAGAGCTAGTCCACGTACTTCCCGAATTATCAAAGGATATCGTAGCAATAGGATTGACTGGGCAGGGTGACGGCACCTGGATGATCGACCAATCAGGCGCTCCTGTTCAAGACGCAATGTTGTGGCTCGATAAGCGCTCGGGCAATCTTGCAAAAGATTTTAGTGGGTTGGGTTCCGTGCCCCGCGGCGGCGGAGGCCTGGGCCTCGAGATGAACGCGAGTAAGCAATTATCGCAACTCGCATGGCTGGTTCGTACTTCTCCGGAAGTTTTGGAAAGAGCGTCCGTAGCGTTTCATTGCAAGGATTGGTTGTACTTTAAGCTTACTGGCGCGATCGCTTCCGATCCGAGTGAGGGGCTTCCCCCCGGCGATGAGAAAAACGCGCGCTTGGTCCTAAGCCAAATAGGCCTCGCAGGTTACGAGCGGCTGTTTCCACGCATTGTTGACGGTAGCAAGGAATCTTGTGGCCTCTCTGCGGAAGCCGCTAGAAAGACAGGGCTTAAGGCTGGTACACCTGTTAGTTTAGCCTATGTTGACGGCGTTTGCTCAGCGATTGGAGCCGGCACGTTCGTGGATGATCTAAGTTCAGGCGGCGTGTCGATATTGGGGACTGCGGGGGTGCATATTGGAAGGCTTTGGACTGGCAAGGGCAGTCGACCTTTGGATAGCTCTGGCACTCCTCATATTTCGTTCCCTGATGGGCACTCTGCGCAGTTGCAGGCCACCATGTCGGCCAGTCAAAATATTGATTGGATCTTGAGCTTACTCTCGGACTTTATGCGTTCTGGCGAGGACGCGGCTATTGGTCAAGAGTTACTAACAGACTTGGAAGGTCAGATCCTTTCCCTGGGTCCAACTTCAGCGATCTTCCTGCCCTACATTGCGACTGGGGAGCGAGCGCCGTTCTTAAACCCAAATGCCAAGGCTTCGATAACCAATTTGGACTCTTCGTTTGGCTTGATTGATCTTATTCGGTGTATTTTTGAGGGCATAGCGTTTGCCGCACGCGATTGCTTTGAGAATATGGATGAGTTCCCGGAAACGGTTGCATTGGTCGGGGGCATCGGACGAAGCTCTGCGTTTGCTACGATATTGGCGTCAATTCTACAGCGCGACATCATAATAAGAGAGATCGAAGAAGCTGGTGCCCTCGGCGCGGCGATGTTTGCGGCTGTCGGGTCGGGTTCGTTCTCTGGCTTCAGTGAGGCTTCGAAGATTTGGGTGGGCCAAGCCAAAAAACAAATTGTCCAGCCAAACCAGAGTGAAAAACTAGCGTATAAGACCGCCTTTGAGAGGTATCGCGCCACTCGCTCTGCTCTTGAACCTGTTTGGGGACTTTGATCCTTGTTAGGAAATGGAACGCCAATGAAGATAGCTATTGCGGGTGACAAATTTATGCCGAGTTCAATATTTGAAGCTGCGATACGTAGAGTGTGTGGTGATATTGAAATCAGGACTCTCGATGTTTTCCCCTTGGAGACTACTAGGCCTGTCGATAGGCAGTCTCATGATCTTTCTGCTCTGGATGAATACGTGGGCGACCCTGACCAATTGATGTCCCTTCTGGAAGGCGCAGAAGCGTTTGTAACACAGATGGCACCATTGTCCGAGAGCATGATCAGTCAACTGTCGGACTTACGGCTAGTCGCGGTAGCCAGGGGCGGGCCGGTCAATGTAGATGTGAAGGCGGCGAATCAGCATAGTATCAAGGTCGTGAACACACCGGGTAGAAACGCGACAGCTGTCGCGGAGTTTACAATTGGCGCAATTATTTCACAGTGCCGAAACATCATTCGTGGTCATGATGGTCTGCGGCGGGGAGAATTCCGAAGATGTTACTACGAATATGACAAAGTAGGCACCGAACTTCGGGAAATGACCGTAGGTGTGGTGGGCTATGGGCACCTTGGAAAGCTCGTTGTTGATCTACTCAAGGCGTTCGGTGCTTCTATCGTCGTTACAGATCCGTTTGCGACAGTGACCGACGCAGACCGCGCGTACGGTGTTTGCCAGCTTTCGCTAGACGACTTGCTTGCTGTATCAGACGTTGTGACGCTTCATCAACGTGTGACGGCGGAAACTCGTGGAATGTTCAATCGAGATGTGATCTCTCGCCTCAAGCCAGGGGCTGTTCTCGTCAATACTGCACGCGGATCTCTCGTCGATTACGCCGCTCTGGAAGAGTATTTGGATAATGGCCATCTATCTGGTGCTGTCATCGAGACCTTTCCCATTGAGCCAATCAACCCGGACTGGCCACTGTTGAGGTCTCCCAATGTCACGTTGACTCCGCATATCGCAGGCGCATCCAGATTGACTGCAAACAGGGCTGCAGAAACACTCGCCGAAGAAGTCCGCCGCTGGATCTGCGGTGAGCCAAATCTAAACATAATATGAGCTTTTGGGGATATGCCGAGGAAGCAAGCGATGAGTTCGGAATGATGGATCGGGGATCAATAGCTATCGTAGGAGCCGGCCTTATAGGCGCAAGCTGGGTTTTGGTTTTCGCGCGCGCGGGTTTTCGCGTCCAGGTCTTTGATCCTTCGAACGAGACGCGCGCTGGCCTTCTGTCATGGATGAACGTTCGACTCGCCGAGTTACAAAAAGTCGCAAAAGGAATTGTTGCAGACCCAGAGGCAATTATTTCCCGGGTCGAAGTCTTTTCCGACCTAGGGCGTGCGCTTGAAGGCGCAAGCTATGTGCAGGAGTCGGTACTCGAAACTGTCGATCTCAAGAAGTCCGTGTGTCACGAGATTGATGCGCTGATCGGTCCAAAAACAATTGTAGGTTCTTCGTCATCTGGCATACCATCCTCATCATTCACAGAAGACTGCGCCAACCGGGCGCATTTCATGGCTGTTCATCCGGTCAATCCACCACATCTCATCCCAGTCGTCGAAATCGTCCCCGCAACTTGGACCAGCCCCGATTGTATCACCAACGTGGCAAAGCTGATGCGAGATGTTGGTCAGGTGCCAGTTCTTTTGAAAAAAGAAATCGATGGATTCGTATTGAACAGGCTTCAAGGTGTTTTGCTCAATGAAGCTTGGGCGCTTTACGAGGACGGTATTGCGAGCATCGAGGATATCGACGCGACCATCGCCCATGGCCTTGGTTTGCGTTGGTCCTTCATGGGGCCCTTCGAGACGATTGATCTGAATGCGCCTGGCGGGATCCAAGACTACGCGGAACGGTTGCGCGGACTCTACGCCGGGATGACTCGCCTTCCGCCTCGTGGTCCTTGGCCAGACGCTGTTGTGGCGAAGGCAACTCAAGAAAGGCGCAAAGCGCTTCCAGAAAGCGAAATTTCGAACCATTCCGCCTGGAGGGACTCTGTTCTGGCCCGTCTCGGCGAGTTTAAGAGGGCGGCAACAGGATCATCCTGACCACATCGGGCAGCGATCCAAAAACAAGCATTCGGAGGAAAGACGCAATGTCAGTCACTTATATTAAGCGTGGGAAGCCATAGGCAGAAAGTGCCGCAAAAAGAGTCCGAATGCTCCGGCGAAGCTTAATTGAATAACTAGGAGGAAACACGATGTTTAAGAAGCGACAGTTCTATATCAACGGCGAATGGGTTGACCCAGTTACGGCCAACGACCACCAAGTCATTAATCCGGCCAACGAACAACCTTGTGCTGTGATATCTTATGGAAGTGATGCTGATGTAGATCTTGCGGTAGCGGCAGCAAATAAGGCTTTTCCGTCTTGGTCAGAAACATCTCCCGAAGAACGCATTGACCTTGTTGAGCGACTACTTGCAGCTTACAAGGAGAGGGCCCAGGAATTTGGCGAGGCCATGTCGGTTGAAATGGGAGCGCCGATTGATTTTGCACGTACAGGCCAGTTCGATCGTGGCGTAATCAATATGACTGGTCTGCTCGACGCCGCCAAGCGGTTCCAATTCGACGAAGATTTCGACCCCACGCGACCTGCGTTGCGCAACTTTTACGAGGCGTATGGTGTTTGCGCCTTAGTCACACCCTGGAACTGGCCGATCAATCAGATCTCGCTCAAGGTGCCAGCAGCAGCGCTAGCAGGGTGCACGATGGTCCTGAAACCTTCCGAAGAGAGTCCGCTTGACGCAATGTTATTTGCAGAGCTAATGCATGAGGTCGGCTTTCCGAAAGGCGTAGTCAATCTTGTGAATGGTGACGGTGCGGGCGTCGGAACTTATCTGACAAAGCACCCTGGTGTCGATCTTGTGAGTTTCACTGGTTCGACGCGGGCCGGCAAGGAGATCTTGCGCAATGCAGCTGACGGGCTGAAGAAAGTGTCACTTGAACTGGGCGGCAAAGGTGGGAACATCATATTTGCTGATGCAGACAAGGATGCTGTTGAACGTGGTGTGCGCAGTGTGGTCTTGAACTCGGGCCAATCCTGCGATGCGCCAACCCGCATGATTATTCAACGTGAGATCTATGATGACGCCGTGAAGAAAGCGTCCGAAGTAATGTCGTCAATTGCGGTTGGTGACCCCAGCCAAAAAGGCAATCACATTGGACCGGTCGTCAACAAAAAACAGTATGATCATATCCAGGATCTCATCAAAAAGGGTGTCGATGAAGGTGCGAAGCTGGTGGTTGGCGGCCCTGGAAGGCCTGACGGCATGGATAGCGGCTTCTATATCCGGCCCACTCTGTTTGCCGATGCCAAAAACGATATGGCTATCGCTCAGACAGAGATCTTCGGCCCCGTACTTACGATCATTCCGTTCGACACCGAGGAAGAGGCGATCGAGATTTCCAACAACACAGTTTATGGGCTTGGCAGCTATGTCCAAACGTCTGATGGCGCAAAAGCCAATCGTATCGCTCGGAAGCTACGGTACGGCATGGTCACGATGAACGGCGTCGATCGCGTCGCTGGTCAGCCCTTCGGGGGCTACAAGCAATCTGGCATTGGGCGCGAAGGCGGACGCCACGGGTTGGAGGACTTCCTACAAGTGAAGTCCGTTACCGGCTGGTCCAAGTGAGTCTGACTTGCAGTAACGCCAGACAAGAACTACCTGAAGGCATCGCTACCACCAAATTGCAATTTCCGCGATCAATCAGTTTCTCCCTGTGGATTGATATCGATCCACTTCGGCGGCGCCTTTGTAGCGTCGCCTTATACATCTCTCACCAGCACCGGTGGTTTGTTGTTCAGCACTGTGGCAATGTCTCGAACCTAGTGAAAGAACATAGTGATTGAGATAGATAAGACACAATCATCTTCATAAATTAAAATAGCTTTTTGTATTGTTGGTGTCCGAGCAAATCCTGCTCCCGCAACAAGACAGTCTCTAATAAATGCAAAGTCCAGATGCAAGTAACGGCGGTTGCCTGCT
>Ga0055584_100002444_pt1 | contig 18353 bp, 18 predicted proteins | sample OSDHelmetaG_FD_58716 | JGI IMG/M metagenome (GOLD analysis project Ga0055584, IMG submission 58716) | Pelagic marine sediment microbial communities from the LTER site Helgoland, North Sea, for post-phytoplankton bloom and carbon turnover... | ecosystem: Environmental > Aquatic > Marine >... | reverse complement strand
CCTAAAGGAAAGGTTGTTTTTAATGATTGGCCTTCTGCAATAGAGGCATTAATGAAGCACTTTAATTCATCAAATGGACTTCATGGTTTTGGAGATTGGTCTGCAATTATAGATGAATTGGATCCATTTAGAGATGGAATGGCGGCAAAAAGAATTGGCACTTACCTTGAATGGATTGTAGAGGGATATGATAAAGGAGAAACAAAGGAAGTCGTTATGAAAAATGCTGCGATTAAATATGCCTCAAGATGGGGGTCAGATAAAGTAATTATCTCTTAGTTTTTTTTCATACTTACTTATGGGCAGTTAATTAGATATAATTTAGGTTTAATTTAACACCTATTTAATTGCTATCTTAAAATTACTATGAATTCCTTAACCTTTTTGGACTGTACATTGAGAGATGGCGGTTATTATAATTCATGGGATTTTGATTATAGTCTTGTTCAGGATTACCTTTTTGCTGTTAGCGAAGCTGGTGTAAATGTTGTAGAAATTGGTTTTAGAACTTTGAATAAAAATGGCTTTAAAGGCGCTTGTTATTATTCTGCAGATTCATTCATTAATTCATTTGAAATTCCTAAAGAATTGGAAGTTTGTGTAATGATTAATGCTTCTGAACTGATTTCAGATGGAAATTATATGGAAGAAAATTTGAGGCAATTATTCCCTTTGAAGGCCGATGATACTTCAATTTCAATGGTTCGAATTGCTTCACATACATATGAGTTTTTAACAGCATTAAATGCTGTTAAATTTCTTAAGTCAAATGGGTACAAGGTTGGATTTAATTTAATGCAGGTAAGTGAATCTTCTAACAAAGAATTAATTTCATTATCTAAGGCGGCATCTAAATTTCCAATTGATGTTCTATATTTTGCTGATAGTCTTGGCAATATGAATTCTAGTAGTGTAGAAAATGTAATTAAACTTTTTCGGAGTAATTGGAAAGGTGATTTAGGAATTCATGCTCATGATAATATGAGCTTAGGTCTTTCAAATTCTATACAAGCTATTAAGAATGGTGTCAACTGGATTGATTCAACAGTTACAGGAATGGGCAGAGGCGCAGGTAATGTTAAAAGTGAACTATTAGCAATTGAGATGTCTAAGTTTCGATCTCAAAAAATCACTATTAAGCCAATCATAAGTTTAATTAATAAAAGATTTAAGCCAATGAAAGAGAAGTATGGTTGGGGGACCAATCCATTTTATTATCTTTCAGGAATGAAGGGTGTGCATCCAACATATGTTCAAGAGATGATTTCAGATTCACGATATAGTGAGGGGGATATTATCGCCGTTATTGATCATTTAAGTAATGAAGGGGGAAAAAAATATTCTTCGAGTGCTTTAACCCAAGCTCAAAATTTCTATAACAAAAAGCCAAATGGAACCTGGTCACCTCAATCTATTTTTAAGGGCAAAGAAATTTTAATTATTGGCTCTGGCCCAAGTGTTTTGAAACACAAAAAAGCAATTGAGTTATATATTAAAAACTCGAAGCCATTAGTTTTAGCTTTAAATGCTTCATCAATGATTGAGAACGATTTAATTGATATGCGAATTGCATGTCATCCAGTAAGGCTTATGACTGATTGCGAAAAACTCAATAGATTGTCAAATCCCATAGTTTCTCCTGCCTCCCTTCTTTCGGATCATATTTTAGAGTCCCTAACAGATATTGAGTTATTGGATTTTGGTTTGGGGATCGAAAAATCAATTCATAAATATGGAAAAGTCAACTGTATTCTGCCTGCACCTTTAGTTATAGCATATGCTCTTGCAGTAACAAGCAGTGGTAAGGCAAAAAAGGTTTTTTTAGCTGGGTTTGACGGATATAGTGCTGATGATCCTCGCAGAATTGAGAATGATTTAGTATTTGAGCAGCACCAAGAAAATGAGTCTGGGGTGCCAGTAGTTTCGGTTACACCAACACTTTATCACATTCCTACGACATCAATTTATGCATTATAACATGAGAGCAGTAATCATTATTCCAGCTCGCTATAAATCCTCTAGATTTCCAGGCAAGCCTTTGACAAAAATTTTAGGAAAACCAATGTTGCTATGGGTTGCAGAACTCTGTTCAAAAGCATTATCTAAAGATTTAGTTTATATTGCAACTGATGATATAAGGATAAAAGAAGTAGCAGAGACAGCTGGATTTAATGTTGTAATGACTAGTGAAAAGGCCTTGACTGGAACTGATAGAGTTGCGGATGCAGCAAACCAAATTGATGCAGATATTTTTATTAACGTCCAAGGGGATGAACCTCTTCTTAACCCTAATGATATAGTTAAGATTATAGATGAGAAAAAAAAATACCCTGACGAAGTTATTAATGGTTGTTGCAAGATTGAAGAAAATGAGAATCCGGATAGTTTAAATATACCTAAGGTTGTATTTAATGAAAAAAATAAAATGATTTATATGTCACGCCATCTTATACCTGGAGCCAAATCGACGGAAATCAAACCAAAATGCTACTATAAACAAGTTTGCATTTATGCTTTTAGTAAGTCAGAATTAAAGGATTTCGTAAACTTTGGAAGAAAAGGCACCATAGAGTTTTATGAAGATATAGAAATACTCAGGTTTTTGGATATTGGTAAAAAAATAAGAATAGTGGAGACTGAAAATTCTAGTCTTGCTGTTGACATCCCAAGTGATGTTGAGAGAGTTGAGCAGGCACTTCTAGAAAAAGGCCAAAATGATTAATAACTGTTTTTCAATAACTTATGATTCATAGGGCAAAATCAATATTATTTGATTGTGATGGAGTAATTCTTAATTCTAATCAAGTAAAAAAAGATGCTTATTTCAAAGTAGCATCATCTCACTATGAAGATAGTCTAGCAAAATTATTAGTAGAATATCTTATAAAAAATACTGGTAATCCCAGGGAGTTTTTTTTTAACCACTTCATTAATAATATTGTTCCATCAAGAGTTTTAGGTCCAAGTGTAAACCAGTTAGTTTCTGAGGTTTCTACAGAAATTTATCAAGGCCTAATGGATTGTGAAATTGATTCATCAATTTATGAATTAAGAGAAAAAACACATCATTCCAAGTGGTTTGTTGTCTCAGGCGGTGTTCAAAATGAGTTAATAGAAGTTTTTAAAAAAAGATCACTATTGGGACTATTTGATGGAGGAATTTATGGTGGACCAATGACAAAATATGAGATTCTAAAGTCCTTGTTCGAAAATAAATTAATAGAGTTACCTTCACTATATATTGGAGACAGCCAGTTTGATTTTGAGGTTTCTGAAAAATTTAATTTAGATTTTATTTTTGTGACTGGCTGGACTGAATTTAATGACTGGAAAAATTACTGCAATTCTAATAGAATCTCTTTTATAAAATCATTATCAGATTTGGTGCATGAATCCAAATGAGAATCAATATGACTAATAAATCGGTGTTTATCTAACATGTCTAATTATTTCTTTCTAGTTAATGTTGGGGATGATATTAATAGTTACGTTAGGATTTCAAAATTTATTCCAAATTTAAGAGGTAAATCTGTTTCAAAAATTGATTTTAAGATTGCAGTTTATACTCAAACAGTTGAAAGCTTATTTTGGAATAAACTCGATGAACTGTATTTTATGAATAATAGCAATGTTGAAATTCGATCTTCAGATTATAAGCTTTCAGTTGGTCAAATTGCAGTAGTTATTCCATGCGAAACTTCCCTTAAATTACCCAAAAAAGTATTAGCTCTTCCAAAGCCTATTAGCAGGAAAATTGATACGGCTCCAGTTAGTGAAAGAGCAGCTATTGGATTTGAGAGGTTTGGTGCATTTTCAAGTTATCAAGGTGATTATCCATATCAAATGAGTACAGTAAAGGGAACTTTTCTTTCATTTGATTCATTGTTTTTTCAACCTGATGAAAATGTAATTAATAAATTAGTTCTGGTCAATATTTTTTCTAAAAAACTTACAGAGAAGCCAAAACTCTATTTAAATATTGCTGATTCAATTTCTAAAAATAAAATTAATCATGAGGTTTTCTATAATAATTCGGCTGCAATCCTAGAATTCACTTATAGCAGAGACTTATCGAATGTATTTTATTCCAAAGATTGTGTTGGAATTCCAATATATATTTCATACCAGAAAAAAAAGTCATCAAATTTATCCATTGAACATGCGCATCCACCTTCAGAGTTTTTTTATGGGGACAACAAGTTCTTAGGTCAACAAGCTCTTAAAAATAAATGGTTACATTTATTGAAATGAATAAAATTCTTAAATCAAAAATTCCACTGAGTTTTAAAAAAATTGTTCGAAGTGTTTACCCTCTAAATGCTTCAAGTGAGCATACTTATTTCTATCCCAAAGATTCTAAATTAAATTTTTCAGATTTTTTTATGTTTCGATGTGATGACTTTGAAACTGTTTTTATTGCAGAAAATAATTTAGCTCTTCTCCTAGCTGAGCCTATTAATTGTAGACATGCTTTTTATTTTTTTAATAGTCATGGGCATTTATGTGGAGAGCACAGAGATGTCAGCAATTCATTTCACTATTTGTTAAAAATTACTAAACAAATGACTAATAGTGAAAAAATTGGAGGTTTTATTCATCAAACATCTTACTCAAATGACTTAATAATTGAAGACTCAATCTTGACCTCAAATAGAATTAATTTTCAGCATAGAGGTTATACTGGCTATAGAAAAAAAACTGATGAAAATTCTTGCTATTCGTATATGCATGGCAACTTCGGCGGTATGTATCTTTACGATGATTCTTTTTTGTCTTTATCGCGTCAGAGAGCGAGTCATTTCTACACTCCACAAATAATAATCAAACCTGATAGATTTTATGAGTTTTATTTTTGTAATCCAACTGAAAAAAAATTATTAGTATCAATTTCCTTAATTGATAAATCATTAAATTCATTTAAAGCAGTGAGTAAAGTAATTAAACCCAAGGGCTCTTATCTATATGAGTTAGATACCTTCATTTATAATCAAATTACAAATATTTCTTGGAAGACTAACCTGCCTGTTGGAAGAGCTGCAGTTTTTGAAAATAACGGATTTTTATTTGATGTTTTTCACAGTTAGAGGATAAGTTTATGAAATTAATATTAAAAAAAATCAGTTATTTATTTATTAAGATTCTATACATAATTCCAAAAAAAATTACAGCATTATTTTCAATTTTTCATAGTACGTTCAAAGATGCTGAATATGATTTTTTCAATAGTTCAATTGATAACACCACTATTAGCGTAGTTCACGTTACACGAGATAAAATAAAAGTTGAATTAGAATTTTTTACACCTAATCCATTGTGTGCTTTTCGTGCAAATACCTTTTCTACAAAAGAGCCTGAAACCTTAGAGTGGATTGAAGAGTTTGGAAAAAATGGAGCAGTTTTATATGATATTGGCTCAAATGTGGGGATTTATTCCATCTATCATTCTGTCATAAATCAGGGAGAGGTTTTTTCATTTGAACCTTCTTTTTTTAATTTAAAAATATTAGCAAAAAATATAAATTTAAATGATTCTCAAGAACTTATAACAGTTATATCAACTCCGTTAAGTGCTAAGAATCAAATTAATAATTTTAAGTACAAAGATCCAATAGAAGGCGGTGCTTTGTCAGTATTTGGACAAGACTTTGGATTTGATGGAAATAAAATAGACTCCAATTTATCAGTAAAAGTTATTGGCCAGACTTTGGATTCTTTGGTAAGTGACAAAACTATTGGAAGATTGCCTAACTTTATCAAAATAGATGTTGATGGCATTGAGCATCTTATTCTTTCTGGGGCAATTACAACTCTAAAGCAAAGCTCCTGTAAATCTATTTTGGTTGAAGTAAATGATAATTTTGAAGATCAGGCACTAAAAGTAAAAAGTATCTTGGAAGGTTGTGGTTATGTTTTGAGAAATAAGTTGCATTCAAAAATGTTTGATGATGATGAAGTTTTCTCAAATACTTATAACCAGATTTGGATAAGACGATGAAGATTTATTCTATATTTGTGAAATCTATTTTATTATCATAAAAAACACATGAATGAAGTTTTAGACATCACATTTCATGGAAAGTTAAGTTCTAATACAAGCCTTATGCTTAATAAAATTGCTACTGAAAAAAGAGATGAGTTTAATGAATTTATTTCTATAATTTCTAGACCAAATATAGATAATTTGGATTGGTGGGTTGAGGGTCCTGCAAGCAGAAATACATACAGTAGTCCTCTATTCCATTATTACTGTGTTTTTTACTTGTTAAAAAAAATAATCGATAAAAACAAATTTAATTATATTGAGATTATTTTAGATTCATACTCTTTCGCCACAGTTGTTGAAGATTTGCTAATCAAATCAGAAATCTTTAATTGTAAAGTAAAGGTTAAAAAAAGTCTGGCTTTAAGTCTGAAGCATTTATTAAAAAAATTTTTTCTACTTTATTTTTTATTTATTAGAAAATCTTATCAAGTTTTAATTACTCGTATCTTAACTCCTAAACTAACTTTATCAAAACCTATCGTTTTGATTGATACTTTTATAATGCAAGGCTATATCGAAAATGATCGATGGTATGGTAGTTTTTGGAGTCACTTGCCTGATAAAAATAAGCAAGAGACATTTTTTGTGCCAACTATGGTGATGACTAAGTTTAAAGATATCTTGTCAGTATATGTAAAGGCTCACAAATCTACTAGAAATTATATTTTTAAAGAAAAGTACTTAAAATTTTCTGATGTTTATTATGCTTGTAGACACAGTAATCGAGTTAAGGAGTTGAAAATTAATAAAATTGATATTGATGGTTATGACTTTTCCAAGATTATCAAGGAAGAGTTAAATAATAATAAAGATATAAGTTCAGTTTTTGAGTCTATTCTCACATATAGATATATTTCGAGATTTAAAGAGGCAGGCTTTTCGGTCCGATTAGCTATTGATTGGTTTGAAGGTCAAAACTTAGATAAAGCTTGGTGCATGGGGTTTAAGAGGTATTTTCCAAATTCCAAGCTTATTGGCTATAGGCCAAATGAAAGCTTTCCTTTTTATCTAAGCACATTTCCAATCCCAATAGAGTCTGAGGCTAATCTACTTCCAGATATTTTTGCAATTCAGGGAAAAGCAACTCACTATACTCTTTGTGAATTCATGCCAAATCTAAAATCAATTACAATTCCTTCATTTAAATCTGAGTTTATTTGGAGTTTTAAAAGAGCATTTAAAGTAAATAATATTCTAAAAATTCTAGTTGCACTTCCTATTTCAGTAGAATCTTCAAAATCCATTATTGAGAAGTCTCTTATGATTTCTACTATGCCTGGTAATGATAATATAAAATTAACCTTTAAGTCGCATCCAGCTCAATCAATAAAAAAAATTCAAGCTTCACTAGGCAGTCAATCAAGACAAGTATTTTTTACAAAGGAAAAATCTTTTCCTGGTCTACTGAGTGAGAATGATTTATTGATTACTGAAGCTTCTAGCACATGCTTAGAAGCTATGGCGTGTGGAATACCAGTAGTTATGATGCAAAATGAAGAGGGATTGACTTTTGACTCAATTCCAGAAATGGTTTCAGAGACAATGTTCAGAAAAGTAAGATCAAAAAATGAATTAATTAATGCAATTGAATTTTTTGCAAAGGCCTCATTAGATAATCCTGATCAATTTATGATTGAAGGGCAAAAGGTTAGAGAGGATTATTTTGAGCCAGTTTCCAAGGAAGGAGTTCGGCGTTTGATGGACTTTGAATAATAAGTATAGGGTTTATAATGAAGAAAATTTATATGGCAGGCGTTGGCGGTATGCTGGGAGAGGCTTTTTATCTAAAATTTAAAGAGCACTATGACTTAAAATGCACTGATATCGATGTCAATGAGAATTGGATTAGTTATCTTGATTTTCGAGATGAAGCTATCTATAGAAATGATGTATTAGAATTTGAGCCTGATTATTTATTTCATATTGGAGCCCATACTGATCTTGAATACTGTGAGTTAAATGAAGAAGATGCTTACCTTACAAATACCAAATCAGTTGAGTATGCAGTTTCAATTGCGAATGAACTAAATATTCCTTTACTTTATATTAGTACAGCAGGGATTTTTGATGGAAAAAAAGACTTTTACGATGAGACTGATGATCCAAAACCATTAGGACACTATGGACGTTCAAAATTTCTTGGAGAGGCTTATGTCCAAAAAAACTCTAATGACTTCATTATCTGCCGTGCTGGCTGGATGATGGGCGGAGGCCAGGCTAAAGATAAAAAATTTATTCAAAAAATAATTAATCAGATTATTAATGGCAGTAAATCTATTTCAATCGTAAATGATAAGCTTGGCACCCCAACATATACTCATGATTTTGCTCAAAATGTTAAACTCATCCTTGAAAAGGGCGAGAGGGGTTTGTTCAATATGGTTTGCAAGGGATTGACAGGTAGACTGGAAGTTGCTAAACAGCTAGTATATTTTCTGGGTCTTGAAAGTTCAGTTGATTTAATTGAAGTGAGCTCAGAATACTTTGTTGAGGAATATTTTGCCGATCGACCAGAGTGTGAAAGGCTAATTAATAAGCGACTGGATGATTTAGGATTGAATATTATGCGTGATTGGAGAGTCGCATTAAAAGATTACATAACTGAATACTATTCTGAATTACAAATAAATGATTAATATTTTTTATTTGATATGTTAACTCCATTAGAGCTATTTGATAAAGCATCACTTACAGGTTTTCCTGATTTTATGTCATTAGGAAAAGAGATCATATCTTTAAATAATGATGGTAAGCTTGAATTTGACTCAACTATTAAAATTGCTTTTCTTTCGAGCTCTTCATCTAATGGAATCAAGGAAGTCTTGACAGCCCAATGTAGCTCTTTTAATATTTTTGCAGATGTTTATGTACCTGAATATGGACAATATGCCCAAGAAATTTTAAGTAGTAATAGCCAGTTATATGACTTTGATGCTGACTTAATAATTATTAATATTGACTTTTATGCTATCACTGATGATTATAAATATATTCCTTACAGTAAAAGCTCTGAGGAAAGAAAGCATTGGTCAAATCAAACAGTAGAGTTTTTAGATAGTTTTGTTAGCAAACTTATTAAACAATCATCAGCAAAAGTCTTGATTCATAATCTTGAGTTGCCAATATATTCTCCTATGGGAATTCTAGAAAATAAAAAAGAATATGGCTTTTTAGAGTCTATAGAGAATGTTAATAAATTGCTCAGAGAGAAATATAAATCAAGCAATCAAGCCTATATTTTTGACTTTGATGGCTTCTGTTCAAAAGTTGGCAAATCTAATTTAGTAGACTACAAAATGTATTATCTTGCGGATATTAAAATAAAAACTAAATTTATTCCTGATTTATGCAACCAATATCTGAAATATATTCATTCAATACTCTTTAAGACTAAGAAATGCATAGTCCTTGATTTGGATAATACTCTATGGGGTGGGGTTATTGGAGAAGATGGAATTGATGGAATTGAATTAGGTCCTACATCTCAAGGAAGATCTTTTCTGGAATTTCAAAAAAATTTATTAGCACTCTATGATAAAGGCATTATTCTTGCAATAAATAGCAAGAATAATGAAGAAGATGCAAAAGAGGTTTTAGCAAATCATCCTTACATGATTTTACGGGAAAAGCATTTTTCAGCGATTCGCATTAATTGGGATGATAAGGTGTCTAATTTAAAGTCGATTGCTTTGGAAATTAATATTGGGTTAGATAGCATAGTTTTCTTTGATGATGATAAGGTGAATCAAGATATGGTTAAAACTTTATTGCCTGAAGTTTCAGTGATAGATATGCCTAAAGATTTCTCTCAGTATTCTCATATTCTTAAGGAGCTTAATTTTTTTGAAACTCTTTCAATTTCCTCTGAAGACGCTAATAGAGGCATTATGTATCAAGCTCAGAAAGAGAGAAATAAGCTTTTTGAGGACTCATCTGACCTATCTGATTACTTGCGTTCTCTGGATATGATTGTTCTTTTTGAAGAGGTTAAAGAATCAAATATTCCAAGAATTGCTCAATTGACTCAAAAAACTAATCAATTTAATTTGACTACTAAAAGATATTCTGAAGATGACATAAGCATTTTTTCTGCAAGTAATAATTTTCGAATTATTTCATTAAATGTTTTAGATAAGTTTGGAGATAATGGACTCACTGGACTAGCAATAATTGATACCTCTGAATCTAATGTGTGGAAAATTGATACATTTTTACTTAGTTGCAGAGTGATAGGTAGAAAGGTAGAAGAGGCATTACTTGCTTTTGTTATAGATGAAGCGTTAGCTAGAAATGTAAAAATTGTTTTAGGTTATTTTGCTCCTTCTAAAAAGAATTCCATAGTAAGAAATTTTTATAAAAATAATTATTTTAATTTAACTAAGAGAACTGACAAACTGGATACTTGGGAGCTTATTATAAAGAATAAACATCCTTATCCTGAATTTATGAAATGTCAGAAGATATAATTAATAGCATGACTTCAAATAAACATAAACTTTCTTCATTAATTTCTAATGTGTTAAATATTCATGTAGATTCGATAAATGATGATACCTCTCCAGAGAACACTGAATCATGGGACTCATTCAATGCATTAGTCATGGTTTCAGAGCTTGAGCAGCAGTTTTCGGTTCAATTCTCAATGGAAGAAGTATATTCAGTTTCTTGCGTAAAGGATATTAAGGAAGTGTTAATTAACCATGGAATCGTTTTTTAATTTGCGCTCTCAAACGAAAAACAAAGCTACAATACTTAATTTTGATGAAATTAAAGTTGGCTCTAGTTATTCATTTAAAAGAACCATAACCAGTCAAGATGTTCTCCAATTCTCCTCTTTATCTGGAGACGTTAATCCCCTCCATGTTGATGATGAATTTGCTAAAAAAAGTCCATTTAGAAAAAAAGTTGTTCATGGACTTCTTACAGCCAGTCTTTTTTCTACCTTAATTGGAATGTATTGTCCTGGACAAAATAGCCTATACTTAAGTCAAACTCTAAGATTCAAAAAGCCTTTGTTTTATGATGAGACTGTTAATGTAAGTGGTATAGTCATGGCTAAAGTTGATTCTCTTAAAATTGTAACCATTAAGACTGAAATTACTAGAGAAGCAGATTTAATAGTTTCTGGAGAGGCTCAAGTTAAAATTATAATTTAATATTTGTAATTAGATATGAAAAAAAAAGTCGCACTTGTTATTGGTGGTAATGGTGGAATCGGAAGTAGCATCGTTGAGCGATTATTATCCGATGGTTTTTTTGTGTGTACTACCTTTTTTCAAAATAAAGATCAAATCGAAAGGATTCAAAATGAACAGGATAATTTTAAAGCGTATCAATGCGATGTAAATGATTCTGATATAGTTAAAAATGTTATAGATTCAATTATTACTGAGTTTAATGTAATTGATATCGTGGTTTTTTCTGTCGCATCTAATTATAAAAATAATCTTATATTAAATTTAAATTGGGACGAAATCAGTGATCATTTTAATTTGCAAATAAAATCAATGTTTCTTGTAATCCAAGCAATGAGTGAGCAAATTAAATTAAAATACAAAACTAAGTTTATAGTTATTCTAAGTGAAGTTTGCAAAGGGCAGCCGCCAAATGGGTTTTCTGCTTATGTTACTTCCAAATATGCTGCTATGGGTATGGCAAAGACTATGGCATTAGAATTAGCTCGATATAATTGCAGAGTTAACATGGTTTCTCCCGGACTTGTTGAAACAAATTTATTATCTGAAATTCCCAAAAAAATGATTGAAATAGCAGCAATTAATAATCCCTTAAAACAAAATACACTTGCGTCTGATGTGGCAAAAACTGTTTCGTTCCTTGCTTCCAAAGATGCTGATTTTTTAAATGGTGCAAATATCCCAGTTAACGGTGGCAATGTTTTATTTTAAGGTTTTATTAAATGTCCAGATTATTTTTGCAAAGACTTTCAACAATTTACAGAGTAACTTTTGAGAAAGGAATATCTGGATTAATTAGATTAATCAAAGCCTATTTTTTTTATCAACTAAAAGAAAAATGGGAGTTTGTATACTTTCAAATGAAAGTAACTCCTCAGCCCTATAATCTTCCTAAGTTAGATGAATCTATAGTTTTTCGAATTGCTACAAAAGATGATATTACTCTTATTAAAAGAGATGTTTACCCTTGTTTAGGTGACAAGCAACAAAATGATAAAAGATATATTGAGTCGATAGATTCACAAGAAGTTAAATGTTTTATAGCGGAGAGAGATCAAAGAATAATACACTACGCACTATTGTTTGAGATTGCAAAGTCTTCTCCATTAATGCAAACACCTATTATTTCTAATAAAATTAATTTAACAGACTCCTATCTTGGTTCAGTTTTCACTGTTCCAAGAGCCAGAGGGTTATGGATTGTTCCCCACTCTATACTTAACATTTTTTCTTACTTGGCATCAAATACAAATTCCGTTAGACTTTTGGCTATTGTCCACAAGGATACTCCAGGCTCAGTGGGTTTTTATAAGCGTTTAGGATTTGATGAGAATATTGATTTCAAGAAAAAAGATTATCTGAATTCTTTTCGAAATTTTTTTATATAGATAATTATAAATTTAAAAACAATGACACCTAAAGTAACAGTTTTAACATGTGTTTATAATGGATTACCATATCTTAAAGATGCAATCGATAGCACACTTAATCAAACCTATTCTGACTTTGAATACTTAATAATTGATGATGCAAGTCCAGATCCAAATGTTTGTAAATTGATTGAATCCTATAGTGATTCACGAATCAAATTTATCAAAAATGAGAAAAACCTCGGCGTTTCAGATACTTTTAACAAGGCATTATCATTAATCAAAACTAAATATACTGTTCGTCTTGATCAAGATGACGTAAATTTACCAAATCGTATTGAAGAGCAAATTTCATATTTAGAAAATAATCCTAGCATAGATATTGTTTGTTCTTGGGAGCACACTATAGATTCCAATGGAAAAAAAATTAAAAGTTGGAAAAGAGTTTTTGATAACTATGGTGATTTTTTAGGATATGTTTTAATTGGTATTTGCCCTATATGGCATCCATCAATAGCATTTAAATCGAATATAATGGTTGAGGCAGGAGGTTTTAACAAAAATTACACAAGGGCAGAAGATTTTGAAGTTACTGCCAGACTTGCTATTCTAAGATATGGGGCAGCTATAGTACCAAAGTTTCATTTATTGCAGCGAGAACATAACTCTAGTCAGTCATCTGAGTTTGCTGTTGCACAAGCTGAAGTTTGTAGACGGATCCATGCTGAAACGATTACAAACTTTATAAAATACTCAAATCAAGAATTGCTAGCCAATTTTCTTACTTTTAAGTTAAAAGAAAATAAAATTAAGATTTCAAAAGATAACCTTATAGAAATTCATGCGGCAATGAATGAATTATTTACAAATATTAATACTAAGCAAAACCTCACCAATAGTGAGCTGCAATCAATTAAAAGATTAGTGTACAGGAGAGTTGGGTATGGAGTATTTGCTGCGCCTATAATTACAAAACTACCATCGATTCTTTTTTATTTAGCATACTATATACTTTCACCATTTCAGTTAAATAATTTGAGGATTTTGGCTTCAAAAGCTTATCACTCATTACTGAAGATTCGTCATTTATTCAAGATTAATTAAGGTTGTTAAATATGAGCAAGGAAATTGTTATTTTAGGTGGAGGCCTTTCAGGACTCAGTGCCTGTTATCATGGAAATGGAATAGTGTATGAAAAAAAAGACTCTGCTGGCGGGCAAGCTAGCTCATTGCTGAAAGATGGCTTTATCTTCGACGAGGGAATTCATGTCATGCATACTAAGAATGAGTATATTTTATCTTTGATGGAATTACTAGATGTTGATATGGAGGTTAGAGAAAGAAATGCTTGGATTATGTCGAACGACGTATTGACACGATATCCTTTTCAAGCAAATACTTTTGGATTGCCAAAAGAAATTATTCAGGATTGTGTTGATGGTTTTATAAACAATAGCTTTGTTGATAGTAAAAATATTAATAGTTATGAAGATTGGATTTATTATATGTTTGGCAAAGGTATAGCTGAACACTTTATGATTCCATATAGTCAAAAATTTTGGGGTGTAGAAGCTAGTAATCTTACTACAGATTGGGTGAATGTTCGACATCCAAGGCCATCATCAGAAGAGGTTATAATGGGCTCTCAAGGTGAGCAAACTAAAGGTTTTGGCATAAACGCAACATACCGCTACCCAAAAAATGGTGGTTATGGCTTTATTGGAGAAAGATTAGCTGAAAAATGTAAGGGTAATATTAATGTTGGAATGGAGGCAACTTCCATTGATACTTATAAAAAAGAAATTGAGTTTAATCATGATCATGTTGTTTCATATAATAAACTCCTCAGTTCAATTCCACTTCCTGAGTTGATTAAAATAATTCCCAATGTTCCATCTGAAGTCAAGCTTGCAAGCTCTAAATTAAAAACAAATTCAATGTTCGTTGTTAATATTGGAGTTAACAGGGCCAATATTACTGATAAAAATTGGATTTATTTCCTTGAAAAAAAGTACTCTTTTGTCCGTGTTAGTTTCCCATTTAATCAATCTGATAATGTTGCTCCAAAAGGCACTAGTTCAATATCTGCAGAAATTGCTTATGGAAATGATAATCCTCTTCCTATGGAAAAACACAAGTTAATTGAACACGTAATAAATGAGTTAATTTCGATTGGAATTTTGAAAAATGATGATGAAATCATCCATAAAAGTTCTGTTGATATTAAATATGCGTATGTAATTTTTGATAAAACTCGAAAATCTGCTTTAAAGACTATTCATGATTATCTTAAAGCATATGATATAGTTCCATTTGGTCGATATGGTTTATGGGCATACCTTTGGAGTGATGAGGCAATCTTGAGTGGAAAAAAAGTTGCTGAGAAGATAAAAAAAATATAAAAAATGTCCTTTGGGTTATCTTACAATGCCAATTCAACATAAATTAATTTTAATTGCAAAGCCTTTTTATCAAGTAATTTACAATTTTGTATCTTGGCTTGGTATTACAAGTCATAATCAATTAAGGGTGCTCCTATATCATGACATACCGGAAAGTCAATTCGAATCTTTATATAACCAATTGGCTTACCTTAAAAATGATTGGACGTTTATTAATCCATCACAATTTGAAAAAATGGTTTTGGGCGATTTGCCAGTTGTTGGGAAAAATCTTCTAGTAACTTTCGATGATGGAATGTTGAGTAACCTAGAAGTTTCAAAAAAAATACTAAATCCACTTGATATTAAAGCAATTTTTTTTGTAATCACTGAGTTTGTTAAAATAAATGGGTCTTTGAATGCAAGAAAATTTGCAGCTAAATACATTATGCCTAATTCAAGTTATAAGGATATACCCTTAAACTGGAGTAATCTTCAATGGGAAGATCTAAATGACTTAATTCAGCAAGGTCATACAATTGGGCATCACACTAAATTTCATACAAGGCTGAGCGAATGCAAATCAATTGTTGAGCTGGAGGAAGAAATTTTTTTGAGTGCCAAAGAGCTTGAAAATAAATTGAAAGTTGAAGTTAAGCATTTTGCCTACACTTTTGGAGACGTTGGAAGTTTTAGTAAAGAGGCAATGGAAGTTTCTAAAAAAAATTTTAACTTTGTGTATTCAGGACTAAGAGGAGATAATTCTAAATGTATTTCTCCTTTTTCTATTAGAAGGGATGCTGCTGCTACTCAACTTACAAACAATGAATATGCCATAATTGATAATAAATTACTTGAGGCCTTTTTATCTGGAGTCGCTGATTTCAGGTATTTTTTTTCAAGAAAAAAAATAGATTTATGGACTCATAACAGTTTTAATGATTAATATAAATAATGCACCAATCCCAACATGGGGAAACTTAACTAAAGCTGTAGTCAAAAAACAGCCTTCTTTAGATAGTCTTTCTAAAAAATGGCTGTTGGGTAATGATAAGGGCTATTGGTTTTCAAGGTCTGCTTGGTCGATTTATTCAATAATTAGATTTAGAATGATTTATACAAAATCTGAAAGTATCAATCTATGGCTACCTGATTATTTTTGCAATGAAGCTACAACTGCTTTAAGAGAACTCAATGTAAAGATTTCTTTTTACTGTATTGATAAAAACAAAAAGCCAGATTCTGAGCTTTGTAATGATTTACTGCATAAGTCAACACCAGATCTAATTCTGTATGTCAATTATTTTGGCGAAAATCTTTTTTCCGAGGCACTAAGTGGTATAGCTAAAAATAATAATGCCTGGCTTATAGAGGACTCAACACAATGTTTAATGCCAGAGGCTGGTATTGGAAGTTATGGAGATTTTGTAATATATAGTCCCTACAAATTTCTTAGTATTCCAGATGGTGCTCTTCTAGTAATTCGTCAGGATGGCCCAAGTAACATTAGCGATTCTAAGCTAAATGAATTAGGATTTGATGACCTCTATGATTCAATTAATAATTCTAAATTTTTTTTTAAAGTTAGGCCATTAATTTGGTTAATGAAAAGATTGATTCAAAAAATAGGCCTACATTCTTTATTTAAAACAAATTATATTAATAAGGATGATCCAAATTCAAATATTCATAAGTTGCCCCATCCAAAAATGAGCAAATTTGCACAACTTTTATTAGGCACGATGCTAGATTTAGAGGCTGAGTCAAAGTTAAGAATTAAAGCGCAAAAACAGTGGTCAAAAAGTATTGAGGAGAATGCTAAGCTTAATAATAAAATAATAACAGAACCATATAGAGGTTTTACGCCCTATATTGCAAAAGTTAAAGTAAAAGACTTGAGTTCATTCAATAATATTATGCAATTATTTAATAAATCAAAGATTCCAATATCTACCTGGCCAGATCTTCCACCAGAAGTCAAAAGTAAGCCAAACATTCATAAACGAGCAATTAAGTTGCGAAATTCGTTTCTCTATCTTCCAGTTCATGGATCTATCAGAAGATTCAAAATAATTTCAAAAGTTAGAGATATTTAAAATGTATTGTGTTGAACAATTAGATTATTTGGACTGGCAAAAGCATATTAAAAGTTGTAAAAAATCAAATATTTTGCAGTTTTGGCAATATGGTAATGCAAAATCTAATACAAGTAATTGGAATGCGTATAGATTTCTTATTTTGAATACAAATCATGAGCCAGTAGCTATGGTTCAAGTTATGGCGCTTGAATTCTCAATTTTTGGCGGTATTGCGAGAATTAATAGAGGTCCAATTTTTATTGGAAGTTATGAAAACAAAGGTGAATTAGTAAAAATTTTTAGTGCGATATTTGATGAATTTAAAAAAAGACGTTGGTTTTTTACTCAAATTGCACCTGAAACAAATAATTCGAATCAATTAAGAATATTTTTTAAGAATAATAGATTTAAAAAACTTTCCAAAAACCCATATGCATCAGGTTTAATATCACTTCAAAATGAAGAGAGTAATTTATTGTTGGGGTTGAAAAAAAAGTGGCGATATAGTTTACGAAGAGCACAAAAATCTGAATTAAATATAACCATGCTCGAGCCCAGTAGCTCAAATCTTAATACTTTAATTAAACAATACAATCAATTAAAAAGTACTAAAGAGTTCCAAGGGATCTCTAGTCCTTTAGTAATGTCTCTAGCTAATCAGAAAGCAACCCCAGAATGGAAGTTTAATATATTTATTGCTAACAAAGAAAAATCAACAAATATAGAAGATTGCTGTGGAATTTTAGTTTCTGTTCTCCACGGAGATACTTCAACTTATCTAATTGGCATTACTGACAAAGATGGTAGAGTGCTTCAAGCTAATTATTTACTTTTATGGGAGTCAATCATGAATGCTAAAAAGAATGGTTGTTCTTGGTTTGATATTGGTGGCCTAGATTCATCTACACCATCAGGAATTTCACACTTTAAAAACGGCCTTAAATCTGAAAAATATTCACTGGATGGAGAATATCGGGGATTTATTTTTCCATGGCGGAACTACTAATAAACCTAATGATTAAATTATGAGCCTGTCTTCTTTAAACCCCCGAGAAAAAAGTGTTTCATTAGTTGTAAGGCTTTATGTTTGGTCATTAATTTTTGAGCCACTGTTGTATTTTATTATTTTGCCGCAAAACATCACTGGAGTTGGAGGAAATATAAGTAGAGTATTTCAATTTCTAGTGATTATTACCATATTCATAAAATTTGTACTAACTTTTAAAATTAGATTTATTGGTCTTTTTTCAAGTGTTATGAAATTTTTTAGTTATTACTATTTTTAT
>Ga0055584_100002443_pt1 | contig 18364 bp, 8 predicted proteins | sample OSDHelmetaG_FD_58716 | JGI IMG/M metagenome (GOLD analysis project Ga0055584, IMG submission 58716) | Pelagic marine sediment microbial communities from the LTER site Helgoland, North Sea, for post-phytoplankton bloom and carbon turnover... | ecosystem: Environmental > Aquatic > Marine >... | reverse complement strand
TATGCTAAGGATGGTTGTGGACTGCCGACTGTCTCCAATACTGTTTCCGAGTTGGCACAGATTTATGCTGGTTTAGTACGCGATAAAGATGATGATTGGATATGGGAAGCAATGGTTAGACACCCAGACTTAGTAGGTGGATTCAACAGATTAGATTCTACTATTCTAAAAGCAGGTGAAGGTCGGGTAATCGCTAAAGAAGGAGCTGATGGGCTGCTTGGCTTAGCAATAGAGCATCCTGATTACCCCAAGGGTTTGGGAGTGGTTGTTAAAATCGCTCACGGGTGGAATTCTCAAGCAACATGGTATATCGCTAGAGCAATTCTTGGAGTTCTTGGAATTGAACTGCGCAACCCTTACCCATTGCATCGACAAAAAGCGTTTATTGTTCCTGGTATTGTGCCAGATTCTTACCACGAAAAACTGCAATCAATCGATACTTGGGACGAATGGGACCCTGATCAAGACCGCTGGACATATGATATTGAGGGGTAAATTTGCACATTTACAACTACATCAATGGGGAGTTTACTTTGCCCGTTAGTGGCAGTATGCTTGACAATCTAAATCCTGCAACAGGTCAAATTATCGCGAAAATACCTAATTCTAATCATGCTGATGTGGCAAAAGCGACAGACGCAGCTAAACTTGCGTTACCTAACTGGCGTGGACTTACCAAAGGTGAGCGAATAAATTGGCTTAACAAAATTGCTCAAGCCTTAGAAGAAAGGTCGGAGGATATTGCTAAAACCGAAAGCATGGATACTGGGAAACCAATTGCTTTGGCTAGGAGAGTCGATGCAGCACGTAGCATTAGTAATTTCAGATTCTTTGCAAAGCATGCTGAACAGTTAACTGAAAATAAGTTCACCATGGCTGATGCAACAAATTATGTAATACGCAAGCCAGTTGGAGTTGTCGGATTGATAACTCCCTGGAATTTACCACTATATCTTCTCTCATGGAAGGTTGCACCTGCGTTAGTCATGGGTAATACCATAGTAGCCAAGCCAAGTGAAATGACCCCAATGACTGCTAATCTATTAGCCAAAACTCTTCATGACATCGACTTCCCAAAAGGAGTAGTAAATATCGTCCACGGCCTAGGCCCAAGCACGGGGCAAGCGATCTTAGAACATCCTGAGATATGTGCTATCTCGTTTACTGGCGGTACTGAAACCGGTAAGATTGTCGCTAAAACTGCTGGCCCAATGTTCAAAAAATTATCACTAGAGTTAGGGGGAAAGAATGCGACAATTATCCTCGATGATGCAGACCTAGAAACTGCGGCCACTGGGGCTGCAAAGGCGGCCTTTACTAATTCAGGGCAAGTGTGTTTGTGTGGTTCACGTGTACTTATTGATGCAAAAATTTACGATGCTTTTGTTCCTAAATTTATTGACGCTGTTGCTGCAATGAAGGTTGGTAACCCTGCTGATGAGTCAACTGACATCGGGTCTGTCATCTCACAACAACACATGGAAAAAGTCCTCTCATACATTGAATTAGCCAAGCAGGAGGGGGGAACTATTACCCATGGTGGGCAAAGAATTATTCCTAACCACGCTAGTCTTCAAAACGGTTCATTCATTAGTCCAACTGTGATTGAAAATCTATCCATAAGTTCTAGATGCGCAACAGAAGAAATATTTGGACCAGTGGTTACTTTGCATAAATTTGATTCTGATTTTGAAGCGATTGAGATGGCTAACAGCACTCAGTACGGACTAGCCGGTTCCATTTGGACTAGCGATACGACTAGAGGAAAGCAATTTGCTAAGCAAATTGACAGCGGGATTTTATGGGTAAATACATGGCTTCATCGAGACCTTAGAACCCCTTTTGGTGGGGTTAAAAATTCTGGTGTTGGTCGTGAAGGCGGCGATTGGTCATTGAATTTCTTTTCCGAATTAAGCAACATATGTGTAAAAGATGATTGAACACATCTTCAAAAGTAAAACCCAACATTTCCAATTATGTCAGGGGCAGATAACCTACCATTATTTGTTTTACCAATGGTGCTACTGCCCGGAGAAATACAAAGTCTACGAATATTTGAGCCTAGGTACCGACAAATGCTTGATGACTGTTTGCTTGATGACAGACCGTTTGGTATGGTAATGACTGATCCTATGGCAATTCACAATGGTTGGAATGGACCACGAATGTTTGGTTGCGAGGCAGAAATAATCAGTCATGAAACAAAAGGCAGTAATCACTTCATCGAGTTTGTTGGACGAAGAAGATTTCAGATTAACAAGGTGCATGAACCTGTTCTACCGCCTTTCGAAGATGAATCTATGATTGATTTAATTCCAGAAGCTGGAATATTACCTGACCTAGAAACCATACTTGCTAGAGTACCAGAGAACAGCGAGCATTCCAAATTGTACCTATCTGCTGATGTAACCTATCTTTCAGATGAGGATGAATTAACCGCATTTCAGCAAACTGAACTGAAAAGTACCCTGAATGGTATCTTGAGTAAAATCGGTGGCATCTTACAAATCGACAAAGACACTCTTGACGATTGGATAGAAGATCGCACTGAAATGGTTATCGATGATTCCTCCACCTCGATGTTTGCTGTGGCTGCTTTAACAATCAGTGACCCCGAATATAAATATCAATTATTGTCTTGTGCGGACTCAAAAGAGGTTTTTTTGCAATTGACCAGATTTTTGGCTGAAATGGATGTTTGAGTTCATTTTTGGAAGCGAGAGTTTCAAATCAATTGCGCTGCTGGAATAACTATGTCCGTTCACGGCAAAGCCAAGAAGGTCACAACCCACACGCTTCAAGAAATGAAACGTGCTGATGAAAAAATAACTATGCTGACTGCATATGATTACTCACTAGCAAAATTAGTCGATAATGCCGGTGTTGATGTGATACTTGTTGGCGATTCTGCTTCAAATGTTATGGCAGGGCAAGTAACTACTGTACCTATGACCTTAGACCATATGATTTACCATGCCCAGTGTGTCAAAAGAGCCGTAGACAGAGCACTAATTGTTGTTGACATGCCATTTGGAACCTATCAAGGTAATTCAGCAATTGCGCTTGAATCAGCTATTAGAATCATGAAAGAGGCTGAAGGGCATGCGGTAAAGCTTGAGGGTGGGGCAGAAATTGTTGAATCAATAAAGCGAATCTTAACCGCAGGTATTCCAGTCATGGGACACCTAGGTCTTACTCCGCAATCGATTTACAAGTTTGGTACCTACAGTGTTAGAGCAAAAGAGGATGATGAGGCCAATAAGCTAATTGAAGATGCTAAAATATTGGAAGCAGCAGGCTGCTTTGCCGTAGTACTAGAAAAAATACCTCGTGAATTAGCCAAAAAAGTTAGTGAAGCAATCGACATCCCGACCATCGGAATAGGTGCTGGACCAGATTGTGATGGTCAAGTTCTCGTACTACATGATTTACTTGGAATCACTATGGACTTCTCACCAAGGTTCCTACGTAGATATCTGAATCTAGCCGTAGAAATAGATGGTGCAATAAAGCAATATTGTGACGATGTCCGTCAAGGTAATTTCCCTGACCAGTCGGAAAGTTACACCTCATAGACCAATACTGTAGGCAAGCAATGCACCGGAAAATGCACCGATGTCTACTGCAAATGCGTGCCATACACCATATCTAAACGGTGGGAGTTCATATCTGCCCCAAGAAGTTGAAATCCAAACCCAAAGCAGTAATGCGCCATAACCACCACAAAATACCGCACCCCATCCAGAAAACCAAATCATGAAAAATATTGTCCCAGGTGTTGCTAAACCCAGAGTATATTCAAACCAGCGAGAGGCTTTATCCCTTACCAAGACAAAATAAAGTAGTGGTGAGAGAATTATTGACGATAGGATCGCTCCTTGTGGCGGTGACGGCCAATTATATTCCGGTGTAATATATTCCTGAAATAATATCCCTACAACCATACCAAACAGGGCTGGTGCGATAATATGTCGAATCCCGGTTTGAAAATCAATACCATCAGCCCGGTCTAGTTGCGAGTCATTAGAAGAACTGGCATACACTGGAATGTCACTGTTCTTCTCGGCCATGCAACTGCCAAACTGCGGTGGTGTTTGAGTCTTAGGGCACAGCGATTTCATCCGTACAAAATATAGGCAACCTATTGATAGGACTACACATGGCGAAAGGAGAGATTGTTGCAGGTTGTTTAGCGCCTCACCCACCACATATTGTGTATGCAGAAAACCCTCCCCAAAATGAGCCTGTGGCGGAAGGTGGTTGGGAACAACTAAGATGGGGTTACGAAAGATTACGTGAGTCACTAAAAGATGTAGAATACGATGCCATTGTTGTTCTGTCACCACATTGGCAAACCTACATAGGAACACATTTCCTTGGTCTAGACAATTTTCAAAGCCTTTCTGTAGACCCGATATTTCCTAACTTATTTCGCTACCATTATGATTTGAATGTCGATGTCGAATTGGCTAAGCAAATTCATGACAAAGCTCACGATGCAGGCTTAACGGTGAAAATGATGACAAACCCTGATTTTCGAGTTGATTATGGCACAATTACTACTGGCCATATGTTTAGGCCTGAATGGGATAAGCCACTAGTGGTGATATCCAGCAACCGTTCAAGAGATTATTATTCAGTTGAAGTAATGCAGGAAATGATGATGGAACTTGGTAGAGTCACAAGAGAAGCAATTTTAGACAGTGGCAAAAAAGTAGTAGTTTTGGCAAGTAATTCCTTATCCCATCGACATTTTACCACCGAATCCAAAATTCCAGAAGACATGAGTAAAGAGCATATTACCAGCCATGCTATGCATCTTTGGGACATGAGAATGATAGATTACATGAAATCAGGACAATGTCAACGACTTATCGATGAAATGCCAGAATTCACCGAACAAGCAATTGCTGAAACCGATGGTGGAGCATTCACGTGGCTACTGTCGACTCTTGAAGTGCCTGATTATCCAGCAATTCTTCATGGATACGGCACCATAATTGGGACTGGAAATGCAATTGTTGAGTGGCCAGTCTACCAACACAAGGGGGAATAATAATGTCTGGTGGTGAAATTGTTGAATCATTTGTAGTGCCTGTACACCCTCATACAGTATTAGCGCCACAGCAAAATGAAGGCTGGAGTAAACTTCGTGCTGCATATGATGATGCGGCTGAGATTATCTCCAATAGTGGCGCAGATTTGTTGATTATTTATTCAACTACATGGCCCAGCATCATCGGTCATCAAATGATTTCAGACCCGAACCCTGAATGGGTAATGGTTGACCATGACTTTCATGACCTAGGTTCGATCAACTATTCATTTAACATCGATGCAGAATTTGCTGCCCAGTGGAATGCTGAAAATCATTCTCGTGGACTGCAAAGCAGGTGTGTTAACTATCGAGGATTTCCGATAGATGTTGGTTCAGTAGTCGCTCTAACATTGTTAAATCCAGACAACAAGATACCTGCGGTAATAGTCTCGTCAAATGTCTATGCAGACCGTAGCGAAACTACTGTGCTAGCTAAGGCATGCCGAGATTTAGTTAAAAAAACTGGCAGAAAGGCAGTAGCGATAACCGCAATGTCCCTGTCCAATAGAATGTTTACCGAACATATCGAAGCAAAAAATGACAAAATCCACTCACTTAAAGATGATGAATGGAATAGGAAAATATTAGAATTTTTGACCGAAGGCAGACTGGAAGATGTCGGTCAATTATCCCGGACAATTCAACAACAAATTCGCGTGCAGAAAGTAGTCAATTTCAAACCGATGTGGTGGCTATCAGCAATGAACGAAAACCGCAACGACCTGACTGGAAAAGTACTAGCATACGAAGCAATTCATGGTGCTGGATGCGCAGTAGTCCACCTAAATCCAACACCCTCTGGTGTTGGTGATAAAGAATATGATGAAGATGAAGTTGAAGTTTTTAGTGGTGAAAGAGGCGTATTAGACAACATAGTTTCTAGTGAAGAGGAAACCATCTCATCACCTGCAGATAATGGACCTGAACTTTGGGATCCAACAAATGCCGAAGGCTCAGTAAATACCGATGCAGCACCTAAGCCAGTTGGCGCATATCCACATGCTAGAAGGGTTGGTGATTTGCTTTACCTTTCAGGTGTTGGACCTAGGCAACCTGGCACTAATGCAATACCGGGGGGACCTATCCATGACGGTAATGGAAAATCCCTTAATTATGATATTAAAGCTCAGACTCAAGCAGTAATTGATAATATTTCGCGTATTCTAGAAGAAGCGGGCTCATCTATTGAAAATGTATTAGATGTAACATCATTTTTAATTGATATGGACCGTGATTTCAAGGGTTATAACGAAGTTTGGGCTGACACTCTTGGTAAAGTTGGACCAACTAGAACCACACTGGCAATTCGGGCATTACCAACTCCAATTGCAGTTGAAATGAAAGTAATCGCAAAAATATAAATTACCGTGTTACGGAAGTTCTTCTCCACATATTAGGCAATAGAATATAATCTGTGTCTGCTTAACGCCAATTAGTCAGTTATTTGGTATCGTAAATCGGAGGGATTATGTGGCAAAAAAAACTGTTGAAAAAATAATCAAAAGCGTAGTGAAGGGTGACATTAAAGGAGCCACTGAAGAAATCAAAGGCTCTTTGGCTAGAACCATTGGTTTAGCTGGCGTTGTTATCATATCACTCTCAGCGATGTTACCTGGAATATTTGTCACCCCAACATTTGCTGCCCAAATCATGGGTCCTGGAATTTGGTTGGCCTTTGTATTAGCGGCTTCAGTGGTTCTACCTGGAGCTTTATCAAAATCTGAACTTTCCTCGGGAATGCCAACTAGTGGCGGTTCATACGTATTTTTAGAGCGAACCTATGGGCCAATGATTGGAACAGTCAGTGGAATGGGTTTGTGGGCATCATTTTTGTTAAAATCAGCCTTTGCCTTAATTGGATTTTCTGCATACTTTGTAGCAGTAACAACATATTTTGATTTGGAAATAGACATTATGGTCTTATCAATTTCAGCATTGGTACTAATTACTGTGGTTAATATTCTTGGTGTATCTAAAGTTAAAGCAATTCAAACTCCTATTGTAATAATGACTGTTGCATTGTTAATGTTTATTTGTGTAGCATCCTTGTTTTCGCCAAACTTTGACGCCAGTAGACCAATTGATGAAGCATTTAGTACCGACGTATGGACTTTGGCTGAAACCGCAGCCTTCGTATTTGTTGCCTATGCTGGCGTCACTAAAGTAGCAGCAATTGGTGGAGAGGTAAAGCACCCGGAAAAGAACCTACCTGCAGGAATTATGCTTTCTTTACTAATTGCAACTGTGATTTATACACTAATCACTTATTTGATGATGGCTAGTATCCCAGGCGAATGGTGGATTGTTGATGGGGAGGTCGTGGAAGACCCAATCTATGTTTTTGCTGAACATGTAGTCAATACGGAATTTGGTATTGTTGCTGCAATATTATCGGTTTTGACAATGATTTCAATGGCTCTAGCGGGCATCTTAGCGTCATCTAGATTCCTGTTTGCCATGGCTAGAGATAACCTCCTGCCCCAACCTCTTGAAGATGTTAGTGTCAAGTTTGAAACACCGCACATACCGATAATAATCACTGGTGTTGCCATGTGTATTGCAATATTATTTGTCCCCTTAAAAGATGTAGTAAAATTAGCATCGGGTTTCAAAATTATGATTTTTATGATGATTAATTCTTGTGTTATTGTTCTTAGACAAACCAGTGACAGATATGATTGGGACCCTGCTTACAAGGGGCCATTGTACCCATACATGCAATTATGGGGAATTATTGCTGGGGCATTCTTGGTATTTTTGATGGGCTCAAAAGCATTTATCGGCGGTGGCGTGGCCATAGTTACTGGTTTGGCAACTTACTATCTATATGGTAGAAAGCATTACATTGCCTCTGATAAGACCCCTATTGCTACCTTTAGAGAACAATTTAGCCGCACTAGCGCATCAGAGCACGAACGTAGACTTGCAGCATTCAATGCTGCTGATTTTGGTGGCAAAGGACACCTGAATGTTAGAGAATTCCAAAACGCCTTACTAGCACTGGGTTTCAATTACACAGTAGATGAATCTCGTTCGATCTTCCATAAGTCTGATGATGATGAAAATGGTGTTATTGACATTAATGAGTTCTTTATTTCTTTTGAAGGATTATCAGAAGAATAGTCGCTCAGTTATTCACTGACCTCTAGACCAAGAACCATCTGCACCGACATTCCAGTATTGGATATCGCCACTTACATCAACATACCAGCCACTAGCACCTTGTTTGGTTTGGTCAATTGCTTGCATAACCCCTAATTTGCCTGCTTCTGTCGCAAGTCGTGTTCTTTCTTGATCAGAGATTGTCGGTGTTGAAGACTCCTGTTGTGGTTGAATGGTAATTGCAGGTTGAACTGCTTCATCACTTACTGGCTGATCTTCCTCATCTTCGTCTTCGTCGTCATATTCGTCATCATACTCGTCGTCATATTCATCATCAAACCAATCGTCACTGTCATCTGCTTCATAGTTAGCCTTACGAACTAAAACTACCATAGTTACCAGAATCAGGCCGAGTAAAATTGCGGCGATAGTCATTGCAGTATTTGTTGAACCAATAGCACCGCCAAGTAATACTGATTCAACGTCAAAGAACGCTTGAGTAACCAAACCGTTCCAAGTAATACTACAAGATCTGTCTAAGCCTGATTTACTTATTTCTAGTTCCCATGTGTCGGCAGTGATGTACTTGTCTGAACCTGAAGTACAACTTATCGAAGTGTTTTCAGGCTCGACAGAAACAATATTACCATTACTATCCACGCCATAGACGATAAGCAATGCAACATCTCCTTGCTGGTAATCACGAATTTCAACCTCGCCAAATATTTGTACTGGTTGACCCGGATGTATGGTTAAAGCAATACTGTGAACTGCATCATCTTGGGTTAAGGTTAGAGTGAACTGGCCAGCAGTTTTGCCAATAAATGTCCAATAACCCCTACCTGCAATTGAAGGCTCTAAAGTGCCAACTGAAGAATTAAGACTCATTGTTACCGATTCTGCTGGAGCAAAGTTACCTCTAGAATCGGCGATTTCAATGTATAAATCAGACTCTTCACCAGAATTTACGACAAACCCTGTTTCTTGATTAGTAACAATTCGACGAGCGTCTCCTGCAGTAACAGTTAGTGATACAACTGAGAATATACCGGCTGCATTTGCTTGGATTTCATGACTGCCAATTGAGGAAGGTATCCAGTTATAATCAAGTAACGACATGGCCAGTGTTTGGTCTTCTCCATCAATAGTCCAATTGACAAATATGTCAGTTAGTTGGTTATTATATGAATCATAGAAACGTGGATTTAGGTCAAATGCCTCATCAATTGGAATTTTTGAGCCTTGACCTTCCAACTCTATTCTCGCCAAATCACCAAAACCAACTTGTGTGATATCTTGGGATTCAAAAACTATTCCAGAGCTTGCATCAAACCAATTGCTCTTTATGGCAAATGCTCCGACCTCATTAGGTACAACGGTGTAGTAAGTATCATGGTTGGTAATTGTAGAAGCGTTACCAATCAAGACATCAATACTGCCGTTAACATTCCAAGTATTTCCTGCTAAATCATAGGCTTGAATGAGAATAGTCGATTGTTGACCGACTGCTAAATTATTGGGTGAAAATACTAACCTTGTATCGATTGCTAGACCATGACCTACAGTAACTGAAACTGTGGACTCAAAACCTGAATCAATAACTGTTAGTGATTGACTACCCATAGTCATTGGAGTCCAGTAAACCTTGCCTGAATCTTGGCTAAGGGTTCCTGAGGATACAGAAAAGTTGGCCAATGGGGGAGTTATCAAACCGGAGTAGCCAAATACATCAGTACGATAAGCAGCTACTTGGTATTGCTCACCAGCAACATAAACTGCCTCATTTGGAATGATAGCTAATACGGAAGTTGTTGCATCGGAGGGCACCACAGTAAGAATTCCAGTCCCCGAAACCGGCCCAGCAGACACGGTAATATTCCAACTTCCCGGGTGGGTTGCAAAATATACACCTGTTGAGTTAACAGACCCGTTTTCCACTAGCCAAGTTTTAGACCCTGCAAGATTAATATCCATAGTAAAACCGTTAGCATCAACTAAAGTAGGTTCAAGTTGTATTGCAGAGTTACTTTGAATTACGATATTTTGATCAAAAACAAATTCGTACGGATCTCCCGCAACTACATCAATAGGAGTGCTAACTTCCATTTGATAAAGTCTTGCAGTCAACTGGTATTCTCCAATATCGAGTGGAATCCATACTGGATTACCTTGTCCAAAATATTGACCATTAATACTCCACGCAGCCTGGTCTGTAGGGTTTGGGTTACCTCTTGCATCAATTAAGTTGGCAGTTAGAATATTATTTTGCAAGACTTGACCTGCAGAGATTGAAATCTCTAAAGATTGTCCAATTCCTGGAGTCACTGTTATATTGAATTCATCAGTCAAATTTGTATGTCTTGCTTGAATGGTGATTACCCCAGCATTCCAAGGATAAAAGGTCCCATCACTGGTAATTGTACCGTTTACAGTTGACCAAATGATTTCTCCAGCCACCACACTATTCACTGAATCATATAGAGTGGCAGAAAAGGTAACTACTTCATCAGCGCTAATGGTAAATGCTGGCGATGAGATTTGTACTCTTACAGCTGATGAACCTTGGTGAAAAACTGTTGGTTCATCGTCTAATGTGGTAATATTATCTGCAATTGGCATTATGCTTAGCATCATTGAGACAATGATGAATATTGGAATAATTTTCCTTGTCACATCAATCACCTACGCTATTCAGTCCATTCAACCCATTCGCCGCCTGATTCACGATAATACCAGATTTCATCATCTGTTTGACCCCATTCAGTGCCATCATCTTCCATTCGATAATCAACAGCCCAACTGAGGTCATCATCTGCTTGATTTTCAGATTCTTCAGCAACCTCTTCCTGCTGACTAGGCGGGGTAGATGGTGGAGTTGGTACAACTGGGGTATTGCTAATTGTAGTTTTAGTGAAGTCTTTGGCTGGCTCAGAATCCTGCTCATACGAGTAATCATCTTCCTCATCTTCATCATAGTATTCTCCATCACCTCGTACTAATCTTACCAAGAACACCAGCAAAGCGACTACAATAAGCCCGATTAGTCCTGCACCAACATAGTAAAGTGGCCCACCTGCGGCAAAGAATCCGGCGAGATTACCCTCTACTTCGTAAGTAAAAGTTTCAGTAATCGAACCGATAACTATGGTGGCGGAATGGCTTCCTTCGTTTAATGTCTCTAGTTCCCATACTCCGTTACCCAAGTATGTGACGTCACCGTCAGAATCTGTGGTATCAACTCGTGCATTTTGAGGAACATTTATTCTATTCCAATATTCATCATACACTTCTACAGTAACTGTTAATTTTTCCAATTGTTCCAAGGCAACAGTGCTAACATTATACTCGATATTTGCCGCAATATTCAAACTAAAGACGTCGACATAAGCAGTTGAGGAAACAGTCAAATATTCTGCAGTCAGAGTATAGTTTCCTGCAGTTCTGCCGTTGAAATCATAGGCACCAACATTGGTTGTTGAATTAATGTTCTTGGCCTGGGCATTATTTTCAAACCAGACTACTGGTTGAGCAAATTGATTGCCATCAGAATCAGTACCAGTGACTTGAAGATTGACAAAATCTCCGGCATTTTGTGTACCGGCAGACTGGGTAATCGCAAGTGAAACTGGAGTTCCGTGACCCACAATTACATTAAATTCAGAGGATAAATTAAATCCTCTTTGATTAATAGTATAAACTGAGATTAAGTAATCGCCAACTAAATCGGGATTCCATAGCAGAGAATTTGCGTCCATCAACTGAGTTATGTCTGTTATGCTGCCGTCGGCTAAGTTTTCTAAGATCCATGCTTCCCCAGCATCATCAATTAAGTTCAAATCAAAATCACTTGTTGAAAACTCGAATTGTATGTAATCATCTGCAGTAACTGAAAATCCATCTTCGGATGAATAATCATTACCATTGCTATCTGATGCAGAGACAATGAAGTTCTCAACATCTCCCACTGAAACGTATACTACGAAGTTTGAAGACAAAATAATTTCGTTCTCTTGGTGTTCAACACTGATTGCGTAAGGTGATGTAGATGCTAAGGTTGGAGAGAAGGTAACCTCTTGTGAAAAATTAGAACTCAACACCGACTGGTCTAGGAAATTCGGGTGGTATAAAGACCATTCACCATCAACTAACCATTGGTTACCTTTCGCATCAAAGGCCCTCAAACTAGCACTGATTTCATCATCAGCAGTTATTGTATAAGCCTCGGTTTGTGAAACTTCATCATTGATCATAATTTGGAACTCATATAGAGCACCTCGCAAGACAAATACGTCTACTGTATCGGTAAATCCTTGGTAAGATGCCGTAAGAGACTTCGACCCTTGCAGAGTAGGCTCCCAAGTAGATGTCAAACCTGAAGTTATTGTCCCATCTGCTACAGAAGTCCAATTTTCGATTGCTAAGCTCACTGCTAGGCGATTGCCGCGAACGTCGATTCTTGTAGAGTCAATGAATAAAAATTCGTCCGCAGTGATTGTTTCATTCGAAGTGCTCAACTCGAAGCCACCTATCGCTCCATGGGTTACTTCAACAAATACATTGGTAAGTAAATTAGATTCTGTAGAAAGAACTACTTCCCATGAGCCAACCAAATTACCAGTAAATTCACCAATTAGTACATCCTGTAGCGGAGGCGAATCATGTGGAGTGGGAGTTTGTATTGTGGTTATTTCTCCATCTTCTGGGTCTAGGTCAAAAGAAACAACATCGTCGAACCAAACTGTGTTACCAAATTGATCAAATGCACTGCCATACAAGAAACATGAGGTGTTGGCGTTGATAATTTGGCCACAGCCCGACATCATAATTTGAGTTGGGGTTCCTGGTGTGACTTCAACTTGCAAAACCTCTTGCAGCGAAGTAGTTGAACCGACCCATTCAGCAGTCACAGTTTGGCTACCAACGGAATATGGGTAAAAGACATTACTTGATGAAATTGTTCCATTACTAACTATGAAGTTGATTATTTCATTTGTCACCAAATTACCATGCTGGTCGACTGCATAGGCAGAAACAGTTACGCTTTCATCCGCAGTTATGGTTAATGAATTAACGTCAGAACTTTGACTCAATGAAGCAAATATTTGAACTGGTAAACCTGAATCAATATCTACAATATAATCTGTACATATCACGCCATAACAAGCCGTTATGGTTTGTAAGCCATTAACTGAAGGTGAAAGGTCTGCTGAATTTGGACCGGTGTTGACTATACTGCCTGTAGTGGTAAACCATTCAATTTGAGCGCCTGTTGGCATGTTACCAGGAATAAGGACTCCGTTAGAATCAAAGCCTTGTAAATCAAATGTATAGGTCCCATCTGCATTTATTGTATTAGAAACAGTAGTAATATTAAGATTTGAAACATTTGTGTGTTGTAAAGACCATGTTGGTCTTTGTTCAAGATTTGTTGCTTCGTTTGAGTAAAAATTAGCAAACCCGTCAAAATTACCACCAGTGCTTACTGGACTACCTCTAATAATTAGGTAGATTACATCTCCAAGTATCAAAGAATCTGTAGCAATTTGAAACTCTAGTTCCAAATCGTTGGGAAATAATGTGGCGCTGTCTAGAGGAGCGGAGACATAGTCAACTCCAGCAATTGGCCCAGGATTTATCCCTGTTGTATTCCATGTCAAACCATACTCATTCCAGTTGGTAAATAATAACTGGTGTACAGAATACTCAACGGCATAAGCCCCTCCAGATAAATCCCATGATTCTATTTGTAGTTGCAAAGAAACCGAGTGAATTGTTTGCGAGGTATTTATTGGCAACTGGCTAGTATCAAAATACAATACTGCATCACAACTCGAACCTGCCGTGTATTGACAACCTGAACCAATTACTAAATTCTGAGAATTACCAAAGTTCGAGTCTGGTGCACCCTCGATTATTGTTGTATCAATGGTGTTGATATGTGAATAATCAGGCACCTCGGCAGAGTCTATGACTCGGTAAGAGTATGTCCCATCTTGGTTGTATGAGTGTTTTGCATCACTTACTCCAAATGCCCAACGCGGTGATGATGGCCCCGGAATAGTTTGATTTAGACCTTTTACCCACCATTCGTAGACCTCACCAACCACAAAATCTGTGCTGGAAAATGATGTCCCCACTATTTCAGAGTCAACTCTAGAATCAAAAACGAGGGTAGAGGATTTGTTGCTTATGTACAACTGATAATTATCTGCACCCACAGCTGGAGACCATTGTAGTTGGACTGATTGTGGGTTTGTAATAATAGGATTGGTTGTATCATACAATATTTCGCTGTCCATTGGAGAAACCAAAATTGGTTGACCTGGAGGGGTGTAACCATTAACATTTTCAACATAAGTGAGCGATAAACTTGGTATCATGTTGGCGCTAGAATCAGAGGAATAAACTTCGATGAAGTTGGTACTATTGCTGTCTGCTGAAAGTTTGAAAGCAAATGTATCGTTATTATCAATGAAACTTTGTTGAACAATACTAGTAATATCCCACTGTAAAGTTTGATTTGTTATGCCAAAAATAGTAGTCCTAGTTTCTTCATTACTCAAACACTGAGGAGACGATGCGTATGATACTGATAGTTCCTCAAAACTTTCACATTCGTAAACAGAAACAGTCATCGGATTAATTCCTGTTAGGCTAGAGGAACTGGCAAGTTGGAATATTGCAGATGTCGGCATGGATGTGGGTGTAAAGTATATGTCACTGAGATTGTATTGGAAGTACATATCGTTTGTACTGCCAGTGTTTGGATCAAATCCTAGTCTTAAAATCGAATTCAAACCATTATTTTGCCCGGTAATAATGTCATCTGTATACGAATCGATTACTCTTGGCATATCGCCTGTACTTTCAAATATCGAAGAGCGCGATAGGTTGATAGTAATATCATCGCCGTTTTGAGTAGCCTGTTGACCTGTGTGCCGATATTTGAACACAGGTGAATAATGACCAATACGGTGATTTTGATCTGATCTCACCCTCCAATAAAGCCAAGAATCACCCGAGTCATTGGTTATAGAACTGGAGTTATCGTAAATAAAAGTCCCATTGTTAGGATAAAAAGTAAAATCTGAATTTATATCACCCGATAAATGACAGTTTAACCATCTAACCTCAGGACCATGACAGATATACCAATCTGTAACATTACTAGGGACATTTGACAAAGAAAAGTCAATACTCTCAGGTCCACTAAGCAAAGACGAAGAAGTGTTCCAAACGGTAGCTCCGTCCAATGGTATTGATTGTGTCGCAGCATATGGCAGCCACTGATTATTTGTACGATACGTAAGTTTTAATTTTGGCCTCAAGTCAATACTACTATTTTCACTATCGGCAAATACATAATTACCGTCTACAACACCAGATGGCGAATTAATTAATTCCGGTTGGAGTATAATTGAAGCGATTTGGGTACCAGAGTCAACAGAAAGTTGTACGATCCTAGTTACATCCCATGAATACTCACCAACGCTATTAATTGTAGTGATTGTATCTGGCAAATCAGAATCTTGTCCACGCAGTGCACCCAAATTATTCCATTGGCCAACAGAACTATTATTATTCCATGTCGAGGTTTCGTCCCAGTTAGAGACCATCCTTGAGGCAGAAACATCAACTTCACCTGAACCGCTGACTGCAGTTAAGATTAATTCTGCATCTAAAACTTCATACGAATTTGGCAGATTGAGAACAGATAGGTTGAAAGAAATCAAAGATGTAGAAGATGACAAATTAGAGTTGGCCGCACTACTGTTACCAATTATGAGTCCACTCCCGTCTAAGGAAGTAGATGATATACCCTCATCCAAATAAATATCTTGCGTCGCTTGTGGGAAGTTAGATTGTTCTAATATTGTACCATCTTGTATTGTGATAATAGCATCCGTTTGGTTTAGCACCTGCCCCATTGTATTTGGAATGAAATAAGTGGCTTTGGATGTAATTCTACCAAGCATATCCTGATTTATTGGTTGAAGATACCATTGAATTTCTGACCCATAGTTAATATCGATATCAGGCTTAAATGTCAAGTTATTAATGTCGAATAATTCGGGCTCATATCTCGAATCGTAAAATATAAAACCAGCCATATTGTTTGAGGAATTCAAGTCAAAATATATTCTCCAAGCATCCGGTGGGGAAGTAATAGTTGACGGTAATTGCCAAGTAAATGTTGGGCGAAATTCTGGAATGATTGCATGGGAACTTTGATTGAAATATATCTGTCCAACAGCCGGATAGGTGTAAACAGGTGAAGCAGAAGGTATAGAGCGATTACCTACAATCCACGTCATATTAAACAAAGGCTTATCTGAAGATGAATCTGAAGAACTAAAGTATACCATTTCGCCTGGGAAACTATAATCAGCATATAGCATGATTGAGATAGATGAAGCTCCTAGACTTATTGCTTCTTGAACTAAATAAGTGATATTCCATGTCATGCTACCTGGCGCTGATATTTGGATGTCAATGGGGTCACCAATGTCGACCCCACTACCACGCCCACCTAACTGAGACCAGTTTTCCGTTGAATTATATTGAATATTAGTAACTTGTTCATCCCATGGGTGAATCACTTCTCTAACCGAAATTGGTATTCCTGTTGCAGAAAGTTGTGACGATTCTAATACTAAGTTTGCCGATATTACACTTGCATTTTCGGGATGTATGTTAACAGGTATTGGTATACTAATCAGAGAAGAGATATTGTCACCAGAACTTGTGGTGCCCACTTGTAGAAATGGATTATCTAATATCGTATTTGCTAGGAAATTTGAATCTGTAATTGAGGTGTCCAAGAATGGCAAAACGTTACCACTAGATATCGCACTACCATCAGAATACTGAGTGGAAAAAGTTGTTGCATTTATTTGATGGTAATTGAGATCTGCCAAATAGAAATGGAAGTTTGAAGACCATTCCCCAAGCTGATATGTGTTAGATAACCCTTTTACTCTCCAATACCATTTTTCACCAAGGTCTAAATCATTTGGTAAACTAAATGTGAGATTTTGCAAATCAAACCCTGCATCATTCCAAGAAGAGGCAATTTGTCGATCGGGAGAATTGAATTGATCTGTGGTGTCGATCTCAAGTACCCAGCCGACAACTCCTAAATTACTGTTGGATGTCCATGACAGCAAGGGATTTGTATTTGCATTTAATGATGAGTTATTGGTAAACACCCATTGGCCATTGCTCGGTGTCAAGGCGTTTGGCGGAGTCGGTTTTTGGTTTGAACCACTAGTGTAAATCAACTCAATTGAAGGTTGAAGGTTAATATTGGGATTGTTAGGTGAATTGAAAAGTGCATCTACCCCAGTTTGACCTGGAAGCACCTCTAACATTAAGTCCAAGGGTTCTTTGTTTCTCATTGAGTCTTGGGTAGCACTAGTTATGTTCCAGGTATAATCTCCAGACCCTGTGATGATTTGCTCATTCAACAAATTACTTCTGTCAAGAGAACCACTTACACCACTTCCACTCCACGGGTTGTTGGAGGAATACTCAGTCCATGTCACTTGGCGTTCATCCCAATCATGGTTTATCACTTGCCAAACCCCAACATTTGGCGCATTTGAAGCAGATATAGCATTTAACGTTAGATTAGATGAAATTACCGCATAACCATCCGGTAGCAAGTAGTTTCTAAGGTCTAAACCCAACAAACTGTTCGATTTACCTTGAGTTAAGGAAGCAACTGATAGGTATGGATAACCATATGAATTAGTTGTGGGAGAACTACTACTGATAGTAGAAAAGGAGAAGTCGGGAATGCCGACTAAGCCTGGTTCCAAACTGTTGTAAATGACAATTTTATGGTGATTCCCCCCTAACCAAGTAGAGGTTGCTGCACTGATTATGAAGTAAGTTTCGTTCCATTCACTCTGCAGACCGTTATTGTCAATATTTTTTACCCTCCAATAGTACTTTTTTCCTGTGCTTAGTGAATCAGTTAAACTTGTTAACCAATTACTTGTATTTGATGCCTGAGAAGCATCCCGAGAATCAAACTCTGAAATTATGCCCCGGAAGTATTCATCGTTTGATAATTGAAATAATGAATTTTGGGCAGTGTTATCTACAGATTTCCATTGGAGGTTTGGCGTTAGATTTCCTGAAAGATTGCCGTTGTCATTA
>Ga0055584_100002442_pt1 | contig 18365 bp, 15 predicted proteins | sample OSDHelmetaG_FD_58716 | JGI IMG/M metagenome (GOLD analysis project Ga0055584, IMG submission 58716) | Pelagic marine sediment microbial communities from the LTER site Helgoland, North Sea, for post-phytoplankton bloom and carbon turnover... | ecosystem: Environmental > Aquatic > Marine >... | reverse complement strand
CATATCCGTCTCCGCGATGGTCGGCACTGCCATCGGCACTGAAGGCGCGATGAGCATATCGGCAACATCGAAGACCGCTTCGGTGAATTGCGCCAATAATTGGCCCCGCAGATTCAGCGCTTCAATATAACGCGTGCCCGGATAATAGAATCCCTGCATCAGGCGGTTGCGAGTCTGGGTGCCGTAATCCTGCGGGCGTTCGCGCAGATTGGTCGAATGATATGTGGCCGCCTCAACGCGCCCCAATACCTCACCGAGCGCGAAGCCGTGGGCAATGCCGGGTATTTCGATCTCGACGATTTCCGCTCCTAATTTCCGATAGACCTCGATACTGGCCTCAATGGCGACGCGGACTTCCTCGTCGACATCGTCGAAGAAATGGTTGGCCGGCACGCCGAGCCTGAGGCCCTTCACGCCGTCTTCTATCGCGGCGGTGTAGTCACCGACCGGCTCGCGACTGGTCGTCGGGTCGTCCGGGTCGTATCCAGCCACCGCTTGCGTCATCACCGCGCAATCGGTCACCGTGCGGCAGAGCGGGCCGACATGGTCGAGACTGAACGAGAGCGGCATCGCGCCATAGCGGCTGACCCGCCCATAGGTCGCCTTCATGCCGACAAGACCGTTACAATAGGCCGGAATGCGGATCGACCCGCCGGTATCCGAGCCGAGCGCCCCATAAACCAGACGCCCGGCGACGGCGGAGCCGGAACCGCTCGACGAGCCACCGGTGATATGATCCGTATTCCACGGATTGCGCGGCGTCCCGGCCATCTCGTTATGGCCGGTGGGGCCGGTGGCGAACTCGACCATTTGCAGGCGCGCCACTTCCAACGCTCCCGCCGCGTCCAATTTCGCCAAAGCGGTCGACGTGATCTCCGGCACGTAGTCAGCACGGATTTTCGAGCCACAGGCGCTGATCCGCCCGGCACGGTAGTACATGTCCTTGTGGGCCAGCGGCACGCCGTGCAGCGGGCCCGACGGACCGTCCTTCGCCAAGGCCTCGTCCGACCTGCGGGCCTGCGCCAGCGCATCCTCGGGGTTAACGTCGGCAATGCAATTCAACGTGTCGCCATGGCGCGCAATCCGGTCGAGGGCGGCTTCCGCCGCCTCCACCGCCGACAATTCCTTAGCAGCGATCTTGGCCGCGACGTCGGTCAGGCTCAGCGCCGCAATGTCATCGGCGCTCATGCCTTCTCTCCCTTCGCCTTACCGTCGAGCAATCCTCGGAAAATTGCCGGCTCGGATTCGAATGGCAGGCCGCGAGCGGCGTCACGCACCTGACCTTCGTGCAGTTTCACCCGGCGAAACACAGTGCTGGCAGAACCGGCATCCGGCTCGACCTGCTGTACTTGCTTCGCCCACTCGCGGAGGATTTCGTCACTGTCGCTCATCATATCCTCCTAGAGTTCCGGCGCCCGGTCGCACCACAGCGTCTCGCGCTCGTAGGCGTGCCCGGCCCGTAACAAAGTTTTCTCGTCAAAAGGTCGTCCAATCAGCTGGAACCCAGTCGGCAAGCCGTTCGCGGTGAATCCGCACGGCACGGAGACCGTCGGCAATCCCAGGAAATTGATAGCCCTTGTGTTATGGGTGATCGAAGCGATGGATTTCATGTAACCCGGTTGCGCGCCCACGTCGGTCTCGTCGATGCGGGGAATCTCGATCGGGATGACCGGTGCGTGCAACATATCGACCTTGTCGAATACGCTGCCGCAGAAATCGGCGAGCACTTGGCTGCGCAGGTTCAAGCCTTCGATATAGCGGGTGCCGGAATAGTAGAAGCCGGGCAACATACGGCTCAAGGTTTGCGCGCCGTAATCACCGGGCCGCTCACGTATCCATTTGCTGTGATAGGCCGCCGCCTCCGTCGCCATGACGACATTGGCGAAGCGATTGGCTTGTTCGATGCTTTGCGCATGTAGCGGCACGATCTCGGCGCCGAGTTCGCGGTACACCTCAAGACTGGCTTCGAGCGCGTTTCGCACTTCGTCCTCGACCGGATCGTAGCAATGATTTTCCGGCACACCGATGCGCATACCCTTCACGCCGTCAGCAATGCCGTCGAGGTAGTTCGGCACCGGGCGATGGCTGGTCGTGGCGTCGTTGGGATCATGCCCGGCAATGGCCTGCAGGATCAGAGCGCTGTCTTTCACAGTGCGGGTCAATGGTCCCACATGATCGAGCGAATACGAGAGCGGCATGGCGCCGTAGCGGCTGACCAACCCGTAGGTTCCCTTCACGCCCGCGAGGCCGCAGCATTGCGCCGGCAAGCGGATCGACCCACCGGTGTCCGAGCCGAGCGCACCGTAAACCAGCCGTCCCGCCACCGAAGCGCCGGAGCCGCTCGACGATCCGCCGGTGATGTAATCCGTGTTCCAAGGATTGCGCGGCGTGCCGACCACTTCGTTATGCCCGGTCGGGCCAAAGGCGAATTCCACCATATTGAGCCGTGCGATATCCAGCGCACCCGCCGCATCCAAGCGCTGGATCGCGGTCGAGGTCACATCAGGTACGAAATCGGCAAGTATGTTGGAGCCGCAAGCCGCCGTCCAACCGGCGCGGTAGTACATATCCTTGTGCGCCAGCGGCACGCCGTGGAGCGGCCCCCAGGAATTTCCCGACGCCAATTCCTCGTCGGCCTTGCGGGCGCCGGAAAGCGCTGCCTCTTCGTCGCAATGGACAATGGCGTGCAGTTTCTCGCCGTAACGACCGATCCGGTCGAGAGCCGCCTCTGTCGCCTCAAGGGAGGAAATTTCACGATTGGCGATCTTCTCCGCCGCCTCCGCCAGGGTTAGGGCCGCGATATCGTCGGCGCTCATTTCGGCGTCACCTTATCGGCTATCTTCTCCAGCATCCGCGTATAGGAAGCGGGCTCGGTCTCGAACGGCAGCGCCATCGCGGCATCGCGAGCTTGGGCATCTTGGCGCAAAACCGCGCGCAAAATGCCATCTTCCGACCCGGCTTCGGGTGCGATCCCTTGGGCGAGCGCCGCCCACTCCTTCAGATGTGAAATTTCGTCGCCCAATTCACCCTCCCCATGTTTCGGTAGCTCACCAGGTGGTGGCGTTCTCGATCAATTCGATATTGTTCGATATAGGGCTGGGGCGAGCCATCAAGAAGCCCTGACCGTAATGGCACCCGTATTCGGCCAAGATATCGTATTCGTGCTGTTCCTCGATGCCTTCGGCGACGATGTCGAGTTCCAGATCGATGGCCATGCTGGCGATCGCGTGCACGAGCTTGCGACTGGCTTCGTCCTTCGCCATGTTGACGACGAAGGCGCGATCGATCTTCAAGGTATCGAAGGGGAAACGATGCAGGTAGCTGAGACTGGAATAGCCGGTGCCGAAATCGTCGATGGCGAGCAGAATGCCCAGTTCTTTTAGTTTCTCCAGCGCTACAGCCGCGTGTTCCGCATCGTGCACCATCAAGCTTTCCGTGATCTCCAGCTTGATTTGGCTCGGATCGACGCCGGATTTCTCGATAATGTCGCGCAACACATCTATCTCTGACAGCTCGAATAATTGCCGCCCAGAGACGTTCACGCTGACGAAAGGCGGTTTTTCATCGGGGAAGGTTTTCTTGAAGGCGTCGAGCATCGCTAGATGATCACGTAGGCCCGTCTCCAATGCCCAGCGCCCCATCTCGACGATCATGCCGGTTTCCTCCGCCAAGGGAATAAATTCCCCCGGTGAAACAAATCCCCGCTCCGGATGAGTCCAGCGCATCAGCGCCTCGTAACCGGCGAGCATGCCTGTCTTCAGATTAATGATCGGTTGATAATGAAGCTCGAACTCCGGCACCTCGATGGCTTGGCGCATTTCGCCTTCGATTTGAATGCGGCGCAACGCCAACTCCCGAACCTCGTCGAAGGCCAATTGCCGGGCCTTGCTGATATCGGATATCGAACCGTCGCCTTCCTGCATCCAACGTGGTGCGTCGCGCAATCGATCGACAATCATTTGGATCATCAAGCGCATGATTGGGTCCGCCGCTTCGATCGGCTTCAGCAAACGATCCCGTTTCAAGACGAGCAGTTCGGAGTCTTCTACGGCTATGGCCGTAGCGGAGCGCGGCGCATCGGCGATCAGTGACATTTCACCGATGATCTCGCCCTTTCCTAGAGTCGCGATGACTTTCTTACCCGATGAAAGGCCCAGCGAAATCTCGACCGCGCCGGTCTCGACGATATAAGCATCGTCGCCTTCTTCCCCTTCGCGAAAAAGGACATCGCCCGCCTTCAAGTTGCGCGCGTATATCTGTTCCGGCATTAATCAATCCTTTTCAACGGGTATTATTAGAAGTCACCTTACCTGCGGCGTGAGAATAGTCTGTGCTTTTCGTCACAGGCGAACCCTTATCACGCCACCCATTCGCTGACCGGTGCCCGTGCTTCCTGAAGCGGTTGGGTGATCACATCGACCAATGTGGGTTTATCCAATTCGACCGCCGCCTTGAGTGCGGCCCCCAAATCCGCCGGATCGCGCACCGTCCAGGTTTTAATGCCATAGGCTTCCGCCACCGCCGCATGATCCGTGCGCGTGAAGTCGACGGAGAAATAGCGCCCTTCGTAACCGCTGCGCTGGCCGGCCTTGATCCAACCGAACACGCTGTTTGAGATCACGACCAACGTTACGGGAATACCGAGACGTTTGATGGTTTCCAACTCACCGACCGCCATGCCGAAACTGCCATCCCCCATAATCGCCACGCATTTCGAACCGCCTCGACCATAATACGCGCCGACAACCGCCGGGAGCGCAAATCCGAGCGCCCCATGCGCACGATTACTGATAAAGGTGCGCCCGGTATCACGGATTTCATAATAGGCTGAGAAATACGGACACGGCGTGCCCGGATCGGCGACGATGACCGCGTCCTCCGGCAAAACTCTCTGCAATTCATCGACGATCCGTTCCGGCCGGATCGGCTCCTCGTTGGATTTCGCCAGCTCACGAAACGCCGCAAATTTTTCCTTCCGGGCCGCGCCAACCAATTGCTGCGCTCCGCCCGATTCTCTTTTCTCAACGGCCTCGACCAACGCCGAGAGACAAAGCTTCGCGTCGCCGACAATCGCAGCGTCCGGGCGATAGTTCGCGCCCATGACGCCAGGATCAACATCGATATGAACGATCTTCGCAGCACCCGGTGCCGGATGGCGCCAACGCTCCGTCGTCACCGATCCCGCGCGGCAGCCGACGAACACGATCAGGTCGGCCGCATCGACGACACGCCGCGTCGGTTCCGTCCCGCCATTGGAGCCGACAACACCAAGTGACAGCAGATGATCGTCGGCGATACTGCCCTGACCGCTGATCGTCGTCGCAATCGGTGCATCGATCTTCTTGGCCAAGATTTCCAGCTCATGTTCGGCTCCCGAGATAACAACCCCGCCGCCACAGATAAACAGAGGCTGTTTAGCCTTCGCAATCAGGTCCACCGCCGCTTCCACCGCATCCGGCGCCGGACCCGTCCGGCGTGCGGGATAGCGCCCGTATTCCGGCTCGGCCCAGATATCGGCCTCGTCCACGAATTGGCGTTGCACATCGAACGGCAAGCCGATATGCGCGGCACCGGGACGGCCTGTCGTCATTTCCTTGAAAGCCCGCCGCAGGGTGCGCGGTAAATCGACCGCATCGTCGATGACCTGCGTGAATTTCGTCAGCGGTCCGAACATGGCTTCTTGATCGAATTCGGTGAGCGTATAACGCCCCCGCCCCGAGACCGAGATATCGGACGTAATGGCCAGGATCGGAATGGAAGATTCGTTGGCTTCGATCACGCCGGGCGCGATGTAAGTCGCCCCGCCGCCAGACGGTCCTTCGCAGACCCCGACCCGGCCGGTGACACGCGCATAGGCGTCCGCCATATAAGCCGCATGACGTTCGTCGCGCGTCAACACATGGGTCAAATCGCCCGCGGTGCGATAGAGCGCATCGTAGAACGGCAGGCTGGTATCGCCGCATAACCCGAAGATGACGTTCACGCCATGCAGTTTGAGCATTCGGACCAGCGCTTCGCCGCCGGTAATCTGATTTGTCGCCACGTTTCTCTCCCTCGCCTATTCAGCCTTCGGTGATGCCATCGATTCCGGAAAATCGCAATCCCGGCGATTTCCGCCGGTACCCAGACACGCTATATAAGCTACTGGAACGTTCCATAACCCGCCCTCAGGACCGACATGTCAAAACCAAGCCTCGCAGATGCACTTTTCAGCCCCCGTTCGGTCGCCCTCGTCGGCGCGGGAGATACACCCGGGAAGAACAATTCGAAGATTTACGAATACCTCAACAAGCACGGTTATACGGGCAACATCTTTCCGGTGAACCCGACCCGAGACGAACTCTACGGCGTGCGATGTTATCACCGGGTGGGCGACATCACGGAGCCGGTCGACCAAGTGCTGATCATGACGCCGCCGAAAACCGTACCGGATATTATTCGCGATTGCGCGAAAATTGGTGCGTCGGTCGCGACCGTCTTCACCGCCAATTTCGCCGAAGTCGGCGCGGATGGTCGCGCCTTGCAGGAAGAAATCGTCGAGATCGCGCGCAACGGCGGCGTGCGGCTGATCGGCCCGAACTGTATCGGCATCATCGGCATAAAACCGTCATTGGCGCTGACCGCCAACAGCATCATGGAATTGCCCGAGCTGCCGAAGGGCGGACTTTCCGTCATCTCGCAATCGGGGAGCCTGCTCGGCACGTTTATCTCGCGCGGCGGCGACCGTGGCATCGGCTTTGCCAAACTGGTTTCCATCGGTAACGAATGTGACCTGACCGTCGCCGAAGTCGCCGACACCTTGGTCGACGACCCGGAAACCGAAGCGATCCTATTATTCCTAGAGACCATCCGCGACGCAGACCGTCTGGCGGCAGTGGCGCGGCGTGCACACGACGCAGGGAAACCGATCATCGTCTATAAACTCGGCCAGTCGGAGGCCGCGAACGCCGTCGCCGCCTCGCATACGGGATCGATCACCGGCAGTAATGAAGCGGTCGACGCGTTTTTCCGCAAACACGGGATCGTCCGGGTGCGCCACTTCGAGACGCTCTATGAAATGCCGCCCCTACTTCAGGACCGAAAGCCGCGGAAATTGGCAGCATCCGTCGTCACCACCACCGGCGGCGGCGGTGCCATGGTCGTCGATAATCTGAGCCTGCTCGGTGTTGACTGCCGTCCGCTTTCGGACCAAGCGATGCAGCGACTCGCGAGCGAGCACGGTATCAATCCGCAAAACGGTCCGTTGATCGACGTGACATTCGGCAATGCGAATTCCGGCGCCATCGGCGCAATTTTGGACGAGGCGCTCGCGGCCGAAGACACTGATTTGATTGTCTTCGCCGTCGGCTCGTCGGCGCGATCGAACCCCGACTTGACGGTCACTCCGCTGATTGAAAGAAAGGGCCGAGGGAAACCCCTCTGCGCTTTCCTGGTACCCGAGGGAGACGAAGCATACGCCCTTCTCGCGAAAGCCGGCATTGCCGGTTTCGGCACGCCGGAGGCCTGCGCGGATGGCATCCATGCCACCCTTTCCTGGCGCCCACCGCATGAGGATGCCGACATCGCACCCCCCTCCCGCGCGGTGACAGAAGCCCTGAAAGTCGGCCGAGGACAAACGTTCGACGAACGCGAGTCCCGAGCGGTCTTCGAAGCATTGGGCATTCCACAAGCGCCGATGCGGTTTGTGCCAACCCCGGAGGAGGCACCAGAAGGTGCAGCTGAAATCGGATACCCCGTCGCGGTGAAAATGGTTTCGGCGGATTTACCCCATAAGACGGAAGCGGGTGGAGTCGTGCTCGGCGTGGAAGACAGCGTCGGGGTGGCAGCGGCAACCGAGTCAATTCGCCGCCGCGTCTCGGTCGATAATCCTGATGCCACGATTGAGGGTTTCTTATTGCAGCGCATGGAATCGGGACTGGCGGAAGTCTTGCTGGGATATCGCGTCGATTCCCTGGTGGGTCCGACCGTGGTTCTGGGAATGGGGGGCGTGCTCGCCGAAATCTATAAAGACGCCGCCCTTCGGCTGGCTCCAGTGACGCTCGCGGAGGCACACGAGATGATCGAAGAGGTATCCGGCCTTGCGATGATACGCGGGTATCGCAGCATGCCGAAAGGCGATCTCGACGGCCTCGCCAATGCCGTCGTCGCCATATCGAAGTTAGCACTGGTCGATGGCCCCACCGTGCGGGAGGCGGAGGTAAATCCCGTCATCGTGAAACACGATGCCGTCGTTGGTGTCGACGGTCTTGTAATCGTCGAGGATTAGCGCCGGTTCTCCCCTGAAATTCCAAATTCCGAGATCGACGAACTCAAGAGAGGAGCGCCCACAAAACTCGGGGCTATTCGGCAATCCTTTAGGGGTCGTTTAAAAATTTTTAGTCGCCTTAACCGAACTTTCACCCTGGTCCGGTTGTCTCAGGGATTTCTCCCTGTTAAACTGAGAGACGTTATCAGTTGGGCGACAGGTCGCGATAGCGGCTTTTCAAATGTGGTGGTCGTCCAGGCGGGCGCGCGTCGGAGGAAACTCCGCTACCCAATATGGGTGGATAATAGTTAAAGCACGAAAACGCGTCTTTAGAGCTAAAATTTGTCTATCGCTTGATGGACGCCGGCTCCGTTAGTTCCGCCAAAACCAAATAAAATCGTACGCGGTGATGTTCGTCCCAAGGGACGGAATTCGCACCGCATAAATTCGGCTCTGCAGGTTTAAGACCTGTAACCGTAGGGTCCGATGGCTATGCCTCCCCAATACACGGGTGAGTTTTAAGCTGTCGAGCATTGAGGGGGAATCGCAAAATGAATCAGAAACCGGACGCGGTAGTGGTAGCCGAAGAATACTACGATAGCTCACCAGCAGTTGCGTTTTACAAGAACGTGTGGGGCGGAGAAGATATCCACATCGGTCTTTATCATTCAGAGGACGAAGACATTGGCGCCGCTAGCCGCCGCACAGTCGTTAATATGGCGCAGCGCCTTTCGCCTCTAGGGCACGACTCGAATGTGATTGATTTGGGTGCAGGCTTCGGCGGAACGGCACGTTATCTCGCGTCGAATTTCGGTTGCAATGTGACCTGCGTGAACGTGAGTGAGGCGCAAAACGCGCTGAATCGTGAAATGAACGACGAATCCGGGCTCTCGGACAGGATCAATGTCGTCCACGGAAGTTTTGAAGAAGTACCGCAGCCAGATGAATTCTATGATGTCGCTTGGTCGCAAGACGCCATATTGCATAGCGCCAATCGCGAGAATGTCCTGGACGAAGTCCAGAGGCTCTTAAAGCCGGACGGCGAGTTTATCTTCACCGATCCGATGCAAAGCGAGGATTGCCCGCCCGAAGTTTTACAACCGATCTTGGATCGCATTCATTTGGAAACGCTTGGCTCGGTTGAATTTTACAAGACCAGTCTGGAAAACAGAGGATTCGTCGAATTGGACACAATCGAGCGTCTCGACGATATGCGAACTCACTATGCTCGGGTTGAGGAAGAACTGCGCGAAAGCTATGACGAAATTTGCGAGCTATCGGGCACCGACTATGTCGAGAATATGCTGCGCGGCCTGGGCCACTGGGTAGACGGCGCGGATAAAGGGCATCTCGCATGGGGAATCATGCATTTTCAGAAAAATACAGAAGAGTCCGCTATTGCTGGAAGCTAGAGTTTTCGCCTGGCAACCGGCGCCAATCAGGGGCGAATTGTCGCCCCTCACGGAGCAGCGTTGCGCGTAAATCGTTTTAAGTCTTATATCCCAGTCATGGAATACATTAGAGGACAGGGCTTCCCTTATCGCCCGATACTTTGGGGCTTGCGGCAGAAATGCCCCTGCTGCGGGGAAGCGCCGATTTATCGCGCCTATTTGAAACCGGTGGACGCCTGCGGTTCCTGCGGCACGCCATTGGCCGAAATCAGGACCGACGATATTGCGCCCTATTTCACGATTTTGATCGTGGGGCATATCATCGCCCCGCTCCTGCTGTTTCTGGAGTCCAACTATGCGCCCCCGGTATGGGTGCATTTGTCGATTTGGCCCGCCTTTATCTTGACCCTGACCTTATTAGGATTGCCGCGTGTCAAAGGCGCTGCAGTCGCAGTCATGTGGCATTTGGGAATGAAAGGTAACGAGACCCAATAACAAGCCACCGTCCGGTATTCTTGCCCGAATCAGGTGCCGCTTTGCGCTTTCCAAGCGCGCGCCATCGCTTCCGCCGCGGCGATTTGATCCGTGGTCATGGTCACAGCGATGGATTTCCGTTTATTCGACGCCGCCGCGCGTAAATCCTTCGCCGGCTGATCGTTCATCAAGACTGTATACCAACGATAGGATTGCACCGGATCGCGGCGGACACCGTCGCCCTTCTCATACATCCGCGCCAATTCCAGCATGCAAACAAAGCCGGCACGCTCTTTCGCTAACTGCGCGCCTAGGAAGTAGGCGTCATGAGCATCCGCCAACTTACCGCGTTTCTTCTTCAATCCACCGTAAAAATAACAAGCAATGTCATCCGAATTGGAAACGCATCGTTGGAACAGGTCTTCCGGTGTAGCCTTGATATAACGGGAGTACTTATTCTGCGCAGAAGCAGGTACTGTCATGCCGATGACGAGGCACAGAAACGCAAGAACAAGTTGTTTTCGAACCTTAAGGGTCATGTCCCCTCGGTGCAATGTCTGTGCCGCCGTTGCCTTCACTACCTCTCCGCCTTCCCGGTCAGGGTCAGCGATACCAATATATTCGCGATTAACGCGAGAGCGCGTTCGACCCGGCTGGTTTATATTAATACATCCATCCGCTGACGCTTTCATGACGCGTCTCGAAGGCCGCGATCGCGTCCGCATATTCCAGCGTTAGACTAATATCGTCCAACCCTTTCAGGAGACGATGTTTATCGAAAGGGTCGATATCGAAGGCAAACGTACTGCCGTCAGGCCCGGTGACCATTTGTGTTTCAAGGTCGACGGCGATTTCGGCACCCGGCGAGTCGTGCAGCTGCCGGCGCAACGAAACGCAGACGCTCTCATCCAGGATGGCCGGGACGATGCCGTTTTTCTTGCAATTGTTATAATGAATATCGGCGATCGACGGTGCGATCACGGAACGGATTCCGTTGGCGGCCATCGTATAAACGGCGTTTTCGCGCGACGAGCCGCACCCCCAATTAACGTCCGTCACCAATATCTTGGCATCGTTGAAAGGTGCCCGGTTGAAAATGAAATTCTTCTCGCTGCCGTCATCGTTGAACCGCAGGTCGTGCAGAAAGAACTTCGGATAGTCGGGATCATCCTGCGCCATACGCACGAAGCGCACGGGGATGATCTGATCCGTATCGCAGTTCGGGATATCGATGGGAACGGCAATCGCCTTGAATGTCGTGAACGGTTCCATGATTACGCCTCCTCCATCAACTTACGCACATCGGTGATTCGGCCGGTCACCGAGGCGGCCACGGCCATTGTCGGGCTGACCAGATGCGTGCGGCTACCGGGTCCCTGACGTCCCCTGAAATTGCGGTTATTGGTCGCCGCGACGCGCTCGCCGGAGCCGACGATATCGCCGTTCAAGGCACAACACATGGAGCAGCCGGGTTGGCGCCACTCCATACCCGCTTCGATAAAGATTGTATCGAGACCTTCGGCTTCCGCCTGTTTCTTCACCAATCCCGAGCCCGGTACGATCAAGGTTTCGACTTGTGCCTTACGCCCCTTCGCGACCGCGGCAGCGGCCCGCAAATCCTCAATCCGCGCGTTCGTGCAGGCACCGACAAACACCTTGTCGACCTTAATATCGGTCATCGGCATACCCGCCTGCAGGTCCATATATTCAAGCGAGCTGGCGATATCCGCCTTGCGGTCACTGTCGCCTTCCTGTGCTGGGTCCGGCACATTGCCGGTTACTTGGATGACGTCCTGTGGGCTGGTCCCCCAACTCACCATTGGTGCAATTTCAGACGCATCAAGTGTCACTTCACGGTCAAACGACGCATCTTCATCCGACTGCAAATTGCGCCAGGCGGTGACGGCCTGTTCCCACTTTTCGCCGGTCGGCGCATAGGGACGACCCTTCACATAGTCGATGGCTTTATCATCGACCGGCATGAGGCCGAAGCGGGCACCGGCCTCGATCGTCATGTTGCTCATCGTCATGCGGCCTTCCATCGACATCGCGGAGATCGCCGAGCCCGCAAATTCGATCGCGTAGCCGGTGCCGCCCGCAGTGCCGATCTTGCCGATTACCGCGAGGATGACATCCTTCGCGGTGACGCCGTAGCCGAGCTCACCTTCGATATTGATGCGCATCTGCTTCGGCATCTCCTGCCAGATCGTCTGGGTCGCCAGCACGTGCTCCACTTCCGACGTGCCGATACCGAAAGCGATGCAGCCGAGAGCGCCATTGGTCGAGGTATGAGAATCGCCACAGACCACGATCAGTCCCGGCAAGGTGATGCCTTGCTCCGGTCCCACCACATGGACGATGCCGTGGCGCTCGTCCGTCAGGTCGAAATGGACGACGCCAAAGTTCTTCGAATGTCGCGCCAACTCCTCGACCGGGACGCGCATCACGTCTTCGGTGATTTCTTCGACCGTCGTCACCGTGGTCGGCACACTGTGATCGGGCATCGCGAAATTCTGCTTCGGCTTCCGCACCGTGCGGCCCTGATCCACCAGCGCATCAAATGCACGGTGCTGCCAATCGGGCAGTAATTGACGGTCCACATAAAGCAGCGTTTTCCCGTCGTCGCGCGCGACGACGACATGATTGTCCCAGATCTTCTGGAATAAGGTCTTCCCGGCCATGCGTTCTCTCTCCTTGACGGCGGCGCTATTAGGCTTTGCCGTACAGCCAATCGTATTCCGCCTTGTGCGTCGCTTCGAAGGCGTCGAATTGCGCGTCGTATTCCCGCGTCACCCCGTAATCGTCAAGTCCGTTCAGCATGCGGTACTTATCAAACGGGTCGATTTCGAAGCTATAGGTAGCGCCGTCCGGCCCGGTCGCGGATTGAGCGTCCAGATCGAAGGCGATTTCCGCTCCAGGCTCATCATGTAGTTGCTGGCGCAGCTTATCGCAATCGTCCCGGGACAATCGCACAGGAAGGACGCCCCACTTCAGGCAATTGTTATAATGAATATCGCCAAAACTCGGCGCGATAACGGCCCGAATACCATTGGCGTTCAGCGCATATACCGCACCTTCGCGCGAGGAACCACATCCCCAATTGATATCGGCGACGACGACCTTGCCTTTATCGAAGGGAGCCTTGTTGAAGATGAAATCCGGATTCTCCCGCAAATCGTGCCAGAGGAAACTCGGCATTTCCGGGTCGGTTCGGTCACGCCGCAGGAACCGCGCCGGGATGATCTGATCCGTATCGCAATTGATGATGTCGATGGGAATACCGATGCCCTTGAATGTCGTAAACGCTTCCATGTTTTAGTCCTCCATCAACTTGCGCACATCGGCGAAAGTGCCGGTGACCGCCGCCGCCGCCGCCATCGCCGGGCTCACCAGATGAGTGCGGCTGCCTTGGCCCTGCCGTCCGCGGAAGTTCCGGTTGCTGGTCGAGGCCGACCGTTCGCCCGGCTCCAACAGATCGCCGTTCATGCCGACACACATGGAGCAGCCCGGCATCCGCCATTCCATTCCCGCGTCCGTGAATATCTTGTCGAGCCCCTCGGCTTCCGCCTGTTTCTTCACGAGGCCGGAGCCGGGTGAGATCAATGTCGAGACCACGGCCCGTCGCCCCTTCGCCACCGCGGCCGCGGATCGTAAATCCTCGATCCGTGCATTGGTGCAGGAGCCGATAAAAACCTTATCGACCTTGATATCGGTGATCGCGGTGCCCGGCTTTAAATCCATATAATCGAGCGTGTCGACCATCTCCGCCCGCTTCTCCATATCTGCCTCGGACGACGGATCCGGAATGATATCGGTCACCGGCGCCGCCCATTGCGGAGAATTTCCCCAGGTCACCATCGGCGCGATGGCATTGCCGTCGACCGTGTGTTCGGTATCGAAGACAGCGTCGTCGTCAGATGGGAGCGAACGCCAGAACGCTTCCGCCTTGTCCCAATTGGCGCCGCTCGGCGCGTAAGGCCGTCCTTTGACATATTCGAGAGTCTTATCGTCCGGCGCGACCATGCCGATCCGCGAGCCCGCCTCGATCGTCATATTGCAGAGCGTCAGGCGTCCTTCCATGGACAGGTTCCGGATCGCCGATCCCGCATACTCGATAGCGTGACCGGTGCCGCCCGCCGCGCTGATCTGGCGTATGATGGCGATAATGACGTCCTTACCCGTGACACCGAAACCCAGTTCGCCGTCGACCGTGATCCGCATCGTCTTCGGGCGGCGCTGCCAAATGCATTGCGTCGCCATCACATGCGCCACTTCCGACGCCCCGATGCCAAAGGAAATGCAGCCGAGCGCGCCGTGGGTCGAGGTATGACTGTCACCGCAACATAGCATGATGCCCGGCAGCGTAATCCCCTGCTCTGGGCCAACCACATGGGCGATGCCTTGACGGTCGTCGCCCCAAGGAAACAGCATCACACCGAAATCCGCGCAGTTCTTATCAATGGCGGTCGAAATCTCATGCGCGCGCGGGTCCGGCACATCCCGCAGATCGGTCGAGCCGGTCGGCGTGTAGTGATCCGGCGTCGCAAAGGTCTGCGCCGGCCTGCGGACGTCCCGCCCGTGCTCGCGCAATTGCCCGAATGCGTTGAACGATCCGTCGTGACAGAGGTGACGATCAATATAGACCAGGGACTGCCCGCCCTCACGCTCCGCGATCACGTGACGATCCCAAATTTTCTCGAAAAGAGTCTTGCCGGCCATCGCCTCGCTCCTCTTATGAAATGCTTATCGGCTTATCAGCAAAAGTTAGGTTCCACCTGCCGGATAACAATCGATGCGGATTGCATAAAATATTCTTCCACCGGACTGTAACCGTTTTATAACGTAACAACGTTACTATGCTCATGTTAGCCACCCTCGAGGACCGACGGATTTCATGATGACCTCGTCAGAAGAGACAACATGCCCGGAGCGGTCAGACTCCGACTTCGCTCGCCTTATCAAACGGAATGTTTCGCGGCGTTCGATCCTCGAGCACGGTATCGGCCTCGGCGCTTTTACACTGGTCGCAGGCACGCTCACTCCGAGGCTTGCAGCTGCCGAACCAGCAGATCGTTTCGGATTCGCCGCCGTGAAGGCAAACCGTCTCGACACAATCACGGTTCCAACAGGCTACAATTGGCATGTGGTGGCCCGTTGGGCCGACCCGCTGTGGTCCGACGCGGCACCTTTCGATCCCATCAGCCGTGGAACCGGCGCCAGCCAGGAACGCGCTCTCGGCGATAATTGCGACGGTATGATGCTCTTTCAAAATGGAGCCAAAAACATCCTCGCGGTCAATAATGAGTTCGTGAACCGCGCTCATCTATACGCCAATCGCTGGTCCAAACTGCCGGAGAACGCGGACGACGTGCGCAAGGGAAAAGCCGCACATGGCATCAGTATATTCGAAATCGAAACGAAATTGGACCGCTGGAAGGTCGTACAAGATTCGCCCCATAACCGCCGCATTACGGCGGATACAGCCATCGATATTCGCGGACCTGCCCGGGGCCACTCTCTGCTAAGGACAGCCACTGACCCAGACGGGGTGACGGCATTGGGGACGTTCAACAATTGCGGTTGCGGCCGGACGCCGTGGGGCACTTATCTGACCTGCGAGGAGAATTTCAACGGGTACTTTTCCGCCAGCGATACGGATACCGTCATCCCGCCTGAACTCGCCCGATACGGCATAAAACACCGGGATTGGGGCTATGCTTGGGCCAGCGCCGATAATCGTTTCGATATCGCAAAAACTCCGAACGAACCCTATCGGTTCGGATATGTTGTCGAAATCGATCCGCTCGATCCGACATCGACACCGCAAAAAAGGACGGCTCTCGGCCGGATGAAACACGAGAATGCGGAAGTCGTGTTGTCCGCCGACCGCCGTGTCGTGGTGTATATGGGAGACGACGAGCGGGGCGAATATCTCTACAAATTCGTCAGCGAGGCGCCGTATACCGAAGGCTCCGCGACAAACACATTACTTGATCGCGGCACGCTCTACGCCGGGAAATTCAATGACGATGGGCGCGGCGAATGGCTCGCCCTCACACCCGAGACAACCGGCCTCTCCTCCTCTGCCGATATTTGCATTCATACCCGGTTGGCGGCATCCGCGGTGAAGGCGACGACGATGGACCGACCGGAATGGGTGGCCGCTCATCCAAACGGCGCGGAAGTCTATGTCTGCCTGACCAATAACAAATTCCGGGGCCGCAAGCCCAATCGCGGCGGCGACCCGACACCGGTTGGCGGGCCCAATCCGCGCGCGCGCAACATTTACGGCCAAATCGTGCGTTGGCGCCCCGATGACGGCGATCATGGCGTTGCTGGATTCTCTTGGGATTTCTTCGCCTTGGCGGGAAATCCCATGATCCATGATGACGACCGTGCCGGCACAAAGAACGTCACGCCCGAGAACATGTTCAACTCGCCGGATGGCCTCTCCTTCGACACACAGGGCCGTCTGTGGATTAGAACCGACGGCAAGAACACGAATTCCGGCGATTTCGAGGGCCAAGGCAACAATCAAATGCTGGTGGGTGATCCCGCGAGTGGCGAGATCAGACGATTCATGGTGGGCCCCCGGGAATGCGAAGTCTCGGGCCTCACCTGGAGTACCGACAAAAAGACTCTCTTCGTCGGCATCCAACACCCGGGCGCGAAAGGCGGCAGCCATTTCCCGGATGGTGGCGATGCACCGCCGCGATCCTCAATTGTCGCTATCGCGCGCGACGATGGTGAGGTGATCGGTTAATAACGTTTCCCCGACGCGGCAGCGATCCGGGACCCAGTTCAAACCGGAACGAACGAGTTGAACTAGGCCCCGGCTCTACGGCCGGGGAACAATGCCCGGTCATTTGCTCGCCGCGTCGATCCGGGCGATGTCGTCCGCATCGAGAGAAACTTCCACCGTCGCGGTCAGTTCCGCCAGTTGATCCATATTGGTGGCGCTCGCGATCGGCGAGGTCACGCTCGGCCGCGCCATCAGCCACGCCAGGGCCACTTGCCCCATCTTCGCGTTGTGCTTCTTGGCGACCTCGTCTAGGGCGTCGAGCACGCGGAAGCCGTCCTCGGTCACGTATTTCTCGACACGCGGCGCACGGATGCGGCCTTCCATATCGGCTTTCGAGCGGTATTTCCCGGTAAGGAACCCGCTGGCCAGCGAATAGAAGCCGATCACGCCGACATTCTCTGCAACACACAAATCTTCCAATTCGCCCTCGAACGTGTCGCGCTCGACCAGGCTGTAAAGCGGCTGCAGGCTCTGATAGCGCGGCAACCCCTTCGTCTCGCTGGCGCCGAGCGCTTCCTTCATCCGTGCCGCGGAGAAATTAGACGCGCCGATCTCGCGCACCTTGCCCTGCTCGATCAGTTTCGCATAAGCCTCAAGCGTCGCGTCCACCGGCGTGTTCTCGTCATCCTTATGGGATTGGTAGATGTCGATATAATCGGTCTGCAGACGGCGCAACGAAGCCTCCACCGCGCGCACCATGTAATCCGGCGACAAGCCGACCTTGCCATCCCCCATGTCCATGCCGAACTTCGTCGCCAGCACGATCTTGTCGCGCCCACCCCGGCTGGCCAGCCATTTGCCCATGATGGTCTCGGACTCGCCGCCCTCGTTGCCGTCATGCCAACGGGAATAGACATCCGCCGTATCGTAGAAATTGAACCCGGCATCGAGCCATCCGTCGAGCAGCCGGAACGACATGTCCTCGTCCGCCGTCCAGCCGAAGACATTACAGCCGAAACAAAGGGGGGAAACCTCAAGCGATGACGTTCCGAGTTGGCGATTTTGCATGGAGAGTGTCCTTATTCCGCGAGTGAGTTGTTATCTTCGATGTAGACCGAACGGGCGGCGATGTCATCCTTCGACAGGCACAGGATGAGGCGTTTTAAAGTAATATATTCTATAAGGCCTCATCCTGAACCTGTCGAAGGACGAGGTCTTTTAAGAACAATACATTTATAGGACCTCATCCTGAGCCTGTCGAAGGACGAAGCCGGCACCGTCCCCCTAGCGCGCGCTATACCCGCCGTCGACGGGCATCGCTACGCCAGTCACGAAAGACGCGTCGTCGCTGGCGAGGAAGGCGGCGACCTTGGCCACTTCCTCCGGTTGGCCGAGGCGGCCGATGGGATGCAGGTCGAGGAGGAACTCCCGCCCGCCGCCATGGGCGAGCCGCTCGGCGATAATCGGGGTTTCGATATAGCCCGGACAAACGGCGTTCACTCTGACGCCCGCC
>Ga0055584_100002441_pt1 | contig 18374 bp, 14 predicted proteins | sample OSDHelmetaG_FD_58716 | JGI IMG/M metagenome (GOLD analysis project Ga0055584, IMG submission 58716) | Pelagic marine sediment microbial communities from the LTER site Helgoland, North Sea, for post-phytoplankton bloom and carbon turnover... | ecosystem: Environmental > Aquatic > Marine >... | reverse complement strand
CCAACAGAATATTCTTCGTTGGGATGGTCCCAATCAATCAGAATATTGGGAAATATTTGGCAAAACCGATGCTCGATACAATTACCACTTTTTTTATCCTGAGCAATTAATAAAAACTGAATACAATCGTGTTGAAATCCCTTTTGATGAGGAAAAGGTTTTCACCGATGCGGGTATCACTATTTACCCAGATTCATTTACAAAAGACCCAATAAAAGGCATAGGATTTTATAGCCGTATCAGCATATCCAACCCCAAATTTGCCACTGGAATATTTGATTTTTACTCAGGAGAAAAGCAGCTTCATTGGAAACATAAATTGATTTCGAAAGACATCAAAGTAGACGATAAATTTGCCCCATTCTATATCGATGAATTCATAAAAGATAGCAGCGTAAATAAGATTGTACTGAAGTTTATCAATATCCGGGAGGCTCAATTTAATGGAACGCGCAAAGGCAAATTAATCCTATTTACAGAGCCTATTCAGCTCGAGCAGCAAGACTCATCCAGCGCTCTGTTTTAGTTTCCAGATTCGCATTCACTTCTTTCAACTCGTTAGACCATTTAGTTAACTCCTCATAGGCCGTTTCGCCTGAATTAATTTTTTTGGTGAGTCCCTTTTTGTTTAGCTCAAGCTGTTCAATTTCTTTTTCCAATTGCTCAAATTCGTACTTCTCATTAAAGCTTAGCTTCACCTCCTTGGTCTTCTTTTTTTCTTGTTTGGGTTTGATTACTTCTACCTTCTTTCCTTTTTGTTCGTTTGCTTTTTTCTGAAGGGTATAGTCTGAATAATTCCCGTAAAACTCACTGATCTTTTCATCTCCTTTAAATACAAAAAGTTGATCCACCAGCCGATCGATAAAGTACCGATCATGCGAAACAATCAGTAAACAACCCCCGAAGTCATTCAGGAACGACTCCAAGACATTGAGTGTATCTATATCCAAGTCATTTGTAGGCTCATCTAAAATCAAAAAATTGGGGCTTGCCACGAGCACTTTGAGCAATTGCAATCTTCTTCTTTCGCCCCCACTTAGATTTTCAATGGGTGTATGCTGAACCGCTGGAGGGAATAAAAACATATCCAACAATTTACTCACTGCAACCTGTGACCCATCACCCAGGGTAACATAGTCTGCAATTTCTCGAACTTCATCAATGATTCTATTTTGAGAATTCAAATTATTCGTATGTTGGGTGTAATATCCTATCTGCAAAGTACTCCCATGGATCACTTTCCCAGAAGTAGGACTTGTTTTCAATGTCAAAATATCGAGTAAGGTACTTTTTCCAATGCCATTCCTTCCAACAATACCTATTTTATCCCCACGTTTAAATGTATACGTAAAATGATCAAATATCTTTTGATCCCCAAACGACATTCCGATGTCTTTCACTTCAATTACTTTGTTGCCCAATCGGGTCGCTTTAACATCTATTTCAAGTTCCGCTGCATTTAGATTTTTGGTTGCAACATCTTTTAATTCATAGAATGCCTCAATTCTACTTTTCGATTTTGTGCCTCGTGCTTTGGGTTGCCTTCGCATCCATTCCAGCTCTTTTTTCATCAGGTTTCTGGCTTTGCCAACTTCAAGTGATTCATCCGCCATACGCTTGGACTTTTGCTCCAAGAAATAAGTGTAATTTCCGTTGTGCTGATACAAATTTCCTTGATCCAATTCAAGGATATGATCTGAAACATGATCCAAAAAATACCGATCATGCGTTACCATTAATAAGGTGATTTGGTGCGCCTTTAACAAATTCTCTAACCATTCAATGGCTTCTAAATCCAAATGATTCGTAGGCTCATCCATGATAATTAAATCTGGACTTACGAGCAACATCTGTGCAAGGGCAACTCTCTTTTTTTGGCCCCCACTCAAGGTGTCATTGCGCAATTCTATATCCGGAATGCCCAGTTTAGCCAATATCTGATTTGCCTTCTTTTCATACTCCCACGCATCCAACCGAGTCATCTCATCCAAAAGTATTTGCATTTGATCTGCATCTGCATTTTCATCGAGCACAATATCCTCATAAGCACGAATCACATTTGCTACAGGATTATCTTCACCATAAATGGTTTCTCGAATGGTTTTGTCTGAGGGCAATACAGGCTCCTGAGCTAGGTAGTATACCGAGTTGTTCTTGGCTAAGGCATATGAACCTGAATCGGGTTCAATTTCTCCCGCAATGGTCTTTAATAAGGTGGTTTTGCCTGTGCCGTTTGCTCCAACCAACGCCACTTTCTCCCCTTTAGATATACCGAAAGTGATATTTCTAAATAACCACTTCTCCGTATAAGACTTACTCAGTTGATCTACAGATAAAACATTCATAGTTTAGTTATATTATTCATCGACTGCGCCATATCATTCTGCACAATGCCTGAATATTGATTTGAAAGGCAATTAAGATCCCCACAACAACCAAAATGATTTCACCTATGGCGTACCTAAAGTACTTATTTATATTGTTTTTGTCCAAACTTTGAACTCGAAGATTTATAAAAAAACGCATGCCTGTTAAGCTGGGAAAGATAATGGAATTGGATCTAGAATGGAGCATTTTAGGATAAACCCCATTCAACCAAGGTTAAGCAAAATTTATTTCGTTACCGCCTTAGCACGCATATACTCTCGATTCATTCGAGCGATGTTCTCTAATGAGATATCTTTAGGACACTCCGCTGAACACGCTCCTGTATTTGTACAAGAACCAAAACCTTCTGCATCCATCTGATCTACCATATTGATTACACGGTCATTGGCTTCAACCTGACCCTGAGGCAATAACGCATATTGGGACACTTTTGCAGCTACAAATAATGAAGCAGATGCATTTTTGCAAGCCGCAACACATGCTCCACAACCAATACAAGTCGCGGCATCCATCGCTAAATCTGCATTTAACTTAGGGATTGGAATGGCATTCGCATCCTGAGTATTTCCTGATGTATTCACAGAGATATATCCTCCGGCTTGTTGAATACGATCAAACGCACTTCGATCTACCACCAAATCTTTCACCACTGGAAATGCCTTAGCGCGCCAAGGTTCGACAATAATGGTATCGCCATCTTTAAAGGTTCGCATGTGCAACTGACAGGTTGTTATACCCCCGTCTGGGCCATGTGCTCTTCCATTAATATACATTGAACAACTCCCACAAATTCCTTCTCGGCAATCGTGGTCAAATGCAACAGGTTCTTCACCTGAATTCACCAATTGTTCATTTAATACATCCATCATTTCCAAGAATGACATATGTTCAGATATATCTGCTACATTATAGGCAACCAATTTTCCTTTGACATTGCTGCCTTTTTGTCTCCAAATTTTTAACGTTAAATTCATTCCCATTTTACTTATAGCTTCTTTGTTTTAATTCAATATTTTCATATTTCAACTCTTCCTTATGCAACACCGCCTCAGAAGGTTCTCCTTTGTATTCCCATGCAGAAACGTAAGCATAATTCTTATCATCTCGCAAAGCTTCTCCTTTTTGTTCTCCAGCAAGCTCAACCGATTCTTCCCTGAAATGTCCTCCACAAGATTCATTTCTATCCAAAGCATCTTTTGCAAAAAGCTCACCTAACTCTAAGAAATCAGCCACTCGACCGGCTTTTTCAAGTTCTTGGTTCATTTCTTGATCAGAACCTGGCACACTTACCTCTTTATAGAACTCTTCGCGCAATGCTTTGATTTCGCGGATGGCTTCTTTCAAGCCTTTTTCATTCCTCGACATGCCTACCTTATTCCACATAATCTTTCCTAGACGTCTATGGAAATGATCCACCGACTTCGTCCCTTTATTATTCATAAAGAACTCTATTTTTTCTTTGACTTCCCTTTCAGCTTGTTCAAACTCGGGCGTATTCGTAGGTATTTTTCCAGTTCGAATATCATGAGATAAATAATCTCCAATGGTATATGGCAACACAAAATACCCATCTGCTAATCCTTGCATCAAGGCAGAAGCACCTAAACGATTGGCACCATGGTCTGAAAAGTTGGCTTCACCAATCGCGTAGCATCCTGGAATCGTAGTCATTAAATTATAATCAACCCAAACTCCACCCATAGTATAATGCGTGGCAGGATAAATCATCATAGGGGTCTTGTACGGATTGTCATCTACAATTTTCTCATACATTTGAAACAAGTTCCCGTATTTGGCTTCTACCACTTTCTCACCCAACTCTGTTATTTTTTCGGGTGAAGCATCTGGCATATGCAACAATTTGGCTTGTTCCTTACCATAGCGTTGTATCGCTGATTTGAAATCCAAATACACCGCTTCGCCTGTTTTATTTACACCATATCCTGCATCACATCGTTCTTTTGCCGCACGTGAGGCTACATCTCTTGGCACTAAATTACCAAAGGCAGGGTATCTGCGTTCTAAATAATAATCTCTCTCTTCTTCGGTTAAGTCGGTGGGTTTCTTTTTTCCATCTCTAATCGCTTGAACATCATCCATGTTTTTAGGCACCCAAATTCTTCCATCATTTCGTAAAGACTCAGACATCAACGTTAACTTCGATTGATAATCTCCGGATCTTGGAATACAAGTCGGATGAATTTGTGTGTAACAAGGATTTGCAAAAAACGCGCCCTTCTTGTGAATTTTCCATGCTGCGGTAGCATTGGACCCCATCGCATTGGTTGACAAGAAATAAACATTGCCATATCCTCCTGATGCAATCACCACTGCATGAGCAGAGTGACGTTCTATTTCACCTGTTACCAAGTTACGGGCAATGATTCCCCTTGCCTTGCCATCAACCACAACCACATCCAGCATTTCGTGGCGATTATGCATTTCAATTTTACCGCGAGCTATTTGCCGGTTCATAGATGAATATGCTCCCAATAAAAGCTGTTGCCCAGTTTGACCTTTCGCATAAAAGGTTCTGGACACCAATACACCTCCAAATGAACGATTGTCTAATAAGCCACCATAGTCTCTTGCAAAAGGAACCCCTTGTGCAACGCATTGATCAATAATATTTGTTGAAACTTCCGCCAGTCGATATACGTTTGCTTCCCTCGAACGATAATCTCCTCCTTTAACCGTGTCATAAAATAAGCGGTAAAAAGAATCTCCATCCCCTTGATAATTTTTTGCCGCATTGATACCACCTTGTGCAGCAATGGAGTGTGCCCTACGTGGTGAATCTTGATAACAGAAGGCTTTTACATTATAGCCCAGTTCAGCCAATGTTGCTGCAGCAGATCCACCAGCTAAGCCAGTACCCACAACGATAACATCAATCAGTCGTTTATTGGCCGGATTAACTAAGTCAATTTTATCTTTATAGCTGTTCCACTTATCCTTTAATGGACCTTCTGGAATTTTAGCATCTAATTTACTCATACGTTTAATGTGTTAAAGGATTTAAATAATGATACACCGCGATTAGTATAAATAGCGCTGGAATAGCTACCCCATAAATATTTCCTAATTTCTTAAGTAAAGGGGTATATTTATTATTGAATCCCACGGTTTGAAAAGCGGATTGAAAACCATGCAGTAAATGCAAGGCTAGAAAAACAAATGACAAAGCATACAACCCTACCTTAACAGGGCTTTGAAACTTTTCCACCAATTCATGATGATATCGTGTAGCATCTTGAGCCTCAGCTGCAACATACTTATACTCCATTTCAGGAATCCAGAAATCTGCAAAGTGCAAGGCTAAAAAAGCAAGAATTACCAATCCAGAATACACCATGTTTCTTGAAATCCAGGAAGAATTTTCAGAAGCTGAGTTTGCGGCATATTTTACTTCTCTGGCTTTATTATTCTTGAGCTCCAAATAAAAGCCCATAATAAAATGAAAGACTACAGCAAAAATGAGCACAGGTTGAAGTGCAAACTGAATCACCGGATTATATCCAAAAAAGTGCGAAACACTATTGAACATATCTGGACTAATCACGGATAGCATATTAATAGTCAAGTGCTGCAGTAAAAAAAACATCAGGAAAAATCCTGAAAGTGCCATTAACACTTTTCTTCCGATGGTGGTAAATGTTGAGTTAGCCATAGTTCTTATCTTGTTTTATAAACAATTCCAATGTGCATTTGGTTTGTTTACGATGCAGCAAATTTAACATACTATTCATAGAACAAAAACCGGCAGGCTGCTATTATTCCTATTTGTAATCAATTTAAATATTATTGGCACTTTTAATTTTGATTTTTACCATCTTTGCCATGTGTTTAAAATTGCGCGTAAAATACTTTTCCTCTTGCCAGCAGAGACTGCGCATTACTTCACTATGAACATTTTAATGGTCCTAGTTCGTGTTCCGGTCCTGTCATGGCTTATTTTTCCAACAAGAAGAAATACCCAAAATTCATTCACTGAAGTTTGCGGAATACATTTCCCAAACAAAGTAGGTTTGGCTGCTGGTTTTGACAAAAATGCGGATTATCTACACTGTCTTTCCAAAATGGGTTTTGGGCATATTGAGGTTGGAACTGTTACACCCGTGGCACAATCGGGTAATCCTAAACCGCGGTTATTCCGCCTTCCTAAAGATCAGGCTTTAATTAATCGAATGGGCTTTAATAACTTGGGCGTTGATCATATGGTAAAACGCTTAAAAAACAGACCCAAGGGATTAATCATAGGTGGAAATATTGGTAAAAATAAGGCTACCCCAAATGCAGAGGCGGTAAATGATTACCTCATTTGCCTAGAAAAACTCTTTCCTTATGTGGACTACTTTACCGTAAATGTTAGCAGCCCAAATACTCCAGGACTAAGAGAATTACAAGACAAAGAACCGCTGACCCATTTATTAAAAACGGTCATTCAAAAACGAGATAAAATAGCCAGTACTTATAGTATAAACCGACCAGTGTTTTTAAAGATTGCACCAGATATGGATGATGCCCAAATTAAGGAGATAGCCCAGATCATTGAAGAAACCAAAACAGATGGGGTGATTGTAAACAATACTACGGTGGATCGCAGTAATTTAACCAGTGATTCACCTTTGGTTGAATCAATCGGTGCAGGTGGATTGAGCGGATTGCCTGTTTACATCAAAGCAAATCAAACATTACAAACAATGCGAAATCATTTATCACCCTCTATCCCCATCATTGGTGTAGGCGGGATAATGAATGCCAGCCAAGCAAAGGAAAAAATAAAAAAAGGAGCTGATTTAGTTCAAGTATATACAGGCTTCGTTTATGGTGGAATTGGATTAATTAAAAAGCTGGGGAAATTATAATATTTTTGTACCATGTATCAAGTAACCATCAATAGCGGTGAATCACTCCAATTAAAAGAAACCAGTTCAGGTTTCGCGCCCAGTTCAGGGAACCATGAGGTAGATCTTTTTGAACGTAAAGAAGGGGAATATCATTTACTGGTAGATGGTCAATCGATGTTGGTGCATATTGACAAAGTAGATGTTGAAACTAAAACCCTCTTTGCCCGAGTGAATGGTAAACCCTGTACAATTGAAATAAAAGACAAAATGGATTTATTACTTAAATCTATGGGCCTAGAAAATGCGATGGTAAAGAAAATGAACGAGCTTAAAGCTCCAATGCCTGGGTTGGTTTTGGATGTGTTGGTTCAACCCGGAGCTGCAGTAGAAAAAGGAGATCCATTATTGGTTCTAGAAGCCATGAAAATGGAAAATGTAATCAAAGCAGCAGGAGATGGTACGGTTAAAGAAATCAAAATCACAGCAAAAGATGCAGTAGATAAAAATCAAGTGATGATTACGTTTGAGTAATGAGTTTACCCAACATCTATTTCACCCAAATCAGCAACCTTTCCGAAGCGCGTTTTGCAACCTCAGTGATGGCGCAAGGCATTGCATTCTGTTTGGAAACCGAGCACCCCGATCATGTAGACAATCTCGCACTGAATGGTTTTAAAGATTGGCTAGTAGGGAGCGATTGGATAGCAGCATTGAGTAAAGAACCCAATGAATATATCAGGGAAATTATGGATCATTTTGGGTTTAAGTTGGTCTTAATTAACAGCCAATTATATAAGTACACATCTGGAGAATTGGTGATGAAAGATGACAATAAACTTAAAACTTTATATGCCTTAAACACGAAGGAAGACTTTGAAAAGGCCTTAGCCAATCAAGCTTCTGATGTGCTGTTATTTGGAACCAAAGAGGAAGAAGTAGGTATGGCCAACATGGATCGATGGTTGGATTATTTTGAAGCATTAGAAATATTATAAAAGAAGGATATGGAATTTACACAAGATTGGGCACAACAAAAGGATCAACAGGATTCGTTGCATCGGTTTAAAGATGAATTTTATTTCCCACAACATGAAGGAAAACCAGTTATCTATTTAACTGGGAATTCCTTGGGCCTGCAGCCGAAACAAACCCAAGCCTATATTCAAGAGGAATTGGATGCTTGGAAAGAATTGGGCGTGGATGGTCATTTCGAAGGCAATCGCCCTTGGATGGAGTACCATAAATTTTTTGCAGAAAAAATTGCTAAAATCGTAGGAGCGGACAAAAAAGAAGTAGTGGTCATGAACAACCTTACGGTGAACCTCCATATTCTTTTCGCCAGCTTTTATCGTCCTACCGCAACACGCCATAAAATTATCATGGAGGGTGGTGCATTTCCAAGTGATATGTATGCAGTAGAATCGCAAGTAAAACATCATGGATTTAACCCTTCCGAATCGATTATTGAAGTAACTCCTCGAGCAGGCGAAAACGCCTTACGTGATGAAGATATTATTGCAGCAATTGAAGAACATGGTGCTGAAACTGCCTTGGTCTTCTTTAGTGGAGTTCAATATTTCACGGGCCAAGTTTTTGATATGGAGTCTATCACCAAAGCAGCCCATAAAGCGGGTGCCTTTGCCGGATTTGATCTGGCGCATGCCGCTGGTAATATTAAACTAAATTTACATGATTGGAATGCTGATTTCGCAGCATGGTGCAGTTATAAGTACCTTAACTCAGGTCCAGGTGGGGTATCGGGAATTTTCGTGCACGAAAAACATGGGAACAATCCTAAAACACCTCGATTTGCAGGTTGGTGGGGCTATCAAGAATCCACCCGTTTTCAAATGAAAAAAGGGTTTATTCCTGAACCAGGGGCGGCAGGATGGCAATTGAGTAATGCCCCAGTATTTTCTATGATTCCTCATTTGGCTTCATTGGATTTATTTGATGATGCAGGCATGGATAATCTGGTTGCTAAACAAAAAGAAATTACCGCATACTTGGAGTTTGTACTTGCAGAATCTGCGCCTCAATTAAAGGTAATTACACCTGAAAGTAGAGGCAGTCAATTGAGTATTCTAACCGATAAAAACGGCAAGCATCTATTCGACTACTTAACTAAAAATGGGGTAATCACAGATTGGCGCGAACCCCATCTAAGTGACATGGAGTTTGGTGTAATTCGAATGGCCCCTGTGCCCATGTATACTTCGTTTGAGGATATATATAATTTAGGAATGATATTATCGAAGTATCAAGCGCCTGCTTAATGTTAAATACCTACAAAGAAAGGCTCAGCCAAACAGAGGAAAACCTGAGTAAAAGCGTTAAACAAAGTAACCTCATCAGTACGATTCGCCTGATCCTAGGTGTCCTTTTTGTTATTTTTGGGTATCAATACTTTCAAGAACAACAAGTCGTTTATTTGGTGCTTAATATCCTCACATTGATTGGCTTTTTTATCCTTATTAAAGTCCATGGTAAATATCAATTTCAGAAAAAATTAAACGCTGCATTAGTCCGAGTGAACCAAGAAGAAATTGAGTTTATCTCTAAAAGAAAAATGCCTTTTGATTCAGGCGAGAAATACTTAGCGCCCAATCATTTTTATGCGCATGATTTAGATATTTTTGGAGCATACTCCCTCTATCAATATGTAAACCGCACTCAGTTAAAAATAGGAGCTGATTTTTTAAGTGATTACTTGTTAAAACAATCCTCCATAGACGAAATTAAAAACCGTCAAGAAGCCATTCTAGAATTGAATGACCTCTTGGATTGGCGACAGAATTACACTGCCCTGAGTATTACCACAAATGAGCAAGAAAATACCTTTGCCACTTTAGGAAAATGGGCTAAAATCCCGTTAACCAAACCTCTAAACTGGATCCGTATCCTGGCGTTTGTTTTGCCCGCATTATTATTCATCTGCATGGGGTTAAACTACCTAGCGGGCATTGAACAATTTGGCAGATTCATCCAACCATTGGTTATTATTAATCTTTTGGTGGCATTCAGTCAGGTGAGATTTATTAAAAACGAACTCGTTCATTCTGATAACATTAACAACACCTTTAAGAGTTATAGTTTACTGATTGAACAAATCGAAAACCAACCGTTAAAAAGTAAAAAACTAACCGAACTAAAATCAAAGTTACAAAGTGAGCATGGAACTTGCAGCCAAGCCATACATGAACTTTCAAAAATCTATTCTCAATTGGAGAACATGATCAATCCATTTGGTGCCATCTTTTTTAATGCCCTATTCATGTATCATGTGCATGCACTTTATAAGTTAAAGGTATGGAAGAAGCTTTACGCAAAAAATATTGCCCAATGGATTGAGGTTATTGGAGAATTAGAGGCCTTAAATTCCTTATCCAATTTTAGTACCAACAACCCGCAGTTTGTGTTCCCTAGTCTGAATTCAGAAGAGAAGGTTGAGTTTAGCCAATTGGGACATCCTTTGCTCCCAGCTGAAAAAAGGGTAGACAATGACATCAATTACAATTCATTCAAGTACATCATTCTTACCGGTTCCAACATGTCTGGTAAGAGCACTTTTTTACGCAGTTTAGGCATTAACATGGTTTTAGCTCAAGCAGGCGCGCCTGTATGTGCCAAAGAAGCCAATATCCATCCCATGCCTATATTAGTTTCTATGCGCGTGAATGACTCATTGGGAGAAGGCGAGTCCTTCTTTTTTGCTGAGGTTAAGCGATTAAAGCAGCTGATGCAGGCCGCAGAAAAAGCAACCAGTTTTGTGCTTTTGGATGAAATTCTACGCGGAACCAATTCAGATGACAAACGCACGGGTACCGTGGAAGTAATTAAATCCATAATTCAAAAAAACGCGTTGGGTGCTATTGCCACGCACGACTTAAAAGTTTGTGATACCACGCAGGATTTTCCTGGCATTTTGAGTAATAAATGTTTTGAAGTTAAGATTGAAGACAATGAATTGGTGTTTGATTACTCCCTTCGTGATGGGGTTTGTAAAAATAAAAGCGCAACCTTTCTAATGAAAAAAATGGGGGTGATTTAAAGAATGTATAATTCTTACAGCTTTTGACTTTAATATCTATTTTTGCACCAATCAAGTTTTAGATGAATATTCAAAAGACCGCACTGATTATACTCGATGGTTGGGGAATTGGGAATCAATCCAATAGTGATGCAATATATCATGCACATCCCAAATACTACAATTGGTTGATTGAGAACTATCCCAACAGCACATTAACCACTTTTGGCAATGCGGTTGGTTTGCCGGAAGGTCAAATGGGCAATTCTGAAGTGGGGCACATAAATTTAGGAGCCGGCAGGGTAGTTTGGCAAATGCTCGAGAAAATAAATCGGGCTTTTAGCAATAGAGAAATCAGGAACAATCCGGTGTTTAAAGATGTAATTGCCAGATCAACAGGCAAGCATATTCATTTAATTGGATTGTTATCCGATGGTGGTGTGCATAGCTCCATTGAGCATATACTGGCAATGATTCGTATAGTGCGAGCTCAATCGTCTTCGCCTATTTACATCCATGCTTTTTTAGATGGAAGAGATACCGATCCCAAAGGAGGGCAATCGTATTTAAGTCAGCTCCAACAAGTATGTGATGAAACGGGAGCGCAAATCAGCTCCATAATCGGCAGATATTATGCCATGGACCGAGACAAAAGATGGGAAAGAACGCAGAGCGCGTATGAATTACTTGTGAATGGGTCTGGTGTTAAGAGCTCAAATGCAATTGAAAAAGTAAAGGAGTTCTATACCAAAGGAATTACGGATGAATTTATGCAGGCCATCAAACTTTCAAACAAGGATGGTTCTTTATTGCCCAATATACAGGATGGGGATACCGTGTTTAATCTAAACTTTAGAACAGACCGACCCCGACAAATTACTGAAATGTTGGTTGAACGAGACTTTAATGACCTCAAAACAAAAAAACTGGATATCCATTATGTGGCCCTTACACGATACGATTCAACGTTCAACAACATCAAGGTGCTTTTCGAGGATGAAAATGTAGTGAATACCCTTGGAGAGTATTTATCAAAGAAGGGAATCCAACAATTACGCGCAGCAGAAACGGAAAAATACCCTCATGTTACCTTCTTCTTTAATGGTGGTAGAGAAACCCCTTTTGAAGGAGAATTCAGGGAAATGGCTGCGAGTCCTAAGGTAGCAACCTACGATTTACAACCTGAAATGAGTGCAGTGGAGTTGACTGAATCGGTATTGCCCTATTTTGAAAATGAGACTTCATTCATTTGTCTCAATTATGCGAATGCAGACATGGTAGGTCATACCGGAGATTATGCAGCCATTAAAAAAGCCATTAACACCGTGGATACATGTCTGGAAAAAATTATAGCTAAAGGGCTCAAAAACAATTGGCACTTTGTGGTAATTGCCGATCATGGGAATGCTGATTTTGCGATTAATCAAGATGGCACACCAAATACACAACACAGCTTGAATCCGGTTCCCTGCATTTTTGTAGGAGATACATCCAAAACATTAATCAACGGAAAATTAGCGGATATAGCCCCAACCATTTTACATGAAATGGGTCTTGAAATTCCAGCAGAAATGGATGGTAATGTTATTATAAAATGAGGAGGCTATGCATTCTCTTCCTTTTAATTTTAGCCAGTTGTTCGGGTGAAATTAAACCCAAAGGATTCATTGAGTTAAGTATTGAAGAATGGGCTGACTCCTTATCTCGCAATACACAAGTTAAACTCACAAAGACTATTTACTCTTCAGGCATTTCAGAAGAACAGGAGATTAAAAACATTGATTGGGAGGAAGAATTTGCCCTTTTTAGAAAGTACAACTTGCAAAAAATAGAAAAAAAAGGCGATTTGATTTTTGATACCATCTTTGATGAACGTACGAATCGATACCTACTTAGAGGGATGCGGATTGAGCAAGGCCCTGGAATCCAAAGCCTTTATTTGGTGATGGATAGTCTTAGGCAATTATTGCAATTCAGGATCAGTGAAACCGAAGATACTTGGTTAAAAACATCCGAACGAGAAGCATTCTGGAATACCGAAGGGGAATGTAGCTACATTATAAAAACAGACTATTCTTATGCCAAAAATGAAGACCTTCAAATATTCGTAGCCTGGGAATAATCACAGGGAAATCTTAAACAATATGGAATAGTTCATGTTTTTGATTAATATTGCTTAAATCATTTAAAGCTATGGGCGAAACTGTTGGACACTTTCAGCTGTTAAGCAAGTCCCTGATTAAATATGGCTTTATCGCTTCATGAATTTAGCAAGGTATTTCCCAATGATGTCAAACTCTAAATTGACTGAATCTCCGGGTTGTATGTTTTTTAAATTCGTATGATCGTAAGTGTAAGGTATAATTGCAACAGAGAATGCCCCTTCAATACTCTCAACAACCGTTAGGCTGATTCCATCAATGCATACGGAACCTTTCTCAACCGTAATATGTTCTTTATCGTTATAAATAAAATGAAGTAGCCAACTGCCCTCTTTATTTTCAACTGATGTACAGGTTGCGGTAGTATCTACGTGCCCTTGAACAATATGCCCATCAAACCGACCGTCTGCAGCCATACAACGCTCTACGTTAATCATATCGCCTTTCTTCCATGTGCTTATACTGGTGCGCTTAATTGTTTCAGCAATCGCTACCACCTGATATCTATTTCCAACCTGTGCAATAACCGTCAGGCAAACCCCATTATGCGCGAGGCTTTGATCCACTTTTAGCTCATTTCCAAAAGGTACGGTCAATTCAAAAACCAAATTTGTCCCTTCCATCTGAATGGATTCAATTTGTGCTTGGCCTTCTATAATTCCCGTAAACATACTATTTCATTGCGTCATATATCGTTTCCTGGATTTTATCGCGATAATTCCCTCGAATTAACTTCCGATTATCCATACTCGGATACGTTCGATTACTTAAGAAAATATAAACAATATTGTTAGAAGGGTCTACCCATGCACAGGTTCCGGTGAAACCGGTATGTCCAAAGCTGACCATTGGGCAACTCTCCGAGGTAGGGCTTGGTCTTCCTTTTTTACCTTCCGGTTTATCAAATAATAACCCCCTTCGTGACCTACTGCCATATTTCTTGGTAAACAAATATAAGGTATGTGGGTTAATTAAATGTTGTTTTCCAAAATTTCCCCCATTCCTAAACATTTCACTTATCACCATAAGCTCTTGGCTGGTAGAGAATAGCCCAGCGTGACCGGATACACCACCAAGCATTGCTGCTGCCATATCATGCACATGTCCCTGAAGGGTTTGATTTCTAAAATAATTATCTTGCTCTGATGGAGAAAATGAATCTTTCGAATATTGATTTCGCAGATTAAACCCGGTTCGTTGCAATCCCATAGGTTTATAAAACTGATCACTAACAAATGAATCCAAGGATTGTCCAGCAATATTTTCCATCAACTTTTTAAGTAGAATAAGACTTAAATCACTGTATTTATAGTAGCCATAATTTTTTAGCTTAACAGCATATATTTGATCATACATTTTATTGCGGTAGTTGGTATCCATGTACATCTGAGATGCCACAGGAATCTGATAAGCCCCTTTCTTGGTACTAGAGTAGATTGAGCTAAAACTGTCTAAAGTAGCCTTGTAAAAAGGAATCCATGCTGGCAAACCTGCTTGATGAAGCATTAAATCACGCACCTTTACTCGACCAACAGCTTTCCCTTTTGTTTCAGGGATATAGGCTGAAATCATCGTATCCAATTTTAGCATTCCTAAGTCATAAAGCTTCATCGCCATCAATCCTGAGGCATATACTTTTGTTAAACTTGCTAAATCAAATATGGTATTTGGAGTTACCAATTGAGTACTGGTATAGGTATACTTACCAAATGACTTCTCGTAAATAACCTTACCATTTTTCGCGATTAATACCTGACCACCTGGAGCTGCTCCCATATCAGTTACTTCGTGGATCAAGTAATCAATTCTCTTCAGCTTATTGGTATCAAATCCTTGTGCATGGGCCTCATATTGATCAATTCCACTTTTAGCAAAATAAGACATCGGTAAGCTGTGGTCCATGGTAATGTTTTTAGGTTTGAACGGCAATTGGCCAATCATGGGCTTGAATCCCAAAGCCATCTCTGCCGCAGTTATCCTAAATATCGGGGCATCCTCATATGCCACCACAATGGTTTTATGACTGCTTAGGTATTTAGTTAAATATGGATTGCAAAACAAAAACACACCTACATCCTTCTCTTTATTAATTTCATTGGTAAAGCGCATTACGGCATCTCCAAATCCATACGATCTTGAGCTCCAGATGCTTGGATTATGAAAAGAAAGAATAATCTTATCATACTTTTTTAATTTCGCCTTTAACCCTAAGCATTTATTTATACTTGCTTTTGAAGACAAGGAGAATCGTGTTACTTTTCTATTTTTACTTAAAAAAGTAGCAAACTCATTTGCACCAGATTCGCCAATACTAACCAAAGCATAATTTATCGAATCTTTTAAAGGCAAAAAGTCATTCCCATTATGCACTAATGTGATACTTTGATTTGCCGCCATAGCCATTACATCAGATTTCTGAGCAATCGCTTTCAAGTCAGCTAAAATATCTCCAGTGGCGGTTAATTTACTTTTATTGAGCCCAACCCAGCGCTTGTAATACAAAATTTTCTTAACCTTCTGGTTTATATCATTTTCAGATAAGACACCATTTGCAATTGCCTTTTTAATGGCGGCAAATGCAGTTGCGAAATCTTCTGGATAGAGCAGGATATCATTATCAGCAAGCAAAGCCTTCACTTCTGCCTGACCATTTTTGAAAAATTTGCTTACCCCTTTCATATTCAATGCATCCGTAAAAACCAACCCCTGGAAATTCATTTGATATCTCAATATATCTTTAACCACTTTCGGAGAAAGACTCGCAGGTAAATTCGGTGTATTGTCGATTGAAGGTATATGAATATGAGCAACCATAGTTGACATTACTCCACCATCGAAGATGTGTTTGAATGGAAAAAGTTCAATACTATCCAATTCAGCTCTACTTTGAGTTAAAATAGGCAAATCTAAATGAGAATCTGTTCCAGTATTTCCATGCCCAGGAAAATGCTTAGCACAAGCAATAACACCTTCACTTTGCAGACCGTGTGCCACAGCTGTAGCCTTTTGTGCTACATTTTCTCGATTATCTCCAAAACTTCGGAAGCCTATAATGGGGTTATTGGGATTATTGTTTACATCTGTAACAGGAGCAAAACTGATATGAACACCCATTCTTTTCAATTCTGAGCCCATTGCTCTACCAGTTTCATAAGAAAGCACATTACTTCGTGCTGCCCCCAAGGTCATTGAATAAGGGTATTTAGGCGCTTCTTTAATTCGCATATTGACACCCCATTCCGCATCTTGCCCAATGAACAAAGGCGTTTTTGAAATACTTTGATAATAATTAGTCAGGTACACTTGCTTGCCTACCGTTCCTTGAAAAAATATTAAGCCACCTACATGGTACTTTTTAATCGCATTTTCAATTTCAATCGTGTGACGATGATCTCGATTACTATAAGCTGCAATCATAAATAATTGGCCTATTTTCTCATCTAGGGTCATAGACTTGACCATACTATCTTCCCATGAACTCTTGTTTTGGGCACTTACCTGAATTGTAATAACAGTTAATATAAATATCAGTATTCTCTTCCTCATTTTGCTTGCGCTAAAATAAGTAAAACAATAATTGTGCTGGAAATTAATTTACACGCATAATAGTCGATAAAATAACGGTATTTTTGCTTCATAAATGACCCGAATTCCAGCTTATATTATTCATGTCCAAGGGAATAAAAAGCGTAAGTTGTTTATGGACAAAAAAATTGCTCAACATAGTAGTTTAGGCTGGTCATACATCAACGATGGGAATATTGAAGATCTCGATGCATCCATTCTTGACACCTATTTTAAGGGTAAGATGCATAACAAAACTGCATTTACCAGTTGTGCTTACAAACATATTTTGGCAATGAAATCAGGCACAGCGAAAAACTGGTTTCTTGTGGTAGAAGATGATATCGAGTTCTATTCCAACTTCGAAGAAATACTTGAGAACATCTTAAATGAGATTTCGGTGAAAGGAATCCACAACAGTATTATATCCTTAGAAGACAGTATTCCTAAATACATTTCAAAAAGTGACCGAAGAGCCAATCAATTTCTTTATCCAAAAGAAGAAATGAGATTAGCAGGTGCATATCTTATGGATAGTGAGGCTGCCAAGAACGCACTGCAATTTATCACAGCATATAAATCTGAACTAACGGCTGATTGGTTTTATACCCATTTGATAAAGATTAAAACCATCAATTGTTATTGGTCGCAGCCAGCCATTGCATGTCAAAAAAGTATTGATGGAGGTCTTCCTTCGTTGATTGACAACAAACCCAACGGACGGTTTAGGCAAATAAATTTTGGAATTCAGAAATGGATAAAAAAATTACGCGCCAACTTTAAATAACCGCTTTGCTTTTTTCAGTATTCTACTAAACCAAGAATGACTCACTGGGACATATTTCCCCTCTGGATAGAACTCATTATGAACTAAATATAATTGATCCAAACTTTCTTGAAAATCTGGCAGTTTAGCCGGAGACAACCAATCTCCAAATGACTCCAAATACAAACCGTAAGATCCCTGATCATTTAAGGTGGATGTGATGCTAGTTGGAGATAAAACTCGCAAATATAGTGGCATTTCACTTTCCGCATATTGAATATTCCGTCCTTCGAAATAAGCCTGCCATTCATTGGCATGATCTTGCTCAATTAATGTCATTTGGTTGGGCAGCATAGCCAAGGCGTGTTCCTTTTTCAAAAAAACCGTATTGGCTAACCAATTCTTTCCCTCTGTAATAGATAAATGTGAATTAAGGTCGTGGTAGGCATGAAATTTATCCGCAATACAATCCGCAATTGCATTTGAATACTGCTCAAAAATGCCTGGATTCAACACATCATCATCATCAAAGCGTGCAATATAATCGTAATCAATCTGGTGCTTTTTAATATAATCTAGAGCAAACGCCAATCTCAATCCTTTTCTTCCATTGG
>Ga0055584_100002440_pt1 | contig 18375 bp, 16 predicted proteins | sample OSDHelmetaG_FD_58716 | JGI IMG/M metagenome (GOLD analysis project Ga0055584, IMG submission 58716) | Pelagic marine sediment microbial communities from the LTER site Helgoland, North Sea, for post-phytoplankton bloom and carbon turnover... | ecosystem: Environmental > Aquatic > Marine >... | reverse complement strand
TCCGGAGGTGCTCCGCGTCGAACTCCTGAAATCCGACGGCACTGAATCCGTAAATGCCCATGTCCCGAACCAGGTCGGGCTCCGACCGCAGGGCTGATTCGCGGACAAGCCGCATCCAGATTCCGTGAACCGATTGTTCGTGGATCCATTGCCGCACCAACTCGACAGGCATGTCCGAGTCCGATGGCCAGAGTTCATCAGCAACGATCACAGATCGTTCGACGGTGACAATTGACTTCGAGATCAAATCGAAATTCAGTTGCATACTCTGGCTGCCCGCTCCGTCCTGCCAGTAGTCAGGATGACGCACGAGAGCTACGGAACGGTAGACCGTCACGCTTGGGTCGCGGAGCAGCTTCTCGTAGACGAGTCTCCATGTTTCCGTTTCGTTGAAGATGATTTTTCCATCACCAACGGTCGCGATTTGTGTGACGGCGGTGTCAAGCGATTCCAGAGCACATTGGCGGTAGATCTGGTCCGTGCGGCCACTGATGCGGAGCATCTCGTGAGCGAGCTGCCGATACCGATCAAAGATCTCAGCATCGTGGGCCAGGTAGAACGGCGTTTCCAGCAGCGACGGTTCGGCAGTCGCTGCCTTTACCCGTGACCGCCAGACCAGTGCCGTTATAAAACTCAGAAGTGTTCCAAGAAAGACATTCGCCAGCCACTCGTATCCAGTCCATGCGACAGCAAACGACAACAGACAGCCGACCGACGTGATGGCTGCTACCGCCCGCCAGGAAAAAACTCGATTCTGATTCGCCTCGCTCATAAGGCGACAGTACGACAGATTCGCAAATCTGACAAGCAGGCATGAAAGAGTGCCGAATCGTGCAGCATCTGCTAAGGGCTTAGCCGCCCAACATCTATGCTGATTTCTGCCTCAGCATGCAGCGGATTTGGAAGCTGGTTGCAGTCAAAGAGAACGAATGCCTGTTATCACGACGCGTGAAGCTGGCCGTGCTCAACAAAGTTGTCGAAGGCCTCTTCTGTCAGATGGCCGCGATACAGCAGATGCGTGCGAAGAGACAGGACATCTGCTGACCTTGCTGCCTGGTCATCTCTGTTGGCCGACAATAGCAGGCGGGCACGGGACTCCGGATGCTCGAAGACGAGGCATTTCGTTTCAACGCTGTCGTGTTTTTCGAATCCAAGGTCGGATAGAAGCTGCCGAAGCTGCTGGTTCGTTACAGTCTGAGACATGAGAGTCTTCCTTTACTCATCTCGTTTCAGCCGATTCAACGACATCCGACGAAACAGGTCGATCGTTTTTACAGTGACCAGATTCGTCTGGGGAATCTTCAGGTCAATTGTCTGCTGTTCGGGATCAATCATCAGGCCGTTGTCGTCAACATGCTGGCGAATATGGACCCAGTAACCGCGATGCTTACCCGCGTCATAGAGGACGAGGACAAATGGCAGTTGCTGATCTTCCCAGTACCAGTAATGCAGATCTTTTGTCTGCACACGACATGACACGAACTGCTTTGATGTGACCAGACGGTCTGTGCTCTTCAGTTGTATCCGGACCTCTCCGTTTTCGATTTCACCGCTCTCCGGCGAGAAGTGAAACATCGTGGCATCCCAACCGTATTCCCGTTGAGGAGCACGAACCAGCAGGTGACCACGCTGCAGCACCTTCCGTTCAAGGAAGTTGGCACTCATCTCCTCAATCACATGCTCGCGAGTGCGGCGTTTCCGAAGCCCCTGCCAGTTGTCCATTGCTCCATTCCAAACCTGCCAGGTTCTCCGGATTTTTCCAGAATCGTTTCATCGTGACAAATCGGCATTCTGTCAAGGCGACTTGTCCTGGCACTGGCCTCGATGCCTTTTGGAGCATTCGGTGGCGGTAATTTGATGTGATGGCCGGCGGTCCTGAAAACGTTTCAAAACCGGGGCCACCAGGGGCGACAGATTGTCAGAATACTGCATTTGGGAATCAGCGACTGATATGCGGCGTCATCCATCATTGCTGTCGGCGTTTCCATCAACGGGCGAGCTATCCGGCCCGGCATCAGCGATGACGGGCAAGTTCCGGCACGAAGTCGGCGATCAGCCCAATATCGCTGCCATCCGGCGGCCCGTCGAAGATTGACCAGTCGCCGTAATACATGCCGTCGTAGAACACGAGTCCCTCGACAATCGCGAGTTCGTGAAACTCCTCTTCATCAAACTTGATGTCCGCGAGATACGTGTGATGGAAATACGAGTACGGGCCAAAGATCGGTCCGTCTTCGCCCCAGGTTGTGAGCTGCTCATTCGGCATGGTTCGACCGTGAAACAGCTTCAGAAATGCCATTCCTTGTTCCTTTCCAATCAACGGACAGGTACCACGTCCAATCCAGAAAACAAAGAGAGCCGGCAGCTTTGCCACCGACGTCAGCCTGAGTGCTCGGGGCATGCGCCGAGAAAATTCTCAGCCACACCTTCCGGATAGAATTCAATCGCCGTCCAGCCTTCGTGAACGGCCTGTTCGTACGAGTCCGGGCTTGCGCAGTCGCACTCAGAACACGAGAGGGAAAACGGAACACCTTCTGGAATTCCGTTCGGGTTGTTGAGGACACGTTTGGCGACGTCTGCTGCAAACCGGCAACAGAACCGGACGACTGGCTCGTTCCAGAATGCTCCCAGACGCCGCCCGGCAATAACGTCTGGCGGGCAGCCTCCCTTGTCGAGCCATTCGACCAGAGCTTCGGCAAGTTCGATAACGTTGTGCCAGTTCCGATCTGCCCACTCATCGAGCAGGCTGTTCCATGTTGCTTGCGGGTCCATGATTACACCGCCAGTTCCAGCAACTGGCCAATGCGGACATCGAGTTCCGTCCGGTCTCCCGCGTATTTGACCTTCTGACTGAGTTTCGTCAGTGCGTCGACGATCGCGAAGATCGTAAAGACGCCCTGCTTCTGAGCAATCTCCATCGCGTCCTTGATCAGCCCGCGTGGGATTCCTTCTGATGCGAGTCGTTTCGCAACAGTGTCGGCGTTGTCACCGAGTTTCTCTGTCATGGCGTTCCGCATCACTTCGACGAAGCCGTCACGTCGCGAGTCGCGTTTCCTGATCAGGTCTTCGATGATGCGTCGAACGTCGTTCAGGCCATCACGGACGTTTGCCGTGTGCTTACGGGAAAACTCAACGACTTCGGTCGCATCCCAGACGATGTGGTTCTGGCAGACTTTCTGAAACCAGAACGTCTGAATTCCAACCGTTCGTCGGCCAACTTCCGAATTCCACAGAAAGAATCCGGGAGCAAATGCCTCGCCGTTTATCTCTGCCCAGCCAGTAGGGTCGATCAGGAATGCGAACATATCCTGCTCGCCGCAGTACAACCCCGTACTCGTTCCGTCCATTGCCTTCTGCGGCGGCGTGAAGTCAGACGCGAATTCCTGCACGACATCGAGCAGATCGGCATTCCACAATCGTGTGTAGGCCACTCCGTGAACCGAGCGGATACGATCGTCGCGAGTCAACAGTTGCAGCGGCTTGTCCGAAGTCGGCAGAGTTTCTTCGAATGCCTTGCTCGCCGTCCTGGAACTGAGCCGGTTGATTGTGTCCTTGCTGACTTTGGCCATCCTGCAGAGTTGAGTGAACGACCAGTCATTGAGCGAACACTCCTCGCCATCACAACACAATGTCAGATCATGTGTGACGATGAGATCCTGCGGACGAATCCATCGGTCCTGTGAGTCTTCGCGGTCTTCGCAGCATTTACCGTGCAATGCCTCGAACGAATCGAAGCATTCGTCAGGTGTCCTGCGAAACAGTTCATTGTGGGCGCGTTTGAGTGTGGTCATGTCGCATCTCCGGTTCTTCGGCATTCGTGAAATGCCCGCCAACGTGGTCGGGCTGTGGGCTGTCTCAGAGAGTCAGTCCAGCACCCGGCCATGCCTGCGTCAGGAGAATGTGTCAGCCACCAACGCGAAACCTTCTATTCAAGACCACCGGTCTCAGGAATCCGAAGTACCTTCCGATTCAGGAGACCAGCGTTTTTCTACACTCACTGCATTTTGAATGAACAATGATTCAACCGATAGCACCGATTCGCAGCCATGTCACGTGGGCAAGTCAGCATTGCCCACGGACACGCTGAATCTGCTGAACCGTCCTCTTGAATCCATAACGAGCCTGATGAATTTCGTGCGGGATTGCGAAGGCTGGAACAAGCGGCGGTCAACAGTCACGCGGCTGTTTGCCGCGGCCTGGTACCGGTGGGGCCTGCTGTTGCGCCGCTGTGAGAGAAATGGCAGGATTGGCTCGCTCGGTGAAGCGGATGCAGGCTCTGCTGGGAAGCAACCTGCCGAGGAATAGCCGAGTCGAAGAGTCGGAGTAACTCCACTCTGGAGGGCGGTGCAGGTCGGCTGTTTCAGTGGGCTGCACCGTCCTGTTTTTCACAGCGTTCTGACGCAGGCAGGGTTTCTCGCTTGGCGGTCATGCGAGCAACAAATCAACCGCACTCTCGTCTCACGAGCAACTCAGTATGGAGCCCGGTTACTCTGATTCGAGCCATGCCTCGGAAAATCCAATCACCCAGTATCACGCGAAGTCGGTGGTCATCAACCGTGGTTGAAAGCCGACGTCGCGATTGCCTCAAACGATCAGGATGTGAGGCCTACCTGGCGTTATCCTTCCCGAGTGACGGATGCTCGTAGATCCATGTATGGGCCATGTCGAGCACCTTGCATACGACAGGCAGGTCTTCGCGACCGAACGATGTGGAATCTTTCCACTGCTCTCCATCTTTGTACAAACGCGAGACGGTGACGTTGTGGCGCGTGCCGTTCTGCGTTTCATTCTCCCACACGGCAGCTCGAATGCGACCGAGCCGAATTTCGTGAACAGGTTTCATTTTTTCCTGGGCCATTTCATTTTCTCCAATTACAGGGAACACAATTGCGTGAGCAGTTGCGCACGCAGACACTCGCAAAGTTCAGAACCGGTTCGACCAGATCAGCGGTGATAGCAGCACCTCGGTCGAAGAAACCTTCATGACCACCGACCTCCGAGCGCGGGAATGTTCCAGCACGCAAAGGTCCGCGACAGCGTCTACCCGGTGAGCGTCAAAAAGAACGATGCGAGCGTTCGCTCAAACCAATCGGTATCAGAAAATCGCGACAATGTCACGTTTTTCATTCACGCCCGATGCCTGCGGTTAAAGCAGTAGACCGAAGTGTGCGGAATGACTCTGTAAATACCGCCACGCCGTTCGGTAGTCAGCGATGTCAAGAAGGTGCTGAATCGTGGCCAGTGCCTCCGAGTCCAGCACGGACCACACGGCAACATGCTGTCCATCATTCTGGACGTGTTGGACGAATCGGCGTTGCAGCACATCCGATTCGGGCAAAAACGTCTTCAATCCATAGCAGTCAGCCAGACCAAGGTAAACGTGCATCATCGTACTGAAGTACCACGGATCGTATACGTTATGCAAGCACGTTGATTCCGATGGATTCGTCCCGGAAATGCCGACGGAGAATCATTGAATCGGTTTCCTGTACGCCAGGCCGCACAGAATGGCGACCCGATCAAGTGGCTCTGTCTGTTCGTCCAGCCAGCGAACGAGTTGTTCGCCGGCCATGGAGTCTGAGCGTGATGCAGCCACGGCATGCATTGCCTGCAACCGATAGAACGGCTCCGACGTTGACGGCAGGTGCCTGATCGCATCTTTGGTCCGTGATGCAAGGCTCAACTGGCAACAAAGTGCTGAAGCCGTTCTGCCGGACGTTCCGTAAAGTGGCAACCTTGAGTAGTGACGTTTGCGATTCATGGCCAAAGCGAACTCACCTGCGAAGGCATCTGCCTCGTGAAGTGGCAGGAAAAGTGAATCGACGGCGCCTTTCGAATTAATGATCCCGGCAGCTTTTCGGCGCGTCGAGCGATATCTTTCCGTATCACCGTTCTTTGCACAGAGAATCGACAACTCCGCATAGGCCCGAGCCAAATAGTCTGGTGCGCGATAATTTGCTCCCAGTCCTTCTGATTCGATCTTCTGGATCAGCCTGGTCACTTCTTCGAGATTGTCCTGCCTGGCGGCGAGCAGCATTCGGTAGTAATAGTTTGGCGGTAGGAACACGCTGTCGAGCGTACCGGACGGGATGTCACAGTCACGATGAATCGCTTCGGCGATCATCCACAGCCGAATCTTCAAATTGGCATTGGCATCGTTGAGTGGCTGAGAAGCTCTGGCCGCATTGATGATGTTTTCAATGGCCCGACGGGGATCGTCCAGAGCAAACGCCTGCAATTCGGCAGCCGTGCAGTAGCAGTTAATGAGGTCGTTTAATTGCTGGTCATTCTGCCGGTCACTTCGGTAGCCTGATGTGTTGCCGCCATCATCGTCACTGTTCCGCCAGTGTGATGTCCAGACGGAATAGATGGCACCATCAAATTCTGCCAAGGCATCTGCGTAAGTTGCCGGCTGATTCAGCCTGTTCCAGCAGGCGGCAATCCACAGACGGGCCCATGCCCGTTCCAGCGGCAGTTGCAGAAATGCTGCATCGAACTGGGCGTTCTCCAGCAGACTGCGAGGGTTAGTCGTATCGAGCGGGGGCTGTTGATTGCGTTTCGGCGGAATCGCTTCTTGTGGATCAGCTCGGTGCCGCGCGTATCCAATTAACGCCGCAGTACGAACACTTCCTGGCTTGAGTTCCAGAATCCACGAAATCAATTCCGCTTCGGACTTAAAGCTGTCCGCGAGTGTCGGGATGTAAGCGGCAACAGCAGCGCATCCCAAATCTTCGCTTCCGTGCCGGCGAATCAATGGCTCCGCGATGAATGAGGGAATTTTCTGCTGCGCGTCCTTCATGACGGGAAAGAGCAACGGCGGTCGGAGGCTGTGGTCCCGCAGGTTCATTGCAGAGAAGACAACCCGGCGAAAGTTCGCTTGCCGCAGATCGGCGGAAGCAAGAACGGCACAAGCCCGCTGGTCGCGCAGATCGTTGCCTGTATTGTCAAGTTGCTGTGCTTCGGCCAGCAACATTGCTTTCCAGAAATCTGATCGCTGATTTGTGCGTGCTGCGGCGGATGCTGCGTGGGCGTATCCCATCGTGTTGGCGGGAAAAGGATCGAATCCGATCGTGCCGTTGTACTTGGGGATGGATTTGCAAACCTCAAATACATTTGATGGCGGACGTGTCTCGGACAGCACTCTGCATCGATAGATTGCTGGCCAGTAGGTACGAAGGGTGATGCGGCTCTTCACGGCAAGATTTTGAATTTCATTGAGGAGAGTTTGAGCCTGCGACTCTGGCGACACACTCGCTACCTCCGCAAGCAGCTTGAGTCGATCATGGATGTCGGACACGTCGCGGACGAGATTCGTGGCTTCTTCAATCCGTGAAGCACGTGTACCTGCTGGAGTTGAGTCGGCAAGGCGTTGAAGCGAGCGAAGGGCGGATTCTGCCGCCCGTTTGGCGTTCGTCATTCGCAGGGCATTGCTCCAGGCAGTTTGCTCGGCATCAATTGCTGCCTGTTCGTTTTCGGATTGTCGATGGAAGTCGGCCAGTGCGTGATAGACGTCGGCGTATCCGCCGTCATTGGGAGAGAGGTTTTCACACTCACGTTGGACGACAGCCAGCCACTTCTGGGGTTTCCAGATCGAAACGTTCGACCAGTATGGTGCCAACCGTTCCTGCATTGCCGGTTGCAAGGTGCCGACTTCCACAAGCCTGACGAGGAATGGCAATGGCTGTTGCTGCGACTGCAATTCAGATAGCTCGCCGAGGAGCCGTCGATTGGGTAAGTCCGCTCTGAGTTCTCTCAGGGATGCTTCTGCTTCGCCGTATTTCTCAGCCGCCGCCAGTGGTTGCAGTAACTGTTGAGCCTGCCTGACCAGAGTCTGCACGTCGCGCCACTCCTGCGATCCGTAGGTTTGCAGTAAGTCAGAGTCGATGGCCTGGACAAGCTCTTCGTACGACGCCTTTGCAGTCTGAAGCTTCTCGCGATTCGCTGCCACAGCCTGTTCAACGTCCGACGTCTGAGCAGCTACCTGTTGCGGAGGAGCAGCGGGAACCACAGGCTCGGTGTCAGCATCGTCCTTCTGAAGTTCTGTCTCGGCGGCTTCATCACTTTCAGGCTGGCTGACAACCTCAGACCGGTTAACAACTTCAGGGGCAACATTTTTGTGATCTTCGGCAAGGCGCTTCTGTATCTGTGGCCATAGCATGGCCAGTACGATGGCACCGGGAACTCCAATGACGAAGAGCATCAGGAAGGCTGGTGGTGATTTTCGCATCGAGACTCGATCTACGGCTGAAGAAGTCCCACTTCGATGAGATGGACGGAATGTTCCTTGAGAAGTCGCTGTACCCGTTTGATGGATTCGATGTTTCTCTCAACGGACCACGCCTTGTGTTCCGGGAAGGCTCCCATCGGTCGTGCGGACTTCGGATGCAGGAAATTCGTCAGCCCGCCAATTCTTGCGAGTGCCCGAACGCCATCGATATTGGGCGACAATGCACCAAGCCGGTCCAGTGTGCGATAGGAAAGCGGCTTCGCTTCTGATTGCTTCACCCAGTCTTCGGGTGTGTCTCGCAACTGGTAATAGCCGGGGCTAGTGAATGGCTTCAGCAGGCGAGCGATCTCGTCTTTGTCCCTGGCATAGGCTTCTGATCTCCGGTGGCGGGCAAGTTGTTCTCGAGTATTCCTTTCGATCTTTCGGATGCTGTCGAGTGCCCGCTGCAGCTCATCCGCCAGCTCTTGGTTCTGGCGGGATACGGAAGCAAGTTGTGTGGCGTGAGTACGCCGCATGGGAGCGATCTTTCTTTCCAGAGCGATATTTATGGAAATCGCTTGTCTGGCCAGCCTGTCTGATTCGATCGTCTCAAATTCCCTTTCCCAATCCTGTGTGATTGTCGCCTGCGAGGACTGATGCTGAAGCTGATCGATTTCACTGGCGAGACGGATCAGCATTCTCCCAAGGGCGGATTGGTCTCCAATCTGTGACGAGACTGCTTCATGATGCGTTTCGCAATGCTGTCGAATCGCGTCAAGGTGGTCTATCAGGATGTTTCGGCGCCGCATCATCTGCGAATTCGCGGGATTGGTTTTGGCCAGGCTCTCTTTCAAGCGGTCCAATACAGGAATCCAGGTCTCACCAGGTGACGGGCCAGACCCGCCGAGCATTGACTTGGCAGCTCGTTTGGCTGTGGCGACCGGTTGCTCGAAAGGATTGTCGGGAGCAGGCTTCGTATCTGTCGAGCTGCTTACGAGTCGGTAGCCGCCGTAAAAGACCACGGGAACAAGAATCAGCAGTGCGGCTGCATGCACAAGATCACGATACTGGTTCAATGATTGAGGCGATCTGTTCATTCTGAGAGCAACCCTGTCTTCACCATCGCGTTGCCATGGAGGCGAATGAACGCCTGAGCCTGCTTCACTTTCTCGCGGGTGATTGCGTTCTTAATGTGATGGACTGCGTTGTATTCGGGAAATGCCCCCATAGGCCGGTCGTTCTGGCCTGCCACACGGGCTGGTTGAACCAGCTTGAACAGACCTTCGATACCGCGATCGCTGTTTTCGAGGACACCTCTGCGAAGCAGTCCCGAGTAGGATAACGGTTGTTTGTCAGCAGTTGTTTCCAGTCGCCCCGTCAGGCCGATTTGACGATATCCCGGTTTTGTAAACGGAACCAGAAGATCACGGACTGCAGGGTATCCCGCCTCCATCCGGGCGATGGACTGAGCCAGTTCTGCTTCGCGCGCCTGCTTTGTTTCTTCTGCAGCACGTTTGGCTGAATCGATCTGCTGGCGTGCGTACTTTTCGACAGCAGAGAGTTTCCGCTTTGCATCGTTTACGTCGCTTTCAAGCATGTCCTTTCGGACTTTAGCCTTGTTCAACTCAGTCGCCTGCATGTCGCGTACTTCTTGAAGTCTCGCGTCGACAGCCTGCTTCACCGCAGTGGTCTCTGTGGTCGTCAGCCGGTCGATTGCATCCTTAAGCGTCATTGGCTGGACAACGGAGTTGTCGCGGAGCAACTGATCAATAGTCGAATTGGCAATCTCCACTTTCCGCTGCCAAGACTCCAGCTCTGACTGAATGCGAGCGAACGTTGCATAGAAATCATTCATTTCGCCCAATGGATATCGTGCTGTTTCAATCTTTCCTTTGATGTAGGAAAGATCCTGACGAGCAGCCCTGGCACTGGCTTCTTTGGCATAGCTCGAAAGGAACTCAAATCTCCGCGCATTGTCAGATGTCGCCAGTCGGCGACCGGAATCACTGGTTCGCAAAGATGCCATTCTCTCGCCAAATTGACGGGCCGAGTCTTCCGCCAGCGTGATCTGCGATTCGAGTTCCTCGATCCGTGCGGTCACCTCGACGCGTTGAAGTTGCAAAACGAGTCCGGCTTCAATGTCCTCGTATTCGACGATCTGCTGCTCTGTTTCCTCTTCGGTTGGTTGAGCGTCTTCGGGGCTCTTCTTCTGAAACTCGTCATCAAAGTCCGGATTCACCGGGATCGGTTTGGGAGGAGGTTCAAGTGAGACGAGTGAACCAATTCCGAGATAGAGAAAAATGCCCCAGCCGGACATCAATGCGAGTATCGCTAACCCGGAGACCAGCAGACCGGAGCCAGCGAAAATGGATGACGATGCCTGAGCTTGCGGCTTTTGTTAAGAGATGTGCTGCATGATTGCTGCTCCTCAATTTCGAGAGCCAGCAATTGCCGACGCAACCCAGGCGAGTACGCTCAGCACGACAGCAATCCCGATCATCGGCAATCGTCCGAACATGATGCCGTACAGCAGCGACTGTGCGGCAATCAGTCCTCCAGCGACAGTCAGACTGGCCGCAATGACGAACAGCCAGTCAATTGCACCTCGCTTCCAGTGCGAATAGTCGGCAACGCATTTTCCGCCCAGGCCGATTCCTGTAAGTGTTAGTAACACGGCAAGGGGGACCATGATTGCCGGTTGCAAACGACTAAACATCATCATGGCGACGGCTCCACCACTTACCGCTGTCGCCCACGGCGTGAGCGAATCGTAGGTGCTTCCGGCGTGGGCACGCTGCCTGGGATCGACTGGCTGGGATTGCTGATCGTCGCGAGTTTCGATTCGCTTGCGACGGAAATTCTCACGATCAATCTCGCGCTGTCCCCATCCAGTGATGACGTAATGGCCGAGCAGGATTGCGGGTTCCAATTCGTACGATGAACGCAGGACCGGTGTGGTTTCCCATTGTTCCTCGCGAACGTCGCGTTCGATGACTCTTTCCAGAATCAGGTCTCCTTCAAGAATTCGCATGTGCTGCCGAATCCACGACGGAACCTGATCGATAAATGCCTGTTTTTCGGCTGGAATCGGATACTGCGTTTCATCCAGCCGTCGAGCTTCGGCATTCATGACGTGATGCTCATGCTGTTCTATCGAATATCGATTCCGGCCTTGAACCTGTTCCCAGGTCTCAAACCGCATCCATAAGTCCCCATCTTCATCCGATCGTTGCTGGACCGATTGGGTCTGCTGACTGCGTAGCTGATCCTGCGTGACAAGATGGCGAAAGAAATTCAATTTGCAGGTCGACTCGCCCGGCCATTCAATCAGTCCCACAACGTCAAGCTCAACCAGCACGTGCAACGACAACAGAAGCTGAGCGGAGATTGTGTGGCACGATTGCCTGAACCAGTTGTTGACGACTGGCGTGATCTCGTTAAGCGGCTGTGCCATCAGGTCCGCCGTCAGCACAGGCTCAAGTGGCCTGTTGACACGCGCCACTGCATTGCAAAGCGGTCCGCGAGCCGAGCGGATCGCGTCGGCTTTGGCTGTCGGGTGGTGCTGGCCACGAACGCGAATTTCGATCGCCTCAAAGCAGATCGACTCGGCGAAGAACCGCACGTCTTTCTGCTTCGCAGCAAGCGTGTCTGCACTGGATGAAACTGATCGGGCAAGTTCGTTGTGATCTGATACGCCACTGAAATCAGTCGCTGGCAGTGCCGTCCAGATATTTTCGCTCAACGTGGCAAACGCTGGCGTGAGACGATTCGCCTTGTCAGCGAGTGGATGCGCAGGCGTCAACTCATCGCGAGGCAATGCATACTCATCAATGAGTCGCGGAAGCAGGTCGTCAAATGTGGTTGGTTCTACTGTTGTGGTCATGGCGCACCAGCCACCATTGTACAACGCTGACGAAAATTTCCATATCACCAGGCTTTGGACTATGACGCGAGTGCAGTCGCACGCAATCTGTTTCGGCAATCTCTACAAGGATCGCCGCTTGAGAAGCTTCGATGCTGACCACCCACTGTGTAAACACTCGACGAAGGATACGAAAATGCTGAATATGGCGGAGCACCAACGTGGACATAAATGATCAGTCGCGGCAGCCCACAGGACAGTCCATACAGAAACAATCTACGACTGCATCAGCGACATCTTCAGCCTCAGCGAAATCGAAGACATCGTGATCTCACTGCTGGTAATTGATACGGAATTACGTACCTGCTCCCGGTCTGGTCGACCGGAGCGCCGAAAACTGACTACAGTAGAGACTGGGCATTGTTTGAGGTGTCGTCATACGGACTGCAGCAAGGGTTGGAGTTGTCTCAATCAAAATTGTTGGCGGTCGATCGGACAGGAGCGTCCGTTGGCACCTTTATTACTTTCGTCACGAAGGGTGATGTCATGGTGCTGAGCAACGAGCTGTAGTTGAGATGGAAAGTAAGTTCGGTACCTGCAGGCAAGAGTTTGTTTCCGGAGTCCACGACCAGGTGGTCGCTGCTGGCTCCGAGAATCTGAACGTTGAGTTCCGGGTGGAGGCCGGACGGATCAACGTCCTGTCGCCCGATTGCAAGGATCGTTTGTGCGACCTGACCTCGGTCGGTGATGGATGAATTATCGCCGAATGCGTTTTGTGCGGTCTCACCCCAGGGGAGCGACGGCTTAAATGTTGACTCGATCACTTCAGCAACGAGCGTGATGGCATCGGTGAAGAGTCCGTCAATTGGCTGGCGGTGCAGAGGTTCGCAGCCGAGCAGGATTGCTTCCCCCAGACGCAGATCGTTGATCCGACCAGTGTCTGAACTATTGAATGCCCAGTTGAGATTCGCCGAATTTCCACCGGATATGATGTCCAGATTCAGACCGAACTTCGCTTCGATCGAATCTGCAAGTGCGGATAGTTCAGCCATGTTCTTCGTATCGGGGGACACTCCGCAGCGACAGGCGAGGTTCGTGCCAAGGCCTTTGAACACGACGTTCGGCAAGCGAAGCATTTCACGCACTGTGGACTCAACATCATCCGGCAAAATGCCTTCGCGAAGATCTCCCAGTTCGACCATGAGAACGATTCCGTGCTTTCGATCTGCTCCGCAAGCGGCGGTCGAAAGTGCGCGGATAACATCCAGTTCGGTGTTGAAGCTCACATCGGCGGATTTGACAACGCGTTCCACCTGGCTGAGCATCGGAGAACGGATAAGCGTCATCAGTGCTGGCACATTTGCATGACGCATCGCTTCGATGTTCTCGATACGTGAGTCCCCGAGCGTCTGCACACCCGCTGCCAGTAACGCGCCAGCGATGTCAGGCGAGCCGAGGATTGCCTTGGTGACACCAGTTACCGAGATACCTCGCCTGCCTAGCCGCTCGACCAGAACCCGCGCGTTGCGTCGAATTTTGTTGAGGTCAATTTGCAATCGCGGAGCGGTCATCGCACGCCTGCAGTGAATTTCTCGTCAAGCTCAGGGAACGCAGAGATGACCATTTCGACAAGTCGATCAGGTGAACGAGAAAGCGCATCGGTCACGGGGATTCCGAGTTCGAGTTCATAAAGTGTGATTGCCAGTTCCACTTCTACGTCGGTCATGTTCTCGTGGTTGATTGTCAGGCCGATGACCTTTGTGTCCGAAAACGTCTCGATGAGAGTGACCTCATTGGCAGGCAACGGCAGCGGCATCTGACCGAAGTCGCAGCGATAGCGTCGTGCCGGTGCGTGTTGCAGGATGACGCCGTCAGGGCAACTGCCTCGAAGCACGAAAGACGAAGTCGAGTAAGCCGGGTGGCTCAGCGCGCCTTGTCCTTCGACAACGATCACATCCGGGCTTTCGTTTTCAAACGCTTCGATAATCGTGCCTTCCAACTCGCCCGCGCAGAACTGCGAAGGAATTGCGTCAAGTGCCACGCCATAGCGAGCGCCCTGGATCAATCCAGTCTGGCCAGTTCCAACCATTACGGCCTTCACGCCACAGTCGTTGAGGGCACGCGTCAGGATGGTGGCTGTTGTTCGTTTGCCGATGGCACAATCAGTACCGAGGACGGCGATCCGCGGGCAGGTAACATTCGCGATGCGACCACTGAACAGTCGCAGGTCCTTCTTCGGTCGTGGTTTTCGAATGTCGAGAATCTTTACGTTCTTCGCTTCGCTTGCCGCCGCGAACACGGGATCGTCGGTCAGAAACTCGTGGAGCCCGTTGACGATGTTCATTCCAAGGTCGATGGCTTCAAGCACGAGACCACGCTCGTGCGACGACAACATGCCACTCGCTGGGGCCATTCCAAAAATGAAATAGTCAGGCGTGCTCCCGGCATGCGCGATGGCGGCGGCGAGATTCTGGCAGATGGGGATTCCGTTTGGTTCCTCGCCCAGCACTACGCCACTATCGAGTCCATTTTTCTCACTATCTATGACGGCGAGGATTCTGTACTTCTCCGAGTGACGAACAAGACCGTTAGCTGTCTTACCGTCAATCGCTCCGAAGTTTGCCTCACAATAGACGACCGCTGTGTGGCCTCGTTGATGAACGTCACCACTTGCTGGTGAAGGAGCCACATCGCCTGACAAGACACCGTTATGGCTATTCGTGTGGGCGCGCGAGCCCTCTGGGAATGGGGGGCCGTACATTGTCTCTCCTCGGGTAAGCTCAGAGGAGGCGACGGGATCGTTCCGACCGAATTTGGCCGATTATCAACGAGTGGTCCCCACTAAGGATGTGCCGACAGCTTAACACAACACACTGCTGGATGATACGGCCACTTCCAGAAGGGCATGCACTTTCGTGCCGGACAACCATTTCACATTGAGCAGTATGTCAAGACGTAAGCTCAGCAATTCAACTGGAGTGCTGCCAACCTGTATTCACAATATACGGAGTGCCAGATTGTTTTCGCAGTCGTCAACGTTTTCTGCTTGGTGCAGATCTCCGTTGCACCTGTGACAGTTTTTCTGTCACTGCTTATCGTTGCCCCGAGGCGTTGAGAGTAGCGCCTGCCTTTTCAGCTTAATGGCTTCCAGACGCTTCGCATCAGACCGATGTACGGCACACTGAGGATGGATCCTTGCCGATGAATAAGAAATCTCTGTGCATACAGGGCAGCGTTTTCGTTCTCGAGCCTGGTACAGCGGAGTTGGATTTCGATTGTGCATGCAGTTTACACCGGAATGGAATATGTACAGGAAATATCATCAAATCCTGGAGATCTGGTGCTGATCAGGACTTGTTGCTGTTAATTGAGCTAAATACTCACGCCGTGAATATGATCAACTTTTCGCATAGTAAAGTATGGTTGTTGTATTTCTGCGAAAGATGAGCATCGGACGCAGTTGTCGCCCGGTGCCCCTGTCAGAATGAACTCCAGGAAAAGTGCCTGTAGTCGCTAAACCACTCTGACGTTTTCGGCGCAAGGACCTTTTGGTCCAGAGCCGACCGTGTATGAAACCCGTTGTCCTTCAGAGAGTTGATCGAATCCACCCGCTGCTACGCTGGAACTGTGAAAGAAAATATCCTTGTCTGTTCCGTCATCAATAAAACCGAATCCTTTTTGCGTAATCCGTTTGATCGTGCCTTCTGCCATTGCTTCTGTCCAGTTTTCAAAATGTGTGCAACCGTCATTGCGTGAAACATTCACGCCAATCCTTTTGCGTTCAGACTATCTGTAGTCGATACCGCTCAATGAATCGCTCGCGGCAATGAAAAATAATGAAGTGGCTTGCCGACGGCTTTCAACAGTTAGCTGAAAAAAGGCTGAAAATTGCCAACCGGCGCTCGCCACTGATACTTCTTAACTTCTGATGTTGGTTAACTGTATCTGTTCGGTTTAATTGAGGAGTTTAACTTTGGCATGAAGGTCTCCTGAAAATCCTTCAGGTGTCCACCGGTCATGGGCTACCGCAAAAGTGTCTTACGGAAGTTACAGGGCCGCGGCGAAAGGACGAGGTGATACGACTTGAGCCGAGACGGCCTGACCGGAAGGCGGCAGCGATCGCATCAGGGATCTCCGCCTCTGCCAATACGACGGCAGCCTGATACTCCACGTTGAGCGCTATCATTTCCTGTTCCCGAGCGACAGCCATCGCTCGTCGTCTTTCAGCAAGAGCGCGTGCGATGCGAATTTGCGCGTCTGCGCTTTCAATTCTCAGTTGCGCGCCAATGTTGTCACCCACGTCGATATCCGCAATATCGATTGAAACAATGGCGAACGCCGTTTGCGAGTCCAGAGCCTTTTCCAGCACTTTTCGAGTAATCAACATTGGGTCAGCCAAAGCGTCCCGGTAGGTGTTACACGAACCGATTGCTGAAACGACACCCTGGCCAACGCGAGCGATCACCGTGGCTTCCGTGGCTCCGCCGATTAATTGAAAAAGGTTAGTTCGAACGGTGACGCGAACTCTCACTCTGAGTTGAATCCCGTCCCTGGCCACTCCATTGATTGTATCACCATTGCCGACGGTTGCATCCGGGCAATTGATGACAACGGGACTGACCGAAAGCTGAACAGCTTCCAGGATATCACGGCCTGCCAGATCGATGGCTGATGCAGTATTCCAGTCGAGTTTGATTCCGGCACAATGTGCAGTTATCAACGCCCGAGTCACACGCAGCACATCTCCGCCAGCGAGGAATTGAGATTCGATCGAGTCCGAAGCCAGCTCTGGCAAACCCGCCTGCGCGGACATGATTCGACACTGGACGACAAGTTGTGGATCTACTTTTCTCAATGACATTGAGATCAGTGAAAGGATGCCCACGTGGGCTCCACTGACAGTCGCACGCAACCATAACGAAAAGTAGTGATAAACAATGACCAGCCACACCACGAACATTATTGCTGCAATGACGAGGAGCAATGATTCGATCATTGGGTTCTACTTAAAGATGTGTGTAACTTCAGCAGCTCAGGAACACAGTTTGAAACAGTGGAATCAGCAGGAAAGTCAACTGTCGTTCTCTGTAATCATTCGGCGAAGTCAGTCCGTAACACCGCTGAGAAGTACGAGTGTGGAAATACCGACCGTTCCCATCAGGACATACTGAAAGACGGAGTTCATAGTTCCTTCGGTCAACGCAATTCCAAAACTCGATGCGATGATGCAGGCCAGAAGGAGGAGGAGCGTCTTCATAGGGAGTTCTTTTGGTGAGTACCTGATAAGCCTCGATGGCTGCAGCAGTTTACCTTGAGAGTCTTCGTTCTGGGCCAAGTCGCGGGTGTGGATGGCGTCCCAGGTTGCGAAAATCCACAACCTGCGAAATTTCCAAGTGACACGCCGTGGTCCGACCTCGCTACTTTATAAAGTGGACTTGCAAATAGTGAAGGTGCAGATATGGTATCTGCACTGGGGAGGCAAGTCAAACAAGAGGACGCTGTCATGATGACGATCACAGTCACGCGCATTCCTCGAACACGCTGTTTGTTAACCAATCTCTTGAGCGGTGGGTTCCACTCACCAATTATCAGCTTCCACGCTTCATTCCCTGAAGGTACAGGACCATGGTCCAGATAGTCGCTTTTGAGCAGGATGCCCGAGAATCAATTCGACGGGGAGTTTCGCTGTTAGCCCGCACAGTTCGGACCACGCTGGGCCCTCGTGGGCAACACGTGATTTTCGAAACACCATTCGGTTCGCCCACAGTCACAAAGGATGGTGTGACGGTGGCGCGGGAAGTCGAAGTCGGGGATGCATATGAGAATGCTGGCATAAAGCTCGTTCGGGAAGTTGCGGCGAAAACAAATGATATGGCTGGGGACGGAACCACAACTGCGACCGTGCTGGCAGATGCAATTTTCACTGAAGGTCTGAAAGTAGCCGCTGCCGGTGTGAATCCCGTGGAATTGACGAACGGGATCAGACAGTGTGTCAATGACGTTGTTGAGCAGCTCCAGGCCATGTCGACGCCGGTCAACGGTCAGAAACAGATTGCTCAGGTTGCGGCCATTGCAGCCAACAATGACACCCAGATTGGAAGATGTATCTCCGACTGCATCGAAATGGTTGGCCACGACGGGGTGATCACGATCGAAGAGGGAAAGAGCCTGAACAATGAAGTCGATTGGGTTCAGGGAATGCGATTCGACAGCGGCTACCTGTCGCCATACTTCGTGTCTGATGCTGGAAGCATGGAGTGTGTATTAGACGAGGCGTACGTACTGATCTATGAAAAGAAGCTGTCCA
>Ga0055584_100002438_pt1 | contig 18375 bp, 13 predicted proteins | sample OSDHelmetaG_FD_58716 | JGI IMG/M metagenome (GOLD analysis project Ga0055584, IMG submission 58716) | Pelagic marine sediment microbial communities from the LTER site Helgoland, North Sea, for post-phytoplankton bloom and carbon turnover... | ecosystem: Environmental > Aquatic > Marine >... | reverse complement strand
CTTGGCGTGTTGTTACTGGTGGGCGTGCACGCGTTGGTTCAGTTTCGAGGGGGTGTGGGTAGCGAGCTGTACCCATTGACCTACGTCGCGGTCGCGCTCGTCGCGTCGTTCGCGACGGGGACGGCCGGCATCGGGGTTGTCGCCTTTGCGCTCACGCTCGGCTTCGCAATTGCCTTCCTCGGCGAACACATCACCGATGCGTTGCTGCTCGGGTTGAACGGACTCTTCGTCGTCTGTTTTGGTGCGCTCAGTCACGTGTTCACGCGCGCGGAGATCGTGCGCGTCCGTCGCAAATCAGAACTCGAGCTCGCCGCCCAGAAGGAAAAGGTTCGGGACGATACGCGGCTATTTCGCTTGGTCGCGCCATCGTCGGACGGCGTCAGGGACGAAGAGCGTCTCTATGAGACCAGCGTTCAAGAAGTCCGGCAAGCGCTCTACCATGCGCTGCAACTTCTGCATCAGACCCTCGACCTACACACCTGCGCGCTTTTGATGCCGACCGACGAGGCCGAACAGCTTCGAATCGTCGAACTGGTGACGAAGAGCGATGACGTCGCCGATGGTCCCTTTGCGTTGGGGGCGGGGGTCGTCGGCGCGGCGGTGCGCCGGAAGGTGACTACCAGCCTCCAGCAGATTCGCCACGGTTATCGAGGGATTTGCTATTATCGAGGGCCTGCGACCGTGAGGTCGTTCATCGCCGTTCCAGTCTTGGAGCGGGGTCACCTTCGGGCGGTTCTTTGCGCGGACCGTGTCGTCGACCGCGCCTTCGGCCCGCAGGAGGAGGAGCTGCTTCGAAACAGCACCTCGCACATCCTCCGCGCGTTCGAGAACGAACGCGTGTTCGTGCAACTCGAAAGCTCCAAGCGAGAGCAAGAGACTCTCTATCGTGTCTCCCAGGCACTCAGTACGGCGCTGACGCAAGACGCGGTCATGGAAGTCGGTTTGGCGGCAGCGAAAGAGATCGTAGCCCACGACTTTGCCGCTATCACGGAGTACCAACCCGAGGGTCGGCGCCACGTCGTGCGGCGCGCGGTGGGCGACCGGGCGCTGGACTTCCAAGGCCTTCGCTTTCGGGACAACACTTCGCTGACGGCGATGGTCGTCAAGAACAGGCACTACCTTCCATACCGCGGTGAGTTCGATTCCAAACAGCAGGTCCTATTCACCAAGAAGGCCAAGCTCAAAGGAATGGAGTCGTTGCTCGTCCTGCCACTGGTCGTGCGCGAAGAGCCCATTGGCACGTTGATCGTCGGCGCGAAAGCATCGTCCGCATTCGGCACGTCGGTGCGTGAGACGCTGCAAGCATTGGTGAATCAGTTGGCGGTCGCGATGGCCAACGCGCGCGCGGTCCGGCAGTTGGAAGAGATGGCCACCACGGACGGTTTGACCGGCTGTTTGAACAAACGCGCGCTCCTCGACCAGATGGAGCAGAAGCTGCTGGCTGCGCAGCGATTCGGCCGCAAATTGTCGCTCATCGTGACGGATCTCGACCATTTCAAGGCCGTCAACGACACGTACGGTCACGCCGCGGGCGACCGGGTCTTGAAGGAGCTCGGGGGCGTGCTGAGGCGAGTGAAGCGAGAGACCGATATCGTGGCCCGGTTTGGCGGTGAGGAGTTCTGCGTGCTCTGTGAAGAGACCGACGCGCGCGGCGCACAGCTGCTTGCGGAGCGCGTGCGCGAGGAGCTCGAGAAGACTGAGGTGGTGACCGAGCTCGGGCCACTGAAAGTCACCGCGTCTCTCGGCGTGGCGACGTTCCCGGACCATGCATCGACTGCGGCGGACCTGTTCGTGCAGGGTGACAAAGCGCTATACGAAGCGAAGAACCGAGGCCGCAATCAGGTCTGCACGTTGTAGCGGTCTTTCGGCGCGGTTCTAGTGAACCGCTAGGGGTGCTTGAGTTCGAGGGTGTCGGGATCGAGCATCCACTGGAATCGGCCCTTCCCGCGTTCGATGCTCAACAGGCAGGCCGAAGACGTTCGGAACGACGGGAACGTCGCGAGCTGTCCGAGATGGCCGGCGAGCATGCCGATCTTCGGCATGTGGGTCACCATGACGACCAGATCGTCGTCGGCCGCGTGACCGAGCGGCTCGAGAGCCTGCGCGGTGCTGCCCACTTCGCTCGACAGCGCGGTGTGCACCTCGAGGGGCCCACCGAAGTCCGGATGGGTTGCAGCCAAGATCTCCGCGGTTTGAACCGAACGCACCAGTGGGCTCGTGTAGATGCACGAGTAGTGCAGATCCATCCTCGACAGCGCTTTGCCAACGTTGGTGACCGTGTGCCGCCCCGCGTCGGTCAGCCAACGTTCGTGGTCCGTTGGGGCGGAACGCATGTCGACCGCCTCTCCATGTCGCAGCAGCAGGACGCGCATGGGGGGAGCTTGGCATGCCCCCTAGCGATCGTCTTGCGAACTGTGGGCCGAAAGCGCGAAAGATTCCTCAGGAGCCAACACGAGCCGGTGGCGCGCATAGAACGCGAACCAGAGCAGCCCGAGGCCGTACCAAACGGCGGCCCCTACCACCACCTTTTGATAGATCGGATCGGTGACAAACAGTGTGACCAAGGTGACGAGGGCAATCAACAACGCCACGACCGCACCCGGCACCCCGAGTGGACTTCGGTACGGTCGCTCGATGTGGGGCAAGCGAATGCGAAGCAAGATGTACGAAAGCATTTGAAGTGCGTACGCGATGACCGCGCCGAAAACGGCCATGTTGAGCAGGACGGCACCGACTGGATGCTCCGGGCCCAGCGCGTGAATGCCGTACGCGACGACATAGCCGAGCAAGGCACCAACGAAGAGCGCGACGTGCGGGGTCTGACGACGGGGGTGCGTGCGGGAAAGCCACCGCGGGAAGTAACCCGCACGCGACAGCGAGAAGATCTGGCGCCCGTATGCGAAGATGATGCTGTGGAAGCTCGCGATGAGACCGGTCACTGCGACCAAGGCCAGTAGCTTGGCGCCTAGGCCCGTTCCAAAGATCGTCTTGAAGCCCTCGAACAGTGGCTCTGCGGAGGAGCCGAGCGCCTTTGAGCCGGGCGAAATCCCTGCGTTCAGGAAGAGCGTGAGAAAGGCGGCGACGATCAGCGTGAGTAGCCCGTAGAGCAGGCCTCGGGGCAGATCGCGCGCCGGGGCGTGGGCCTCCTCGCCCGCGAGCGGAAGCTGCTCGATGGCGAGGAAGAACCAGATCGCGAATGGGAGCGCCGACAAGATGCCGGAAGGCCCGCGGGGAAGCCACCGGCTTTGGCCCGGCTCGGGCTCGATGTTCAACGCCCACTCCAAGTCGAAGTGTGGAATCGCAGTCACCCAGAAAACGACGAGCACTCCCAAGGCCAACGCGGTGATCAGCACGGTGAAGCGGAACGTCGTCTCGACGCCGGCCACATTGAGGCCGACGAAGACCGCGTACGCGGCCAGCCACCACAACGGCTCGGCGCTTGCGGGGGTGCCGAAGATCGCCCCCAGGTAACCACCGATGCCGACGACGATCACTGCGGGGGTGAGGATGTACTCCATGTTCTCTGCCAGCCCCGTGATGTAGGCGCCCCAAGGTCCCATCGCGGACCGCGCAAACGAGTACGCACCGCCGGTGTGCGGGAGTGCCGCCGTCATCTCAGCGATGCTGAAGCAGAGGCCGGCGTACATGACCGTGATGATCAGCGTGGCGATCAGCAGGCCGCCGAACCCACCGGCGGCGAGACCGAAGTTCCAACCGAAGAAGTCGCCAGAAATGACCGCGCCGACGCCGAGTGCCCACAGCGACCACACGCCCGCATACCGCCGCAATCCGCGCTTCTCGAAGTAGTGTTCGGCGACGGTGGTGTACTCGACCCCCTGACCCTTCTTCTCCATGGCGGGGAGTGTAGCGGTTTGCCGGGACAGGCGATAAGGTTCCGCGCATGTTGCCTATCGATCTTTCGGGGAAGCGCGCGTTTGTCGCTGGCGTAGCTGACGATGGCGGGTTTGGGTTTGCGATCGCCAAAACGCTGGCCGCGGCCGGTGCTTCGGTCTGCGTGGGCACATGGCCACCCGCGCTTGGGATCTTCGAGACCCTGCTGCGGCGAGGGAAGCTCGACGCGTCTCTCGCGATGCCCGACGGCAGCAAACTCGAGTTCGAGAAGATCTACCCACTCGACGCCGAGTACGACTCGTTGGATGACGCACCCCAGGAGTTGCGTGAGCAGAAGCGCTACCGCGAACGGGGCGACTTCAGCATTGGCGGGGTGGCCACGGCGCTCCGCGAGGACTTTGGCGAGTCCTGCCTCGACATCGTCGTGCACAGCCTCGCCAACGGGCCCGAAGTCAACAAGCCGTTGATGCAAACGAGTCGCGGGGGCTACCTAGCGGCGCTCGGCGCGAGCGCATATTCGTTCGTATCGCTGGCGCAACGAATGCAGCCGCTGATGCGAGACCAGGGCGCGTTCCTCGGACTGACGTATCTGGCGAGTCAGGGCGTCGTTGCGGACTACGGCGGCGGGATGGCATCCGCGAAGGCTGCGCTCGAAACCGACGCGCGCATGCTGGCGTTCGAAATGGGACGGGGATGGGGGCACCGGGTCAACCTGATTTCCGCTGGTCCCTATGCGTCTCGCGCGGCGTCGGCCATCGGTTTCATCCACAAGATGATCAAGTACTACGAGAGGAATGCCCCGTTGCCCGACGCGCTGCGGGCGGAAGAGGTCGGCAATGCAGCGGCGTTCCTCTGCAGCCCGCTGGCCAGTGGCATCACCGGGACCGTGCTCTACGTCGACAAGGGCTACCATGCGATGGCTGCGCCTGCCGACGTCGCGGGCTTGGTCGATTCTCTCGGTGACGACTAAGCGGGGCCCACACCGACTAGGCTGCGACCATGTCGTGCTGCGCGGTCGGCCGGATGCTGCTGGTGTCTGCGGCGACCATGAGCGTCGCTGCCAACGAGCGCTCCGTCGAGACACGATCCCGGAGCCAAGGGTCGAGGCCTCGCATCAGCGCCCGGGCAGATGGATGACGGGTAGCCGGACTCCGGCTCAAGAGCTTGGCCACGAGGCCGTCCATCTCGTCGTCGACGTATGGCGAAAGGTGCCTCGCTCGTGGCGCGTCTTCGCGAATGATCCTGCGGAGGACCGCGGTCACGTCGGCTCCGGTGAATGGAAGCTTGTTGGTGAGCGCTTCAAACATCGTGATGCCTACGCCGAAGAGGTCTGCGCGTGCGTCGACGAACGGGTTCCCGCTCGCCTGCTCCGGCGAGGCGTAGCTCGGGGTGCCATACACACGGCCCCGTTCCCTGGCGCGCTCGTCGGCGGGCGCCGTCTCGGCTGCGCACACACCGAAGTCGAGAAGATGCACGTCGAGCTCGCCGTGACCGCCCCGATTGAGCAGAATGTGCTCCGGCTTGATGTCCCGGTGTACGTAGCCGTGCCGGTGCACACTGTGCAGAATCGACGCGAGTCGCGCCATGATCACCGAGATCTGCGGCGCATTGAGTGGGCCGCACCGCCGCAAGTACGACGATAGGCTCTCGGAGCGCATGTGCTTCATCACGAGGTAGGGCGACTCGTCAGGGAGGGTCCCGTGGTCGATCACGGGCACGATGCCGGGATGAAAGACGCGGCGAGCGACTTCGACTTCGCGCCGCACGCGGCTCATCAAGTCCGGATTGCCCGCATGGGTTGGGCGGAGCATCTTGATCACGACTCGCTCGAGGGTAGCCAGGCGCTCGGCCTCGAACACGATTCCAGTGCCCCCCATGCCGATCGCATTTCCGACGCGATAGCGACCATCCAGGAGCAGCCCCCGAAGCTCCCCTCGCTCGTCCGAAACCGACATCCTCCCGAACATCGGATAGGCCCCCCGCCCAGTCAAAAAACCCGCAATTCCGCCCACTCCCCGAGAGTCCCCCGTCAAAAAGGGGACAGTCCCCTTTTTCGAGGGGTTAACGAAAAAGGGGACTGTCCCCTTTTTGACGGGGTTGAGGGGGCGGGTTAGCGCGCTGTGCGGAAGCTGTTGATCGTTTCGCGCTCGTCGTATGCGTAGGCGAAGCGGGTGGTTCGGCGGAAGGCATCGCTGTCTACGACGATGGGGTACTTGAGGTGGTCGATGGCGCCCGAGGGGATGTAGGGAAGCCCGAGTCGGCCCAGGCCGAGTTTGAACACGGTGGCGGGCACCGCGAGTGGACGGCGACCCGCTGCCCGGACGATCGTCGAGAGGGGGACGGGGGACGGACCCGAGACGTTGAAGATGCCGTGCAATTTGTGGGCGAGGGCGGTCACGATCGCTTCGGCGGCGTCGTCTTCGTGGATGAAGTGGAAGAGGGGATCGAAGCCCATGATCAACGGCACGTTGGGACCCTTCAGGAACGAGGCGAGTGTGCCGTGTTTACTCGGACCGAGGGTGTAGACGATGCGTAGGACCGAGGTTGCGATCTCTGGATAGCGCCACAACGCCGATGCCGCGTACAAGTCCGCGGCGACCAAGTCGGCGAGCTCCGGGAACGTGTGGGCCGACATCGGCGGTTCGTCTTCGGTGTGGTAGAGCGGGGAGTCCGCGGCCGCCCCGTAGAACGTGTGACGCCCTGCAAAAACCGCCTGTTTCACTCCGTAACTGTGGCAGTGATGGATGAACGCGCGGGTCCCGTAGAGGTTCACTCGCATCCGGTCGGCGCTCTGGTGGACTAGGTGCGTCACGGTCGCCATGTGAATGGCGCCCTCGGGGCGGTGGGTCCGGAAGACATCCTCGGCAGTCCGCTTGCGGATGTCCGCCTGGAACAGCTCGATCGCGTCCGGCGCCTCGGGCCATGGCCGGCGATCGATTCCGATCACCTCGTACCCATGTTCGAGCAGCTTCAGGGCGGTCAACCGCCCGAGCGTCCCGCTGATTCCTGTCACCAAGACCTTCATTACAGCTCGAGATCCTCTTCTGAGATCTCTTTCTCTCTCAGCTGACGCCCTTGTCGGATCAAGTCGCGGATCCGCTCTTTCACCTGACCCACCATCTCGGCCACCACTTCATCGCGCTCGTGACCGGTGCCCTCGAACAGCATCGGCTTCCCGTAGAGCAGTTGGAAACGGGTCGGCTTTGGCACGAGAAAGATCCACTTGGTGACCGGCACGTACGGTACGCCGAATATCCGCCCGAGTCGCTTGAGGTTTGCGATCGTCGGCAGGGCGTCTCCCCCCCCGACGAAACCAAACGGTACGATTGGGCTCTTGGTTTCGAGCGCCAGCCGCATGAAGCCGGTCCCGAAACCCACTAGCGAATCGGCGTCTTTGGCGAGCTTTGCCGTGCCGCGCGCGCCTTCCGGAAAGGCAAGGATGAGTCGCTCGGCGTTCAGCAAGCGTTTGGCTTGATCGGGGTTCCCGGTGAACTGGCCCGTGCGGCTCATGATCTGCGAAGCCCCCGGGAACTGGTGGATGAACTTGTCGATCATCCCGTGGGGCAGACGTGGCGGTTCGGCATCGAGCAGCATCGAGCCCATGACCATCATGCCATCGATGGCGACGCCTCCCGAGTGGTTGCCGACGAGGATGCCCCGGCCCTGCGGCGGCACGTGATCGAGACCGTACACGTCGACTTTGAAGTAGTACCGATAGATCCAGGCAAACGCCGACACGAACCGCGTCAGGTCGTTCTTGTCGATCCCGTAGGGGTCGATTCCGAACTTGTTGAACTCGAGGTCTAGCGACTCGATGCGGGCTGCGACTTCGGGATCGATGGGGAGCAGGTTATCGAGCAAGGTGGCCTCGGCTGGTGGAGCGATCTCTAAGTTGTCATGGGGAAGAACGCAATGTCACTCGGCGCCGGGCTTGTGGATTCCGAGCGCGCGCATCTTCTTGTAGAGGTGGCTGCGCTCGAGGCCGAGGTCGGCCGCGGTTTTGGTCACATGGCCACCGCGAAACTCGAGGGCGCGCCTGATCAGGTCCCGTTCGACCGCCTCGAGCATCTCTCGAAGGGGTGTCTCGGGCTGAAAATGGGCCCGAGAGCCTGCGTTCGAGCCCATGGGCAGCAGGGCCCGCGCCTGGACCTCCGTGATGGTCTCGTCTGGCGTGAGAATCACCAGGCGCTCGACGAGGTTTCGTAACTCCCGGACATTGCCCGGGTACGGATAGGCTTCCAACAATCGCATCGCCCCCGGCGCGATCTCCTTGCCCGGGCGGTCGTGGATCTCACACGCGAGCGCCAGGAAGTGCTCGGCCAACATCCGGATGTCGTCCGCACGTTCGGCCAGCGCTGGCACCTTCAATGGCACGACGTTCAGCCGATCGAACAAGTCCGCGCGAAATCTGCCGGCTTCGATCTCGGCTTCGAGTGACTTGTTCGTCGCAGCGACGACCCGCACGTCGACCTCGACCGTCGACCCGGCACCGACCCGCTCGATCTCCCCCTCCTGCAGCACCCTCAGGAGCTTCGCCTGCATCTGAGGCGGCATGTCTCCGACCTCGTCGAGGAACAGGGTCCCACCGTGGGCCCGCTCGAACTTGCCGCGCCGCTGCTTCGTGGCGCCGGTGAACGCGCCGGCCTCGTGTCCAAACAGCTCGCTCTCGATCAGGCCTTCGGGAACGGCTGCGCAATTGAGCTTTTCTAGCGGCCCTTTGGCCCTCGCCGAGCCTGCATGAATCGCCTCTGCGACCAGCTCTTTGCCGGTCCCGCGCTCCCCGAGGATCAGAACTTGTGCATTGGAGCGCGCGGCGAGCTCGATCTGTTCGCGGAGCCGGTCCATCGAAGCGCTCTGCCCCAACAACGCCTCGCTGGCTCCATATCGGCGCCGAAGCTCGCGATTCTCCTGCTGAAGCTCGCGGATCTCCAGACTCCGATTCAAGGACAACACCAGACGGTCGCTGCCGATTGGTTTCTCGATGAAGTCGTCGGCGCCGCGTCTCGTGGCCTCCATCGCGACCTCGATCGTCGCGTGACCGCTCATCATGATGACCGGGATCGTGATCTCTCGCCTGCCCAGCTCATCGAGCATCGCGAGGCCGTCGATTCCGGGAAGCTGCACATCGAGCAGAATCGCGTCGAACGTCTGCTTGTCCAGCTTATCGAGCGCGATCTCTGCGCTGCCGGCGACCTCCACCTCGTAGCCTTCGAGCCCAAGCGCGCGCGAAACCGACGTCAGGATGTTTCGCTCGTCGTCGACGACGAGAATCGTCGCGGCCACCATGGGGCTACGCTAGCACACCCGGCCAGGCGCTCAGGTGCCGGTTTCGTCCGCGCGCTTTTTAGATGGGATCGACCGAACATAGGTCTCGGACACGCGCTGATTGTCTTTCAACCACGGGGTCAGGTCCGCCGGCGATTCGGGGCGCGCATAGAGATAGCCCTGGGCCACGTCGCATCCGTGCTCTCGCATGTACTGCAGTTGCGCTTCGGTCTCCACGCCCTCTGCGATCACTTCGAGCCCCAGGTTTTGCCCCAAGCCGATGATCATCTTGGAGATCGGGCCCCCTCGGTCCTTCGACTCCACGCTCTGAACGAAGTTCTTGTCGATCTTCAACGCGTTGAGCGGGAACTCGTGCAGATAAGTGAGCGACGAGTAGCCGGTGCCGAAGTCGTCGATCGCGATGCGCACGCCAATGTCGCGGATCTCGCGAAGGAGCGCAGTCGTCTGCGCCGGGTCGGACATCAGACAGCTCTCGGTGAGCTCGAGCTCTAGGAATTCCGGCGGAAGCTTGGTCTCTTTGAGCGCGCTCCGGACCTTGTCGATCAGCATCGGGTCCTCGAACTGCTGTGCTGACACGTTCACGGCGATGCGCATCGGTTCGAAGTCCATCGCGTGCCACTTGCGAATCTGTTCACAGGCGGTTTGCAGGACCCACTCTCCGACCTCGTTGATCAACCGGAACTCCTCGAGACCCGCAATGAAGTGATACGGCGTGAGAAGCCCCCGCGTAGGGCTCATCCATCGCAGGAGCGCCTCTACCCCGATCACCGTACCGGTTCGCAGGCAGAGCTGCGGCTGATACACCAGCTCAAACTCGTTCCGTTCAACGGCCCTGCGCAGCGCCCATTCGAGCGCGTGCCTCGACTGCGCTTCTTCCTGCATCGCGTTGGCGAAGAACTGATACCGGCCGTGCCCCGATGATTTCGCTTGGTACATCGCGAGGTCGGCCGCCCGCAGAAGCTCCGACAGATTGTTCCCGTTTTCCGGGTACATGGCGATCCCAACGCTGGTGGAGGTCTTGACCTCATGGCCGTCGATGCTGGTGACCTCAGCCAAGCTTTCGATGATTCGCTCGATGACCGGCAGGACTTCCTTCGCCTCGCTGACCCCTTCGAGGATTACGGCAAACTCGTCGCCCCCGAGCCGCGCCACCGTGTCTTGGTCGCGAACGCTGGCACGAATCCGTTGCGCCGCCTCGATGAGTAGCTTGTCGCCGATCTCGTGACCGAGCATGTCGTTGATCTCTTTGAACCGGTCCATGTCCAGGATCAGAGCCGCCACGCCGGAACCCGCGCGCATCGCGCGAGCCAGCGCGTGATCGACGCGCTCCCGAAGCAGCGTCCGGTTTGGAAGAGACGTGAGCTGGTCGAAGTGCGCGAGCCGGACGAGCTCGAGTTCGGTTCGTTTGCGCTCGATCGCATAGCGAATGACGCGGTGCAGGTTCGCACCGTCGATGTGGCCTTTGACCAAATAGTCCTGGGCGCCCGCTTTCACCGACCGCAGCGAGATCGCCTCGTCCTCCCACGCGCTGACGATGACCAGCGGGATATCCGGATAGGATGTCTGGAGGCTGGCGACGGTCTGTGTCCCGCGCGAGTCGGGCAGGTTCAGATCCGCGAGAATGACGTCTGGGACCAAGTCCTCCGCCGACAGAATGGCGTCGTTCAGCGTGCGGACGTGGGTCACTCGGTAATACGACGCGGTCACTCGCCGTAACAGTCGTCGAATGAGCTGCGCGTCGATGAGACTGTCCTCTACCAGAAGGACGTCCCGGACCTCGTGCTCTTCCTCGCTGTCGCGCTTATCGAGCATCAACCACCATCATTAAAATAACGTTCACAGCGCCTTATTACAGTGCTATGGTTTCATAGGGGCGTCAAGGGTGATCCCGGCTCCGTGGGCGACTGTGCTGCTGGCCAAGACACAAACATCGGAGATTTCGGGAACCAGGCGGATCCGCGTCCTGATCGCTTCGGGCAATCCCGAGCGAATTATGCTCGTGCGCGAGAGTCTGCACGCATGGCCGGAGACCGTCGTCTGCCGGGTGGCCGTGAACCGCGAAGACGCCATCGCCCAGTTCGAAAGTCACGCGCCTCACCTCGTGTGCTGGGACACCGGTCTCGGCGCGGAGCTTCCGGCCACTGCCCGCCGAATCTCCACGCTCTTGCTTGGCGAAGAGTCGTGCACGCTCCCGGAGGAGCCCCCTTGGGAGATGGCGCTTCCAGACGCGTACATCACGGGCCTGCAGCTGTCGATCAACCGCGAGTACGAGTTGCGCCGCCTGTTGATGCAGCTGCGGGATGCCCATGGCAGCGAGACCCACAGCCGCCTGCTCCTGACGCGGGCGACCGACGGCATCGTGGTCGTCGACCGCAACCACCGCGTGCTCTTCATCAATCCGGCCGCGTGCGCATTGCTCTGCGTCGACTGTGAGGCCCTCATCGGAGAGCCCTTCGACCGGGAGGTTCCGGACGAGGGCAAGCCCGCGAGCTATCAGGTGCAGCTTCCCGACGGCCTGGTTTCACCCCTCACCGCGACGGCGATCGTGTCGATCTGGGATGGGCGCGAGGCCACCATCGTTCAACTGCAGCCCACGCTGCGACCGAGCGTGCCGCCGAGCATGCCGCCTAGTATTCCTCCCCCCATGCTCGGGCCCCGCGTCTCCGAGGATCGGCTGCGCACCGTCGGCCGACTTGCCGCGGGCCTCGCCCACGAAGTGAACAACCCACTGACTTTCGTGCTTGCAAACCTCGAAAGCCTGCGCGAGTCGCATCAAGCGATCCGTCGTTTCATCCGGACATTACGGGTAGATTTGGCCACGCGGGAAGCGATCACGCCTCAGTCGTTCGAACAAATCACGACGGACGCGAACCTGCAGGAGGTCCTCGACGACGCGGCCGACATGCTCACCGATTGCTACAAGGGCATGCACCGCATTCAAGACGTCGCGCGCAGTCTCGGAACGTTCTCGCGTGCCGACGACAACCAGGCCGAGATGATCGACATCACGCGCATCGTCGATGACGCCTGCGCGATGGTCTTCAACCAAATTCGCTACCGCGCCCGCCTCGTGAAGCGATTCGAACCCGTGCCGACGATGGCGCTGTTCCCGGGGCGCATCGCCCAGGCCTTGGTGAACTTGCTGACCAACGCGGCAGAGGCCATCGACGGGGGCGCGTACGAGAAGCACCGGATCGTGGTCTCGACCCGTCTCGAGGGCGACGAGGTCGTCGTTGCGGTGAGTGACACCGGTGAGGGCATCGATGACGATGACCGCAAGCGCATTTTCACGCCGGGTTTCACGACGAGAGCGCACGAGGGCGGCATGGGTCTGGGTTTGACCGCCTGCACGCGCGTAGCCAAGGAGCACGGTGGACGGCTCGAGGTTCACCGTCTACAGGACCGCGGAACCTGCTTCGAGCTGATCATTCCCACCGATACAGGGTTGCGCGTGGTCGAGCCGCGTCGCGAAAGTCGCCCCATCTCCGAGGCGCCGCTCCAACGGGCACGGATTCTGATCGTCGATGACGACGCGATGGTGCTGTCCGCACTTCGAAGGCGCTTGAGGCGTCGATACGACACCGTCACGGTGCTCGGCGGTGTCGAAGCGCTGGCGCGGCTGTCCGAAGATCCGGAGTTCGACTCAATCGTGTGCGACTTGATGATGCCCGAGGTCGATGGAAAGTCTTTCTACGACGCCATCAAGAAGGACCACCCGCAGCTCTCCGATCGAATCGTGTTCATGAGCGGCGGCGCCTTCACGCCTCGCCTTCGTCGATTCGCCGCTGCTGTGCCCAACCCGGTGTTGCAGAAGCCCGTGAGCCGCGAAGACCTCGAGTCGATGCTCTCGGCGCGCGCAGACGTCGACGCCGAGTGACCCTCAGTCGTTCCTGAGACCGAGCTCTTTCATCTTGTTCTGCAAGCTCTTGCGGGAGATCTTGAGAAGCCTGGCGGTGTGCGTGACGTTGCCGCCGGTCTGATCGAGGGCGCGGCCGATGAACTCACGCTCTAGCTTGAGCGTCGCCTCCCGCACGGCTTCCTTGAGACCGGTCTCACCTGGAGTCGGGCGGCCTCCAGCGACAGAATCCGACGCGTTCTGGGGACCCGAATCGCGGACCTCGGCTGGAAGGTGCTGGGAGCTGACCTCGCCGTCCTCGGCGAAGATCATGCTTCGCTCGACCACGTTCTCGAGCTCACGGATGTTCCCTGGCCAACCGTAGTGCAGCAGCAGCTTCATCGCGTCGTCGTCGAAGCCCGTGGTCGCGCGGTTGAGCTTGGTGTTGAACTTCCGCAAGAAGTGATCGAGCAGCAAAGGGATGTCGCTCGGACGGTCGCGCAGCGGGGGCAGGTGCACATGCACCACGTTCAATCGGTAGTAGAGGTCCTCGCGAAATCCACCGTCCGCGATGCTCGCCTTGAGGTCGCGGTTGGTCGCTGTGATGAGTCGGCTGTCGACGCGGATCGTTTTGATGCCGCCTACCCGCTCGAACTCTTGCTCCTGGAGCGCACGCAAGAGCTTGACCTGCATACTCACCGGAATCTCCGCGATTTCGTCGAGCAACAGTGTGCCCTCGTGTGCCAGCTCGAAGCGACCGGGCTTGCTGGTGACCGCGCCGGTAAACGCACCTCTCTCGTACCCGAAGAGCTCGCTTTCGAGCAGGTCAGGCGGCATCGCTGCGCAGTTGACGCTGACGAACGGTTTGTCCTTACGGGAGCTGTTTTCATGGAGCGCGCGGGCGATGAGCTCTTTGCCCGTCCCGCTTTCACCCGTGATGAGGACCGTGCTGGGGGTGTCGGCGACCTTCTCGATGACGTCGTAGACGCCGCGCATCGGTTCGGATTGGCCGATGATTCGGTAGCGTCCCCGCTGGTTCGGATCGCCGCTCACGTGCTGTTGGGAGAGCTCGCGAGTGCGCGCAGCCTTGGCGACGACCGTCCGGAACTCCGCGCGATCGAACGGCTTGGTCACGTAGTCGAATGCTCCGAGCTTGAGTGCCTCTACTGCGGTATCGACGGTCCCGTGCGCGGTAATCATGATCACCGGCACGTTGGGGAAGCGCTCGCTCACCGACTTGAGCACCTGCATCCCGTCGAGCTTGGGCATGCGCAGGTCGGTGATCAGGACATCGATGTGGTGCTCCGCCATCGCCTGGAGCACGGCCTCGCCGTCGGCGACTCCATGCACCTCGTATCCGTCGCGCTGCAACTGCGCTTGGAGGACGCGCCGCAGATTGTCCTCGTCGTCAGCAACGAGAACCTGTTTGTGTTCGCCCACGGCCGGAAGTGTAGTGCAGCCTGCTCCGCTGTACAGAGGGCCCGAGTCGGCGCTCAGCTCGCCGCGGCCAAACGCTGCTCAACTGCCCGTATTACGGTCGCGCGCTTTTTCCGCGCTCGCTCGTATTCCAGGACCGCTGTGACCTGGGGGCCGGACAGCCTCTGGACTCTGTTCACCACGTCTTTCGCCGTCAGTTGATCGTAGCCGCGCAGTGGGCTCTGGCCCTTCTTGGCCGAGGCCTTTGCCGGCTTCGGCTTGGTCGCTGCTTTGACGGCGACAGGCTTTGCCGGCTTGGTGGCTTCCCCGAGTCGGTCGTCGACACGGGTCTGCGCCTGTTCCAGCACGGTACGAGCCGACTCCAGGATGGTGATTTCTAGCGCTCCAGGCTTGAGGGCTTCTCGGGCGCCCACCGCCTGGCGCTCGACGCCCTGCAGTCGCTGCTCGAGGGCCGACTGGTACGCGTCCCTCGTCTGCAGCACGAGGGCTTGCCAGTCGAGCGCCTCCTTGTGCAACGCCTTCTGGAACCCCTGGGCGGAACGCCCCGCGGTGGCGCCGAGCTTGGCGCTGGCGGCCTTCACCTCCCGTGCGAACGTCACCCCCGCGTCCTGCGCCTCGTCCAGAAACGTCACGCCGGCGACGCGCGTCTGCTGGAACCAGAGAGCGCCTTGCCTCTGTAGCCGGGTTCCGCTCCGGCGAAATTGGTTTTTGCGAGTCATGTCCTTAATCCTCCTTGGATGACGCGGCGCGTTATCCAGCTCTCACGATAGCTACGAACCCCGCTGCGTCAAGAGCGGCACGAAACCATGAACCTTTCCCCCATTTGGATTAGACTTTCGGGTTAGTGACGGGAGTCCCCTTGCGAACGCTGGTCGTCGATGACTCGAGCTCGATGCGGGGGCTCCTGCGCGCGCTGCTATGTGAGCGAGATTACGAAGTGACCGCCGTCGCGAGTGCGGAGGAGGCGCTTCGGGCCCACCTCGAGCGCCCGTTTCAACTCATGTTGGTCGATTGGACCCTCCCGGGCATGTCGGGGCTCGAGCTGTGCCGGCTGGTACGCAGCAGGCCGGGGGGCCAAGACGTGGTCCTGCTGGTCATCACCGGCCGCAACCGGCCCGAGGACCTCAACGCCGTCCTCGATGCGGGCGCCTCGGACTACCTCTCGAAGCCGATCGACCCCGAGATTCTCGCGACTCGCCTCCACATCGCCGAACGGACGATCGAGGAGGCGACTCGCCGCAGCGAGGAACGCCGAGACATGGAGTCGCGGCTCGCGTTCGCCGACCGCATGGCCTCGGTGGGGACTTTGGCGGCGGGCGTCGCGCACGAGCTCAACAACCCACTCATGTACGTGCTCTCGAACCTACACCTCACCCGCGAACAGATCGATTCACGGGACGAAGCTGCATGGCTCGAGCACGCGAAGCAACAGTTGGACGAAGCGATCCACGGCGCCGTCCGCATGCAGAACATCGTTCGCGACCTCAAGACGTTCTCGCGCGTCGACGATGAGCAGCCTGGCAATATCGACATTCAGAGTGTTCTCGAATCATCGATCAACATCTGTTGGAATGAGGTTCGCCACCGAGCGACTCTCGAGCGCGAGCTCGGCGATACGCCCCCGGTGGACGTCAACGAGTCTCGGCTCGGGCAGGTATTTCTGAACCTCCTGATCAACGCGGCCCAGGCGATGCCCAAACGCAGGGTCCACGCCAATCGCATCACGGTGCGAACGCGCACCGACGAAGAAGGCTGGGCCGTCATCGAGGTCGTCGACAACGGAACCGGAATCGAGCCGGATCGGATGAGCCGCGTCTTCGAGCCGTTTTTCACCACCAAAGACGTTTCGGAAGGAACGGGCCTCGGTTTGTCCATCTGCCGGAACATCGTCCGCGAAGCGGGTGGCACCATCGACGTCCGGAGCGAGCTCGACCGCGGCACCACGTTCGTGGTACGGCTTCCTGCCTCTACACTCACCCCGATCGCCCGTCCGGCGAAACCCGCGCCCACTGCCACACCCGGCGCGCGCGCGAGTGTCGTCGTCATCGACGATGAACCCCTCGTCGGCCGCTCGATTCGACGAGCCCTCAGGGGGCACGACGTGCAGGTCTTCACGAGTGGAGAAGAAGCGATCGACCGCCTGTGTTCCGAGGAGCCCTTCGACGTCGTGTTCTGCGACTTGATGATGCCCGAGGTGAGCGGGATGGAAGTGTTCGCACGCGTGAGAGAGCAGTGCCCGGACATCGCCTCCCGATTTGTCTTCATGACCGGCGGCGCGTTCACGGCGGAGGCCCGAGCGTTTCTGAAGCAAACCCCGTTGGCGTGCCTCGAGAAGCCCTTCGAGCTGCGTCAGATTCGCGAGCTGGTGAGGGAGCGCGCCGAACTCGCCGACTGAGACGCGGCGACCACACAGTTGCGGCCTCGATCTTTGGCCTCGTAGAGTGCACCGTCAGCGCGCGCCAGCAGGTCGGCACCGGTTTCGTCGGGCCTGAGAGCCGCGGCACCGACGCTGATGGTCAGCATGCCGTTGGGTTGCCCATCGCCCCCCGGGAACTCGGTGCCCTCGACCATCGAACGAATCTTCTCGGCGACCCCTTCCGCTTCGTCGAGGTTCGTCCGTGGAAGAAGCACCACGAACTCTTCACCCCCGATTCGAGCGATCGTGTCGATGCGCCGGAGATTGCGCGTCATGAGGCCGGCAAGTTTTCGGAGCGACGCATCTCCCGTCGGATGTCCGTGCCGATCGTTGAGCGCCTTGAAGTAGTCGATGTCGATCGCGAGCACGCTGACCGCCTGTCCAAATCGCTCCGCGCGATGCAGTTCGTCCTGCAACCGGATGCGGAGCAGGCGGCGGTTGCCCAGGCCGGTCAGGTCGTCGTGTTGAGAGCCGCGGCGAAGCTCGTCAAACAGCTGCGTATGGCGGATTGCGAGGCCTAGCTGGTCGGAAATCGCTTCGAGCAGCCCGGTCTCGACGCCCGAAAAAGCGCTGGTTTGCCCTCGCGTTGCCGCCATCACGCCGGTGGTTTCTCCGTGATGAATTATTGGGAGGATCGCGACGGAGCCTGCTTGCGGTATGGGCTCCCACAGCGTCTCTTCATCGAGCGCAGCGAGGTCGTCGATCATGATGGCCTCGCCGAGTTGTGCCACCTTGCCGAGCGCATCCTCGTCGAAGAGAACGATTCGCTCCAAGAGCTCTCCGGGTCGTTCAAAGCCGTACGCCGCTCGAAGCGTCAGGCGACGGGTTTCAGAATCGACCAAGAACAACATGCACTCGCGGAGGTGCAGGGCGTTGCCCAACCGCACCGCGATGTCGCCGAGCACCGCGTCGAGCTCCTGCTCCGATGCGCTCGCGCGGACGATTTCGAACAGAAGCGCGCGTTCCCGAAGCCGTTGCTCGAGCTCGGCGGACTTCAGGCCCAGCGCTTTCTTGAGGATCAGTTCTTCGCGTGTGTGGCGAAGTTCCTGCCCTTGCTCGATCATGCGGACCTCGAGCGAGGTGAGATTGGCGAGCAGATCGTTGACCGAGCGACCGATCTCGCCGATTTCGTCGGCGCCCAAATCAGGTAACCGTTGCAGGCTGCTCTCCCTTGCATGCGCGTCCAGGACGCGTACGACTCTCGCGATCCGCCGGCCGACGGACAGCTCCACGTAGAAGGCGGTGAGGAGCCCAGCGACGCCGGTCGCCACCGCCGTCACCCAGGCGAAGACCGGCAGCGCGACATCGATCCCGGCCCACCGCAACCCGAACCAGCCTGCGACTGAGAGGGCGAGGGACAAGCCTGCGGCCTGCGCGCCAGCGTGGCTGGCGAGCCGGCGTCGGGACGCTACGGGCATCCATTCACGGTACGCAGTACGCGCGTTCAGTGCAAGTGACCCCGCTGCGCTCTCGAGCGGGACCTCGTCCAATCTGGTGGCGATGGGTGGACTCGAACCACCGACCTAGCGCGTATGAAACGCCCGCTCTA
>Ga0055584_100002435_pt1 | contig 18388 bp, 16 predicted proteins | sample OSDHelmetaG_FD_58716 | JGI IMG/M metagenome (GOLD analysis project Ga0055584, IMG submission 58716) | Pelagic marine sediment microbial communities from the LTER site Helgoland, North Sea, for post-phytoplankton bloom and carbon turnover... | ecosystem: Environmental > Aquatic > Marine >... | reverse complement strand
CTTAAAATAAACCAGGCTAAGGTAAGGCTCGCAAGCCCAGCTAGAGCATGCAGACTACTAAAGTAAAAATGACGTGTGGGCTGTGAATTATTTTCTCTAGCTTCCTGTAAATCTTTACTAACCGTTGCAAAACGTTTTGGTAAAAATGTACCAAGATACTCAGTCAGGAAATTACTTGTGCGATTAATCTGCATATCCAGATCACCCATTAGATCATTAATATAGTGTGCGTGATAAGGTCCTGTGAAAATACCATCTTTGGAATCTGGTATGCGTCCTCTGGCCCATTCTTCTATTTTTTCTATCTCTGTATCCATTTCGGCTACTGTAGGTAGTTGCAGATCGCCACGAAAATACTGAGCCGTCCAGTGCGCGGCAATTTCTGATGAAATTGGGCAGGCGAATGTCGGAAAGTAGCCTACAAATGCTAATCTCTTTTGTTCGGGTGGTAAGATACGACGATGTAGCCGAAAACGACCATTTTGAAAAATCTGGTTTCTTAATGATTCCTCAATAAATGATAAATCACGCTGCCATCCGGTCGCAAAAATAACCAGATCAGCCTCTAGTTTTTCGCCATTATCAAGTTCAAGACCATCTGTTGTGAATTTTTTGATTTTTGCGCGTATAGCCTTAATGCGATCAGCATTGAGCAGATCATAAAAGTCATCTATTTGCCCGGTGCTTTCAAATCCGACGGGCATTTTATGATCCGGAATCATAACAGGTTTCATTTTGGCGGCTTTGGGGATAACAGCATTCTGCACCGCCCACCAGAGTTTCACCAAAGGTAGGCCCGGGCCATGAAGGAGTTTTTCGAAGCTGGTTCGATTAGGGTATTCAACAAACAACTCGGCGAAACGGGAAACCATTCTTAGATCACTTCGTATACCACCGGGGAAAAACCGGGGTACCATCCAGTGCGCTTTACGAAAAAGAATAGTTGATGATTTATCTTTTAGTGCGGCGGAAGCTGCACAATCCAGAGCAGATTTTCCAGCACCAATAGTAATTACTTTTTTCGCATCCTCCACATCAGGATCCATGCTCTTGCTGGAATGGCGGATTTGACCTGAAAAATTTTCCATTCCTTCTATGTCAGGTAGAGAGGTAGTTGAAAAAGGGCCATTGCAAATTACTACGTATGGGAAGTAAATTGTCTCAGACTTATCCTCTTCGCTATTATGAATGGTAAGATCGAAACCGGATTCTGAATCTGTATTACTGCTAGCCAATTGTGTGACTTCACAATTAAAACGTATATGCGGACGTAATTGAAAATGGTCAGTATAGGACTCCAGATAATTACGGATATCATCTGCGCTGGGAAAGATGTGAGCAGATTTAATATGAGGGAAATCCGAGTAACAATAGGTTTCCTTTGAATTGTTCGCGCGTAAGCCCTCGTAGGTACGTGAAGTAGCCCATACCCCACCGAGAGAAGGTTCTTTATCGAATACAACAACCTCAAAACCATTACTCAGAAAGACTTTGGCGGTAACAAGGCCTGCTATCCCCGCTCCGATAATGCTTACTCGTATTTGCTTCGGTTCATCGCTTTGGTGTTCCGCAGGGGTATTCATGGTCTCAGATCCTCCCAAATCTATAAAGCAGCATTCAGCATCATCCAAGTAATTTACTCATTTATCCTCATAAATAGCAATTTCTCTTTTACAGCCTACTCATCATTTTACTATAGAGAAGTATTAATCTTCTGTGGGACATATAATTATGAGTTAGTCGTTTGATTTTAAAATAGGAGTTCACAACATGTATGTTCCGAAATTCAATGAAGTAAAAGATGTGCCTGTCTTACAGAATTTTATGGAATCAAATCCACTGGGCGCATGGACGACGATTGCGAAAGGCGATATCGTTGCTAACCATATTCCTTTCCTGTTGCATAGAGAAGAAGGTGAGATGGGAACCCTTGTGGGACACGTCGCCAGACAAAATAATATTTGGCAAGAATATTCTGACGCGAAGAACTCACTTGTCATATTTCAGGGAGCGCAATCTTATATGAGCCCAAACTGGTATCCGAGCAAGCATGAAGATGGAAAAGGAGTGCCAACCTGGTGTTACATGGTTGCACACGTTGAGGGTATACCAAGGACAATTGAAGATCCTGAATGGCTTTTGCAACACGTAAATGAACTAACGAATAAGCATGAAGGTAAACAGAGTTTGCCCTGGAAGGTTTCCGATGCACCTGATGATTTCATTGACATGCTGATTAAAGGTATTGTCGGAATAGAAATTCCAATTACTAAAATCACGGGCAAATGGAAGTTGGATCAGAATAGAACAGAGTCTGACAGACAAGGGGTGATAGAAGGTTTGAGCTCGACTGAGAGTCCCCAGTCACATCAAATTGCCGAACAGCTAACACGACATATAGAATTAGCAGGAAAAGATTAACTGTTAATTCGAGGATGGTTTAGCGGAAGTATTCAGCTTGAATATAATGATTTTGATCATACAAGGAGATAAGAAATGTTAGAGCTATATCATCATAGCGAATCTGTGTGCGCACAAAAGGTTCGACTGGCGCTTGCCGAAAAGGAAGTTGAGTGGACAAGCCATTATGTCTATCTGGAAAAAGGTGAGCAACGCACATCTGAGTTCAAAAAAATCAATCCAAAGGGAATAGTGCCTGTACTAATTCACGACGGAAAGAATATTCCGGAGTCAACTGTGATTTGTGAATATGTGGACGAAACGTTTGAAGGCCCAGCGCTAATGCCAGAAGATTCTTATTGGCGTTCACGAAAACGCCTCTGGTCAAAAACCGTTGATGAAGGGCTGCACTATCCTTCAACTTTTCTAATAAGTTTTATCATTGCATTTCGTCACATGAACCTGAGTCATCTGGATACAGCAGAAAAGATTACCGCGCATCTTGAAAGTATTGATAACCCCAAAGTACGTAAAGTTCACGAGCAAGTCTTGAATGGAGGTTTAGATAGTCCTGTTTTTGAGGAAGCGATTCAATATTATGAAAGCGCTCTTGCAGAAATGGAAAAAACGCTAAACGAACAAACATGGTTAGCGGGCAGCGAGTTTTCACTTGCAGACATAGCTTTAGCACCCTATGTTCATCGCCTATCGGATCTTCAGATACTGGTAATGTGTGAAAAACGACCTGCAGTACTAGACTGGTATGAGAGGCTGAAAGTCAGGCCATCCTGGCAAAAAGCAATTATAGATTGGAATGATCAAAACTACCTCGACGGGATGCATGCTAATGGGATTCGTTCACAAGCGAGTGTCGAAAAAATATGGCGTAATTTGCTTGTTGATTAAAATGCACTTGGTTAGAAAATCAGGTTATTTCACTCAGGATTTTATTAGTTTCTTCTTCCAATAACTCGTGTGGATTATTTACTTCATGCTATAGATGGGAATCTGTAGTCATTAGGAAATGAGTAAAACTACGCACATATGACAGAGCTGATCTTAAATGATCGCCGTCACACAGTGCCTCAAAATGAACATCGATAGCTTTCCTTATACATGTTATTAGTGCCTATTAGATAACTTAAATTATCACCTGGCAGAGTGTCAGATTCTGCGCATATAGCAAAAATATTTCGACTCCTAAACGACCCTCCTCCAACCTGTGGGCCAATCAGCCTGACGCTACTGAGAACCTCAAGTGCGACAAATGGTCACATGTTCAAACCATGCTGGTTTTGATAGTCTACTCTCGCTTCAAATCTATGAATTTACTCACAAATTAGCCAAGAGAAGTCAAAATAAAAAATGCTGTTTAGAACACTATTTAGTCACATAATTAACGCTGTTTCATTTTCCTTATTCTGTCCTCTAGTTGCTCACGCGGCGCATGATGACGCTATACCGGAAATACTGGTGCCGGGACATACAGTGGAGGACTTTACCCATATTAGTATAGACACAGATAATCAGGGGTTCGCTTCGGCAGATGCTGCGATGTTGTTAAAACGATTTCCCGGGGGTAACTTGAATGATAATGGCCCACTTAGCGGGCAAATCCAATATCGAGGTTTATTCGGTCCTCGCATGAATGTCCGCCTGGACGGTATGCACATAAATTCGGGCGGGCCAAACTGGATGGATCCGCCTTTGCATTATATGCCGGCCTCGTTGTTGGCGAGTATTGAGTTTACCCGTGGCATTGCGCCTGTCAGTACTGGCTCAGGTATCGGCGGACATGTTCTGGCGAATTACAAATCGAGCGAATTTACAAATAGTAAAAACTTCACTAGTCGCGGTGATGTAAGTGTAAGTGGACACAGTGTGGATGCGGGCTACAACGTAGGCGGTTTGTTGGCAGCCTCAAATAATACTCATCGATTTCATCTTATTGGCAGTCGCGATGATGGCAATACGCGTGAGTTTGGAGATGGAGACATAGCATCAACTAAGTACGCGCGCACTTTTGCCGGTATAGGATATGGCACGCGTATTGGTGAACATGAGTTTTCTATCGACTACAGATATAACGACACAGACGATTCGGGTAATCCGGTGTTACCTCTGGATATTGATTTTTTTCGAACGCATATGGCCATTGCCTCCTACTCGGGAATTTGGGGCGCTTTTCCTGTTAAGGCGAGTTTGAGCTATTCTTCAATCGATCACGGCATGGCAAATTTTAAACTTCGACCTGCACCCGATTTTTCTTCATTATCCCTTGCACCATTCGTAGGCACTGATCGGAGAACGGTTACTGCTGATAGTAAAGGAGTTGGTTATAGAATGGTTTTTTCTCATCCATTGTCAGTGGGTGAAGCAATATTTGGGGTTGATGGACACCTTGCTGAGCACAGTGCTGTTGTCAATGATCCTGATGTCTTGCCTTTCTTTATTACAAATTTCAATAATTCTGAAACTGATCGCTATGGCTTTTTCGCAGAATGGCGTGGAGATCTTAGTACTCGTTTGCATCTGGAATTAGGCGTGCGTTATGACAGAGTTGAAATGCAAACTGATGATGTTGATGCACAACCGGCGAATTTGCCTTTGGCGATGATTGCCGGCGCACCACCATTTGCTCTGCGTATGCTGAGAGATCGTTTCAATACGAGTCAACGAAACAAAAGTGATAATAATGTCGATTGGGTGGCCAAACTTGATTACGCGCTTGCTGAAAGCTTTTCCCTTGAGCTTGGTGTTGCACGTAAAACACGCTCACCAAACTACCTTGAACGCTATTTATGGATACCTCTTGAGGTCAATGCAGGACTCGGCGATGGCAATAACTATGTGGGTAATGTTGATTTAAACGCCGAGGTATCACATCAATTTGAAACCGCATTTTACTGGCATAGCGACACCTCCTATTTAGCGCCTCGGGCATACTACAGACGGATTGATGACTATATTCAGGGAACACCAGTTCCTGCGGTCGCGCCACCTGCTACAGATTTTTTCGTCAGAGCGGTGAGTGCCAATGCAAGTGGTGATGCAAACCCCTTACAGTTTAATAATGTTGAGGCCGAAATTTACGGTATCGATGTGATGTACGGTGTTCGCTTCAGTGAAGTCGTACGTGCGGATGGCGTCTTCAGCTACACACGTGGAAAAAGGCGAGATATCGATGATAATCTGTACAGAGTCGCACCACTGAATACGAGGCTCACACTTAACTACGAACGCAATAATTGGTTTGTGTCTCTGGAAGGTCTTGCGTATGCCAGACAAAAGAAGATTTCAAACACAATAACCAATGCCAGCTCGGTTGGAAGTAATTCGCAAACACCAGGATATGCACTTATTAATATTGCAGGTCAGTATCGTTTTGAAAATACGGGTCTGGGTATAAGCGGTGGCATTGAAAATGTATTTGATAAGACATATATCGACCATCTGTCTGGTTTTAATCGGGTACAAAATAGTGACGTGGCGATTGGACAGCGCTTACCTGGCCCAGGGCGTAATTTTTACGCGACAATTAATTACGAATGGTAGGCAGCTAAAACTAACAAAAGATAGGTTATTCCAGAAGGTGTTCATAACGCTTGTCTGTAAGCGTGTTGAGAAAAGCGAGTATCGCCGTAATGTGGTAACTATCAAGAGGCTGTCGTTGTCGTAATAAGTCAAACTCAATGTTTTCGTCGACTTCAGGTGCACCCCACGGATTGCCAGTTTCCGGGTTTACCTGATTTTCTGCATTTGTCACCATATATTGACTATAAAAAAGCATTACTGTGCGTAATTCCTTGAAAACGCCATTATGCATGTAAGGTGCAGTAACGCTGACATTACGGAGAGTTGGGACTTTGAATTTTCCTTTATGCTCGTCAGCTTTCACAGCAGGGTTATTCAATAAGCCATGATCTCTGTATTGACTACCAAGACCGTTAATCTCTCGAACCGAGGTATTTTTAGGAGTACCGATATTGTGGTAGAGATAGTTGCTAAAGGTTTCTCTTGTGTAGGTCGGGGTTAAATCAAGCAGGTGACAACTATTACAATTTATCAGGTCGGAGAAAAAAAAACGCCGACCTAAGTCTTCCTGTTTGGTCATTTTGTATTCACCGCTTAGATAGCGATCATATTTTGAATCGAAACTAGAAAATTGCGGACTGGTTTCAAATGCAGCAATACTTTGCGCCACAGCGGTATAGAGATTATCGGCATCATCAAAAATATTCTCCGAAAAAATATTTTTAAAGGCCCGGACATAGACAGGGTTCTCAGAAATACGATAATTCACGTCAGCTGCGTCAGATAAAGCCATTTCAATCGGGTTTACAATCGGTTCCGCTGCCTGCGTTATGATGTTCTCCGCTCTTCCATCATGAAAAAAACCGCCCAGGTATTCTCCATCTGCGTTCTTTTGAAAAGCTGGCGTTAGTGAGGTATAGGTTAAAGTAGGTGCACTTCGATCGCCAAAGGAAATGCCATCGTCACCGAGTGAAGCAGCTCTTTGGGATTGGTTGTCTCTACTATCCGTAAAAGCGTGCTCAGGGTCGTGACATGTTGAACATGATTGCGTACGATTTTTTGAAAGATTAGTATCGAAGAAAAGTGCTTTCCCCAACTCAATGATATTCGTCGGAGTATTATTTAGTCGTTCTGATTCTGCCGATGCACTTAAGTTGACTGAAACAAAAAGAAATAAAAAAAAAGAAAGCATATAAGGCATAACTGAGGCTTATCTATGAATACTCAGGTGCGTTGCTTATGTTTTTAATTTTCATCATATATACTACAGGTAAGAATTACTGTTTTAAATACTTGGCCAGCAAAGGCTTGCCTTCTTCAATTTCCTCAGGTGTTAAACCGTTTACTTCATGCGGGAACACCAACCAATCATCGGTATCGTGAATATAGTAATCAGGTTCGATATCTGTCGCATTTCTTGTAGGCTTATACCACGGGCAGGCAATCTTCACAGTTTCCGGCATATTTTTTCGGGTTTTTTCCAAGAGTTCATCGAGTACGGCCTTGATGCTTCGTCCTGAATCAAAAACATCATCGACTATCAAAAGAGAGTCATGGGCATTAACATTTTCAATAATATAATGTAAACCATGAACCCGAATTTCTTTTGATTGCTTATCAATGCCAAGATAAGACGAAGTACGTATGGCGATATGATCAGTTTCCACACCTTTATATTCGAGGAATTCCTGTACCGCAATGCCAACTGGTGTGCCGCCTCTCCAGATACCAACAATAAAGTGAGGTCTAAAACCACTTTTATAAATGTTGCTGGCTAATTGAAATGAGTCTTCCAGTAGATCTTGTGCGTTTATATATTTTTTATTCATCAAAATATTATTGGTGTGGGTTGAAATCAGAATTATTGTCTAATGAGTCTACAGTTTTCTGGTGAGTCAGTCTTTGTGCTTCTATAAGGATTAATATCAAGCCCACCGCGTCTGAGATAACGCGCAAAAACAGTGAGTTCATCGGGTTGGCATTGTTGCATTATATCCAAAAATATATTTTCTACGCATTGCTCATGAAAATCACATTCATCACGATAAGAGACGATATATTTTAACAAATTACTTTGAACAATCGTTTTCCCTGAATATTCTATAAATAGACTTCCCCAGTCTGGTTGCCCGGTAACAGGACAATTAGTTTTGAGCAAATGGCTATAAAGTACCTCATTTTTCTGATTTCCATTTTCAAGCTGTAAAAAGCTAGCATCACGTTTATAGACATCGGTAGTAATATTCTGATGATCGAGACATATCCCTTTAGCAGAATATAATTGGTTCTTGTCATCATCAACAGAGAATAATCTGACTTTTATTGTTTCTCCTGCACAGGCAGATAAATCTGCTTGTAGAGTTTGTATCAATTCCTCAGTGTTTTTTATCGAGCTTTGATTAAAAGAATTTAAATATAGCTTAAAGGATTTTGATTCAATCAAGTTAGGCGAAGTAACTGGCACTATAAACTCGCCGATGGCAACTTGTGGCAAACCATTTTCGTTTAGCCAGGATATCTCATAAGCATTCCAGATATCGAAACCGAAATAGGGTGGGCTTTCATAAGGATATTTCTTCCAACTAGGCTCTCGGGGAATAGCGCATAATTGTTGAGGATCGTATTTCGAGACGTAGTTCGATTGCTTTCCCAGTGGCGATTGATGCAGTTTCTCGGACTCCATTTCGAAGAATAATTATTTCTGAAAGCTGAGCGATTTAAAATAAGGTGGCTTATTCACCGATAAACTGGGCTTCGCGTTTTTCAAGAAATGCAGCAATTCCTTCGTGACTATCTTTACTCTCTAAGCAAAGGTGCTGCAAGGCTGCCTCATGTGTAATCGCTTCAGAGTAACTTAGCGAACTCACCTGACGCATCATTTTCTTGGTTCGGGCAAGTGCTAAAGGCGCTTTCTTTGCCAATGATTCCGCCCATTCTTGGGCAGTCGCCACTAAAACATCATCAGCAACAATTCTGTTGACTATACCCATATCGAGACATTTTTGAGCAGAGACACGTTCGTTTTCAATTGCTATTTCGTAAGCGCGTTTAGAGCCCATGCCATTTACTAATAACCAGGTCGCGCCACCATCTGGTATAAGACCGATTGTGCTAAAAGGCGACAGCAAAAACGCATTCTCAGACATGATGCTGAGATCACAAATCATTGCATAGGATAAACCGATACCTGCAGCAAACCCGTTTATAGCACTGATTACGGGTTTATCCATTTCGGCCAGGTGCATCAAACTTACTTTGTATTCTTGTAGAAGCATTTTTTCGACTTCCGCACCTGTTTTAAACCCGGCCTTTAGGTCTGCACCTGCACTAAAACAGCGTCCTGCACCTGTGAGTACCACTGCTCTAATCGTCGGATCTTCTTTAGCTTCAGTAGTTGCGCTAATGAGATCTAATCGCATGTCTAGATCGAATGAATTTAGTGAGTCGGGGCGATTCAGGGTAATACTCGCAACGGCTCCCTGTGTTTCATAGAGGACGGTATCGGTCATATTTTTTCTCTGTTTGAGTTGCGGTTTTGACACCGGATAGACTTATTATAGGCTTGCCGATAACGTGATAAAAGCTGAATTATGTCCCCTGAGTTACAGCGCTTTTAGGGAATGGTAGTTGCTCGCATGATATATAAGTGGCTGTTTGTCTGCGTTTGTCTGTACAGCCTTGACCCGACCAAGAAGAATTATATGGTCGCCACCTTCATAGCTTGTTTCAGTTTCGCACTGAAAATAACTGGCGCAGTCTTTCAAAATTGGAGAACCGAGTTCTCCTGTTTCCCATTCAAGTCCGGAAAACTTGTCGCTGCCTTTTGTCGCAAAGGTTTGAGAAATTGCTTCCTGTTCTTGATGTAATATATGAATGGCAAAATTTTTACAGTTGGCAAACACCTTATAAGATTCTGCTTCGTTATCCAGACACCAAAGTATCAGCGGTGGATCAAGTGAAACAGAAGTAAAACTGTTAACGGTTATGCCGACGGGTACCGAATCCTCATGCATTGCAGTGACAACCGTGATGCCGGTTGCGAAGGTACCGAGCGTTTTTCTAAATTCTTTTTGATCGAAGCTAGTCATATTATTATTGTTGTCCGAAAACGCTTCGAACTCGCTAAATTGATTGTTAGTAAATTTAAAACTGGCGCTATGATAACAGTTTTTCACACCAATCTGCACTTGCAGTTGTTGAATATTCCTGGCTTTCCCACAGAGAGTTTATAGTTCAATATTTAGCATTCGCCGACATGTTAAGATATACGAAATATCTGATAATGAGAGAGGAGCTGTAGTTATGGACCTGGGTTTAAAAGATAAAGTGGTAATTGTGCTTGCTTCAAGTGCTGGATTGGGGAAATCAACAGCACTGGGATTCGTAGAAGAAGGGGCAAGGGTTATTATTACCGGACGCGATGCGGAGCGACTCGCTAAAGCGAAACAGGAAATCGCTAAGAAAACCAAGTCTGATGTAGACACATTTCAGATGGATGTAACGAATGTCGACGACATAGAAAACCTGGTAAATTATGCTATCGAAAAGTATGGCACCGTACATGTATTGGTTAATAATGCCGGTGGACCACCTCCAGGTGTGTTTTGGGAGACAGATGATGATGCCTGGAATAAGGCTTATGAACTTACCCTGATGTCTTCAGTACGTATGAGCAGGGCAGTATTGCCTTTTATGCGTAAACAAAAATGGGGAAGAATTATCAATATTACCTCTTCTACCGTTAAACAACCTATTGATCAGCTTCTTTTATCAAACAGTTTGCGTCTTGGCGTGGTGGGCTGGGCGAAAACCCTTTCAAATCAGATGGCGAATGAAGGAATTTTAATAAATAACGTATGTCCTGGCTGGACGACGACAGAGAGAGTGGAGCAACTCACCGAGGCAAGAGCTAAAAATAATCAAACAAGTGCGGATGAGGAGTTACAGGCAATTGCCAATACAATTCCGATGGGACGCCTGGGGACACCTGAAGAATTTGCAAACCTGGTGGTATTTCTGGGTTCGGAGAGAGCCAGTTACATCACTGGCGTATCGATTCAAGTTGATGGTGGTTCTACAGCAGGGTTTTAATTACTCTTGCAAGTCAGGTTGATTGCTCATGCAGTTTTGTCTAGCTTAACTTCGTCATCATATATTTCTTCAGGCAGAGGCAAACCTGCAAGTTCCCTTTTACTTAAAGGACCATCAGGGCTTATATCTGCGTTAATCAGCAGTTGCATCAACTGACGAGCGTGTTGTGCGGTATGCCAGGTTGTACGTTCTAAGACACTATGGGTTGAATGTTGGCCGTAATATGTTTTGACATTATTCGGGTAACTCTCTGTTTTGGCGCTTTGCCACCAACTACTTAGCTCATTGCGAACGTCTTTCCCAAAGCTAATTATCTTATCCGGCGTTGCGATATCCAATGGTGGTGTGCGTTCGAAATGTTCAAATGTCAGTTCTGCACCTCTTGCGGCATCAAGAAAAGCGACTGGGATCATAAAAACGTGATAAGCGAGATCAAGATAAGTACGATCGCGACCGGGTAACTTTTTTTCCAATATTGACACTGGTAGTTGTGCGAGATAACGCTGTGCTGCGGCTAAAATAAGATCAAGGCGCGCTATTAGTTCGTCGGGCGAAAGCATTTCACGATTTACCTTTATACCGACAAAGTCCGCCAGAACATCTATATCCTGTGCAAACACAAATTTATTTCCCAGGGTGATTACGGGTATGGATCGCGCGCCGAGATTGGCGAGTCTGCTCATTGCACTCTCATCCTCAAGAACATTGATAGATTTAAAATCTATGCCATTGGCGGTAAGAAACTCCTTGGCACGCAGACAACTGCTGCAACCGGGCTGCCAATAAACAGCGAATTCATCATTTGGGGTATCTAGTTCCATAGTGCAGTGGATTATGAAGGATTTTATATTGGAGATACAGTCTCCGTTTACATCAGCAGCAAACTCATAGTGTTTAATTGTGGCAAGCGTTAAGATATATAGACAATAAGAATAAAGCTTTGATAATCAATTATGTTTGCAACTGAACGAAAAAGGGCTCTTTCGGCAATATTCGCCTGCGTCACAATTTATGGACTTACCCTCGGACTGATTCGGCCATTACTTTCGCTGATTCTGGAATCCAGAGGTATTGAAAAAGTTTTTATCGGTCTCAATGCCGCAATGCCCGCCTTCGGGATGATGATAATTTCGCCCTTGATTCCCTGGTTAATAAAAACGCTTGGTATAAAAAGATTTCTATGGTCTTGCCTGTTTGTGGATGTCTGCATGATTTTGTTGTATCCGGTATTCACGCATCTTTATATGTGGTACTTATTCAGTTTAATTGCTGGCGCGGCTACCAATGCGTTATTGGTTGCCAGTGAAACATGGGTTAATGAAATTGCTGTTGACGAAACGCGTGGTCGGGTAATGGCACTTTATAATGCCTTGTTTATCGCGTCTATGGCATTAGGGCCGTTAATCATTCCTCTGGCGGGTATTGATAGTTTCTTACCTTTTGCAATCGGTTCATTCTTTGTCATGCTCGCTTCTATTCCATTGTTTTGGGTAGGGCAATCCACCTTGACCTTACACGGCAATTCATCTTTTAATCTTTTCTCTTTCGTATTCGTGGCGCCAGTTCTGTGTTTTGCCATATTGCTTTTTGCGTGGAAGGAATTTGCCGGTAGTGCATTGTTGCCGGTTTACGGTGTAATTCACGGCATGGAACCCGCTACGGCTGCTGTTATGCTAACGGTGCTCGGTTTCGGTGGTCTGTGTTTGACTTTTCCGTTTGGCTGGCTAGCAGATAAAATGGATCGCTATATATTATTGGTATTGTGCGGCGTGGGCATTCTCGCAGGTGCGATAAGCTTACCTTTAGTCATCGGTCAGGGAATCAGTCTATGGATTCTATTGTTCTTTTGGGGTGGTTGTTTCGCAGGGCTTTACACTGTAATCATGACAATAGTTGGACAGAGTTTTAGAGGTATGGAACTGGTGGTAGCGAATATCTCTATCGGTATATTGTGGGGTGTTGGTAGTTTAACCGGACCTTCGCTTACCGGTGCGGCAATGGATATCTGGGAAACTAATGGCTTCCCAATTGTATTTATCGCGGCAAGCGCAGCTTTTATATTATTTGCGATTGCTCGCAGACTATTGGCATCAGATAAAACCAAGGCGCTTTAAGAATAGTTTACGGCTGAAATTGACTCCGTTTAATCGAGTTTATGATTGCGCAATAAGGGCATAATATGATCGGCGAATAGCTGTTGAGTCTTCAGGGACTGTTCTCTTTTGATGGTTCCAAAATGGCTGATGATAAGCAACTCATCAAACGCGAATTCATCATAAAGCTCAACTAATTGCTGGCCTACTGATTCCGGGCTACCGACAAAAATAATTCCTTTGTCTAATAGTTCTTCATACGACATCCGGCCTATTTGTGGAAAAATATCCAGCGTATAGAATTTGTAACCTGCATCTATCATGCGATCTCGCTCTGCATCTGTTTTTGGCGCAATTACCTTTTGTGGCCCTACGTTAAACTGGATAAAATTTTCTACGGCTTCCTGGGCCTGTTTGACTGCTGTATCGTGGTCATCATCTATATACACAGCTTTTATGAAGCCCACATAAGGTTTGGTCCCGGCTTTCGCACAAGCATCCTGATAGGTTTGGACTGGCTCTTTAAAAGCAAAACTGGGGACTGGACCTCCAACCACTATTCCCCATTCTTTTTCTGCTGCCATGGTGAACCATTTTGCGCTGGTGCCTACCTGGAATATTTTCGGATGTGGTTGTTGATAAGGTTTAGGTACAACAGATACATTTTCTACGTTGTAGTGTTTACCGGAATATGAAAATTGCTCCTCTGACCATGCCAATTGCAGAATTTCGAGACTCTCAACATAGCGATCCATACTTTCTTCCATGAGAATATCTCCCGGAGCCGCTAGCCAGGGATGTCCACGTCCCACACCACATTCAATTCTTCCCTTGGTAAGTTGATCCACCATTGCGATTTCACCTGCCAGGATCATTGGATTGTGCAGCGGTAGCGTATGACATAGCGCGCGAAAGCGAAGATTTTCTGTGCGCTCAGCGAGTGCGGTAAAAATAGCTAAGGGGTTGGGATTGATTGCAAACTGTTCATAGAAAGGATGTTCTAGAGTCGTAAAAACATCAAAGCCTTTCTTGTCAGTGTCTTCTGCGATGGCAAGCACGTCATCAATCACTTCACTGTGATTCTTTCCTGGAGGGCATTGGAATTCAGTATATGTGCCGAATCGTAAATCCTTAGACATAATTATTTTTTCGCTTTTTGAAATGTGGTTGAAGGTAGTTCGTTATAACGAAGTTTGTAGTAATGTGAAAACTTACCAAGATGGGTAAAGCCAGATTCTAGCGCTGCTTCAGTTACCGTTACTGCAGATGACTGTGACGAGAGGAGGGCATAAGCATGCTCCAGTCGCTTATTACGAATGAAAGTAGTAGGAGTAAGATCTAACTCTTTCTTGAAAGCCATTTGCAGAGATCGAACACTAGACTGACTAATTACAGCCAGTTCTCTGAGTCCGATTGGCTGTTGGAAATTTGAATTAATATATTCTTGTACATGTGAAATTTTGCCTGGAATGTGCAATAGAGAGTTATGCAAATATAGCTGGCTATATGAATGAGGTAACTCCGTAAGCAGCAGGCTGATCAGCATTTCTTCTAAATGATTACATATTTTGTCATTATCATACCAGTCCTGATCTTCGTTAAGATCATCGCATAGACTTAAAAGCATGCGCGCAATCCCATTCGCTTCATTAGACAATGATTTTGCAAAGGGCAAAAATACGACTGGCTTATCCAGATCCCGTTCCAATTCTCGTTCGAGAAAATCATGGATATGATTTCCACCCACACGGATGGTAAGTTGATTATGGTTTTCAGACAATTTCACATGCAAATGATCACTCGGATTCATTACACAGACCGTGCCCGGGCGTGACCTGACGATATTTCCGAGTTGATGTACTTCGCTATTCCCAGCCAGAGTAAATTTAACCAGATAAGAATTATCTGAAGGGGTTGCATCAATATTTACTTCGCTACCGTATTGCAAGGCGTTAAACGATAGAGATGAAAGGTTTACTTTATTATGTTGAAACGCAAGCCGATTGCCATTGTGAGACACCGACAATTCATGCGGCCAAAACAGTGAAGATAAATGCGCGCGAGCTTGATCGAGCTTGCCGGTTAGAAAAAAGGGCCTTTTTGCTAAAGGCATGATGTGAGTGTGGGTTTGCACGATCAATTGTTATATTTGTTTACTAATGATTAGTTTTTCCTATTTACGGGGAAAATACAACTGTCTGAAGGCCTATGAGCACCTGTTTCTGCGTAATTGGGATAGTTTACCTACATATTTCTTATCTATACTATTATAAGTCATATCTACCGTGATTTGAGGAGAACACTTATGTCTGCTGTTGCTAATGATCGTCGCTGGGCAAAACAATACCCCTGGTTGGGCGAAGAGCCTGTTCCCACCGAACCCTGCATTTCCGAAGAGATATACGAACAGGAAGTTGAAAAAGTTTTCAAGAAAGTCTGGCTGCATGTTGGCCGGGCTGAAGAATTGCCCGAACCGGGATGTTATAAGCTAAAGCGACTTGATTTTGCCAGTACCACAGTACTTCTTCTAAGAGGCAAAGATAATGAAATTCGCGCATTTCATAATACCTGCTCGCATCGAGGCAATACGGTTGTTGTGCCGGAGGGTGAATGGGATAACTTCGGCAAAAAGGCGGCGTTTAGTTGTCGTTTTCATGCATGGACCTATAACGATAAAGGTGAATTAATCGGTGCTCAGGACGAGAAAGGCATGCCACCTTGTTTTGACAAATCTGAAAACGGTTTAACCCCAATAAACTGTGAGATTTGGGAAAATTTTGTTTTTATTAACCTTGATGAATCGCCTTCTGTCGGTTTGCAAGAGTACCTTGGCGATATGGGTAATCATTTTTCAGGCTTCCCATATGATGATATTACGCATTGCTATAGTTACTACACTTATCTTGATACGAATTGGAAAGTTGGAGTGGATGCTTTCGCAGAAGCCTATCATGTCAATACAATACATGCAGGTTCATTTCCAGGTACATTTTCAACAGGCCTGCAGATGATTAAATTGTTAGGCGACCATCGCACTACCGCCGTATGTTTTAATCCACCAAAGGGTTCACCTCCGGTTGCGGGTCTGGCACAGTCGAAGGCGAGGGGCTCTCTGGTTAACAATGTTGCGGAAACAATATTGCCGTCAACGCTTAATGATGAAAAGCGCGATGATTATGCCTTCGAGCTAAGCGTTTTTTTTCCAAACTGGTTATTACATGTGTCTGAAGGTATTTGGTTCACGCATCAGTTCTGGCCTATAGCTCATAACAAAACGCTGTGGGAAGGAAAGTATTATGTGCAAGAACCTCGCACAAACAGCGAGAAATGGGCTTTGGAGCACGCCATGGTAGTACAGCGAAATGCCTGGCTGGAAGATACCGCGACAATGGAGGGTACTTTCTTTGCTTTAAACTCAGGCAGCAAAAAATTTATGCACTTACATGACGAAGAAATCCTGGTTCGACATGGGTATCACGTTTTAGATAATTACCTGAATGATGGAGGTAAGTGATTGTGGCTCAGCTTTTACCTGAAGGTTTCGAAAGTCTGGAAACATGGGCCAATGAATGGGCCATGTCAACGCAAAATACACGTTGGGATAAACGTCTCGCATCGACTCGAGAGGAATTGATAGCATTTTATCAGGCGGTACAGCCGCATCTCGAAGAAATTCTGGAACATGCTGATAAGTTTGAAATCGGAAAGTTGCCAGAGCAATCGGCGCGTTTGTATGCGCTTGCCTTAATGGTAGCTGAAATTGCCCCCAATGTTGAACTATACGATGGTGATCCTAACGTCCCTCATAGTTTTGAAGAAAAATGTTTTATTGCGGTTCACGGTAACGATGAACACTGATCATGAATAACGATCTTGCGCACCAGGTCGCCTGGCTAACCGCACTGGAAAATATAAGAAAAGTTATTGGGATATACGCCAAAGCAGGGGATGACACCAATAACCCGGCAATGCTGGCATCCATTATGGTAGAAGATGCTCATTGGGAGTGTGAAGGCTTTGGCAGCTTCGATGGCAGAGATAAGATTACGCAAGAACTCGCTAAGGTGGGTCAGGAACGTATTCTCTGGTCACTGCATTTTCCTGTATCACCGATTATTGATGTTGCAGATGATTTGAACTCTGCACATGCTTTCTGGTGGCTATGGGAATTAACGAAAATGCGAGCTGAAGACGGTGGCGAAGAAAACAACTGGTTAGGCGCGACCTATGATTGTGATTTTGTGCGAGCCGCGGACGGATGGAAGATTAAGCACATGATTCTGAATATTAAAAAGATCGTACCATATGATGATGTACCGAGTGCCGCAGTAAAAAAATAAGAAAAATATTAATTAGACTGATAATTCTGTACCACTATTCACGGGGGGCGTATCGATGCAAACCAAAGCAGATGAATATATAAAGATTGATAGAAGTAAACAACTTGGTGATGAACAGGATGTCGGGCATAACCGCTGGCATCCGGACATCAAGCCTGTTGCTGAAGTTGAACCGGGTCAAATCATTGGAATCGAAACACGCGATGCCTTTGACGGTCAGTTTGATAATGACACGCCAAAGGAGGTGGTTGGTTGTTGTAATCTGAATTTAATCCATCCTTTAACCGGACCCGTGTATGTCAAAGGTGCAGAACCTGGTGACTTACTCGAAGTTAAAGTGCTCGAAGTTGTGCCTGAGTCATTTGGTTTTACGGTACAAGTGCCAGGATTTGGCTTTTTAAGAGATGTATTCACCGAGCCACATATTATTCATTGGGATATTAAGGATGGAAGTGCCACGTCAAAGGATTTGCCTGGCGTCAAAATCCCCGGTGCACCTTTTATGGGTGTGATTGGTACCTCACCTTCGCATGAGTTGCTCGAACAAATCAATAAACGCGAAACGGAGCTTCAGGAAAGAGGTGGGGCGGTTTTGTTACCTGATAGTGTTGATGCTGTGCCTTCTGATGAAGGTATCGCCAGTAAAGCCGTGCGTACTATTGCCCCGCACGAAACAGGTGGAAACGTGGATATTAAGCAATTAACTGCCGGGACGACTATTCGTATTCCTGTTTATACAGAAGGCGCATTATTTTCTGTAGGCGATGCGCATTTCGCTCAGGGCGATAATGAGAGTTGTGGAACGGCTGTAGAAATGGGTGCGACTTTTTATGGTTCTTTCAGCTTAATGAAAGGTGAAGCGAAAAAACGCAATATTACGGATTTACAGTTTTATCGAGACGATTATTTCATGCCACCTGAAATGGCCGT
>Ga0055584_100002434_pt1 | contig 18388 bp, 14 predicted proteins | sample OSDHelmetaG_FD_58716 | JGI IMG/M metagenome (GOLD analysis project Ga0055584, IMG submission 58716) | Pelagic marine sediment microbial communities from the LTER site Helgoland, North Sea, for post-phytoplankton bloom and carbon turnover... | ecosystem: Environmental > Aquatic > Marine >... | reverse complement strand
CTATCTCATCACGACGGTACGGGGCCCCGGCGCCAATATGTATGACCTATCGAAGGTTGTATCAGGCGATGTCGAGGATGCCCTCGCTGCCAACATCCCCATTCCTGGCGATACCGGTGGACAACGAGGGTATCATGACTTTTATGCTGCCTGGCATCCAGACACTCAGCAAGACCGATTCTATGGCGGCGGCTTTGGCGGATACTATGTCTACGACATCACGGACGTCTCAAGCCCTCAGCTCGAAATCACATTGAACGGAATTAGTGGCGTCAGTTATGGCCACACCTTCACGCCGGACCCGAACGGTCGCTACGTGATTGCTGAAACGGAGTACAAATATGCTCCATTGCGCATTTTTGATCTGCAACCTGCGCTCGATGGTGAAACGACGAACATTAATCAGCCAATTTCCGCTTGGACGGCCAACTGGAAAAACCTGTCTCATAACCACGAGGTCCGCTGGCCCTACGTCTTCGTTTCCGGTTATCTAGACGGGCTGCAGGTGTTTTCTCTGATGGATCCTAAAAACCCTCAGACAGTGGGCTATTACGACACGATCATGAATGATAACGGTGGCGTCATGGACGGTGCATTCGGAGTTGATGTCCGCAATGCAGACGGGCTCATTGTCGTCTCTGACGGTTCAACTGGGTTCTGGTCCTTCCGGATGGATGGATTTAATGGCTGGAATGGTACAGACTGGGGCGTCCCGGACATCTCTTCAGTGCAGAAATGGGATGAGGAGTCAAAAGAAGGTACCCGCTGATTCTCATCTACTGATTTTTCTCCTCACCCAACGCCCAGCCTTCCATGCATATCCCCTATTTACGATCTATCGTTTTCGCCCTGGTACTAGGAATCATCGGTATGACCGGTTGGACAGTTCCTGCTTCAGCCCAGGATGAAACGCCCTGGACAACCTTGAATCCTGGCTCAGACAACCTAGAAGTACTTGCACACTTGCCCCTCGGCCCCATACTGAGTGTCGCCGACTTGGATATGGAGCAAGAGATGAGCCGGCCATTCGTGTACGTCTCCCGGGCAGCTCGTGAAGGTACGGTCGATCGCGGCACAGATATCATCGACATTTCGAACCCTTCCAGACCAAAGGTGATCTACCGCTGGAGAATCGAAAACCAAGAGCTCCACTCGGGCCGCGGCGCGATGGATGTGAAGCACTTCAAATGGGATGGCCGGTATTACGTTGTGCAGGGTCTGCAATTTGGAACAGGTCCGAACAACGATCTCGGAGCTGTCATCTTGGACGTCACAGACCTACCTGATCCGACAAGTGTCCGTGAGGTAGCTCGTATTTATGAGCCAGATCTACCAGGTGGCTTCCACAACATTTTCGTGTACAAGCACTCCGATGGCCGCGTGCTACTCATGACCACAGTCCGCGGACCAGGAGCACATGTTTACGACCTAGGCAAACTCGTCTCGGGCGACCGGGACAATGCGCTCGTGTCCGTCATTCCGGTACCGGGTGACCAGGGTCCCCGCGGAAGTTATCACGACTTCTATGCGGGTTGGCATCCGGATACTGGGACGGACCGATTTTACGGTGGCGGTTCTGGTGGATACTATGTCTATGACATTTCCGATCTGGCTAATCCTGAATTGCTCGTTACGCTGCAAGGCATTACAGGAGTCAGCCGCGGCCACACATTTACACCCGGTCCCAGTGGCCGCTATGTGATCGCCGAAACCGAATACCAGTATGCCCCGCTCCGGATTTTCGATTTGCAGCCTGCTCTCGACGGCGAGGTGAGCAACATCAATCGACCCATATCGGCATGGACGGCCAACTGGAAGAATCTCGTCCATAACCATGAAGTCCGGTGGCCCTATGTTTTTGTATCCGGCTATCACGACGGTTTGCAGATTTTCTCTATGATGGGCCCCGAAAATCCAGTGACCGTAGGGTACTATGACACCTACACTGGAGACCGAAGCATTGGGTCTATGGCGGGCGCCGTAGGGAATGGCGCTTTCGGTGTGGACGTCCGTAATGAAGACGGACTCATTGTAGTCTCGGATATTTCCACCGGATTCTGGACCTTTCGCATGGAAGGTTTCAACGGCTGGAAGGGAGAAAACTGGGGCGTACCCGATATTTCGAGTGTCCAGAAATGGGACGAGGAGTCGAAAGAAGGCACACGCTGACCATATTTTTGCCCGGAGCATAGCCTCGGGCCATTCGCGCGACCACCCAACCGCGTTCACCGCCCACCACATTTTTTCACGGAATCAGATACCCACATGAAACGAACCACTTTTATCCTGGCAGGCATGATGATCGTTGCAGCGGCTTTTCAGCCGGCTTCAGCTCGTCAGAACACGCTATGGACGCCAGATAATCCCGGAAGTGACAATATTGAAGTACTCGGGCACATTCCACTCGGCCCTCGTTTGAGCGTGGCTGACATGGACCTCGAGCAGGAGGTTAGTCGACCCTATGCTTACATAGCCCGAATGCACTACGCCGAGGCAGGATCTAAAGGCATGGACATCGTGAACCTCGCCGATCCATCCAACCCAGAGGTGATTTACCGTTGGCGTATTGAAAATGAAGATCTCCATATGAAGACCGGCGGCATGGACGTCAAGCACTTCAAATGGAACGATCGATACTATGTCGTGCAGTCCCTGCAATTCGGTAGTGGCGGTCCTAATAATGACCTCGGTGCTGTCGTGCTCGATGTTACAGGTCTTCCAGACCCGACTACAGTGACCGAGGTAGCTCGTATCCACGAACCAGAGACACCGGGTGGCTTCCACAATATTTTTGTGTACAAGCACTCAAATGGTCGTGTTTTGCTTCTGTCTACCGTTTTAGGTGCTTTTGCAAATGTGTATGATTTAGGTATGGTTGTCGAGGGAGACGTTGCGAACGCCCGAGTAGGCCGGATCCCGACGCCTGCTGAAGGGTCACGCCGTGGGTATCATGACTTTTATGCAGGTTTCCACACTGATACCGCTACAGATAGGTTCTACGGTGGTGGTACTGGTGGCTACTACGTGTACGACTTTACCGATATCGATAACCCTGAAATGCTTGTTCAGTTGACGGGTGTTAATGGCGTTCGCAGCGGTCATACCTTCACACCAGGACCTAATGGCCGGTACGTGGTGGCAGAAACAGAATACAAATATGCTCCGCTTCGCATATTTGACCTTAAGCCAGGCCTCGACGGAGAGGTTTCCAATATCAACTCACCGATTTCAGCTTGGACTCCTAGCTGGGAAGGATTGGTCCACAACCATGAGGTGCGCTGGCCCTACGTATTCGTTTCTGGCTACCACGATGGGCTGCAGGTCTTCTCCATGATGGACCCGAAGAATCCGACTACAGTCGCCTACTTTGACACCTTTACCGGTTCACGTGACAATGGTGGCATGTCAGGCAACGTTGCCAACGGTGCCTTTGGTATCGATGTCCGTAACGAAGATGGACTCATTGTCATCTCGGATATGACAACGGGCTTCTGGACCTTCCGCATGGATGGTTTCAACGGATGGAATGGAGAAGACTGGGGTGTGCCGGACGTCTCGTCAGCTCAGAAATGGGATGAGCAATCAAAGGAAGGCACTCGCTAATACGATCATCGATCGGAAAACGGAGATTCTGACGCCCGGCACGAACCCGTGCCGGGCGTCTTCGTTATAACACATTCTTCCCTGCGCGTGTCCTGAACTCTTTTCGAACAACATCCCCATTGGTACGATGTTCACTCTGATCTTAACGCTTCTCACAGCCCTCTTTTCGACCGGACCAGCGACCCCGGCAGCCAACTTGGCTATTCCTGCGACACACCTAACCGCTTGCTCGCCGGATTACTACAGCATCAAGTTGGTGACTACCCGCAAAGTAACGGGCGCCCGCCTCGCTACTGGAAAAGGAGAAGTCACATACGCTTCCTCTCCATTCGGTGTCTCCATTTCTGAAAATGGCTCCTATGTCCAGAACATCGACATTCAAGTCGAAAAGGTGAAGTTGGCAGAAGGGTCTTCCCTGGTAGCCTGGATTACGACACCACAGCTCGACCAGATAAAGCCAATCGGCCGCTTAGATGACACTTTCCATGTTTCCGGACAGACCGACTGGAATAAGTTTCTGCTCGTCATCACTCTTGAGCCTGCAAACGAGGAGCTCGGCGATATGTGGACCGGACCCGTCGTCGTTCGAGGCATGTCCCGAAGTGGGTTAATGCATACCAAGGCAGGGCATGGTCCGTTCGAGACTGAACCCTGCGCCGTCTACGGCTACTAGTCCACCTCCCCGAATTGCTCCCTCTTCCCGATAATCGGATGTTCTTGAAATTCTCCTCCCGTTTTTTCGCGCTGGCTTTGTTAGCCACATCATCCGTCCAAGCACAGGATGGCATGGATCATTCCATGCATATGAACCACAACATGCCGATGGGTGACAGCCTTGCTTGGCGCATGGTCCCAATGGGTGATTTGAGTATGCCCATGATGCCGGGTATGATGGATGACTATCCCGAAGTCGGTCCGATGCTGCCAGGCCATGGCATGGATATTTCCATGTTTTCCGAGGCTCGCCCATCAGAAATCATTGACATGGCTGATGGTGATACGTTGCACATGGACGCTTCGCTCGTACGTCGCACGATTGGCGGACAGGAATACGTGATGATGGCGTATGGCGGGATGTATCCGGGTCCCCTGATTCGAGCCGACCGTGGATCGAAGGTAATCGTGGAGTTCACGAATAATATCGAGATGCCCACGACTGTCCACTGGCACGGGCTCCGACTCGACAACGCATTCGATGGTGTGCCAGGCGTGACGCAGGACCCGGTTCTCACCGGCGAAACGTTTACCTACGAGTTAAAATTCCCCGACACCGGGATGTACTGGTATCACCCGCACATGCGTGAGGACGTTCAGCAGGACCTCGGTCTATACGGCAATATGCTCGTAAACCCGACTGAAGAAGATTACTATGCGCCGGTGAACCGGGAAGTACCCCTGATTCTGGATGACATCTTGGTGGATGCGAACGGTTTAGTCCCATACGGTGATTCGGCCCCCACTCATGCTTTGATGGGACGCTTCGGAAATGTCATGATGGTCAATGGCGTGACCGACTACAACTTGGACGTTGCTGCAGGTGAAGTTGTCCGCTTCTATCTGACCAACGTAGCGAACACCCGCACGTTTAATGTGCTGTTTGGAGGCGCTCGCATCAAGGTCATTGCCGGAGACGTGAGCAAGTATGAGCAGGAGCAATTCGTTTCAAGCGTTGTCATTGCTCCGGCCGAACGGTACATCGTGGATGTCTACTTCGACGAAGATCGGACCTACGAAATAACCAATACCATCCAGGCTGTCGATCACTTCCGTGGTGTTTTCGTACCTCAAATATCTGTTTTAGGAACGGTTTCAGCTACTTCTGGCGCTGTTTCTGACCAGGAGACGTACGAAACGGATTTTCTTGAAGTGAGACAGAATGAGGACACTCAAGCTGATATCGAGTCATTCGCGCAGTATTTCGATAAGACGCCCGATCACTCGTTGCGTTTAACGGTTGAAGTGAACAATCTGCATATGATGACCATGCGGATGATGGAAATAGATACCCTCTACGTCGCACCCATCGAATGGAATGACACGATGCCGATGATGAACTGGCTTTCCACAGGGGAGCAAGTAGACTGGGTGCTGCTCGACGAGGCCACCGGTGAGAAGAGCATGGAGATCAATTGGGATTGGAAGGTCGGCGATGTCCGTAAGATCCGTCTCTTCAATGACCCCAAATCATTCCACCCCATGAACCACCCATTCCATGTTCATGGACAACGCTTTGTGGTGACTCACGTTGATGGCGTTCCCGTGGAGAACAAGGCCTGGAAGGACACGGTGATCGTACCGGTGGGATCAACGGTAGATATTCTAGTCGATGTCACCAATCCGGGACAGTGGATGGCTCATTGCCATATCGCTGAGCATCTCCACGCTGGCATGATGCTTTCCTTCAACGTATCCGAATAGGCAGTAGACAGCTCGAACGCTGATCAATCCTATTGTTCTTCCGCGGCAAGGCGGGCCTCGATGACTTGGATCATTCCAACGCCATTTTCATTGCCCGGGTCGAGTCGCACGGATGTTTCGTAATTGTCCAACGCAGCCTGCATGTCGCCCGAAGCGAGAAGAGCCTCGGCGAGCGAATCAAATACGTTGCCAGAACGAGGATATAATTCTGTATTGAAACGGAATACCTCAATTGATTCTTCGATCGCTCCCCGACGAAGTAAACGATATCCCAGTGCGTTCAAGGCGGTCTCTACGAAAGCCTCGGCAGGCATCTCGGATTTTGCCACTTCATAGTCTGTCCGAACGGCCTCAATCCCCCCATTCTGTTGGGCATACTGCAATCTGCGGCTTAATTGGTAGACGGCATCATCATACCGCTCATAATTAAGCCAGCGAACGGACGTCTGGGGACCCCCTACGAATGCTTCGAACAGTTCGTGAAGCACAAGCATTCCATTTGCACTATTGGACAGCATCACAAATCCTTTACTCGCATCGGGAGCTAACCACGCAAAACTCTTGTACCCTGCATTATCTCCCCACTCCCACAGGGCTGATCCATTGATTGTTGGCTGAAGGCCCCACCCTAATCCCCAGAAGATGCCATCTAGCGCATCAACCTGCGCCACCATCATCTCGCGATACTGCCGCCGGCCCAAGTCTTCGCCTTCAATAACACCTAAAACGAATCGGACATAATCTGAAGCAGTCGTATGAAGACTCAACGCCGCATTTGCCTGCTGTGGCACAAATTTGTCCAGCGGCACATCCATATCGGTATGGCCTACCGCGATGCGTGAGCCATAGTCGTTTTGCCACACAAAACTGGAGGATGTCATCCCAAAAGGCTCAAATACATATTCCCGAGCTAGATCTTCCAGCGAACTGTACGTGATCGCTTCCAGAACATGCTGAAGAAATAGAAATCCTTCTCCCGAGTAGGTGTAAAAGGCCCCCGGATCAAATAGAAGTGGAAGAGGCTCTCCTGGTACGCGAAAATTGGGAAACCCCGAGGTGTGAGATAATACCATACGGGTAGTTATCTGCTCATACCGCGAATCATGCGCTGCGTCCTCCCATGGAGACAGTTGAGCCAAACTTTGGTCTAGGTCCAGCGTGCCTTCATCGATCAATCGAAGTGCAATCCAAGCCACAACGGACTTACTTAGAGATTCTGCTTCAAACACTGTTTCATCCGTAATCGGAGGCTGCGTTTCGCTACTTCTAACGCCTGCATTCAATAACTGGCTAATTCGGCCATCTTCGATGACGGCGATAGACATCCCCGTGATCTCTGCTTCGGTGAGAAGCTGATCCAGATCCAGCGATTGCGCACTAACTCCACCTGCTAAAAACAGGAGGAATAGGAGCGAGAGAAGTCTGATGCGCAAAAATGAAATCATGAGTGGAAAAATCTGAATGGCCGAAGAGGCGGATGCAACAAGTAAGTCTGAACCGTGAGCCGGTTCCGTGTGTATGATGAATTGACTCCACCTATACGCTTGATCATAATGAACAGACGCTCTTTTCTCGGCCGTTCTGCCGCGGCCCTAGCCCTTGTGGCATTGCCAGCTCCTTTGAGAGCATTTCCTAGGATGTCGCAGCTCCCTTTCACTCCGATTCGGCGTGGAACGGGGATATTCACAGAACGGGGGGGCACCATCGGCTGGCTCATACGGGATGGTGCTTTAGTTGTCGTTGATTCGCAATTTCCCGAATCGGCGGCTACCTGCCGCGACGGACTCGTTGAACGGTCAAATCGGACGGTTGATCTGCTGATCAATTCCCATCACCACGGAGACCACACAGCAGGCAATGCCGTCCTTGGTGAAGGGGCAGGACGAATTCTGGCCCATGCAAACGTCCCAGGACTTCAGCGGCAGTCCATGCGGGAAGGCTCTCCCAAACCCACCGTTGCGAACGTGACCTACCAAGAGACGTGGTCTGATTCTCTTGGGGATGAAACCATTAGCCTCCATTATTTCGGTCCGGCTCACACAGCTGGGGATTCGATCATCCATTTTGAAAAGGCTGATGTCGTTCACATGGGCGATCTCGTATTCAACTACCGACACGCCTATATCGACCTAGGTGCCGGTGCTGATACGGCAAACTGGATGACCGTCTTGGAGCGTGCCCACCAAACGTTTTCGGATAACACCGTGTTCATTTACGGACACAGTAATCCTGCGAACGGTATTCTTGGGACGAGGGAAGATCTACTAGTGATGAGGGACTATCTCGGCGCCTTACGTGATGCAGCTGCAGCCGGTATTCAAGCCGGTAAATCTGCTGATGAAACGGCCTCCGACGGACTCCAAGGATTCCAAAGTCATTGGATGAATGGTTCGGACGATGGCATTAAAGGCAACATCGCGACCATTTTCGAGGAAATGCAGACCGTTCACGAGTAGTCGTTTATCGACCAAGCCTCTCCCCCCTTTTCGAAACACAACCCTTCCCAAACTCAATGAAATCCCTATTCCCCCTCCTCCTGTCGCTGGTAGTGCTTTCTGCCTGTGCATCGCAAGAGAACGACTCAACGATGGCCGAGACAGCGGACATGGCAGACGCTCAGGAAGTGAACCTGCGTCCTGATGCCGACAATCCCCAGCCAGCCAACTTGACATGGCCACAAGACTGGAAAACCCGCTTTGACCGGCCCTCAGACGATCTGGTCGTCATTGGAGACTCTTCGGTTGCTGATCCGGATGTCTTCTTCACGAACATGAAACCAGGCTGGCATATCACTTCCAAACGCCCTGCAGGAATCTACTGGAATCCAAACAGTACGGCTTCGGGAGACTACAGCGTGTCCTCTAACATTTTTCTGTTTGATCCTGGCACAAGAAACGAAGCATTCGGTCTGTTTGTGGGTGGAAGTGACTTGAACGGGGAAAGTCAGTCGTACCTCTATTTCCTCATCCGCAAAACTGGAGAGTACCTCGTAAAAGTGCGAAAAGGCGAGGAAACCGAAAACGTGGTTGGCTGGACGGCCAACGAAGTCATCGTCCCTTGGACGGACGAGTCTGAGACTAACATAGCCAACGTCCTTGCCATCGAAACGATGGGCACGATGATCACATTCTCGGTTAATGGCACCGAGGTCCATTCGATGGAGAAGGGCGATCTGCCTACTGATGGAATCGTTGGCTTCCGCGTCAACCACGGCCTGAACCTGCACATCTCTTCCCTAGATGTGGTCGAAGCCGCCGGATAAATGCTAAATAAATGCTGGATAAATGCTGCGATGCGCCTGGGACCCCGACGTCGGGATGACTATGTCGGGATCCCAGCGCCGAATCACGGTTACTGCCGTGGAATAAGTAGAAGTTCTTCCTGGCGAGGATCGATATAGGTCGTCGTTTCGCCGTCGAAAATGGCGTCTTCTTCCAGCATAATGCGCACAGTTTGTCCGTTCCAAGCGGCAATCGCAACAGCTGCATTGAGCTCAATCGAGTGGGCGGTCATTGGATATAGCGGATAGTCGCCCCGTCCTGGGACACCTCCCTGCTGATCCCAAAGCCCAATCGTTGGCCCTGCTGCGTGTCCATGAAAACCTATAGGATGCGTGTAAATGGTCGCTTCGATGCCTTCGGCAGCAGCCTGATCGAGGGCACTCTTCAAGATGTCGTTTCCGCTTCTTCCAGATTCAAACTGGCCCGTCAGGATATCCTGCAGACGATTCCCGACAGCAAGGGCATTAACTAAATCCGACGGCGCCTCGGTTTCTCCGTGTCTGAGGACATAGGCGTGCATCTGCGTATCTGTGTTTAGTCGCAGATACGTAATGCCAAAATCAACATGTAGTAAATCACCCATGTGAATGACGCCACCTTCCTCCCGTGCAGAGAAGTCGTTGTCCCGTTCTGTGGCTTCCTCTCGCTGAATGTCCACAGAGGGATGAAACCAAGTGACCAGGTTCAAATCGCGAATACGATCACGAAACCACCATTCGACATCTTCGGTGCGCGTAACACCGGGTTGGATAACCTGCTCTGACAGACCCTCCTCAATAATATTCCGAGCGATCTTTACGATCATCGGATACATTTCCATTTCCCGATCGGTACGGGTTTCAAGCCAACCGACAGCCAACCGCTCGGCAGACACAACGCGATCGCGATACTGCGGAGCAAATGCTTCCATCATACCATCTCGTTCAGAAGCGGTCAGGCCATCACCAAGTGCAAAGGTCTCCGATATATTAAGACCGATGCGCTGAGGATTTCGCTCAGCTACGATCTCTGCCAGCCTAGCCCATTGGTCTGGGTTCTCTTCAGGATTCCAGGCACTTCCGAACGAACGACCAATGTCGTATCGGGCTACTGCCAGTCGCTCAACACCTTCATCTCCTCGATCAAAAAAGACTAAAACGGTTCTGCGACGGGCGGCGATCCAAGTAGCCGGAAGCATAGTGCGAATGACAGGGTCCTCGTTGTACTCCCGAGCGGCAATGATCCACATATCAATACCCTCGCGCCGCATCAGGTCCGGAACCACTGTTTCTAAACGATAATCGAGTAGTCCATCAATCACTTTGGCTCGATCGCGCATAGAAAGAACCACGGGCATTCCATCCTGAGCAGAAACCGGGGATGGCCAAAAGAGAAGGGCTACGAGGACAACAAAAATCGAACGAGTAAGTCGGGTCATGTCGGGTTCTCCTGGTCAGGGTGATTTACCTGCAAATCGTCCGGCAGGTCATTGCGTTGTGGATTCGGGTTGATAAGGCCACCCAGCATGGGTGTTTCAAAGGCCGTTACGAAATGGGCGATCGTTGAAAACCAGAATTCTTGCTGGAATTCGAAAAAATCTTGATCGTATCCCTTCTGCTCGCCTTCATGACCTTCGATATCCAGATAATACACACGAGGCCAATCAGGATGCTGCTGCTGTGCCAACCTTAGCAAGCGAAAGGCCTCTGAAGCCGCGGTTTCGAATGAGTCCGAGACTGAGACGATCTGCCAGATGGACACCGTGTTGTCGAAATTCATCGCGACGCCAGGGGCATCGGGCTTGTTGTAGTTCGGAGAAAACGAAGGCTCCATGGCAAGCAGCAGGTCGTTTGGGGTGGATAACAGAAAATAGTTAGTAGACTAGGATGAGGCACCTGAATCAGTCGACTGATCCTCTTCTTCCTCTTGCGTGTCCTCATCGGTCATGTCCTCTTCGGTCCCATCTTCATCGTCGTTTGACAACAATGCGTCCAGGTCAAGTTCTTCTTCGTCGTCATCCTCTTCAGCAACACGCTTTAGCTCCTCAGCAAGATAGAAGCCGGTGGAGGTGTCAGCTTTAGCGAGTTCCTCAGGAGTACCGCTGAACAAGATATGTCCGCCCCCCTCTCCTCCGTCGGGACCGAGGTCAATCACGTAATCAGCAACCTTTACAACATCCAGGTTATGCTCGATGACCAGTACCGTATTCCCTTTCCGCACTAGTGCTTGCAGAACGACTAGCAGATGCCGAATATCTTCAAAATGCAGCCCGGTTGTTGGCTCGTCGAGGATGTAGAGAGTTCGTCCCGTCCCAGGCCGTGATAGCTCTTTCGCCAGTTTGACCCGTTGGGCTTCTCCTCCAGAGAGGGTCGTTGCCTGCTGGCCAAGGCGAATGTACCCCAAGCCAACTGAGTGTAGCGTGCGGAGTTTACGCTCGATGCGAGGGATGTTTTCGAAGAAACCGAGTGCTTCTTCCACTGTCATCTCAAGGACATCGGCGATGCTTTTGCTCTTGAACCGGACTTCTAGCGTTTCTTGATTGTAGCGCCGAGCGCCACACGTTTCACACTCGACGTACACGTTAGGCAGGAAGTTCATTTCCAACTTCACGATACCCGCGCCCTTGCACGTTTCGCACCGACCTCCTTTGACATTAAAGGAAAAGCGTCCTGCCTTGTAGCCCCTGATCTTTGATTCGGGGAGCTGGGCAAACAGGTCCCTGATATGCCCGAACAAACCGGCATACGTGGCGGGGTTGGAACGAGGTGTTCGACCGATCGGACTCTGATCGATGTCGATTACTTTGTCCACATTGTCTAGACCGATGATCTCTGTGTGCGGAAGAGGGACGGTCTTAGCATTATGGAAGTGCTCAGCCAGAATCGGATAAAGGGTCTGGTTGACCAGGCTCGACTTTCCAGACCCTGAGACCCCGGTTACGCAAGTAAACGTGCCAAGTGGAATAGTTAGCGTATCGCCTTTCAAATTGTGTCCACGCGCACCTTCGAGCACGATGGACGTGCCGTTTCCTGGCCGGCGCGCGGTCGGCACCTTAATGGCGCGCTTACCCCTCAAATAAGCGGTCGTCAGACTTGGGGAGCCGTTCAACCCCGCAGGGAGTAATTCTGGTTTGGAAGCGCCAACTACTTTTCCACCTAATTCGCCAGCACCAGGACCAAGATCGATTACAAAATCTGCGGCTTCGATCATATCCCGGTCATGCTCGACAACTAGGATGGAGTTTTCCAGATCGCGTAGTTGCTTGAGAGACTCGATCAACTTGCCGTTATCGCGTGCGTGAAGGCCAATCGATGGTTCATCCAAGACATACAGCACGCCGGTTAATTGCGTCCCAATTTGAGTTGCGAGGCGGATTCGTTGACTTTCTCCACCGGACAGGGTCCGTGCCGTACGGTCCAGATTCAGATAGCCGACGCCCACGTTGATCATGAAGTCTAGACGCTCAGAAATCTCCTTCACGATCGGTCCAGCAATAACTTGCTGCCGCTCGGTCAACTCTACCGTGCTGAAAAAAGCTCGCAGCGTAATCATATCCATCCGAGTCAGCTCATTGATGGACTTATCTGAAAAACGAAACGAGAGGCTTTCAGGCTTGAGTCGACCTCCATTACATGCCGTACAATCCATGTTTCGCATGTAAGCCTCTGCCCACTTACGCGACGTATTAGAAGAGGTATTCTCGTAGGTATGTAAGACATGCGAATTGACACCTGAGAAACGATGCTTGTACGTGACCTCGCGGTCCTTGTACTTGTAAACGATGTCAAATTGGTCATCGCCTGCGCCGTTCAGAAGGACCTCGAATTGCTGCTCATTCAGATCCTTTAGAGGCGTGTCAAAGTCGAACCCCTCACGCTCAGCCACCGCTCTGACCTGACTAAAAATCCAGATATCCCTCGGGACTCCAAGAGGCGCTATTCCTCCGTCATTGATAGACTTGGATCGATCTGGCATGATCAGGTACGGATCCAACTCCTTTTTAGAGCCGAGTCCATTACACTCCGTGCAGGCACCATAGGGAGAGTTAAATGAAAATGTATTGGGGGACGGATCATCATAGGAGACACCGTCTTCTGGGCAAAAAAGATGGCGGGAAAACAGTCGGTCCCCGGCTTCCTCTGGACCTCCAACGACTTGCACAATTAGTGTCCCATTTCCCATGCCAAGGGATGTTTCGACCGACTGGCTTATACGGGAACGAATACCTGGTTTGATCACCAGTCTATCGACTACGACCTCGATGTCGTGTGTCTTATAGCGGTCGAGCTTCATCCCTTTCTCGATCTCTTGGACTGTCCCGTCAACCCGTACCCGTTGGAATCCTTGCTTACCGATCTGATCAAACAACTCCCGATAGTGTCCCTTGCGCCCTTTTACAAGCGGTGCGAGGAGAAGGACCCGCGTATCCTCCGTCATGTTGAGGATGCCGTCAATGATCTCATCATCACTTTGCTTGCGCATTAAACCGCCCGAGACATGGGAATAGGCGATGGACGCTCTGGCGTAGAGCAGACGCATGAAGTCGTAGATCTCGGTAACCGTACCAACGGTGGATCGTGGGTTTCGGCTGACCGTCTTCTGCTCAATAGCGATAACTGGAGAGAGCCCGTCGATGAAGTCCACATCGGGCCGCTCCATCATTCCAAGAAACTGCCGTGCGTAGGCAGACAGGCTTTCCATGTAGCGACGCTGTCCTTCCGCGTAAATCGTGTCGAAGGCAAGCGAGCTTTTTCCAGATCCCGACAGACCGGTGATCACCACGAGTTGGTTGCGCGGTATGTCCAGATCAATGTTCTGAAGATTGTGCTCGCGCGCACCGCGAATTACGATCTTGTCGTTCATCCGGTCGATGGAAACGTGGTCTCGTGTAGCCGGAATTCAGAACCGGCAGGAAGAAGCGAATAGATGCTAACCGGATGAGTGAGCTTTCGTTTCAGTATCGCCGTGTCAAAAAATGGTGCGATGGCTCGCTTCAGATAGAATCCACCCACCAGTACTCCATCAAACTCTGGAGTTCAATCACATTTCGGATCCCAATCAAACTCATTCAGATCCCAATCAAACCAACGTAAGGTGATAACCCTATCTAGGGGCTTGGGGCAAAGGAAAGGTGGGCGTTACGGCCCGAGCGGTGCCATGCTTGTGTGGTGTGGGCAGCGGAGTAGCATGGCGCAGGGCCCGACTTAACCAGAAAGCGACGAATGCTGTCATAACCCACTTCAAAACCTCGCCTCCGGCGAGGTCAAAGGCCGCTAAGGACGCTGGAGCTGCATACCAATAATAGATACCTACGGCGAGACCACCCAGGACTGGAAGCAGGCGATGAGAAGGAATACGAAGAGCCAGCGATAAAACGGCGAATCCCACCAGGCTAACTGCAGCATAGCCTAGGATCGTTCCATAGACCGTAAGAAAGTCTGAAAGAACCCCGTCGGAAAGTTGAAAATACCCGAATATGAACCCGGGGAAAGCGGCTGCAAAGACGCCAAATGGCGTTCTGATCCAATCCTTGACGCCTCCTCCATTACCAACCGATTGCCGAACTGACAACACCGGATCTAGGTCCTGGCACCCTTTCGCGGTACAGTGGGTGCAGGGGACGCATCGAGCGTTGCGGACAGCAAAAAGTGGCGCTTGCCCATACAGTTTTTCGACGGGTAAGACGGGGCAGATAGAATTGCAGAATCCCCCTTTGGCCTTCACAAACCATCCCATGGTGAATGCCAACGCGGTGACAGCCAGAACAACGATTGCCAGAATGGGCCCATCCATATTAAAAAGGAAACGACGCGCCGGTACTAGTACAAATAACAGCAGAATGCCGATGGAGGCAGACCACGAAATCCAGGATCCCGTTAGATCTCTCGATGGCCGAGAAGACATCAACATATTTGCCGTTGCCAACGGACATATGTCTCGCCACATGCCTGCATTGAGCATGAATGTCAGTGGCAGCACTGGAATTAGAATGAACCAGAGAATATCCAGCGTTGGCTGAGGTAGAAAAAACAGACCAGCAATCACCACAACAGTGAGTACAAATACGATGATTTGCGCACCAATCCAGAACATGCGCGATCCAGAAGAAAGAGGTGTCGCTGAGGTTTGATGTCTGAAATTCATGTTCGGTCACATTTCGAGTAAGTGCAGAACGCAGTTGCCGAGGGCTCGGAAATCAAGATTACCGGAACTCTCCCTACAAAACGAAGGGGATTACGGCTTGTCTCTGTCGGGGATACTCTGCAAAATGTGACTGATACCAACGGTGATGAGATAGAGCCCTTGGAATCAGGTTTGCCGCCGTCCATAGGGCGAATGCCCAGGCCGCTGGTGTAGCCGCCATCAGTGCGAATCCAATCCACTCTACCAACTCACCTAGATAGTTGGGGCAGGACACCCACCGAAAAAAGCCTCCCCGGGGAATTCGGTAGTCCGTTTCCCCTGGCGCTCTAAGGCTCATCAGAATCCTGTCTGATTGTAGGTTAACCAGAAGACCAGCAGCGAAAAGGGCCGCCCCTACCCACACGGTGGGGCGATTCCAGATGAATGAGTACGACTCGTCCGCTAGAGCCATCCCATTTAGACCGCCGTTAACCACGTTAAATCCGATTGCTGAGAGCATAATGACGATGGGCATCCGTTTATTAGCCCAACGTGCTCGGAAAGGGTAAATCCAGGCTCTGTAGACGTAGTGTCCCACCCAAAGAACCACCAGAAGCATCGGCCACCGTGCTGAGTTGCCCGTAAGTATCAGCCCTGCGCATAGTGCGAGGGGCGAGACTGTTTCCATGATGATCCATCCAACGCGATGGGGCAGCGTAGGCAAGCGCACCTGATCAGCATGTCGCCCATAGGGCGCCGTCCTGAAAAGCAGAACAACAAACGTGGCGATGGCCAAGGCCATCCAGATCGATATGACGGGCGAAAGGAAATCCATGATGCGCCATTCTATCAAATTGCTGAATACAAAAAAAACGGGGCGGCTGCATTGCAGCCGCCCCGCCAGCGGTTCGAGACCTGTAAAAAGGTCTAGAACATATTCTGTGCGTCTTCTGCCGTAGGCTTACGGAAGTAAACGTCTCCAACAATCATCTCATCGATGGCCATTTCGGTAGGCTCAGGCTTCACTTCGTACTCAAGTGACACTTTTGCCTGCTCTTCCTGGAAACGGGGATCTTCAAGTTCCTGTTCGAATCCTTCGAAATAAGCGAGCTTATCGTCGAGTTCGTTCTTGATGTTCGTCGAAATCTGACGGGACCGCTTCGACAGAATGGAGACCGACTCAAATACGTTGCCGGTCATTGCAGCCAAACGGTTCATATCGACGGTTTTGATCGCCATGATGGAATTGTGTTAAACGGTGTGGCCTGTGAAAGACCACGAAAAGTGGGGATCTGCTTATTTGCTCTGAACCCCCTTTCGGTTTCTTGCCTCGTTAAATCTTCACACGTAGCAGCTCTAGCTGATAAAAGTTGAAGAGAATGTCCGTCTTGGCAGAATGAACAACTTAAGCCGTGCCTCTGACAGTCGATACCCTGCATAGGCCTTAAAACGTACCAAAAGGGCATATCATGTTCGATTTTCGCATGTTCAGGACACTACTCCCCGTGTTTTTATTCGCCGCATTCTTCGTTGGATGCGACGCTCTCTCATCGGATGATCCCGACAATTCTGGTATTGTGACGCTTACAGGCCAAGTCCTGAATGAGCGAACAAACAACCCGATTGAAAACGGCTTTATCCGAATCTTGCCCTATGACCTCCTTTTTGAGGCGGCTGAAGACGGATCCTATACGTTCGATGTGGACATCGACTCGACCATGGATCTTCAGGTTACAGCAAACGCGGATGGATTCCTGTCGGAATCACTTCCCGTCCTTGCTATCGCTGGCCGAACCATTCAGGTGCCAACATTTTCACTTTATCCAATCGCAGAAGAGACAGCGACATCGGGCAAAGCCTCAAATATCATACTTCAAACTCAGTCAGCTGGTACGATGGGGATGCGTGAGTCAGGTTCTGAAGAACAGGTCACACTCACCTTCTTGTTGGCCGATTCAGTGGCAAACCCCGTAATCCTAAAGGAATCCGCAGAAGTTCATTTCCGATTTGGGGCCCAACCCGGCGGCGGCGAACTCATCAGCCCAGCAGTGGCTTCAACAGATAATAACGGTATTGCTACCGTGGTCGTGTCTTCAGGAACGAAGGCCGGTGTGGTGCAGCTCATTGCTGAAACCACCGTTGAAGGCCGCTTAATCCGTTTTCAGCCTATTGCTATCACGATCCATGGTGGATTGCCGGATCAGACCCACTTCAGCCTCGGCCCAGCATTGCGCAATTTCCCAGGACTCAATGCGTTCGGATTGACAAATATCATGAGCGTTATCGTGGGTGACAAATTTAGCAACCCAGCTCGTGTGGGTACGGCAGTTTACTTTGAAACCTCTCATGGCATAATCGAGGGCTCTACGAACACTGACGAACAAGGACAGGGTAAAGTTAGCCTCATTTCCGCCAATCCTCTTCCTGCAGACGGTGTTGCGCACATAACCGCGCGCACAGCTGATGATCAGCAAAATATTGTGACATCAACCATACCTGTGTTGTTTTCCGGTACGCCGGTAATTGGGGTCTCTCCAGGCACGGCGCAGGTCAACCAGGTGTACAATTTTTCCGTGATGGATTACAACGGTAATCCTCTTAGCGCTGGTACAAGCATCTCTGTCACCCTCTCAGGAACAGCCGTTCGCATAGGGGGGACAACTTCCGTTCTGCTCGATGACACCGCATTTTTTGGTGGAATGGACTATGAACATGTTGTTCGTGGCCCGGGCATCACCCAATTCACCTTTGTTGTGTCCGAGAATATTGATCCTTCAGCTCCAGAGACCCCGGTGGTGGACTCCATCACTATTTCTGTGTCAGGACCCAATGGTCAACTCGAAGTCGTCCTGACTGGCTCAGGCGCACCGGTGACCTCATCAGACGACGCTCAGGTTCGCCAGCGTGTTGACGGATCATTCGAGATCGTAATGGAAAAGCCCGTATTCAACGAGCGATAGACCAGCGAGTCGGACTCTGCTGAG
>Ga0055584_100002433_pt1 | contig 18392 bp, 14 predicted proteins | sample OSDHelmetaG_FD_58716 | JGI IMG/M metagenome (GOLD analysis project Ga0055584, IMG submission 58716) | Pelagic marine sediment microbial communities from the LTER site Helgoland, North Sea, for post-phytoplankton bloom and carbon turnover... | ecosystem: Environmental > Aquatic > Marine >... | reverse complement strand
CGACCGGGCATCCACGCCTCAAGATCGTACTTCCGATAGGCCGGTCCTCCCAGATCTCCCGTTGCAGTGTCGACCACCCGATAGGGGATACCGATCGCATCAAAAAGATCACATTCTATCTGCCGTAATTCCTCATGCATGACGTCACTTTGCTCCGGACGCGCAAAGACAAACATCTCAATTTTTGTAAATTGGTGAACGCGGTATAGCCCCCGTGAAGCGCGACCGGCCGCCCCCGCTTCGGTGCGATAGCAGTGGCTGATACCACACAGGCGGATGGGAAGGTCTGCCTCCGCGATCGTCTTTCCACTGTACAAGCCACCCAGGGTAATTTCCGAGGTTCCAATCAGCGATAAATTCATATTTTCAATGCTGTAAATCTGGGTCTCCGGTCCCCGCGGCATAAACCCGATCCCTTCCAGCACGGAATCCTGAGCCAGATCCGGGGTAATGGTCGGCGTAAATCCCCGCTTACTTAACTCAACCATCGCGAACTGCTGGAGTGCCAAATCAAGCATTACCAGATCGCCTTTTAGAAAATAGAAACCATTTCCAGTCGTTCGAGATCCACCTTCAAAGTCGATCCAGTCATGTTGTTCTCCGATCTGAAGATGGTCGAGTGGGGCAAAATCAAATTCCCGGCATGTGTGCTTTCCACGGGCGAGCTCCAAATTTGATTTGTCATCAACGCCCACCGGACAATCCGCATGCGCCATATTGGGCACCTGTAATTGGAGCTCTTTAATCTCACGATCGAGAACGTCATGCTCCGCTTGAGCCGAATCCTTCTGGTCTCGCAAGGCACGAGCACTAACTTTAAGCGATTCGCGCTCATCACTGTCCTTTGCCTGTCCAATTTTTTTTGACTCTGCGTTCGACTGAGTGTTTAAATCCTGGACAAGTTGCAGCTTTCCCCGCCGCTGCAACTCCAGTTCAACTAGCCGATCAACATCGACGCTTATATTTCGGTTAGCGCAGTTTTGCTTTACAGCTTCGACGTTTTCAACAATGTATTTTCGATCAAGCATGGCGTAAATTTAGACTTTGTTTTTAAAATGTGAAACGGCAACATTCCAACTCAATCCGTTGAATGTCACTAATAAATCTCTCAGAAATCAATCGTATTTTTCAACGACTCGATTCTGCCACGTCAAATTGCGATCTTGGCAACCTCATCCCAAAGACAACAACTCGATTTGATTCCTCGGTGGAAGTCCTCAAGAGAAAACTTTTCATTAGGGCTATGAAGATTATCGTCGTCCTGCCCCCAGCCCAATAGCAGGGTATCAATTCCCAGCATTTCTGTGAATGCATTTACGACGGGAATACTGCCTCCAGAACGCACAAATACCGGTCGCACCCCGAAGCCCTGTTCAATTGCCTCTGCCGCAGCATCCATGAATGGGCTGTCGAGTGAAAGCACAAACCCAGGAGCGCCATGTAAGGCAATGAATTCCATTTCAATTGAATCCGGGCAAAGCGCCTCCAGCATCGACTTCATTCCCTCTTGAATGACCTTCGGATTTTGATTGGGCACCAACCGACAACTAAATTTCGCCCCAGCTTTGGCCGGCAAGACGGTCTTAGCGCCTTCCCCCTGGTACCCACTCCACAGTCCGTTGATATCAAATGTCGGGCGAGCCCACCGTCGCTCTAGAGTTGTGTAGCCTTTCTCTCCTGCGAGAGCCTTTAATCCTAGTTCTTCCTGGTATTCCTGATCAGAAAAACCGAGCTGCGAAAATTGCTCACGCTCTCGGTCACTTAATTCCTCCACATCATCGTAAAACCCGGGAATCTGCACGCGTCCATTTTCATCGATCAACGCCGCCATCATTTTACATAAAACATTTGCGGGGTTCGCAACGGTTCCACCAAATCCGCCAGAATGTAAATCTCGATTTGGCCCGGTCAAATTAACTTGATAGTAAGTAATCCCCTTGAGCCCGTAAGTGATAGCCGGTTGACCTGGCCCATACTGGGAGCAATCACTAATCACGGCAATGTCCGCACTTATTTTTTCTTTCACCGGCAGCTCAGCATCGTACTCACCATTAAGAAATGCCGTGAGACCGGCACCACCGGATTCCTCTTCACCTTCAATTAAGAACTTCACCTGAACCGGCAACGCTCCCTTTGTTTTCAAATATGCCTCCACGCCAAAGACATGTGTGATCATCTGACCTTTGTCATCGGTCGCGCCCCTTGCAAAAACTTTCCCATCACGCACCGTTGGCTCAAAGGGAGGCGTTTCCCAAAGTTCTAAAGGATCTGGTGGTTGAACATCGTAATGTCCGTAAACCAAAACCGTTGGCGCTCCTTCAACCTTCGGCGATTCCGCGTAAATCAGAGGATGTCCGCAGGTTTCAATTGTCTCCGTCTTTAAACCCATGTCGATAAACTTTTGCGCCAACCACTCGGCAGTCTTACGGACGTCCGCATCATAGGCACTGTCGGTACCAATACTTGGCATTCGTAACCACTCAAACAAATCGGACTCAAACCGGTCGTGGTTCTCACTTAAGTAGCCGTCGAATTCGGACATAACAGACTCTCTGATTTAATAGGGCAACCAATTCTCAGTTGCGGTTTTAAAAAAACGTTGCAAAACTAAAATCTGATTCACAGCAACGCTAGCTACGCGAGGCAGATTTTCAATTAGTTTGAAGTCGAAACAAACTCAAATTTCAAAGTGAAATCCTTGTCGATGGCTCCAATATAGCCCTGAGCTGCGATTGCGACCACGGACCCTCGCCACAACTCGCCCTCACGTTCCCTGTGCACGAAGAAAAAGTCAAAAAATGATGACAGTTTCTGCAATCCGTAAAAAAATTTACTTGAATACCGAGTGTATTTCAGTCAAAGTAGGCGAAATTCGAAGTGGAATGGTGTCCAAGAATTTAGAGAACCGATAATGTCCGACAAGGATTCAGCAACGCTGACCGCCGATCCGGTAGTAAAGCCAAAAAATAAAAAAGACGAACGAACGAAACGTCAGCCAAGATTTCACGTCATTCTTTGGGACGACGATGACCACTCCTACGAGTACGTTATCCTAATGATGCGGCAAATCTTCGGGCACACCATTGACCGGGGTTTCAAAATTGCCAATGCCGTCGATTCGGACGGGAGAAGTATTTGCCTTACAACCACACGGGAACACGCCGAACTCAAAGTCGAGCAAATTCATTCATTCGGAAAAGATTTCCTAATTCCTCGCTGCAAAGGGTCGATGTCGGCCACCATCGAAGCCGAATCGATTGACTAACGGACGCTGGCTCAGCCTTTACAGTTTACCAACTTCAAAGTCTGAATTTCGCATTGCAGAAGTACTACAATAGTGTCCAATTACCACTCTCGAAGCATCTGATTCAACAAGAGACATGGCGTGGGCGCGAAACTAAAAACAGTGACTCTCGGTTGCAAAGTCAATCAGTACGAGACCCAACTGGTACGAGAAGGCTTGTTGGGCGCCGGCTTCTCGGATGCTGAATCAGACCAACCGGCTGATCTTTGCATCATAAATACTTGCACCATTACTGGAGAAGGCGATTCTAAGAGTCGCCAAATCATCCGCCGGATGAATCGCAAGAATCCGGATGCCAGAATTGTAGTCATGGGATGTTATGCCACGCGGGAACCCCAAGAGGTCGCCGACCTTCCGGGGGTCGCCGAAGTTGTCACTGACAAACGTGAAATCCCTGATTTACTTGGACGCTTCGGAGTGGTCGATATTCCCAACGGAATTTCAGGACTCAACAATCGCCACAGGGCTTATGTTAAAGTTCAGGATGGCTGTCTACTTCGCTGTAGCTATTGCATTATTCCCACCGTTCGACCTGATATGTTCAGCCGGCCTCTGCAAGAAGTTCTGGATGAAGTCCAGGTGTTGATTGACAACGGGTTTAGCGAAGTCATTTTGACAGGGATTCATCTCGGGCACTATGGAGTTGACTTTAATCAGGGGAAACCAAAACGTGATTGGGTTAGGCTCTCCCATCTCGTTCGGGCGATCTGCGAACTCTCTCCCACGGTGCGGGTACGACTCTCCAGCATTGAAGCAACAGAGGTAACCCGCGAACTGATCGAGGTCATGAAAGATTTTTCAACACAAGTCTGCCCTCACCTCCATGTCTGCCTACAAAGTGGAAGTGATAAAATTCTCCGCGGAATGAAACGGAGATGGACGCGGCGACACATCATTGATCGCTGCCAGCTTGTTAAAAACGAACTTCACTTGCCAGCCTTCACCACCGATGTAATCGTGGGCTTCCCTGGAGAAACGGAAGACGATTTTGCAGACACGGTCGATGCCTGCCGACAGATTGGCTTCTCAAAAATTCACATGTTTCCGTTCAGTCCAAGAAAAGGAACTCCAGCGGCAGGAATGGAAGAACAAATTCCAAAGAAAATCAAATCCGAACGTGGTGCGAAGATTGCCGACTTGGAAAAAGAACTGAAACGTGAATACTTCCAGAGTCTTGTTGGGGAAGAATTGCAGCTACTGGTTGAAAAAGTGAATGATGACGGAACAGTAACCGGCACTTCCTGCCGATATGCCACCGTTAACGCCATTGCTCCAAACGCCGCGGAAAACGAACTCATTACAGTGAAAATCGAAACCGCCGGCGACTTGCTTTCGGGCCAAGCAATCTGAAATTAATCCGCCGGCCCATTGGCTTCATTGATTACCACTCGGTGGCAACTGCCCGTGGATTTTCGAGCCCCAACTTCTTCATTTTCTTGTACAAAGTCGTGCGATTGACCCCGAGCTGTTCCGCTGTCTCATTCCGGTTCCAGTTATTCTCACGCAACGATTGCAAGATAATCTGCCGTTCCGGACCCTCCAACGCTGCTTTTAAAGTCTGCCGTTGAGCTAACGGTGAAATGGTCAAGGTCTCAGTTTGGCAAGCACTAATGTGGGACGGAAGATCTTGAATCCCCAGTTGCGGACCACTGCCCAACAAGACGGCCCGTTCAACAATGTTCTGAAGTTCTCGGACATTACCTGGCCATTTGTATTGCTGCATGGCCTGCAGCGATGCCTGGTCAAATCCTGTAATTTGCTTTCCTTCCTCTTCACAGACTTTTTCAAGAAAGTGTTTTGCCAATGTTGGAATGTCTGAAGGGCGCTGGTGAAGGGAAGGTAATTCAATGTTGATCACATTGACCCGATAGTAAAGATCTTGACGAAACCGGTCCTCAGCGACCGCTTTAGCTAAGTCTTCATTGGTCGCTAGAATGATGCGTGTGTTGACACGGAAGGTTTCGGTACCGCCAACCTGCTCAAATTCCAACTCCTGCAGAACACGCAACAATTTGACCTGAAGGGACGGCGATGCCGTACCGATCTCATCTAAAAATATTGTTCCGCCATCCGCTTGCTTAAATTTTCCAACCTTATTTCCAGTTGCTCCGGTAAATGAACCTGCAACATGCCCGAATAATTCACTCTCGAGAAGATTGTCAGGTAACGCTCCACAGGCCACTTCTACAAAGGGAGCCTTGCGGCGATTTGACCGCTGATGAATCGCCCTTGCAATCAATGATTTCCCAGTTCCACTTTCACCGGTAATCATCACGGTTGCTTTGGTATCAGCAATGTTGTCTACCATGTCAAACGTTTTCTGCATCCGGTGATCGTTACCAATGATGCTATGCCGACCGAATCGTTTATCGAGCTGTGTTTTTAACTGCTCATTTTCCTCGATGACTTTTTGCTGCGATAACGCGCGATCAAAACAGATTAATATTTCGTCGTCAATCAAGGGCTTGGTCACCAAATCAAAGGCGCCTGCCCGGATGGCCTCGATTCCCGTATCTACCGTCGCATATCCCGTCATCAAAACAACGACAACATTGGGGTGATGCTTCTTGCAATCGGCAAGTAATTCGAATCCATCATCATGACCAATCCGGACATCGAATAGTGCCAAATCAAATGTTGTCTCATTTAAACGCTGGCGGGCCGATTCCCCATCGGCTGCAAGCGATACCTGGAACCCTTGGTCTGCCAACCATTCACCCATTGATTCCAAGAGGTGTTTATCATCATCCACTAAGAGGATTTTCGAATTTTTCGGGGTTCTCGTGTTCATCTTCAAATTCATTTCTTATCAATCTTGGCTGCTCGAATACCGCAGTTACAAACTTTTTGCAGGTGATTAAATACAACGCCTATGTTTATTTAGGTCACCGTTGCCCGCTTAATGGCTGATTTTGTGAAGAACCCTGAATTTGAGGGATGTTTCTGATTATTAAGATTATGCGGTATTTTCTGATAAAATTAGCGTTTCACAAGATTTCTTTCCCCATCTGGAGTATAAAAGGGGAGCCACAAGCCGATCTCACTTCCAATGAGCAATTCTATTGCTAACAGGCGTAATTTTTACTTTAAACAGGCTTATCTAGGTTTAACTGCAACAAATTCCCCATGACGTCGAAAATATTGCTCGCGGACGATCACCCTATTGTTGGCCTTAGCCTCCACAATCTTGCAAAAGATTCGCGGATGAATGTCGTAGACCAAATTCGAAGCTCCGCCCAAATCGTGCCCTCAGTCGAATATCATCGCCCCCAGATCCTGATCACAGAAGTCCGACTTGGGAGGCAAGACGCGTTGAAATCACTCGAGAAAATAGATCCTGAATCGAATTTGAAAGTGATCGTTTTCACTTCTCATTCCAACCCAACCAATATTGCGCGAGCGAGCGCACTGGGGTGTTTTGAGTTCATTCAAAAAACATCCCCGATTGAGAATCTGGTTACCGCGCTTCAGGGTGCTGCGGCCGGTGAATCGACGCCTCCTACGAGCTTGCTGGCGACGACCAAAACGAGAATGAAACGAATCGGCTCAGGCCCTGCAGAGAGTCCACTTACCAAACGCGAGTCGCAGGTACTGCAACATGTTGCCATGGGCTTAAGTAACCGTGAAATTGGAAAATCACTTGGCATCAGTGTCGAGACTGTGAAAGAACACGTCCAAAATATTCTACGTAAACTAGACGTCAATGACCGTACCCAGGCAGCAGTTTGGGCATTAAAAAACGGGATGATTTAGCGCGGGGTTGATGGTTTCCACGCTCACGTCAAACTGAATAAGCCCTATCGACCAGGCTGCTTCAACTCTTGATAAAACCGCTTCATACGCGCTTCCAGTTCCTTGAAATTGCCGCCGAATGCCTTCGCAAAGTCGGCCGACCGTTGCCTCCTCGAATAAGAAGAGAAATCGGTTCGCGCTGCATCGTTTTTGAGAAACTGCTTGTAATTATCTGGCATTGTTTCGCTAAAATAAAACGTCATACCCCAGGAAATCGCATAGGCAGCCTGAGCATCAGTTCGAAACAGGTCATTACTAACAGCTAATTCAGCCATCTTTCCCTGGACCTCTCCCTGTTGATACAGCTTCATCAATTGTGACAACCGAGACGCATGAATACGATCTTCCTGCCTTGGAAAATTCTGACTATTATTAACACCGCGGGCTTCAAAAAGCATCGCAAGCCCCTCACTCTCCCAACGCACGACCGGGCCAAAACGGCTGTGCAAGCCGGTATTAAAAGCCGTCTGATGGGTGGCTTCATGCAAAATTGTTCCTGCATTAAACAACCACAGCTTGTCTTTTGAACGACCCTCTGTCTGGTCATAGGTGATGATTCGATTGCTTCTAGGTGAGTAGTAACCAAGAATCGACGGATCGTAATCATGAAATGCTCTCAACATTCGATCGAACTCACCCCGAGTCCTTAACACAATCGCAACCATCGGGAACTGTGGCTCCTTCAACTTAAACCCCCGAGTTGAAAAGTAGGCCTGAAATCGAGCAAACAACTGCTGAAAGGGCGTCGCCCAAACCTGAGGGCTTCCTGGGGGGTGAACGACGACGAAATCATGGGTCAAAGAAACATCGTACTTATTGCCAAATTCTGACTGCAAACGCCTTCTCATTTCCGCTGCGGAGTAAGGCTTGAAGTCAGCGCTAACGGTTGAATAATCCCGATCATTTTTTACAGGCAAAACACTTACTTTGCCATCGCGGCGAAGTAGCATCATTTCGCGACCGTCCCACGCCAATGGCTTGCCAAGGTAAGCCTTCTTTTTATAAGCGACCTCAACGGTGATCTGGGGCTGCTCTGATTGCCCATGCCCCTCTTGAGCAACGAACAAAATCATGACGCAGGAGAGGCTCATAATAAGAGCCTTTTTAATTGAATTAACCCGCATCCCTGTTCCCTTCCATTTAAATGTCCATCGAAATCTACGTCACCTCACTCACTTCGCAAACCGATTCCCGAATGAAAGACAATCAAAGCAAATTTTTCGCCCCCGGATCGGACTCAATTGTTAAGATAATGAGTGTTATTGGACTTAAGGAATTAATATGCAACGCTCACTCTTTCAATTTACTTTCGTATTGCTAATGACCATTGGTTTCACCGGCCCTTTAGCGTTAGTTGGTCAGGAAGATTCAAGTCAGGACACACCTCCTAGCCGTCAGGAGGAAGTTCTTGGTGACATGGAACTTATCGATCGAGTTGATGTCCTCAGGCGACAACTTGAATCTCCGTCTATTCCCGAGCGAGATAAAGCACAACAAGAATTGATCGGCCTTGGAATTCGCGTCCTTGACCATCTTGATCCCGCCGAACCATCTGAAGCCACTGATCTAATTCAGCGAATCAGTATGGTTCGAACAGAACTTGAAAAAGTAGTTGCTGCCATTACTACGAAATCTTCCCGGGTCACCCTCGTTGGAAAGATGACCGTTGGCGAGGCTCTTGCCGGCTTGAAAAAACAAACCGAAAATGATGTTGCCTTAACAGCAACGACGCCTGATATTTTTAGCAAACGGGAGATTGACCTAAAAATTGAAAATGGCACATTTTGGGAGGCGCTCAACAGCATTGCCCAACAGGGAGAAATCGCGATTTCCCCGTACGCGGCTAGTGCCGGGCAGTTGCGTCTCGACCCGACTCAGTCCGCCATGCAGCAGGCCGTTGAACCCCTTGAAAACAAAGTAGCCGTTTCGACCATCCAGCCTCCACAGTGTGTCTCCGGAATTTTCGGGATTTCCGTTACCCAGACAAATGCCTCTCGCAACCTTGTTAATCCCAAACTCAATTCTTGCAATATCAGTACGGTTGTTCGCTGGGAACCGCGAATCACTCCCATCTCTTTTCAACTTCCCGCCGCAAGTATAAAAGCCGTCGACGGGCAAAACAAAGAGATCAAGCTCACCAACCGTGAAGCCGTATTTTATGGAACCGTCCAATCGGAAATTGCTGAAATCGAGTTCTTCATCCCGATCGAACTTACTGATCGTTCAACAGAAAAAATCAAAACACTCACCGGTGTTGGCGAAGCGTTGATCGCAGGACGTACCGAAACTTTTCGGTTTAAAAAACTAGGTCGTTTAAAAGATGGCTATCAACAAACCCGAGCTGGCGCTACCGTGACTTTTCAAGGAATTGAAAAGAACGAAGAACTGTTTGGACTCGCGGTCAAACTTGGATTCGATGCCCAACAAAATGCACTGGAGTCCTATCATAGCTGGGTCTACGACAACAAGATCTATCTTGAAAACAAAACAGGGGAGCAGATCGCCCCAATTGCGTACGACGGAATCGGCCAAACCGAAAATGAAATCACCGTTCGCTACTATTTTGACACCGATCCAAGCGCAATGACACTCGTGTACAAAACCCCTGCATCGATTGTCAAAGTCCCCATCAAGATTGAGCTGACCGATATTCCATTGCCATAACAAACCCCCGCTATACACTGTTCGCTTTCAACCTGGAGGGTGGATTTGACCTCACTTGCCTATCGATCCATTTTTGTTATTTCAGCAAAAGTAAAACTCTTCACCTGTTGGTTGGTGTTCGCCCTTCTGTGCCTCGATTCCGCCGAAGCTTGCGGTTGCCAACAACCAGCTTCCGGCGATTCAACGACACAAAACATCCTCGCAACGATCAACGAACAGGCCATCACAAGCGATCAAGTTGCTCGCGATCTACAACGCACTTTAGGTGACCGGCAACTCTCACCAATCGAGAAAAAAAAAGCGATTGAACTGACAACGAAGAAATTGGTCGACCAGCATATCACTTTGGATTTTCTGACAAAAAGAGGGTTAGCAGCCAATTCATCCGAGGTCGATTTGCAAATCGAGAATTTAAAATCCGAGCTCCAGACGATCGATTTAAGTTTTGCAGAATATCTGGATGAGACCTTTCAGACAAACGAAGATTTGAGATTCCAGACGAAATGGCAGATAAGCTGGAAACGTTATCTTAAGAACAAACTCTCCGATGAATTTCTTCAGTCCTACTTCGAGAAAAATAAACGACGTTTTGACGGGACTGAAATTAAAACAGCCCACCTGTTAATTAAAATACCCGCCAATGGTTCTCCAACACAAGAACAGCGTATCAACCGCCAATTGCTTGAAATTCGAAAGCAAATCCTTTCAAGAACTCTTTCCTGGCAGGAAGCCGTAAAAGATCATTCAGAAGCTCCCACACGCCTCTCCGGAGGCTCCCTTGGATGGATTAGCCTCCAGGGCCCCATGCCTCCCTCGTTTACAGCAGCGGCTTTTCAACTCTCAAAAAACGAGGTCAGCTTGCCGGTGAAAACTAAATTTGGCATCCACTTGATCCGCTGCGAATCTGTACGTGATTCCGCATTAGGATGGAAAGATGTCAGAGCCAAACTTGAAAAACAGGCGTCACGCGACCTTTGGCAGGCCATCGTCAAGCAACACAAGACTGCGGGCGCAAAATAACTTCGCACCTCACTCCGTACTTTTTTCCCAAATATAAAGCTGCTGCTTTTTTTGATTGCGAGGGCCTTTACTCACTTCCGCAAACCCACGACCTTTTTCAAAAAACCCAATCGCAATTTTCTCTACGTCGTTCAAATCTCCAAATTCAATTTTCACCCGATCCAGGACACTTTCTTGAGAACCCAAATTAGAGAAAATAGTTCGATTAGCGTTCCCGCGCCCAACTACCTGATTCTCAATACTCAACAACTTTAAAAAACGAATTTCTCTTCGTTCTGAATTCAATTTCCAGACAGCCTCGATCAATAGTCCATGATCTTCTTGTCGTGTCACCCGAACCCCGCGAAGAACAGCATCGTCACCAAATTTTACATTTGTAAGTTCATTCGCTGATGATGCAATAATCGCATCGGTTAACTCCACGTCATATATATTGAATCGAGTTTGTTGGATACCGACGCCGCATACCAACAAAAGCACCAAGGCTCCTACCGTTTTTTGGATTGCGACTTCATTGGCTAGAGCTTTAATTAACAACTTTCCGAACGACGCTGGCGGCCTTATATCAAACCGAGCCACGATCGCTCTGCGAAACGGAACTTCAACCAGATGATAAAGCAGTGACGAGGCAGCGATGGAAAGACCAAGGCAACAGGCAATTTGCAATGGCTCAACCCAGCTCCCTTCAACTCGGTCCAGCCGCGCGATCACCAACAGTACACTCATATGGACCATATAAAATGAATAACTTATTTCGCCCAGATAAACGAGCAAGCGACGCGATAAAAACCAAGAACCCCAACCCTCGCTACGGGCGAAAATAAAAATTAACATCGCGAATACCGGCGTTGCCCCGGAAAACCGATACCAGTAACTAAAGCTCGCACTTATCCCCAATGGTTGCTCATGTCGGTAAAAACCCAACCAATTTGAACCGTAGAAAAATAGCAGGACGAGCAAGACAATTAATATTTCACAAACCGTATCAGAAGCTCGGGAGCGTTCGGACCGTTGAGGCCGTGATAAGAAGAAGATGCCACAGGCGATTCCCGAAGCGAATTCGAAACAGCGAATCGGCGGGAAATTTCGAATCAAAGCATCGAATTGAATTCCCCTGCTTTGCCAGGCAGGCCCGTAAATACCAATCAATAAGACCAACAGAAAAGTGAAAATCAAAACGCCCGAATACTTTAAAACAAACCGCTTCGGACGACCAATCAGAAAGAAGGGAAAGACAACATAAAAGAATGCTTCTACAGACAAACTCCAGGCCGGGCCATTCAAAAAATATCCCCATTTGTGAATGGGAACCCAAGCCTGAAGAAGAAGGACATTTGTAAATGTCTTTATAAACACATAATCTTGTTTTAGAAATGTATGCCAACCGAAAACCGCAAAAAGGGCAATCAAGAGAGTCATGAGGTGCAGTGGCCAAATTCTGGCAACTCTGCGCAGATAAAATTCCTTGAAGGGAAAGCTGTTTGAGGTAGAAGCACTCAGACGGGGCACGTAGACGTAGGCGAGGATAAAGCCTGAGAGTACGAAAAAGAAACTTACGCCGGCAGCCCCAATCGGTGCTTTACCAAAATCATATTCTGGCCACGTCTCTGGAATATGTGCAATGAATACCGCCAGCGCGGCCAAAAACCTTAATCCCGTTAGAGATTTGAGTTGCGTCTTTTGATACGTCGGTGCTTGCATTGACGCATTCTAACGAAACTGCTGCTACCAATACAGACAATTAAGCACAGTTGCTATCCGCTGCCGTGATTCATAGATTACCGCGGCGTGCCTGTTCTAATTCAAGTGATTCAAACAGAGCCTTGAAGTTCCCCTTCCCAAATGACTCACTTCCGCGCCGGCAAATGATCTCAAAAAACATCGTGGGGCGATCCTGCAGAGGTTTTGTGAAAATCTGCAACAAGTATCCCTTGTCATCTCGATCAACCAAAACGCGGAGATCTTTAACCTGCTGAATATCTTCATCGATCGTACCAACGCGATCCCATACCATTTCGTAGTAAGTTTCCGGAATATCGAGAAAATCAACTCCTCGCGAACGCAACTCGCCAACCGTGTTGACTTCGTCTTTGGTCAATAATGCGAGGTGCTGAATGCCTCCGGTGTTGTTATGCCAATCAAGATACTCTTCAATCTGACTCTTGTTCCTGCCTTCAGCTGGTTCATTAATCGGAATCTTAATTAGCTCTCGGCCTGAATCCATTACCTTCGACATCAGAGCGGTATATTCCGTCGAAATATCTTCAGCGTCAAAGTGCTTAAACAGCTTGAACCCGAGTACGTCTTCGTACCACTTAACCCACACATCCATCTCACCCATCGGAACGTTTCCGACACAATGATCGACGTAAAAAAGTCCTGTTGGATTTTCACGATTGTATTTATTGATGGCAAGTTCATCGAGAACGCGGAAATTGGGAAGAAATTGCTCACCCCTTTGCTTCACGTTTTCAATCGCATACTTTCCAGTTCTGGAAATGAACGTATGCACAAAACGGCCAAATGATTTCACACCCGATTTGACAACGGTACCCAACTCATCGGTAATCTCGATCGGTTCATAAGCAGATTCAGCACCATTCTTCAGGGCTTGCTCATAGGCTTTAGCAGAATCCTCTACCGTAAAAGCAATATCCTTAATCCCATCTCCATAAAGTTGCACTTCTTGTTGAGCAGGGTGATCGGGATGCAAACCAGTCGTCAACAAAAACCGAATATTGCCTTGCGTTAGCAAGTACGTTGCCGCTTCTCTGACATTGGTTGTCAGGTCACTTATTTGCTCGATTTCAAATCCAAATGCCTGAGCGTAAAAATACGCCGCCTGCTTTGCATTTCCAACATAGAACTGGACGTAATCAACATCTATCAATCGAAGGGGATCGTTCGAAGTTTCCGTTTCAGAAAGCGTTTCTGGAGAGCTCATAGCGAAGACTCTTGTGGTGTTTTATGGATGATAAATAACTGGAATTCGCGTTACCCAATGACAACTCTTCATTCCGCTGATGCTGTCCGGATTCTAGCAGAAACAAACAATTGTTTAAGTTCAAACCGGAATCACTTCCCGAAACCATCCCTTCAGAGCAGTCTTCGTCCACATATTGGCAGCGAAGGCGACGTTGGCAAATCCAGCCACCGCCAAACGACTGTTTTACGATCTAACCGCCGAGCGTTATCGATCCTCGACTATCTCAAAAACTAACGGACGATGATCCGAAACAACCGGTTCCTCAATCACATCAATCCCGGAAACGGACCAACCTGATTGCTTGTGCAGCAAAGCGTAGTCGATCTCCACTTCGGGACGATCTGACCGAAATGTGAAATGGTCCGGTCCTTTATCAGGAACCTCCCAATTGGCCTCAAACAACTTTAGAACCGAACTTTTGGGCTTGGAATTAAAATCACCTACGATCGCAATATCGCGGTGTTTTCCATCGAGAAAATCCAGCAACCGCCGCGCCTGCGCCAAACGCTCCTGTTCGGTGCGATAGAAATGCACATCCGCAATCTTCAATTGTTTTTTTGAATCCAATTTCACATCTACGACCAACGATGTCCGCGGCTCCGCCCCCTCAGGCAAACGCAAATTCTTGACCACTTCCAATGGGTTGCGAGATAAAACGGCCATCCCATACTGCCCACCCTGATAATCAAAGAAAGAACCGAATGCGTGATGCCGCAACCCCGTTAACGAAGCAAGCTCGCGTGCCTGATCGATCCCTCCACTGCGTTGAACTTGTTGATCCACCTCTTGCAACGCAACAAAGTCCGGGTGCAATCGACGAATCACCTCAGCCGTCCGAGTCAAATCAACCTGATTATCGTTCCCCCGGCCGTGCTTGATATTGTAGGCCAGAATACGAAATTTCCGCCTACCCATCTCGCCACCACCCATCGGAACCGGTAAGTCGAGTGGAGGCTTTCGTTCGACATTCGGAAGCCGGTGCTCGGAAGCCCCAACTTCTTTGGTTGTTTCTGAATTGGCCTCTGTTCGCAAAAAGAATCGCCCCCCATGGACCCCGGCCACAACTTCGGCAGCTGATTTCACACTGGCCCTTGTTGTCGCGACGACCGCCGGCTCCCACTTTTCCTGAACCAGAACCCAAGGTGATTCAATATCACAGCTACGCTGGTTTTGACCCTCAATGCCGCCGATGAAACTGTGAAGACCGCACAACAACCGATCGCCTGAATCCAATGAGCACGTGCCCAGGTGTAGCCAGCGATTCTCGTTGACCAGATAACAGTAGGCGGAATAATGTGTGTTTGAGCCGGCAGATTCAGCGTAGACAATAAAACGAAGTAGGTCTCCAATTGCCCAATCCAAATCACAAGTTAATTCCACCGCACCTTGATCGGCCACGAACCGCTCTCGAACGCCTTTTCCCTGCCTTACAACTCGAACTTGATGATTTCCAACTGCGGGATTCGACAGTTTGGATTTAGGTTTTGCCGAGACTGAAAAAACGACTGTCTTCTTGCCGCTCGTGAGTTCTTGAACTCCCAGCCAACCGTGAGTAAATCCGCAAGCCGCATAGGCAGAACCTGCCCCCGATTCTCGAACCGTAAGTTCACCGTAGAGCGCTGACGCCGGTTCACTTTTGAAATCGATGCCGGCTAAGGGAATGATTTGAGTCTGAGCTTTAATAGCTGCCGGATAAATTCCTGCTATTAAGAATAAAAGTCCCCAGACAAAATTAGCCGGCAATAATTTCATTGAGCTTTCTCACTTTCCTAATTCTCGATTTCCGGCATCAAATATTCCGCTTCGAAAACAACAGAAAAGACGCTCGCCCGTGTCCCTCAACCTGCTCCCAGTCGTCTTAGCCATCTTCCCCAACAACGCCACCAAAATCACGAAAGATTGTCTTCACATGAGGCAGCAATTTCATCAGCAATTCAGGATCAGCCGCGTTCAGCGATTGTTCTCGGTTAAGTTCACCGCAGCGAACCGCAAGGACGAGTGCAGCCAGCACATGCTCAACGTCAACTGGAAATCTCGCAGGCTCCTCCAGTTCCAAGGCAAGCTCGAACAAGACGTCTCCCATTTCTTTAGAAATGGTCGCTTCACCAGTGGAGTTAATACAAATACCTGGCAAGATTTCATTATCTCCCATGAATACCTGCTACCTTTCCGCCAGTCTCAATTCAAATTTGCAACCGTCAATAACAGCCGCCAATTAGAAGATCCCGAGCTGATCTCTCGCATCATCTGACATCATATCCTGGGTCCATGGCGGGTCCATGACGACCTTGACTTCAACGTCTTCAACGCCACCCATTTCACCGGCATACTTTTTAGTTTCCGCAACCAGTTGAGGACCGGCAGGGCACATTGGGCTCGTCATCGTCATCTCAATATTCACTTTGAATTTTTCTTCATCTCCCTCGACCGACTCGACATCGACGACATAAATCAGCCCAAGGTCGACGATATTAACAAATAACTCGGGGTCGATCACCTGTTTGAGTGCTTCTCGCACTTGGTCTTCTTGTAGCGGCATGGTCTCTATTCCTGAAACTAAAAGATCGTGTTTAATATGACAAATTTGAACCAATTCAAGACTCATCTAATCGAATCATTATCGATCCGTTTTCAACTTTAACTTGATGCGAAACAGTATCCTGCGTCGCCGGCATCGAAAGTGCCTTTCCATTTCTTAAATCAAATTTTGCACCATGTCGTGGACAGGCGATCTCGCAACCCTGATGAGGGCCGTCACTCAATGTCCCGCCATCATGGGTACAAATGTCGTCGATGCAATAAAATTCGTCTCCGATTCGAGACAGGATGACCAATCGATCGTCAACCTCGACGAGACGAGTCGACCCATCATCAATTTCAGCGACTGAGGCAACAATTGTGTATTCACTCATGAGTATCCGTATTCGTTAACTACTAAGGTCGACAGACCAATTTAAAGATTGAAAGTATAACTGCAGAGTCTGGTTATTTTGAACGGCTGAACGGCCAGTCAAAGGGGGATGTTTCAAATGGAAAATAAATCTTAGATCATGTAACCCATCTGGTCCGCTTTCAACTCCGAAGCGAATTTATGCTTTACATTCAAGGCAATTCCCCCCGAAATGTGCCGTGCCGTCTCCACGCCAATTCGTCTCGCAACTTCAGCAGCTTTCCCGCTTCTACGTCCACTTCGACAAAGAAAGATAACATCTCGCGGCGACTCACGATGAGCCGCTAAAAGTTTGGGAAGGTAGCCACTTAAACGCGTCAACGGAATATTCTTGGGCGGAGCGTGGAAACCCAATTCCTTCCAGTCTTGAGCAAACGCAAATTCATGCGGTTCACGAACATCAATAATCAACGAATCCTGATGCTCCTGAAAAAAGTGCTTCAATTCCTCCCGCCCAATCTCAATCGAACCTTCTTGTTCAACTGTAAAATCTTTGATCAAACCACATACCAGTTCTGAATTTGTCGCGTCGGCAATCCCCGCATCAATACCAGGTTTTGCTTCCATAAATGTTTCAAGATCCAGGGGAGATTCTGGACAGAGGATTTTAGCTAAAAAATCGTTATCTTCTTGTTCAAATTCTAAAGTGGTCGAAAAATCATTATTGTAATCGTGTGTCGGACAGAGAATCGTTCGATTCGAAATTAGATGGGGGAGCCGTCGCAGCGATCCATACATTTTATCAATCGAGCTGCAGGGGAAATCTGTTCGGCCAATGCCGCCCATCAAAATCATATCTCCCGTGAAGGCGAACACGACGTCCTCCGCTTTCAATTGGTTGCCTTCAGACAAGCTTCCCACCAAATAAGCACACCCAATCAGCGTGTGCCCAGGCAAGTCTGTTTTGGCAACGATCCAGTCATCTGAAAATTGCAGGTAGGGAACTTCGCTCCCATCGGACAAGGCCGCCACGCCATCAACCGTTTCTGGCCAACCTAACTCGTCGTTTGTTTCTGCTGATGCTGCCGCGTGATCACGAATCACTCCGAGAAGCATCTTGCGGCAGGAATCATGGTCAACATGGGCGTGAGAATCCAGGATCGCCAGCACTTTGCTTTTTTGACACCTAATAAGCGCCTCCGTTCGCTCCGCCAATTCCTCAAATGGATCAACTACAATGCAATGTCGAGTTTTTGAGTCCATCAGGAGCCAGGTGCACATCGAGCCATTCTTGAGCTGCACCAAGCCATCGAGATCCTGTCCTGGCACACTATCTAAATCGCCAGCCACAACTAAACAGGATTCACATAAAGCCTGGCCCGCCTGTTCAATTCGTTCGCAGGCTGAATTAATTTCAGCCGCCGTCGCCAAGGGACCGAAGGACAACCGAATCGCTCCGTAGGATCGCCACTCGGAAACCCCCATCGCATCGAGCACATACGATCGCTGCACCATCGAACCGCAAGCCGAACCGGAGCTGACACGAATCCCCGCTGCATCAAAAAGGTCAAGTAATTCTTTGCTGGGAAAACCTTTGACTGAAAAATTAATCGTTGTAGGAACCGACGTTTCAATTGGCATATTGTATTCAATCGTCGGGAATGCACTGCCGAGTGCTCGCAGCAACTGATCGCGATAGCCACGTAAAACAGCTTCGTCGGCAAACGTCTTCGATT